>Ga0310120_10001252_pt1 | contig 19150 bp, 17 predicted proteins | sample CB27_AW_983_MG_FD_203506 | JGI IMG/M metagenome (GOLD analysis project Ga0310120, IMG submission 203506) | Marine microbial communities from Western Arctic Ocean, Canada - CB27_AW_983 | ecosystem: Environmental > Aquatic > Marine > Oceanic | place: Canada: Western Arctic Ocean | collected...
AAGGGTCGGATATGTATGGACCGGAATGGAACAAGATTCGCCTGTTATACCGGGCAGTATTGCCACCCCTGATACTCGTGAAATACCAATTTGAGCTGCAGGGGCAGCCAATATCGGTGGAATCCACATCGCATGTGTACGACCTGATTTACGACCAAGCCTCACAAGAAATGCAGTTTACCGCCGCCGGGCCGACCGGTACAACAGCCCAGACCACAGTTGCTGTTCCCAACAAGTTTCTGTCTGGACCTTTCCGCGTGTTTGTGAACGGCTCTGAGGTACCGTCTACGGGCAAGTCAGGTTCGGTCAGCTTCGAACACGCACACAGCGGCCGCAGCACTGTGAAAATATCAGAAAGGTAAAGCTCTCGTGAGATGGCTGATAATGCTCTGTCCACACTGATTAGAGCATAAAGCAACCTATGAACATCTACCGACTGGCATTGATTGGTTTTGGAAATGTGGGCCAGGGACTCGCTCACATTCTTTTGGAGAGGGGAGACTGGCTCGCCGATCATTTCGGCGTCCGTTTCCAGATTGTAGCCGTCAGCGATCTACAGAAAGGGAGCTGTTACAATCCGGACGGGCTGCCAACTTCCGATTTGCTGGCAAGCGTGAGCGAGAACGATAGCTTATCAGCAGTGACCGCACCGCACCGCGATTGGGACTCGCTGCGCACCATCAACGAAAGCAACGCGGATATCGTGATCGAAATCAGTTACACTGACCTGAAAAACGGGGAGCCAGCTCTCACTCACGTCCACGCAGCTCTGCAGGCCGGCAAGCACGTCGTCACTACCAATAAGGGTCCGATCGCGCTGCGCTTCCCTGAGCTGCTTGCGCTAGCGCGCAAGAATAAGGTAGAAATGGGTGTGGAAGGTACAGTGATGAGCGGTACACCCGCTCTGAGAATGGGGGTGGAGATGCTTGCCGGAGCGAAGGTGACGCGCGTGCAGGGTATTTTGAATGGGACGACTAATTACATTTTAACGCAAATGGAAAGGGGGGCGGATTACGCCGAGGCGCTCGCCGAGGCACAGCAGAAGGGTTATGCCGAGGCTGACCCAAGCGGAGACGTGGAGGGACATGACGCCGCCGGCAAAGTGGTCATTCTAGCAAATCTGCTCATGGAATTTCCGCTGACCATGGATGATGTTAGTTGCGAGGGCATCACACGGTTGACTGCCGATGATATCAGCTCAGCATCCGCAGCCGGAGAACGGTGGAAGCTGATTGGCACGGTCAAAAAGACGCCTACGGGTGTCACTGCAATTGTAGGGCCCCGACGTATGCCGCTAAGTCACCCCTTAGCTTCGATTGCCGGTGTGACCAACGCAATCACCTACACCACCGAGCTTCTAGGTGATGTGACACTGGTAGGGCCAGGAGCGGGGCGGATTGAGACTGGCTACGCTCTGCTGGAGGATATGCTGGCCATTCACCGAAATCGCAGTATATGATGGGCAGCAATTACTGATAGGATTGCTCTGGAAATGAAGTTGCGTGGAGTACGTTGTGAATATAATAAAAAAAGCCCCCGACAAACGGTGGCTTTTTTTGTGAACCAGATATTACAGATATTAGTCTTCGCCCAGCAAACTCCGCAGCACGGTCTGTAATATACCCCCATTACGATAGTACTCGACCTCCACAGGCGTATCGACGCGCGCCTTAACAGTGAAATCCAGCACGCTGCCATTCGGGCCGGAAGCCCGCACCATGATAGGCTGCTGAGCCTGCAGGTCGGCGGGCACGTGTATATCAAAGATTTCGTATCCGGTCAGGCCCAACGAACTCCACGTCTCGCCATCTGCAAACTGAAGCGGCAAGATGCCCATACCCACGAGGTTACAGCGATGAATGCGCTCGAAACTGGCTGCAATCACAGCTCTCACACCGAGTAGCTGTGCACCTTTGGCAGCCCAATCTCGAGAGGAGCCAGCACCATATTCCGCTCCGGCCACCACGATCAGCGGTGTGTTCTGCGCTCTGTATATTTGCGAAGCATCGAAAATAGTCATTGCCTCAGGCGTGTCTCCGTTGTAAAAACACAGCGTGAAACCGCCCTCCGTCCCACGCACAAGTTGATTTTTCAGGCGGATGTTGGCGAAGGTACCCCGCGTCATCACACGATCGTTGCCACGACGCGTACCGTAGCTGTTGAAGTCCTCCGGCGCGACACCGCGCGACAAAAGATATTGACCAGCGGGTGAATCTGGAGCAAATTTTCCCGCAGGGGAGATATGGTCGGTAGTAATTGTGTCACCCAAAAGCGCCAGCACGCGTGCGCCACGAATCGGTGCAATCTGCGACACTTGAGACGCCATATCCACAAAGAACGGTGGCTCCTGAATATAGGTGGAGTTTTCGTCCCATTCGTACAGAACGCCTCCCGCGCCATCAACCTGGTTCCAGGCTTCACTGCCATCGAACACATTCGCGTACTTCTCCACATAATACTCGGTCTTGACCGCACCAGAGATTGCAGCCGTCACCTCTGCCTGTGTAGGCCAGATGTCGCGAAGGAACACCGGCTTCCCATCGCTGGCACTTCCCAGAGGTTCCATATCCATGTCTATGTCTACAGTGCCCGCCAGAGCATAAGCAACGACCAGAGGCGGAGATGCAAGATAACTGGCCTTGATGTGTGAGTGAATACGACCTTCGAAATTGCGGTTTCCGGAAAGAACTGCTGCAGCGACCAAATCGCCGTTCTCAATCGCGCTGTTCACCTCCGGCGCAAGAGGACCACTGTTGCCAATACATGTCGTGCAACCGTAGCCGACTGTGTGAAAACCCAGCTGTTCGAGATACGGCGTAAACCCGGCGGCATTCATGTATTCGGTCACGACGCGCGAGCCGGGTGCCAGGCTGGTTTTTACATAGGGTTTGACCGTCAGTCCTTTTTCAACCGCTTTCTGTGCCAACAAGCCGGCGCCAAGCATTACGCTAGGATTGGAAGTATTGGTGCAGGAAGTAATGGAGGCAATGACAACAGCTCCGTGGCGTAGCTTGGTATCCCCTGCCGCTGCCACGTTATGGAGAGCTGCGTCTTCTAGGGCAAAGCCACGTTCCTCCAACGGAGCGCTCAGCATATACCTAAAATTAGGTTTCATATCCCTAAGTAGAACGCGGTCCTGCGGACGTTTGGGGCCCGCCATGCTAGGCCTCACCGTGCCGAGGTCAAGTTCCAGCGTGGCGCTGAACTCAGGGTCGGGCGTGTCAGAGCTACGGAATAGGCCCTGCTCTTTAGTGTAACGTTCCACCAAATCGGTGTTGCGCCCAGTGCGGCGCAAGAAGTTCAGAGTCTCGTCATCCACTGGGAAGAATCCCATCGTCGCACCGTATTCGGGTGCCATATTGGCAATTGTCGCACGGTCGGGTAGGCTCATATTGCTGAGGGCAGGGCCAAAAAACTCTACGAACTTATCCACTACGCCGTGGGCCCGGAGTTGCTCCACAATAGTCAGTGCTAGATCGGTAGCGGTAGTGCCTTCGGGCATCGCGCCAATGAGTTTAAAGCCGACCACTTCGGGTGTGAGCATATAAAGCGGTTGTCCAAGCATGACAGCCTCTGCTTCGATCCCACCCACTCCCCAGCCGAGTACTCCCAGTCCGTTAATCATAGTGGTATGCGAATCCGTTCCGACCAAGGTGTCCGGGTATGCAGTCAGATCGCCATCAATTTCACGCGCAATCACCACGCCAGCGAGATATTCTAGGTTGACTTGATGAATAATACCAGTAGATGGTGGCACAACACGGAGATTGTCAAATGCATGGCTGGCCCAAGCCAGAAAGGCGTAGCGTTCGCCGTTACGTACAAATTCTTTTTCGACATTGCGAGTAATCGCAAGACCATCACCGAAATAATCCACTTGCACAGAATGGTCGATGACAATGTCGACCGGCACCAGAGGATTGATTCTGACCGGGTCACCGCCCATGCGGTGCACGGCGGCACGCAAAGCCGCAAGATCTACCACGGCGGGCACACCAGTGAAATCCTGCATAATCACCCGACCAGGTTTAAACGGGAGTTCAGCCGGAGTAAGCGCATTTGCGTCCCAGTTGGCGAGGCGCATTACATCATCTGCACTTACAACGAAGCCGTCCTCGGTACGCAGCAGGGCTTCCAGTAGCACGCGAATCGAAAACGGCAAGCGGAGGATATTCCCAATGCCTTGCTTATCAAGGGAGTCAAGCCGATAAAGCACGGCACTGCCTTCGCCGCTATTGAAGGTATGTTTTGTATTGAAGGAATCAGTGTGTTTCACCATGTTTTTCATCCGCCAAGCATCCACAAGTCGGATCTCTTCAAGTTTGCCTTTCGAGAGATTGATCGCGGTTGCAAATTATATCATCTCCAAAGTTGGTCCCGGACTAGCGCAGCACTATCGCGACGCTAAAAATGTTCAAAGCCCGCATGTCGTTCCTGCACATATTCGTCACACCATGAGACTAGACGTGTAAACAATAACCGATTGACGCAAAGGCCGGAGGCCTGAAACTGAAACATAAAGACAAAACCACAATGAACAATTACTGGACAACCGCAGCAATAGTTACTCGGCAACGGTGATTGCATTTGCCGGCATCATGCTATTATCCACAATATGGCGTATGCATGTGTCCCCTTTTAGACACCATGTGCCCCTCCAGTGGGGGCGGAGAGCCTTAGTGCCACAGAAAATGTTAGGTAAGGACGCTAACCATGCTTAGTTTATAGCATATATCACTTGGTTACGATCACTCGCGCGGATATTGCGTATGGTTCGGCCTCTGTTTACTGGGAATCACAAAATTCCAAGCATGAAGCTGTGGCAAACGCTTGGGGCTTAGTGTGGGCGCACTGGAAACAAACCGCGCAGAACGTACGCAAGCATCTGACCTTCCTTACGAACTCGGCATCGATATCGAACAAATACACTACGCAATGGACGCAATACGCGCTCAGGCATGAGCGAAAGCCATGGTTGATCGGCACATCACCCAAGTGCATGCTGCGGAGATTAACAGAGGTTCACATCCGGAAAGGGGCCCTCAGAACGCAGGCAATGCTGGAACGGACAGGGATATTGCTTCGGCAAACACTGGGGTGATTGCCCGCTACAAGGCAAATAAACACGAGGCGCTTGAATCAACAGGGCGTGACCGGTGTACCGGTCACGCCCTACCCAGGTTAACCCACTACGATGGCCCTATCAGCGCTAATGCTCGTGTGGAACCCTCACCCACATACTGCGATAGCGCCCACAGGAGATATAGGACTATACCCGCAGCCGATCCCCATACTGCTGCTGGTAATACTCTTTGAACTGCCCGCTCTTGATAGGTCGCCACCACCACTCGTTTTGCTGATACCAGCGCACCGTTACATCCAGCGCATCTTCAAACGAGTGGTCAGGCTGCCATCCGAGGGCGTGTAACAGCGTGCAGTCCAACGCATAGCGGTAATCGTGACCAGGACGATCCTGTACTGACGCAATCAGGCTCGCAGGCTTACGCATCAACTCCAGTATTAGTGTAGTCACATCAATATTGGTTCGCTCGTTGCCGCCACCAAGGTTATATACCCCGCCGGCCTCGCCCTTGTGCAAAGCCACATCAATTCCGGAACAATGGTCTTCCACGTAGAGCCAATCTCGCACCTGTAACCCGTCGCCATAGAGCGGCAACGGCTGCTCATCGATGGCATTGGTAATGAACAACGAGGCGATTTTTTCAGGATACTGGAAAGGGCCGAAAGTGTTGCTGCCACGCGTCACCACGGTGTTCAATCCATAGGTTTCGTGGTAGGCGCGCACCAGCAATTCCGCGCCCGCTTTGCTGGCAGCGTATGGGCTGTTAGGTTCCAGCGGGTCGCCCTCCTGGAAGAACCCCTCCGCGATGCTCCCGTACACCTCATCTGTACTGACCTGATGCAGGCGTTCAATACCGTTTTCGCGGGCGGCATCGAGCAGCACATAGGTTCCCACCACATCCGTCTGGACGAAGGCGTCGGGGTTAAGGATTGAGCGGTCCACGTGGCTCTCAGCAGCGAAGTTAATAATGGTATCTATGCTGTGGTCAACTATGGCTTGCTCGACTGCCTCGCGTTCCTTAATATCTCCACGCACAAAGGTGTAGCGCGGGTCATGTTCGACATCGCGCAGATTGTCCAGGTTACCGGCATATGTCAACTTGTCATACACCACCAGATTGTATTGCGGATATTTGCACAGCAGGTAACGCACGAAGTTGGAGCCGATGAAACCCGCGCCACCAGTGACAAGAATGTTCTTCATGGCAACCAAAACTTGCTGTAATCGCCGAGGTTCATTTTCAGCGCCTTGGGTTTGTGCTCGGTGCGCCCCAACACGACGTTGCGCCCAATCATGCTGTCCACGATGCGGGTGGCCACGCCGGAAATCTGCGATCCCTCCAGCACAATAGAGTGTTCAATCTCACAATTGGTGAGCTTGCAATCGTGATAAATGGAGGTGTACGGGCCAACGTAGGCGTTCTCGATTAGCGTGTTCTCGCCAATGATACTAGGACCACGCACCGTGCTATTGCGAATGCACGCTCCCGGCTGCAAAGTCACGTGTCTCCCGACCTCCGAGTCGGCTGCCACCTCCGCGTTCGCGGCCACCTCCGGAGATATCTCGTCCAGCACGTGCTCGTTTGCACTGAGCATATCAAGTGGCTTGCCGGTGTCAATCCACCAGCCGTTATGCACATATGGATGCACTCCATAGCCATGCGTCAGCAACCACTGGATGGCATCGGTAATCTCCAGTTCACCTCGCTTGGACGGTTCAATCGCTTTCACGGCCGTGAAAACACTGGCATCAAACATGTAAATCCCGACCAGAGCCAAGTCTGAAGCCGGATGCGATGGTTTCTCAACCAACCGCTTTATGGAGCCGTCACCATTAAGCTCCGCCACACCAAAATGCTGCGGGTCTGACACACGCGTAAGCACAATCTGGCTGTTCCAATCGGAATGGGCAAACTGCTCTATTAGTGTGCTGATACCTCCCTGAATAACGTTGTCGCCCAGAAACATAACAAAGCGATCATAGCCGAGGAAATCCTGCGATATTTTGACCGCGTGCGCCAATCCAGATGGACATTCCTGCGGGATAAAAGTGGTCCGCACCCCCCACCGGCTGCCATCTCCCACCACGGCGCGAATTTCCGCGTCGGTATCACCGGTCACCACGCCGATTTCAGAAATACCGGCATCACGGATGGCGCGAATCACCCGGAAAAGCACCGGCTCGTTTGCCACCGGAATCAGTTGTTTAGCACGGGTATAGGTGAGCGGATAGAGGCGGGTGCCTTTGCCTCCTGCGAGGATAAGGCCTTTCATCAGTACGAGGAAATTCTGGTATCCACAGGCGAATTGTTGAGCACTGCACCAATCACGCGAGCGCGGACTCGTTCGAGCAGCTCACGAGCTCGTTCGGCGTGGTCACGACGGGTCTGTCCGGCGTTAAGCACCAGTAGCACCCCGTCCATATGCGCAGCCAGCAGTGCTGCATCTGTAACAGCCAGAACCGGTGGAGCATCAAAAAGCACGAATTCAGCCTGACCCTTCAGTTGCGCAATGAGCGCTTCCATCTGCCGGGAACCGAGCAAGTCAGCCGGATTGTCCGGGCGCGGACCGGATGGCAGCACTTTCAGGCGCTCCACGCCGACATCGGCAGTCTCCACTTCATGTCCGGATGCAAGCACCCCGCTGATGCCGCAGTCATTGGATATACCCCAGATTTCGTGCTGGCATGGGCGGCGCAGGTCACAATCAACCAGCAGAGTATGGCGACCACTCTGAGCCATTGTCACTGCCAGATTGGCGACCAAACAGGCCTTGCTACTAACGTCAGATTCGGGCGCGGGTATGGTCATCAGAAGCGTGCTAAGCTTATCATCCATGTCGTTGAAGATAATGTTGGTGCGCAGCGCACGATACGCTTCGGCAGCAGGTGTACTCGCAGCGGAAAGGGTAATCAGTTTTTCATTCATAAGTCACTTCCTGCGAAGGCTTGCTTCGCCATCATGGGCTGGTATCGCTCCCAGCACCGACATCCCCAGAAAACGCTCCACATCTTTGCGCGTGCGCACTATGCTCGCATCCAGATATTCCAGCACCAGAACCACAGCTCCGCCAATCAACAGCCCGAGCACGGCACCCGCAGCGCTGTTGATTCCCTTGCGCGGGTGATCCAGCACATAGCGGGGGTCATCCAGAATGAAAGCGGTCACGCGGTCCTCGCGCCGTTGCTTCTGATTTTCATCATTGCGCCACTGCACCAACAGCTGTGCCCAGTGCCGCGCTATGTCGTTCGCAAGGTCGCCGTTTTCGTTTTCAACTTCAATGCGTATCAAAAAACGCTGCGCTTCGGCAGCGATACGCACATTCCCGCGTAGTGTTTCCGGAAGAGCATCCAGCTGCAGCGCGTCAATTACGTCCGCGGCATTTGTTTCTGTATCCAGGAAAGCCACATAAGAATCCAACAACAGTTTCGCGCTTTGAGTGAGACCGAAATCAGTGCGCGCAGGCTGCACTAGAACGTCTACAGTGGATTGGTACACCGGCGTCTGCACCACGCTGAACAGAAGCGCGCTGCCGGCGGTGAGCACCGCCGAAAGCGCTAAAATCCAGCCCCGCCGCAAGAAAACTTGAAAATATTCGATGGTAACCATTATTATGAGAGCCTCAGCTAACTAACCAACGCCCTGACAACCTCGCAGAAATAACCCATTGCCAGCCACACCCGGTCGGCACCGGATTTTACCATAGCAGCGTAGTCAGCCTCGATGGCGCGGAATCTCACCGATGACTCGAAAACCCGACTGTTCCGCATCCGATCGGCTGCGCAGAAACGGGTCGAAATAATGGGCGCCGAAAACCAACAATACGCCCATTCCCAAGCCGGACGCAACCCGAAGCAGAAGGTCGATACGCGTTCGCAACTCCGGCGGCGCGATCATGACTACGGGCTCATCCAAAGCCACCACGGTCACATTGCGGCCACCGTGCTGTGGAAATACCGCTGCGTTTTGATGCTGCATCACGGTCGTGGCGGCATGCGCCAGTACGCCCACTTGCTCCGGGGCTGCCGCGCTGAAATATAACACTAGCGCACTACGCTCATAGTCGCTGCTGATGGCGGCACGCACAGCTGCCGGGGAAAGATGCACGTCGCCGGTTTCCAGTTCGCGGCTAACCGCTCCGGCGAATGCTCCAGTTTCCGCCCAGTCTGCAAGTCCAGCAACGATGTATTCTGATGTCAGCCACGAAAAATAAGACGGGTCAAAATACATTCCCGCTGAACCTCCCGCTGCCTCCTCGTTGGGCAGAAGACTAGCAGACAGATGAACGGTGGCCACGTACATTGAGACAGGTGGCTTATAAGTGGCCAGGCCAATACCGGCGACAATCACAGCCGGGGCCAGAAACAGCCACCACCACCTCTTTATCGGACTAAAGTATTCTCGGAATTCCATGCCGTTCCAATAAAGTTTCGTAATTTCCTTTCAAATTCGCTGCGGTCGAACCGCATGGCTTCTTCGCGGATTGCACCCGCATCAAATGCATCCTCGTCGAAACCATCCAGAGCGTCAGTCAGCGCGCGAAGCGATTGTTCCTCGAACAGAACGCCAGTGTGCCCAGACCGTAAATAATCAATCGCCCCGCCATCGGCGAAAGCTATCACCGGACGGCCCGCAGCCATCGCCTGAACAGGAGCAATTCCAAAATCCTCCTCGCCGGGAAAGATAAAAGCGCGGCAGCGCCCCATCAAATCCGGTAGATGTGCGTCCGGCACGTGCCCGACGAACTGGACCGTCGGCCCGGCGAGCGCTTCCAATCGCGACCGGTCGCGCCCATCCCCAGCCACAATAAGCGGCAGACCTAGTTGCGTGCACGCCTGCACCGCCAGATCAATCCTTTTATACGGGATTAAGCGAGATACGACAAGGAAGTAGTCACCCTTATGTTCACCCGGACGGAAGCGGGCGGTGTCAACGGGCGGGTGAATAATAACCGAATCGCGCCCGTAATAACGGGCTATTCGCCGCTGCACCTCGGACGATATAGCTACGAAATGATCCACTCCATCAGCAGCACGACGGTCCCAACGCTGCATCCATCCCAGAAAGGGCCGCATAAGGATCGGCAACACGGGGTGAAATCGTTCCCGTTCTAAATACCCCTCCAGATCCCACACGTAACGTGCGGGCGTCAGGCAATAGCAAATGTGCGTCGCGCCATCCGGTTTGCGCACGCCGTGGCAGAAACCACTCTTGTTGGAAATAATGAGATCATATCCCGAAAAATCAAACCCTCGAAAAGCAAGAGGAAATGCTAGCAGATAGCGCTGATGCTGCCAGTGGACACCGGGCAGCCGGTCCGCCCAGGAGACACGCACATCCCGCTCCCGGAAACCGGATCGCACCCGCTCGGGAGCGTAAATGCTGGTGTAAATCGGAGCGGCAGGAAACATCCGGGCCAGCGCGCCAAGCACGTCCTCAGCGCCACCACTTTGATTGAGCCAATCGTGAACAAGAGCGACTCGGATTGCGGCCTCCAATCACGCAGCCTGGCATTGCGTGCGCAGCAACGCGGCGATAGGCCTGAAACTGCGTCGGTGCACCGGGGAGGGTCGCAGGCGCGTTAGCGCCGCACGATGTATGCGTGTACCATAGCCCTTGTGGCACTCAAAACCATATCCAGGATATTTTTTCCCCAGTACATGCATCAGCCGATCGCGGTGCACCTTGGCCACAATCGATGCGGCCGCGACGGAAAGGGAGATGGAATCACCAAAGTACATACACTGCTGCGGCAGTTCGAGCTCTGGGCGCAGATTCACCGCATCGACCAATAAGTGATGCGGAGGTACATCCAAAGATTCTACTGCACGGCGCATTGCCACACGCGTGGATTCCATGATCCCCCGAGCATCTACCTCCGCTGGATCGGCACAACCCACACCCACTGATATCGCCACGGTCAAAATAAATTCGTACAGCCGCTCGCGTTTTTGGGGTGACAAGCGCTTCGAATCTCTGACCTCAGCGAGACGCCTGCGCAGCCAGCGCGGGCGATGTGGCAGCACCACGGCGGCCGCAGATACTGGCCCTGCCCAGGCGCCACGCCCGACTTCATCAATACCAGCGACAAGTTCAAGTCCCTCCTTCCAAAGAGCAGTCTCCAGCTTTAGGTGCGGGCGTTCGGGCAGCCTGGTGTAGTCAACGATCACGGACATATTTTCCATCTCGCCAATTACGCCGCAGCGCGAGAATATCGGAAAGCATACTAAACGAATCCCTCAGCACGCGCACCCGCGTTTCGCGATGAAAATACCAGTCTACCGGCACCTCCACAATGCTGTAGCCCCGTTTTCGGGCAATGTAAAGCACCTCAACGTCAAAACTCATCCCATCCATCCGCTGCGCGGAAAACAAGTCCACAGCAACCTCTGCGCGGAAGCATTTGAACCCACATTGCGTATCCTCGAAATCGGGCAGCGCTAACAACTTGACTAGATTGCTGAACACGCGACCACGTACATGGGTGAAAGCGGGCTCGTGGAAACGCGCAGCACCGACCATCTCACGCGAACCGATGGCCACATCGAAATCCGTCAATCGAGGTGGCAGGAAGCGCGCGACCTGTTCAATGGGCATAGAGAGGTCGGCGTCACACATGAAACGGAACTCGCCATGTGCGGCCAGCATGCCACGTCGCACCGCCTTACCCTTTCCGCGGCCCGGCTCCTGCAACAAACGTACGTGCACGTGCTCAACCCCATAAGCGCGCACGACGTGCGCAGTTTTATCCACGCTGCCGTTTTCGACCACCAGCACCTCAACGGCATAGGGCTGCGCGCGAACAAAAGAATCAATTGCGCGCAGCGTTTCAGGAAGACGTTTTTCTTCATTGTGCGCCGGGATGATAATGGAGAGGAAGGTCACAGTTGCACTAGAGTATCAGACTGACGTAAGTATGCTCCCTAGGTATTCAGCAGAAACGATGCGCGTAGCCTGTACGGTACGACGCGCCCTAAGCAGCCGCGGGAGCGCCCACAGTCCCGCCATCTGGCCGCGCAGCCGCGCCCGGGCAGCCCGCCCGCGCCAGGAGCAAAGCGCCTGCCATGCAAGGCGTAGCTGCCGCCAGACTATTGCACGCCAATGCCGCTGCCACACACTGGCAGGCACATCTTTTACTAGCACATAAATTGCATTGCGCCCATCATGGAAACTAGCGGTCTCACCACCGCCAGTGGCCGAGAGACGATGATACACTACAGCTCGGGGCGCGTACACAGCTCTCCAACCCTGCAGCTGAGCGCGCCAGGCAAGGTCAACGTCCTCGCACGAGAAAAAGAAACTTTCGTCCAGCAATCCGACTTGCTGCAGCATCCCACGCCGATAAGCCGCCGCTCCGCCGCACGCAGAAAAAACATATCCCTCTTCGTACTGACCAGCATCTTTTTGCCATACGCCCCGGTTAGTAGGCACTCCGTCAGAACAGAAAAGATCACCCGCTGTGTGAAACGTGTCCCGCCGGTCAAAAAGCAGTATTTTTGAAGCCACCATGCCGGCATCAGGATATCGCTGGAAGGCGGCTTCGATCTCCACCAGCCAGTCCGGAGCAACCTCAGTATCATTATTCAGCAAAACGACAATCGCGCCCTGTGCAACCCGAATGCCGGCGTTACACGCGCCCGTGAAGCCACGGTTACTCTCCAGCGCCACAAGACGCGCATCTGGGTAATCGCGCACAAGCATCTCACGCGATCCATCGGTGCTAGCATTATCAGCCACAATGACCTCGTAATCACCTGATCGTTGACTCTCAAGTGAGTCTAGGCAAGCAGGCAAATGGCGGACACCATTCCAGTTCGGTATTACTACCGAGAGCATTACTTGTTCCATAGTGGCGTGCGGCGATTAGCCCTCCGCTAGGAACTGCTGCAGCGCGACCTCCCAGGGCCGCAACGAGATTCCCAATGCGGCAGCCACCCGGTTTTGCAACACTCCATTACGTGGCGGCAGCGATGCGCGTTGATAATCCTTCAAAAGGATTGGGCGAATTCGCACGGAGAGATGCCCGCTCAGGTCAAGCACTTTGCGGGCTAGCCCATAGCGCGAGGTTTTTCCGGCGTTGACAAGATGATATATTCCGTATGGCGCAATATTAACGAGTTCCAGAATCGCGCGCGCTAGGTCAGGAGCATAAGTCGGCACTCCAATCTCGTCGGTGACAATCGCGAGCGGATCACCGCTTTCCGCGAGCTGCCGAATAATATGAACAAAGTTCGCACGTCCGGCCGCGTACATCCAAGAGGTACGCACAATGTAGTACCGTTCAAGCAGCTCACGGGTATGTTGCTCTGCAGCTAGTTTGGACTGGCCGTAAGGGTTTATTGGAGCAGGTTCATCCGTCTCAACGTACGGCGAAGCGCTGCTACCGTCAAAAACCTCGTTAGTGCTCAACAAGACCATGGCAGCGCCTTGTTCAGCGCAAACCGCCGCAACATTGCGCGTGCCCATGGCATTCACCAGTGCAGCCTTATCAGGGTCGCGTGCGCACCCATCCACGTCGGTGAAAGCAGCACAGTGGATTACCACATCCGGAGCTGCTGCTCTGATGGCGCTCCGCACCTGTTCGACGAGCGTAATGTCGAATGTAGGCAGGTCGTCTCCGGATACGTTTCCTTCTGGCAACATGCTGAGAATAGCGGTACCCAGCTGACCCAGGATACCGGTAATGAAGAAACGCATATGTCTCAGTCGTTATCCGTGATCAAGTGTAATGATTCTCTGGCCGAGTCGTTCTGATTATACCCTTTCAGAATCCCGGACAAAGTAATCGTTTATCAGGGCAATACTACGGCAAAGTGCACTCTGTCGGAATATTTCCAGCGCCAGTGATGATATGCGCGAGAGAATCTGTGCTTGAATGGCATCTTCAGAACTTAGCAAAGCCTCGAATTCTTCAGGCTGACGCCCCATGCGGTCGGCGAAAATTTTCACGGTGAGGACTGTGGCACCAGGCGCGCACTGATAAGCCAGAAAATCACGCCAATGATCCAAGTATTCATTTTGTACAAACGGCAGCCAGCTTCCCGGACGGATCGTCTGCAGCATTTCCTGAATATCAACCGGAAGTCTTGCATAGTCGCATCGATCCAGATGCGCACGTAAGACGTTGTGCAAGAACAGTCGCTCTGGAAAATCACTCCAGCGTGCCTTGCTCCCGAAAACCGGGTAGAAAACCTCCCATATCCACGCCTGATCGAGCAGTAGATGCGTGCAATAACCGGCTATGAACGCCGCCTGCTGCGTGGGCATCGCCGCGGCGTGCGCCAGTTCCGGAAATTTCCTGAACATCACTTGCTGCGCAGGGCTGCGGTCAGTCTTGAGAATAGAGAAGAAATGTGTTTGCTCGCGCGCCTGTCCAGACACTGTCTGCACGTCTGGAGCGGTGTTGCCAAAAAGGAAGGCGGGGAGCTCGGCCAGTAGCAAGTCACGCGCATCAGCGTTCAAGCTTTCGTCGCTCAGCATTTCTTGCGCCAGAACCAGATGATAGAAAGGTGTAGGCATGGATAGTGCTAAGAAACGGAGTGATTACGCGTGTCATCCGGATTCCCAGCTCGAGCACAACCTGCAAATCCGGATGATGGGTTAGAATAGCGCTGCTGCCTCGAGGAAAACGCGCTACTTCCTGCGATCAGTATAGCACAATGCATCCAACGCACTCACCTTCTGAGGCTCACAAGATTATGAGCAAGACCAGTGTACGGCTTATGCTGCTGGTACAAGCAATTGGTTTCTTACTTACAGCTTGCGCACAGCAGGACAGCGGCAGTCGCGAGGGATTCAAAGTTCCCCAGAGCTCACTGCTCGGAGCAGTGGAGCGCAAGTCCGGACTGATTGCATTCATCAGCACAGACGGCAATATCTACACTATGAATCAGGCTGGGCAAGACCTAACGCAGATCACCACCGATGCCACCTTTGGTGAGGGCGCACTGCGCTATTACGGACGCGTCACCTGGGCGCCGGACGGACACCAGATTGCCTATGTGAGTTACAGCGGATCTAACCCGCAGGATGTAGAGGCACACCTTTACGTCAGCCAGAGCCATGGTGCAGATGCACACGAGGTGTTCGCCAGCGACCGCATGATCCCGGTTTTTCTCTACTGGGCTCCGGACAGCAGCGCTCTCTCTTTTTTGGCCACCCAGACTGACGGAAATAGCGGAATTCTGCGACTTTCGAAACTAGATGGATCAGAATCGCAGGTAATGGATTCCGGTCAACCACTGTTCTGGGCCTGGGCGCCTTCCGGCAAACGCATGTTGATCCACAGCAACGGCGCCCGCCGCGATTCGAGACTTGCGTATCTATGGATGGGCGATTCCGTCATTGAAGAGGGGCTTTCCATACGTGTTGCCCCTTTTCAGGCTCCGGCTTTCTCGCCAGACGGAGACCGGATCATGTTCGCAAGGTTTACAGACAATGGTGAGAGCGCCCTGATGATGCTTGACCGCACCAGCAATCGCCAACAAGTATTGGCCACCTACAAGGGCACAGTGGCGTTCCAGTGGGCTTCCGGAGGGGAGTACATCGCCTTCGCTCCCAGCCCGGAGGCTGTTCTCGCAACACAGGGGCCATTGACGGTAATGACGACGCAGACACCTCCGAGGCAGCTGCTCACTACGGGGGAGAACGTGGTCGGGTTCTTCTGGTCACCGGACGGAACCAAAATCGCCTATTTTCAGGGGGCTATAAGCCCTGAGGTGGAAACCCGCGTCCTGGGCCAATTCACTCATCTAGAGCTGCACGTCATGGCAGTACCTGGTGGTGAGAGTGAACTGCTTTTTTCTTTCGTGCCTTCGGAGCAATTCGCTGCGCTACTACCATACATCGACCAGTACCAGCGCACACTGACCATATGGTCGCCAGACAGTCAATATCTAGCGCTATCAGCATACACACAACAGGGTCCTAAAATCGTGGTGGCGCAGGCTGAGGGCGACTTTGAGCCTCGCCTGCTGGAGCCGGGTACGCTGGCGGTCTGGTCGTGGAAGTAGCCAACCTAGGGGATTAAATCTTGGGCAGCACGATAGACTGCTGCCGCTGGTATTTCCCTTTCTTGTCCGCGTAGGAGGTTTCGCACTCATCGTCGGCCTCGAAGAACAACACCTGCGCTATCCCCTCGTTCGCGTAAATCTTTGCCGGCAAAGGTGTGGTGTTAGATATCTCCAGCGTCACATAACCCTCCCATTCCGGCTCGAATGGGGTGACATTCACGATGATGCCACAACGCGCGTAAGTGCTCTTGCCCACACAAATAGTCAAAACATTGCGCGGAATGCGGAAATATTCCACCGTGCGCGCGAGCGCGAACGAATTGGGTGGAATAACACACACATCACTCTTCAAATCCACCATTGAGCGCGGATCAAAACACTTCGGATCCACAATCGCAGAATATACATTGGTGAAAATTTTGAAATCGTCCGCGACGCGGATGTCATAGCCATAAGATGATACGCCATAGGAAATCACCCCGTCGCGCACCTGGGTGGATTCAAACGGTTCTATCATGCCGCGCTCACGCGCCATTTGCTTTATCCAGTGATCCGGTTTTATGGTCATCAGCAATTATTCCTGTTCCGAAATACAACAAACTCGCCCCACCGCAAAGAGATTATGGCGATTTCGCTCACATAGCCTCTGGCGCAGACACACCCAGCAGTTCCAGAGTACGCGCCAAACCGATACGGGTAGCGTATACCAGCTTCAGACGCGCCAGTGTCAGGTCCCGCTTGTCCACGTCCACTACATGGCAATCCCTGTAAAACGCGTGGAAGCTGCCGGCAAGTTCGCGCGCGTAGGTTGTCAGATGATGAGGCGCAAGTTCGCGCACCGACCGGTCAATCGTGTCCGCCAGTTCAAGCAGCCTCCGGATGAGCGTATGCTCAGCCGAATGGCGTAACAGGGACACATCTCCAGCCTCATGGGAAAAGCCTTCCGCCTGCGCCTTAGCCAGAATGCTGCAAATGCGCGCGTGCGCGTATTGTACATAATACACTGGGTTCTTGTCCGATTGCTCCCGGGCAATATCAAGGTCGAAGTCTAGATGGCTCTCAGCGGCACGCATGAGCATAAAGAAACGTACCACATCAGCGCCCACCTCGTCAATAAGTTCATCAAGGGTGGTAAAGCGACCCGACCGCTTACTCATGCGCTGTCCTTTAATGGTGACAAACTGGTTCATGAGCATTTTGATACCCGAGCCATCATGGCCCATCGCCTGAACCCCGCGCAACACATCCGGGAAGGAGTCCTTATGGTCTGCACCGAGAACATCCACAATAAGGTCAAATCCGCGCTCTAGTTTGTTGCAGTGATAAGCAATGTCCGGCAAACGATAGGTCGGCTCGCCGCTGGATTTGACTATTACGCGATCTTCCTGACCACCCAGAGAAGTAGCAGCGAACCACAACGCACCCTCGCGTTCATACGCCAAGTCATTTTTCCGCAACACCTCCACAACCTTCTCAACAGAACCGTCCTCGTAGAGCGAGTGCTCATTAAAGAACATTGCCATTTCAATGCCCAGACGTTTCATAGTGTCACGTTGCTGTGCAGCAATAGTCTCTTCAGCCAGATCCTTGAACATCTCCCAGTCCGCATCAGCCAAACTTTCTCCATGCTCAGCATACAGCCCGAGCCCTAATTCCACCAAGTATTCACCGTGATAGTGGTCTTCCTCCATTGCCACCGATTGTCCCAACGCTTGCAAATAGCGCAGCCGCAACGATTGACCCAACCTGCGCATCTGCCTGCCGGCATTGTTGTAATAGAATTCGCGTGTTACATGATATCCGACCGCCGACAGCAAATTGGAAATGGTGTCACCAATAACCCCACCGCGTCCATGACCCACGGTCAGCGGACCAGTGGGGTTCGCGCTGACAAATTCAACCTGAGCCTTTTGACCAACGGCATAGTCCAAATCTGGGTACGCAGGTCCAGAGTACAATATAGTATCCACCTGCTCTGCCAGCCAATCTCCCGCCAAAGAAATATTCACAAAACCGGGTGAAGAAACCGAGGTTTCCCCCAACACCACACTTTTAGGCAGGTGTATTTCGATTTGAGTCGCGATTTCCAGCGGTGATTGCCGCATTGACTTGGCTAGTTGCAGTGGCAGCGCGCAGGAGTAATCACCCCACTCAGGATTTTTGGGACGACTAAGATGAGCGTACCCCGGGAGCTCACAGGCCGACAGCGCACCCGCACGCTGGGCGGCGTGCACCCCCTCCAAAATGAGCTCTTCAAGCTGTGTGGAAAGGAATGGCATTAGGAGTAATAGCGGCGGCAATTCTAACATATTCGCCCATGTACTACGCGCGCATCCACGCGGAAACATATAACTGCCCTAGGATATTCAGGGCAAGACCCTCTCGCTACGCCATTTTATCCGTACCGTCTTGAGGAAGAGTGGCTTTCCTGTCAACTACCCTGTCTCCACCACGTCCCACGCTCCTGAAAGCGACTGTCGGCAGCCGAAACTCGGTGAGCGGTTCGGATCACTTGACCGCAGCTCATAGAGTTGTACCGCTTTGCTCAATCCGCTGGCCTCGCGGTTGTACACAGAGGAAACGTGCAGCCCATCCGGAACCTGAGTCAGATCCCATGGCTCGCCTGCGTTCTCAACATAACGAAAACCGTGATCATACAGTTCCTCCCAGTTTGCCACTGCCCCACCCGATAGCCGTTGTTCCTCCCGGCTGGCAAGACACTGAATGAGATCGGCACGGAGCCAATATTTATAATCATTCCAGTTGATGTTTATGCGCTCACCTCGATCCGCCAGCTCGTTCAGCGCAAGCATATCATGGCATTCCGGCAAAGGAAATCCCTCTAGGTCACATATCCCGCTGCCGTGGATCTTGTACCGCACCGTCCGTTTGAAATCCTGTTCAAGCGTAGAGTACCCAATCAAAGCAATACACAGACACATGACCATGGCACCTCGAAACCCCGCATGATCAGAGCTGGCTTGAAACACATACTCGGTCGCAAAAGAAATAGCTGGGATCAGAGCCAGCAGTGCCGGCAGCGCAAAGCGGGGACCA
>Ga0310120_10001254_pt1 | contig 19145 bp, 15 predicted proteins | sample CB27_AW_983_MG_FD_203506 | JGI IMG/M metagenome (GOLD analysis project Ga0310120, IMG submission 203506) | Marine microbial communities from Western Arctic Ocean, Canada - CB27_AW_983 | ecosystem: Environmental > Aquatic > Marine > Oceanic | place: Canada: Western Arctic Ocean | collected...
ACAAACAAACGGATAGGCATTCGATCTCGGTTGGCGGGCTACACGGACGGTGCAACCGCCGTGCTCCAGGCCTGACGAAACGCAGGGAAAAGACGTAGTGGGAAGCGTCGCGGCGCGCCCCGGGCTTCTAGCAACTCACCGGTTCCAGAACGTCGGCGGCACCGCCAGAAGGCGAGCCACCAGCGCCGTACGTAGAGACGCCCTTGCCGCTCCAAGCATTTACGCACGCATCCCGTCGCCGTGCCGGCACACACACCGCGGCAGAGCGGGTCACGTGTCACATACGGGAATCATCTGGCCGGCGCCATGGCTTCGACCGGACTACGCTCCCGCGGATCACTTCAGGGTATCAGACTAAAAGGTTATCAGACTAAAACGGTCGCCGTCGCGAGACAGGATCCGCCGACCGATGCTAGAGATGGCCGAGACTGACGCCGTTCGAGCGGCATCAGACCGATGCCGGGTCAACGACGCGGTCGAGAATCTGCTGTGCCATGGCGGAACCGCTCAGTGACGCCAACCCACTGCCGCTCGCGAGATCGGCGGTACGGAGCCCGGCGCCGAGGGCGCCGCCGATCGCCTGCTCGACCGCATCGGCTTCCGGCCCGGCCCCGAGCGCGTGCCGCAACAGCATGGCGGACGAGGCGATCGCGCCAATCGGGTTCGCGACGTCGCGACCGGCGATGGTCGGCGCCGAGCCGTGCACCGGCTCGAACAACCCACCGCGTCCGCCCAAGCTGGCTGACGGCAACAGCCCGAGCGACCCGACCACTGCGCCCGCCTCGTCCGAGAGGATGTCACCGAACAGGTTGCCGGACAACACCACGTCGAACTGGGTCGGGTTCGTCGCGATCAGCAGGGAGCAGGAGTCGACATACTGGTGCTCGAGCGTGACGCCAGGATGCCGCGCCCCCACCTCGGTCACCACCTCGCGCCAGAGCCGTGAGGTTTCCAACACGTTGGCCTTGTCGACCGAAGTCACGAGCCGCCGCCTGGTCTCAGCGCTGCGGAATGCGACCTCGGCGATCCGTTCGATCTCGGGCCGCGAGTAGCGCATCGTGTTGAAGGCGGATTGGCCGTCTTCGGCCACGCCGCGGGGCTCGCCGTAATAGATGCCACCGGTCAGCTCCCGCACGATCAACATGTCGGCACCGGCCACACGCTCCGGTTTGAACGCGCCGCCATCCTCCAGACCCGGCCAGACACGCGCCGGCCGCAGGTTCGCGAACACCCCGAGCACCTGTCGCAGCTGCAGCAATGCCGTCTCCGGGCGCCGCTCGCTCGGGCCGCTGTCGAAGGCCGGATCGCCGACCGCCCCGAGCAATACCGCATCGGCCGCCAGGCAGGCCTCGCATGTGGCGTCCGGCAGGGGTGGCTGTCCGGCGCGCAGCGCGCCACCGCCGATGAGATGAGAGCTGAGCGTGAACGTGTGGCCGAATCGGTCCGCCACCCCGCGCAGCACCCGTTCGGCCGCGCCGGTCACCTCCGGGCCGATGCCGTCGCCCGGCAACAATACGATGGTCGCGTGCATCAGGATGCCTATGTCACACGGCAGGCTACAGTGAACACCCGCGGGCGCCACCCCCGTCTCGCCGCGCCGCGCCGCACCGAATCAGACGTGCTGGCCGGCCGGCTGGGTGGCACCCTTCGGTGGCCTGGCGCGCACCTCCTCGATGATGACCGACAGGTCGACATCCTCGATCGTCTTCCGTCGATCAGCTAGATCGATCATGGCGCGATACACCCGGTCGAGCTCGAGCCGGCTCAGCTCGACCCCAAGCCGCGCGCACCGCTGCTTCACGGCGTGCCGCCCCGAGTGCTTGCCGAGCACCAGCGTGGAGTGCGCCACGCCGACGTCGACCGGTCGCATGATCTCGTACGTGCGCCAGTCCTTGATCACCCCGTCCTGGTGAATGCCAGCCTCGTGCGCGAAGGCGTTTCGGCCGACGATCGCCTTGTTCGCCTGGACCGGCTCGTGCGTCAGCTCGGTCAGCAGCTGGCTGGTGGGAAAGAGCTCCGTCGTGTCGATCTGGGTCGTGTAGGGCATCCGGTCGCCGCGCACCCGGGTCACCATGACGATCTCCTCGAGCGACGCGTTGCCCGCCCGCTCGCCGACCCCGTTGATCGTACACTCCACCTGACGGCATCCCGCCTGCACCGCCGCCAGCGAATTCGCCACGGCCAGCCCCAAGTCGTCATGACAGTGGGTGCTGAACACCGCCTTGTCGGCGTTGGGCACCCTGCCGATGATGTCGGTGAAAAACCGCTCGATCTCGTCGGGCGTGCAATAGCCGACCGTGTCTGGCAGATTGATCGTAGTGGCGCCGCGGGCGATCGCGGTCTCCACCACCCGACACAGGAAGTCGATATCTGTCCGGGTCGCGTCCTCGGCCGAAAATTCCACGTCGTCGGTGTACCCGCGCGCGCGGGTCACGTTGTCGACGATCGCCTGCAGACACTCCTCGCGCGAGAGCCGCAGCTTGCGCTCGAGGTGCAGGTCGGACGTAGCGATGAACGTATGGATACGGGCGCGCTCGGCCGGCTGCACCGACTCGCCAGCACACTCGATGTCGGCCTGGGTGCACCGCGCGAGAGAGGCAATCACCGGTCCCTTGATCTCGGAGGCGATCAACCGCACCGCCTCGGCGTCGTCACGCGACGCGATCGGGAAGCCGGCCTCCAGGACATCCACCCCGAGTGCCTGGAACTGACGTGCCAGCCGGAGCTTCTCAGCGGTATTCATCGAGAAGCCTGGCGCTTGTTCGCCGTCCCGTAGGGTCGTGTCGAAGATGATCAGCCTGTCGCCCGCCACGGCACCTCTCCTCTTCTCTGACGCGCACCGCGTCGCCTGTCGTGTACTTCACGACCAGTTCGAGATTAAGTCAAGATTATAATTATTACGACTTTATAAATATTTATTATAGTGTTGAGATCCGATGGAGTTGAGCGAACTACAGGTGTTCCAGACGGTGGCGGCCGAGCACAGCTTCTCGCGCGCCGCGGCGCGACTACATCGAACCCAACCGGCTGTCAGCCAGGCGATCCGACGACTGGAAACGGAGCTCGACGAACGGCTGTTCGACCGGTCGTCAAAAGGGGGACGACTGACCGAGGCTGGCGTGATTCTTCTCGACTACGCGGAACGGCTGACGCGGCTGAAGGAAGAAGCGGAGGGGGCGGTGCGCGAGCTGCAGGAGCTGCGACGCGGCCGCGTGGTCATCGGGGTGAACGAGGCGGCCGTGCACGTGTTACTGCCAATTGTCGTGCAGTTCCGCGAAGCGCATCCCGGCGCGCAGGTCGAGATGCGGCGAGTCCCCTCCCGGCAGATCCCCGGCGAGGTACTCGGCCGCAGACTCGACTTCGGCCTGGTGACGTTTCCGCCCGGCGAGCGCGGCCTACTCTCGGTGCCGCTGGGCATTGACGAACTGGTCATGCTGACCCACCCGAAGCACCCGCTCGCGCGGCGGCGCCAGATCACGATGGAGGAGTTCGGCCGACAGACGATCATCGCGCACAACGATCCGTCGCCCAGCCGGGAGCGCGTCTTGCGGCTGTTCGAGCAAAAGCACGCGCCGATCAACATTCAGATGTCGTTACCGAGTCTCGACGGGATCAAGCGAGCGGTTGAGATGGAGCTGGGTGTGGCCCTGCTGCCGCGCCGCTGCGCGCTCTCGGAAATCGCGCGCGGGCAGCTCGCCGCCGTCCGGGTCCCGCAGTTGCGGGTGCCGCGCACGCTGCGTCTCGTCTACCGACGCACCGGTGAGCTGTCTCACGCCGCCAGTGCGTTTTTGGACGCGTCGCAGGCCCAAGCCGTGGACCCCTAACCGAAAATTGGTGTACTCGCTCTGGACACTGGCGATTGCCACGGCGTGCGCGCCGACAACGAGCCGGGGTGTGGGGCAGCGCCCCACGGAAGTCAGAACCCATGGATGTAGGGGACACGCGCCGCGACCCTGCGAACAACTTCGAAGTCGTCGAGCAACAGCCCTGTGGCGTCCCATGTGCCGGCAAGGAACGCGTCGCGAATGGGTCCCTCGATATCGACCCGCACCTGGCGTCCCCCTGCGTCGAGCACGCGGTCGGCGAGCGACAGCGCTAACCGCGTGGATGGGATCGCCTCGACCAGCGTCATCACCCGTTCGATGTCGTCGGGCGCGGCGGTGACACAGACCAGCCCGATGGCCAGCGCATTGCCCCTGAAGATCTCGGAGAACGATTCGCCGACACACGCATCAACACCCCAGCGCTTCAGAGCCTGCGGCGCATGCTCCCGCGACGAACCGGACCCGAAGTTGCCGTTCACCACCAGGACACCCGCTCCTTGATACACCGGGTTCGAGAACGAGTGATCCGGCATCGACGCCCGGTCGTCCTCGAACACGTGGTCGTCGAGTCCGTCGAAGGTAATGGCCTTCAGGAACCGGGCCGGGATAATCCGGTCGGTGTCGATGTTGTCGCCGCGCACGGGGATGCCGGTGCCCTCGATGCGGTCGATGCGGTCGATGCGGCTCGGCACGGGTTGCCTCTCTCCTCTGCGTTCTGAACCCGAGGCGCTCAATGCACACCGGCCGGGACCTGGCGCTCCATTAGGTTTCGAACGTCCACGACCTCGCCGGCAACGGCAGCGGCAACCACCATCGCGGGGCTCATCAACAGTGTTCGGCCGGTCGGGCTACCCTGCCGTCCTTTGAAATTGCGGTTCGAGGAAGACGCGCACACCTGCCGCCCCTCCAGCCGGTCCGGGTTCATCGCCAGGCACATCGAGCAGCCAGCGCCTCGCCACTCGAACCCGGCATCACGGAACACTTGGTCGAGCCCCTCGCGCTCCGCCGCGGCCCGCACCATCTGTGACCCCGGCACCACCAACGCCGTGACGTGCGGCGCGACCCGGCGACCCCGAGCGACCCGCGCAGCCTCGCGCAGGTCCGACAACCGGGAATTGGTGCAGGAGCCGACGAATGCCACGTCGATCTTCGTGCCCTCGATCGGCGCACCGCCGGTGAGCCCCATGAACGCCAACGCCTCGGTGACCGCGCCGTTCGACCGACCGTCGGCCGACGGGATCCGTTCGCTAACGCTGACCGACTGCCCGGGATTGATACCCCAGGTCACCCGTGGCTCGATCGCTGCCGCATCGATCTCAACGACATCGTCGTAGTTCGCATCGGCGTCCGATGCGATGGAACGCCACCACGAGACCGCCCGGTCGAAGGCGGCACCGGTCGGGGCGAACGGGCGACCGCGCAGATAATCGAACGTCGTCTGGTCCGGGTTGACATAGCCGACGCGCGCGCCACCCTCGATCGACATGTTGCAGATCGTCAACCGCTCGTCGATGCTCATCCGTTCGACCGCCGTGCCGCCGTACTCGTACGCGTGGCCCACCCCGCCCTGCACCCCGAGGCGGTGAATAATCTCGAGCACGACATCCTTGGCGAACACGCCATCGGCCAGCTCGCCATTCACCGCGACTCGCCGCACCTTGAGCGGATCGATCGCGAGCGACTGCGACGCCAGCACGTCACGCACCTGCGAGGTGCCGATGCCGAACGCCACGGCGCCGAGCGCTCCGTGGGTCGAGGTGTGGCTGTCTCCGCAGGCGATCGTCATTCCGGGCTGTGTCAGACCGAGCTCCGGCCCGATGACGTGCACGATCCCCTGCCGGTCGCTGTCGAGGTTCCAGAACGGGATGCCGAACTCGGCGCAGTTGCGCTCGAGAGCAGACAGCATCGCCTCGGCCAGCGGGTCCTGAAACGGCCGGGTCCGGTCGAGCGTCGGGACGATGTGGTCGGTCGTGGCGAACGTCCGATCCGGGAACGCCACCCTGATGCCGCCGGCCCGGAGCATATCGAAGGCCTGCGGCGTCGTCACCTCGTGGATCAGGTGCAACCCGATGAAAAGCTGTGTCTGCCCGGTCGACAGCGTGCGGACGGTATGCAGGTCCCAGACCTTCTGCAGCAGCGTCTTGCCCATGCAGGAACTACTGTACCAGATTGGCCACCACCAGGAGATGTCGTGGCACGTCCGGCCGAGACCCGATCGACGCCACCACTCGTTCCAACACAAACTATTGATTCGAGTTTACTTGCGTCGTATTTTCCCAGTCGTCTGGCTACGAGGCTTCGACCCGGCGGCGGGTCACCAATGGGGAACGAGGCGGGCTATGCCGGCGGCGTGGCTGGCGCGGCGGGTTCTTCCTCGATCGGCTTCAGGAGATCCTCGCGAGCCTTGTGGACCCGGTCGTAGCTACCGCCCAACACAACGTAGTACCACTTCGCGAAGCGGGCGGCCAGCTCTTCGGCGCGGCGCCGGCCGGTCTCGGTGAGACGTTCCCACCTGGCATGGCGATCCGCCCGCTGCTTGTTGTCGCGGTCCGCGTCGGTCCACTGCGCTTCCGGCCGGGTCTCGAAGTCGCGGTTCGCCGGCTGCGGCGGTTCGGCCAGACTGGACGGGTCGAACTCGGCGCTGATCAGGACATACCGATTCTCACCCGGGCCCGTCTCCGGGTTATCGCTGGTCTCGTCGCCGATCGCCACGACAGCGCCGATGGTGGAGAGAATCTCGCCGAAGCGCAGCGTGTAGCGCACCCCCTCCTCCGTTCGGACCAGCAGCTCGCCCTCGTTCGACAGCATGTCGCCGGTCTGAGTCGGGTAGAACCCACGTGACTGCATCGTCTGCAGGTCGTCGGTGGTGATCGTCTGGGCCTCGAACGCCTGCCGCAGGTTCCCGGAGAGCCCTTCCGGCTTCGGGAGCACCCCCTCGATCTCGAGCCCCATGAGGCCACCGACCAGCAGGTTCACCTGGATGAAATCGACCTCCTGGCCGGCCGGTACGTCGTTGGCGGTCCAGACGTCCTCATCCACCCAGTCGACGATGAACTCGCCGCGCCGAACCACGGCGCCGGTCCCCTCGTCGAGCTGATACTCGTTCAGGACGATCTGCTTCACGTCGGCGCGTTCGACCTCCAGCAGGTTCGTCTCGATCCAGTCGCTGAATCGGGTGGAGAGATTGATGTTGGTGCGCGCGGCATAGACCCGGTTCTGGTCGGGCACCCGCACGAAGTTCAGGCCAGGCCGTCCCGGTACCGGGTTGCCGATGATCAGGTCGGCGAGCACCTGCTCGCTTGCGCCCTTGAACGTCACCCGCTGCCCCCGGCCCCGAAGGGCGGTGGCGCGCTCGTCGAGCGGATCGATCACGCCAAACGCCTCCTGGTCGGTCACATTGTCGGAGCGGAAGTCGTCCTTGATGATCGCGATCACCTCGGCGGCCGTGCTTGCCAGACGCTCCTTCCCGTCTGCCGGATAGTCGTTGTGCGACGGGATCGTCCACAACCCGTTCCGGTTCGTCACACGGAAAATCGCTGCAGCAGCGGTGTCCTCGTCGAACTCGACCACCTCGAGGCTGGTTGCGGTCTCCGGGTCGGTGAACTCTGGGAAGAACGGATCCCCGACGTCGAAAAACGCGTCCGGGGCCGCCCTACGAGGCGCGGTCACCAGGGCGAGCACCACAAGTGCCACCGCAGCGCCGCCGAACACCGTGGTCTTCCTCAGTTCGCTCATGGCGCGTCCCAAACGGCCCCGAAGGCCTGGATACCGGTGCAGCTATTCACGTAGACGGCGCGCCGCGGACGCGCCCTCCCGTTCGCGTTTCTGACGTCGCACGAAGATCCACACGCCCAGCCCGAACACCGGCACCGGCGGCAGCAGAATCGCGAACACCTTGATCGTGTTCTGGATCCGTCGGGTCTGGGTCTCCATCCGCTCGAGGCTCGCCCGGATCTTCGTTTGCTTCTCCGTCTCGATGTTGGCCGACAGCACCGCTAAGCGCCGATTCTCGACCTCCTGGAGGTTGCGTGCCATGATCTGCTTGGCCTGCGCGTCGATGTCGGTGCGGTTCTCCACCGCAGCCATACGCTCGTCGAGCCGCCGCTGAGCGCCGGCCAGCGCCTGCTCCGCCTCCTCCTCCGCCTGCTGCTCGTCGAGCCGCCGCTGCTCGACGAACTCGACGGTCTGGGCCTCGACCCGCGTCAGGGTGCGATGCCGCGCGCGCCGGCTGCGGAGCGCGATAAACGAATCGTCTTCGAGCAGCGAGTCCATCGCGTTGAGAAAGAAGGTGACGTTGTCGAAATTCAAAGTGCCGGGAGCCAGCTGGCGAATCTGGAAGAACTGCTCGCTGATGAAATCGAGGTCCGCAAGCACCACGAGGTTCAGCGGGCCGTAGCTGGTCCAGGGCGAGCCGGGCAGGCCGTCTCCACCTTCGTCGGGATCTTCCGGTGTGGCCGGCGGCTCACCGCCGCCCGCCGAGCGCACCCGCGCCGCGAGAATGAAGTCCCGCTCGTCCTGCTGCCGCGCCGGATCGAGCACCATCGACGGTCCGTAGACGGTCTGCTGCACGAGCGTGAAGTAGCCGCTCTGTCCAGAGACCACACCAGACCGCAGCAGCGGCTCGAACTCTATGCCCGGGGCATCGGCCGGCTCCAGGAACCCGGGATACAGAAACACCAGTTCCTGCAGGTCCCTCGTCACGTCCACGGCGGGATTGAACGTCGCCGGGTTCCCGTTTCCGGCGCCGAGAAACACCACCTCGGACGGCATGTACGACAGCTCCGGGTGCGGGTTGTAGCTGTCCCAGACAATCCGGGTCGGCTCCCAGTCGACACCCAGATCCTGCATCCACCGGCGGGCGTCACCACGCGGTCCTGGCCGCGGGGTGCCGGGCGGGTAGGTAAACGGGTTGCCGTCGCCCGCCCACTCGGCGGGTGCCAGCGTCGGGTTCGCCGCCGGAATCGGATCGACCAAGATCATCGCCGGCTTGCCCTGCCGGATGTAGTCGGCCACGTTGATCAGTTGATCGGTTTGCATCGACGACGGCAGCGCCACCAAAATGGCATCGAGGTCGGGGGGCAGCGAAAACTCGGCGCTCACCTCCACCACCTCGTATTGCTTCCGCAGCTCGTTGACCACCGACCACTGCGGCATCTGCTGGTCACCGACGAGGTTCAGCCCACCGAAGAGCTTCACCATCGTGTCGACCACCCCGACCCGTTTCCGTGCACTCCCGGCAACGACCCGGATCGTCCGCACGATCTCGTACTCGGTCGGCAGCCCGCGATCGAAGAACGGGATCACCTGATGCGAGGCGCCGGCAGTGAACGCCACCCCGAGAAACACCTCCGTAATCTCTGCCCGCCCGCCGCTCAGGGCGGGCATCCGGCGCGGCGCGATCCCGAACTTTTCGCGGGCTTCAATCGCGGCTTCGGTGAACGGCTCGGTGTCCGTAATCAGCACCTGGACCTTCGGGCCGGCTAGCGCGGCGACCTCCTCGAGGATCCCGATGAGGTTCGACCGAGCCTGCACGAACGGCTCCGGCACCACCGGGCTCAGGAACGCCTGAACGAAGACGGGCCGGTCGTCCGGCAGCGCGGCGAGTAGCCGGCGGGTCTCGTCGCTCACCGACGACAACCGCTCGGCGGTCACGTCGAGCCGCAGCGTCGCACGGGCCATCACGGCATTGGCGGCGACGAGTGCCACCGCCAGCGCCACGGCGCGCACCGCGTGGTGCAACCACATCGGGTAGCCGTCCGCCTCGCGCGGCCAGTGCCGGCGGCTGGCCACCAGGGTGTTCAGGTGGAGGAAAAAGCCGGCCACCGAGACGAAGACGAGCAACCCGGAGAGAGTCAACACGCCCCTCGAGAAATCCCAGAACGGGCTGAAGACGCTGAGCGGCGCCACTAGCTGGGCGACGTCGACACTGAACGACCCCACGACGGTGTCGATGAAGATGACGGCGCCGCAGAACACGGCGCCCAGGATGAATGCCACCGTCACGTTCACGGTCAGCAACGACGCCAGCATCCCGACCGGCACGAGCGCGGCGCCCACGAGCCAGTACCCGACGTAGTTGCCGAACATCAGCCCGAGGTCAGGGCTGCCGAGAAAGAAGAGTACCAGCACGTGGCTCAGCGACAGCCCGAGCGAGACGCTGTAGATGCCGAGCGTCGCGGCGAACTTGCCGAGCACGATCTCGAGGTCGGTGGCCGGCAACGTGAAGAGCAGCTCGGCGGTGCCGAGCCGACGTTCCTCAGACCAGACCCCCATCGTCAGCGCCGGGATGAACAGCAGCAACAGGAACGGAAACGCCCAGTTGAGCTGGTCAAGGTTGGCCAGGTTGTCGAGAAAGAAGCGATCCTGCCAGAACGCGGCGGCCGCGCTCAGAAAGATGAAGAGCGTGATGAAGACATAGCCAGACGGACTGCTGAAATACAGCCGCAGGTCTCGCTTGGCCAGCGCCCGGACGATCGCGAAGTTGATCTTGCCGCCCATTCTCGGTGCGTCGTCTCCTATCAGGCGGCCGGGACGGCCGGCGGCTCACGGGTGAGCCGGTAGAACGGCTCCTCGATCGACCCGTTCTCCTCGAGGTCGGCGAGGGCACCGTCATACACCAGCCGGCCGCCGTTGATCAGCAACACGCGGTCGGCGACCGCCTCCACCTCCTTGAGAATGTGGGTCGAGATCAACAGCGTCTTGGTGCGGCCCAGCTGCTGGATGTTGTCGCGGAACTGCTTGATCTGATTCGGGTCGAGCCCGCTGGTCGGCTCGTCCATGATCAGCACCTCAGGGTCGTGCAGCAGCGCCTGCGCCAGCCCGACCCGCTGCTTGTACCCTTTGGAGAGCTTCCCGATTGGCTTCTCGAGCACCAACCCCAGCGCGCAGATGTCCGCCACCGCGTCGATACGCCGTTGCAAGGTGTCCGGCGGCAGCTCCCGTGCCTCGCCGAAGAACCACAGGAGCTCGAGCGGGGTCATATCGGGATAGAGCGGTCCGCTCTCCGGCAGGTAGCCGAGCCGCTTCGAGGCCTCGATGCGCTGCTCGCGCACGTCAAACCCGGCGATCGCCGCCCGGCCGGCGCTGGGCGCCAGGAACCCGGTCAGCATGCGCATCAGCGTGGTCTTACCGGCCCCGTTCGGTCCGAGAAACGCGACGATCTGGCCCTTGGGAATCGTAAACGAGGCATCGTGCACCGCCACGAACGGCCCGTAGTACTTGCTGAGGCCGTGCGCTTCGATCATCGTGCCCGGACCCGACGACACCGGTGCCGGCTCGATTACGTTCACCGCCGTTTCCTGCTCCACGTCGATATACCTCGACGACCTCGGTGCCGACACGTGCCGGTCGGCTTTTCTGCCTTTGGTCTTCGGCGACGTTCGGCCTGGGAGACGCGCCCGGTGTCCCGGAAGATCACAGGGCCGGATGACCGCGACGGCACCCACTCTGTCCAACTTGATGGCGAGCACCCCACCCTCGGTCAAGGGCGCGATGCTGACACACGAAGCGCACTCAGAGCATAGTCAATCCTCGGGATGTTCATCAAGTCGCGGCGGCCCGCGCCGGCGTCGACGGATGAACCGCGTGCTACCATCCGGGCCTTCGCTAGCGTCAGCGTGGCACACGGATGGCAGAGGTTCTCTTCGTCGGTATGGGTGGCTTTCTCGGGTCGATCGTGCGGTACCTCATGGTGAGTCTCCTGTAGGGTGCCTGGGCCGGCTCGTTTCCGCTCGGCACCCTCGTGGTCAACGTCACGGGGTGCGTCGCGATCGGGGGACTCTCCGAGCTGCTCGAGGCAGAGCCGTTCCTCACCGGCGAAGCCCGCGCGTTTCTCATCATCGGGCTACTGGGCGGCTTCACCACCTTCTCCGCCTTCGGCAACGAAACGATGAACCTCTTGCGTCACACCGGAACGGCGACGGCCGGGGGCAACATCCTGGCCAACGTCCTGCTGGCGGTCGGGGGTGTCTGGCTCGGCCGGACCGTGGCGCAGCTCATGACGTAAGGCCCCTGATGCGCGAGACGGACGGGGATCACGCCAGGCGGCACCACCCGTCACTGAAGGATCAGTTCGGGCTGATCGACGTCTATCTGTTCGACCAGTTGCTCAGGGGTCGCATCACCGCCGGGATGACGATCCTCGACGCCGGGTGCGGAAACGGCCGAAACCTCGTGTATCCGTTGAGCCAGGGGTGGGCGGTCTTCGGGGTGGACGCCTCGGCGCATGCCGTCGACGAGACTCGCGAGCTGGCGGAGCAGCTGGCCCCCCGCACTCCGGCGGACCGCTTCCGGGTGGAGCGCCTGGAGGCACTCTCCTTCACGGACGAGGCCTTCGACGCGGTCATTTGCTCAGCGGTGCTGCACTTCGCCGACAGCCAGCCGCACTTCGAGCGGATGCTCGACGAGCTGTGGCGGGTGCTGGCACCGGGCGGGCTGCTGTTCACCCGGTTGGCGTCGTCGATCGGGCTCGAGGACCGGATCGTACCGATCGGGTCAAACAGACACCGTCTGCCGGACGGGACGGACCGCTATCTGGTGGATGAATCGATGCTGCTCGAAGCCACCGACCGACTGGGCGGACGCCTGGCTGACCCGATCAAGACCACCAACGTGCAGGGGCAGCGGTGCATGACGACCTGGTGTGTGTGGAAGCCGGGCGACCGAACGCTCCGGCCGCCCGCCCCGCAATGGGGAACGGTTGCCTCGTAACGCACCGCCGCGGTCCCGGGCTCGCCGTGCTGTCGGTGACCGTGGTCACGCTGGCCACCGGACTGGCGCAGTCGGACACTGATATGGACGTGCTCGCCGAACGCTACGTGACGCTGGTGCTGGCCATGGGACAGCACGACAGCGACTACGTCGACGCCTACTACGGTCCGGAGGCCTGGCGCTCGGAGGCCGCGGCGGCGACACGGACACTCGACCAGATCGGGACCGCGGCCACCACGCTGCTGGCAGAGCTGGACCGGACTTCGGCTGACCCGGAAGCCGAAGAGCTGATCTTGTTGCGACGGCAGTACCTCCGGCGACAGCTCGAGGCGCTGGGGGCCCGGGTCCGGATGCTGGAAGGATGGTCCCCCGCCTTCGACGATGAGTCGAGCGCGCTCTACGACGCGATCGCCCCCAGCCACCCAGAGTCGTACTTCCAGGACACGCTGGCGGAGCTCGAGCGCGTGGTCCCGGGAAGCGGCAACCTGATCGACCGCTACAGTGCATTCCGCGACGACTTCGTCATCCCGGCCGAACGGCTGGACCGCGTCTTCGAGACGGCCATTGCCGAGTGCCGGCGGCGAACTCTGGCACACCTCGAGCTGCCGGCCGGCGAGCGATTCACGGTCGAATACGTCACCGATAAGTCATGGAGCGGCTACAACTGGTATCAGGGCGACTTCCGCAGCCTGATCCAGGTCAATACAGACCTGCCGATCTACATCGACCGTGCGATTGATCTGGCCTGTCACGAAGGCTACCCCGGCCATCACATGTACAACGTGCTGCGGGAGCGAGATCTGGTCCGCGAGCGAGGATGGCCGGAGTTCTCCGTGTACGCGTTGTTCTCGCCGCAGTCGCTGATCGCCGAGGGCACCGCCAACTACGGGATCGAAGTCGCGTTCCCGGGTGAGGAACGGCTGGCGTTCGAACGCGACGTACTCTTTCCAACGGCCGGGCTGGATCCGGCGCGCGCGGCCGAATACGACGCGGTACAGCGGCTCGTCAGCCGGCTCGACTACGCGGGGAACGAGGCGGCACGGCGCTACTTGAACGGCGAGATCGGCCGCGCCGCCGCCGCCGACTGGTTGACGCGTTACGCCATGATGGCGCCCGAGCGGGCCGAGCAACGCACCCGCTTCTTCGACCAGTACCGGAGCTACGTCATCAACTACAACCTCGGGAAAGATCTAGTCGCCGCCTTCATCGACGGCCAGGCGGCGAGTCGATGGAACGCCTTTGCCGCGCTGCTGGCGTCGCCCCGGCTACCCTCCGCGCTGCGGGATCGAAGCGCCTGAGCGGATCGAGCGGTCGGGGGTACGTCGGTAGGGGACCCCTGGTCCTCGCGGGCGGTTCGCGCCGGCGCAGCACCAGGGTCCATCCGGCGGGCCGCCGGGCCACCTGCGGCCCGCCGGCCACGGATCGAATCAGGCGCTGCTCCGACCGCACCGGCGTCGCCGAGGTTCCGATGCGGCACCCCTTGGGGGGATATCAGTTCGCGACTTCGACCAGGGCGACGCGATTCACGCCGCTGCAGGCCAGTACCAGGTTTCCGCCCGCCGTCGCCATCATATTGCGCACGACGCCGCCGCCGGAGGGAATCACCCAGGTCTGAAATTCCTCGGTCTCGCTGTCGAAGCGCACGAGGGTGTTTGGTCTGACCGACGATTCGCTGTACCACAGCACGTTGCCGATCGCGGCGATGCCGTAGGGCTGCGATTCCGGTCCACCCGGCGACGCCCACTCCCTGACCTCACCGGTGTCGGGGTCGAATCGGCCCAGATACCCGCGGGAGTAATCGGTGTACCAGACGACGTCATCCGGGGTCAGGGCAATCCGACGCGGGCGCGAATCCGGGTTCGGCAACGTGTGTTCAGTGATCTCCATCGTCTCGGGATCGACCTGGCCGACGCGGTTGCCGCGGAAATCAACGTACCAGGGCACCCCCTCGGAATTCACCGCGATGCCGTACGGATACGTATTGTCGGTCGGCGTCTTCTGGATCGTCATCTCGCCGGTCGCCGGGACGATCCGGCCGACGTGGCCCGACTGCATCGTGAACCAGACGTTACCGCGCTGGTCGATGGTCGGCGTGTGGGGACCGCGCCCCTCTGTCACAGGATACTGGGTGACGGCGCCCGTCTCCGGGTCGAGCATGCCGACGTAGTTCTGCGAGATGCCGGTGAACCACACGTTGGCGGCGGCGTCCTCGACGAGACCATGCGGCCCCGAGTCGTCCGGCAGCGGGTACTCGATCATCGTGCCGCTCGACGGCGTGAGCCGTCCCAGCTTGCTCGACCACTGCCCGGTCCACCACACGGATCCGTCCCTGGCCGCCATCGGATCATGCGGCCTCGATCCCAGGCTCGGCACCAGCCATTCGCGAATGGTGACCTGCGTGTCGCCCGCAATCAGCACCGCCTCCGGTGCCGGTTTCACCGGAAAGTGCGTGCCGAGATAAGCGGCGATCGCGTCGGCCTCGGCGGCGGGGAGATCGACCATCGACGTGAATAGTTCCTTCCAGCCCTCCTGGGTGTCACCCCACGAGTTGACGATCTGGTTGAGTCGATGACACGTGGTGCATGCCGTCTCAACCAGCTCACGACCGGGCCCATCCGGAAGCGTGACCGGCTGCCCCCCCCGCTGCGCCTGAACCGACGCCGGGAAGACCAGCCAGAGGCCCACCACGACCGCCAACGACGAGAGCGTTTCCTTTCGCATCGCGTTCCTCCTGCCACGCCCGCCGATCCCAAGGGAGCAGAACGCGCGACCCCATCTCCGAAAATTTGAAGCCCTGATCGTACCACCAATAATGACGGCGCCGGTGACCTCTTCGTTACACGACCAGGTGGTCATCTCGCCGACACGCGGCTCGTTCAGGTCACGACAGACTCCTTCGGCAGCGTGCCGGCCGACCGGAACCTGCCCACGACCGGTCACCCCTCAACGAGGTGGCCCTCACGCCAGGTGGGTGTCACGGCGGCGGACGGCACGAAGGGGTCTGAGAACCTCCTGGCTGCGACCCTGCGCGTGGGGAAAGCGACCCTCGCGAAGCGGCCCGGATTGGTCGTCGAGATGCACCCGTCGCTCTGGGCTGCTTCGAACACGTTCCGCGAGGAGATGGCGACGCTCCTGGCTGACCTGAACCTGCATCCGGCGACACTGACCGGTCAGGCCGATGCGTTCGGGGACTACGGTCTTGTATCCCTGGAACCCGCCGGGGCTGCCCGCTTTCGCTCGGCTGAACGCGCGTGACCGCTCCGCGCCGTGGTCGGCGCGCCGGATCGCTGATGACGGGTGGCTGGGTCCGCCTGAATCCGGGAGGGTCGTGATCCGGTCGAGACCGGGCGCGACGCCTACAGAGGATCCCGCTTGACACACTAGCCCGGCCGGAGATAATCACGCCGATGTAAAGCCGTATTCTGAGGTAGGCATTCGCGAGCGCCGACCGACAAGCCACCGGTGAGCGGGGTCAAATTGGAAGACAGAGTGTCCTCGAACGACGAACGCTGAGGAGGAACCGACGTGAAGAGACTCATGCTTGCGCTGTCGGCCGTCGTGGCCGCCGCGTCGGTCGGGTACGCCCAGCGGGCGACATTCGACCGCCTGTCTCCAGAGCTGTTCGACGTCGTGCCCCCATCCGGACGCGTGCGCGGCAACCCGGGCAACTTGCAGATCCGGCAGACGCCGTGCCGCACCCTGCCCCGGACGGAGATTCGTCGCCGCCTCGTCGACGTGGCCGTCCAGGAATGGGGTTTCTTCGGATTCACCGTCGTGGACCAGACGAACGTCGACGCCTCCGACCGGCGGAGGGGGAGCCGCCGACGCCGCGTGCGTCCCAGCCCAGAGGAATCGGCGCGTGTCGCCGAATCCATCGCCGGCTACTGGACGGTCACGCCGCAGGGCGCCTGGATCCTCGACGAGCAGAACGGCGCATGGCAAGGTCCGCGCGGCGTGTCCGCGAGGTGGCGTTTTCCCTGGTCAGCGGCGTTCATGTCGTGGGTGATGTGCGAAGGCGGCCTCGGCGACACCGGTCAGTTCCAGCGCGCCGTCGCACATCATACCTATATCGACCAGGCGATCCGCGCCCGCGACGATGGCGCGTCAAACGCAGCTTTCGTCGCCTATGACATCGGCGAAGCGGCGATTGCCCCGGGCGATCTGCTGTGCAGCGCGCGGCGGCCGGCGTATCGCACGATCGCCGAACGCCGCCGTCAGATGGGGAACGGTGCCCGGACCCATTGCGACATCGTGGTGAAGATCGACGAGCCGCGCCACCGGATACTCGCCATCGGGGGCAACGTGCAGAGCTCGGTGAGCTTGAAGCTGTTACCAGCGGCGCGTGCGGAGGGAGAGGATTTGCGCCCCGTCACCAGCGCGCGCAGGATGTTCGCCCATCTGAAACTACGCGCCGAACCGATCGAGGCGGATGCGTTCGAAGGTAGCCCGACAATGCGGGCGGTCGGCTGCGCCACCGGGTTCCAGGCGCCCCCCCAACTGGCCGCCATGAACGTGGTGATCGTCGGGCCTGGCTCCGCCCGGTGCTGACGGCGAGGACGCGCGGCTCGGCCGCTCCGAACGCATCCTGACACCGCTCCACCGGCGGGAAGCCGTCAGCGCACCCGGGCGCACGCCGATCCTGTGTGCGCCGGTTCCCCCTACCGCGATCCCGGCGCACCGGCGGCGGCCTGTTCGCCGGCCCGCTCGCCGGCGAGAATGCCCGTCATCGCGTAGTTCCCCTCATGACAGGCGTACTCGTAGATGACGTAGTCATCGAGCCGCGGCGTCTGGCGCACGGCGGTCCACGGCCTGGTGTATACCGTCGGGTCCTCGATCGTGAACTCGTAGTCGATGAGGTCGTCGCTAACCCGCGTGAAACGCTCGACCGCACGGGTATCACTGGACGACGGGAATCGGTGTTGCGTCGCGTCGCTGTAGTTGGCCGTCTCGACCACCAGGGTCTCCCCCTCCCAATGTCCGCGGGAATCGCCGTTCCACTGGCGGATATCGTCATGGAGCCGCGGACGCCCATCCAACGGGATGATGCGCACGTCGTGGATGTTCTCCACGAGAATCGCGACGTAGCCGGGTACCTGGAAGATTTGATACGTGTTGTTGTAGCCGGTGGAGATCGGCGGCACCCCATGGTACGTGATGCACCGATCCCAGTTGCTCCGGTCCAGCCACGAGTCGGCCGGGTGCGCGCGTCGATACTCGCGCTGCGCCGCGGCGCGCTCCTCCGTGTCCGGCCTCAGGGGCAGCCGGCCGTCGGGCGGATCGACGATGAGCGACGTGCGCAGGTCGGGACTGACCGTCCCCCGGTCGAACCAGAGAGCGTTGTAGGTGCCGACTCTCCCCGGTCTGGGCGGTTGATCGATGGTGACCGACAAATTCCGTTCAGCCGCTTCCTCCGGCGTGTAGAACTCCCTGTCTGCCAGGGCTGCGGGTCGTTGCAAGGGCGTGAGCGATGCGTATGACCAGGTGCCCTGCAGGTCCGGATCGCCCCACGATGTGCGCGGCGAATTCGCACTATCTTCTTGGGCTGTCTGTGTCTGACTCGCCAACGGCACCGGCGGCAGGAGTACGACGGCAACCACGACGACGAGCGCCTGGACACATCGTTCACGCATCTAAGACCTCCCCAATCTGCTAGACCCCGCACTCCCGACAATCCAAGCCAACGACGACGCGTGCCGATTATACCGAGCCAAGGCCACCGGCCCATCCCGTACGCCGACTTTCGCCAGAACGCCCACCCCCCCACAGCACGGGACCGGTCGCGCGACGGCGACCATTGCAGTCTGATACCCTCGGGTGATCCGCGGTAGCGTGGTCCGGTCGAAGCCATGGCGCCGGCCAGATGGTTCCCGTGTGTGACACGTGACCCGCTCTGCCGCGGTGTGTTGTGCCGGCACGCCGACGGGAGCGTGTGCGTAAATGCTTGAAGCAGCAAAGGCGTCTCTGCGTACGGTACTGGTGGCTCGCCTTCTGGCGGTGCCGCCGACGTTCTGGAATCGGTGAGTTGCTAGAAGCCCGGGGCGCGCCGCGACGCTTCCCACCACGTCTTTTCCCTGCGTTTCGTCAGGCCTGGAGCACGGCGGTTGCACCGTCCGTGTAGCCCGCCAACCGAGATCGAATGCCTATCCGTTTGTTTGTCCCGCTGTCCGGTCTGCTGCTATTGGCACTGGCGACTTCCGGCACGGCGGCCGCACGGCAATCCCCAGCGCCGTCCTCCGCGACGCCGGCGGCGCAGCAGGTGCCCGTCAGTGGGTCTGGCGAGGGAGAGGGGGATGTAGCCGACCTGCCGCCGGCGCGCTCGATTGCGGTGATACCGTTCTCGAATATCTCGAAGGACGCCGCCGACGACTGGATCGGGGACGGGATTGCCGAGACGGTCGGTGCCGACCTCGAGTCGCTCGACGATATGGTGGTCATCGGACGGGAAATGGTCTCGTCGGCGTTGGACGAGGGTGTTCCGGCCTTGCCGGATGCGACGGCCGCCGCGCGGCTGGGGCGTGACCTGGGCGTAGGATGGGTGGTGACCGGCGGGTACCAGCGGGTGGGTCAGATGCTGCGCATCACCGCCCGGCTCGTCGATGCCGTGACCGGTCG
>Ga0310120_10001257_pt1 | contig 19123 bp, 11 predicted proteins | sample CB27_AW_983_MG_FD_203506 | JGI IMG/M metagenome (GOLD analysis project Ga0310120, IMG submission 203506) | Marine microbial communities from Western Arctic Ocean, Canada - CB27_AW_983 | ecosystem: Environmental > Aquatic > Marine > Oceanic | place: Canada: Western Arctic Ocean | collected...
ATCCCCAGCCGCGGGAACTCATTCAGTTGGGTTATCGACCCACCTGGGCCGGTCCGATTCAACCCGTGGAAGAGTGGGATCCTGAATTGGTCGCGGCCGCTCCGGAAATCACCAAACCTCTGCTGAAAAGCCTGAACACAACGGGTAAGACTTGGGAACAACCGCACAAACCTTCAGGCATGATCACCAACGCTCCCGGCATTAATCCAAGTCGCTGGGAAGATTAAGCAGGTTGGCAGCAGCGGTTGGCAGGCCTCTCTGCAAACCGATGGATCACGACCAATGGAGCAGACCCCGGATTCACACCCACTTACGAACCCGTGTCGGTTTTCCGTTTTGTTGCGACGATCTTTGGCAAGCATCCAGCAAACTCTGTATTTGCGCACCGCGTGGCACATCGGGCTGATCCTGCCGTCTCATTTGAATCGACCGGATAAATCGTTGATAGATACTTGGTGTCGTGCGGATCGTTCGCGTCGACCAGCGACCTACGGCTTTGTTCCGGCCACGACATAACTGCAGTTTGTCTTTACCTTGGTCCAAATCAATCCGCAATGCTCCGTCAGTACCGTGGACTCCCAGAAAAATACTGTTCATGTGACCGGTCGCCCAACGTGTGGTATGACAGACCCCCACGGCTCCGTTAGCAAATTTCAACTGGATCGTTGCGGTGTCGTTTGCATCCAATCGTGTCGCGTCCAGCGTGGTACGTTGCGTACCCTTCCGATCGATCTTGGGAAATGTTGTTAACCGACTCTCGACGGTAGCCACATCACCTGCCACAGCTGTCAGCAAGTCCAGCAAGTGGCAACCCAAGTCTCCCAACACTCCCATCGACCCCTGCGCTGTCTGCAAACGCCATAGCCAGTTGGGATCCTGCCAATGGCCCCAACTCGTGGTACCCGCCAGCCACGACTGAAGATAATGTCCGTGAACGTGCCGAATTTCTCCCAATTCACCCCGTGCCACTATTTTTATCGCCTCTTGTACGGCCGAGCTGTCACGATATGACAAATTGATCATGTGAATTGCGCCATGTTGCTGCGCTGCCTGAATCGCCCGTCGAGCAACACGACGAGCATCCTTGAGCGTCGTGGCAAGCGGTTTTTCACAGAGTAGATGCTTCCCCGCTTCCAGAATCCGGAGACTGAGCGGCGCGTGATGGGCATCTGGAGTCACCACACTTGTCGCATCACACACTTCGATGACCTCTTCCAAAGAGGACGCGACATGGTCTATCTTGTGCTGGAGCGCAAAGTCGGCTGCTCGCTTCGTATCGATGTCGTAGCACGAACGTAAGTCGACACCCCGTATCTCGCGGTAACGACGGGCGTGTGTGTTTGCCATACCGCCTGTGCCAATGATTCCTACTTTGATGTTTGCCATGCCATATGACTCCAGCCCTGCCTGTTTTCCGCTGATGGTACAAACTCTGCAAAAGGGTGCAAGGGATGTAAGGCACAGCGATTAGAAAAAAGTCCCACGGAAAACCTGACCGCAGTTGCACGCAACTTCCCAAGGGTGTGCTTCGGAGGCACTTTGGGGGAACCAGCGGCTCAGTCGACCGGGGAATTGATTCCGCCACGTGAAGATATCACATCACGCATGAAGAAACCAAAGACTGCTCCATACGCCAATCAACCGCGAGTGGTTGTGGCGGGGTCCATCAACATGGACCTTGTCACTCGCTGCCAACGGCTGCCGCAGGCTGGAGAAACAGTTTCTGCCGAGAATCTCGTTCAACTCCCGGGAGGCAAGGGGGCCAATCAGGCGGTTGCGGCAGCGCAGTTGGGCGCACGCTGTCACTTGATCGGTCGGGTAGGAGACGATGCTTTCGGTCGGCAGCTCACAGGGAGACTCGCCGAGTACAAGGTACAAACGGACGCCGTGATGGTCACCCCACAAATCAGCAGTGGAGTGGCATTGATCGGCGTGGACAATTCGGGTCAAAACGCAATTACCATCGTCGCCGGTTCCAACGGACAATTGTCAACTGCCGATATCACACATCACCGATCTTTGATCGAGTCTGCCGACGCTGTCGTCGTTCAACTTGAAATCCCTTTGGAGACGGTGACTGCCACTGTAACCATTGCAAAATCGCACGGAATCATGACGATCCTGGACCCGGCACCTGCTCCAGCCGAAGCCTTACCCCAAGCGCTTTACGAGGTGGACGTCATGACGCCAAACGAAACGGAAACACAAACGCTGACTGGAATTTCAGTCGAAGGTATCGAGTCCGCCATTGAAGCCGCGATCGTCTTGCGTCAACGGGGCGTAAGACTTCCCGTCATCACACTTGGCAGCCAAGGCGCTGTGTGGATTGACGAGTCATCCGGTAAAGGATTACACGCCACATCCTGCGACGCCAACGTCGTGGATACCACAGCCGCTGGCGATGCGTTTACCGCCGCGTTGGCATATCGTCTAGCTCAGGGGCACGTTCCCGCCGTCGCAATCCCCTTTGCTTGTGCTGCGGGTGCTGCCGCAACAACGGCTCTAGGAGCTCAAAATTCCATGCCGACTTATGACAAGGTGCTCGAATTTGTTTGTCAGTAGCCTGTCCCGAGGATTTCCATCCTGTTGGGGAACCGAAGCAGGCTATTCCCCTTTTCGCTCAACAGACAGTTCATGAACAAGCCACCACCATGGGTTCAACAAAAATACCGGAACTGACACAGCGCGACCTGACGATTCCCAGACTGGGAACCAGCCGGATTCAATCGCCTTTAAGTCTTTCCAATACCAAGGGCGACGGACGAGGAGACTTCGTGCCGGCGAACTCTCGAATTCGTTATCAGATCGACACACTGCCGGGCGCTGACCATCAGGATCTGGTCTTGGAACAGGCGGGGCCTCGGGAGCAGATATTCTTCCATCCTGAAAACACTACCGCCGCCATCGTCACCTGTGGAGGCCTTTGCCCCGGTCTGAACAATGTCGTTCGCTCAATTTTTTACGAGCTGAAACACAACTATCGGGTCCCTCGAATTCTTGGAATCCAGAATGGATATGCGGGATTGAATCCCGCGCAGGGTCGTCCTCCTTTACAACTGACAGACGAAGACGTGGTTGAAATTCATAAACTCGGAGGTGTCATTCTGGGCACCTCGCGTGGCCCTCAGGATGCAGAAGTCGCAGTGAAATTCCTGCACCGTGAAAACATTGATATTCTGTTTTGTGTCGGCGGGGACGGAACACTACGCGGCGCCCACGCAATCTCCCAGGAGATTGCCCGTCAGGGTCTGAAGATTTCCGTGGCGGGTGTACCGAAGACGATTGATAACGACATTCCGTTCGTTTACCGCACTTTTGGTTTTTCAACCGCATTGGAGGAGGCGCAGCAGGCGTTACGTTGTGCACACGCCGAGGCCAATTCCACTGTCAACGGAGTTGGACTGGTCAAATTGATGGGCAGGCATGCGGGTTTCATCACCGCCTACGCAGCACTGGCAAATCAGGATGCAAATTTTGTATTGGTCCCTGAAATTGATTTCCCCCTGGGGGGTCCCGGCGGATTACTCGTCTCGTTACAACAGCGTTTGGAAAGACGCAACCATGCCGTGATCGCTGTCGCCGAGGGAGCTGGCCAGCATTTGTTCGATTCGGACCATGATCACCTTAATGCTTCGGGGAACCCGAAGTTTCATGACATCGGTCCTTTCCTCAAGTTACAGATTGAGCGACACTTCCACGAACAGGGAATTCCGATCAGTGTCAAGTACATCGATCCCAGCTATTTAATTCGCAGTGTTCCAGCGAACACACAGGACCGGCTGCTGAGTAATCAGATGGCCCGGTTGGCGGTCCACGCAGCGATGTCTGGGAACACGGATGTTCTGATTGGACACTGGAACAACCGTTTCGTCCACGTGCCAATCGGAACTGCGGTACGCACCAACAAATGCATGGAAGTCGAAGGGGATCTTTGGACCAGTATCCTGCTCTCTACCGGACAGCCCCGTTGGCCGGCTACCCTGCAATCATGATCCTTATCAGGGAATCATGTGTGGGAAAAAGAGAAAGGCATCTACACGTTGTGATCGGTATCCAAGATGGATCAACCTTTTAAAAAAGGTTCATCCCGCTAGGGAGCAGAGATCGACAGCTTGGCATCGACCACTTTTCGAATGCGCGTAGCAGATTCCTTCAAGTGAGCGCGGCTGTAACTATCCAGCGTGACGTTGCTGTTGAGCAGCTTTTCCATCCTGTCCGCCAATTCTAAGATCTGCACATAGGCGATTGTCTGGCAGTCTTCAGGAGTACCGGTCCGTCCCAACGCGATATTTGACAACTTCCGCAAGTAGATGCGTTGCAGATTCCGACGAAGGCTGGTGATGCCAGGCTTGCGGTTGGTATATTCTCCGCCTTCTAAATTGTCGACTTCTGAAAAAATAGAACGGGTCAGTCGATCGAGCAACTCTGCCGTCGACATGGCATCCTGATCCGCAGGAATTTTTGCCTCGTTGTCATGAATGCGATGTAGCGTCCGGGACGTGATGAGCCGACTGAGAATGGAATTTTGCCAATAGGCAATGCCTTCGTGCAGTGGATAATCCGGTCGGTCGGTCCTGATGGTTCCCCAATGGGACCAACGGGACGAAAGCATCAAGCCGTACATTTCCGGAGGAAATTGATAGGCATCGACCCCGAAAACCTCCTCTTCAACCAAGCTCAAAGCTTCTCGCTGTTTTTCCGGATCGATAGGAGCGATCGGTGTTGGTGCATCTTTGTCACCTTTGTGGCTCCGGCTGACACGAATCCCCCCCACATATCGTGCGGCGTGAAAGGTGGCGATGTTGTGCTGGAAGAGGAGAGAATTAAATGCACGTCGAGACTGAGCATAGCTTTCACCATCTGCGGTCATCCGATCAACCAACCCCTGCATGGCTGCTTTTACTATTTGCACACGCGTTTTCGCAAAGACGATGCCGTCATCTCCCAAATCCATGATACCGGAGTCAGGATCGGGTTGCGTGTGGCGTGTATCTTCGTCAGTTGCATAAGCGAAACCCGGCTCGGCACTGCGGGCTGCAATTTTCTGCAATTCCGACTGCTCGCCGCGAGTCCCTCCCGAAAGTGGTTGATAACCGTATAGGATGGCCCACTCGTCATAGATTCCGATGGTGGGGGTGAAGAAGTAGCCTTGCTTTTCTCCTGCTGGCGCGAAGTTCGCAGGATCATAATCCATGACCGACGCGATCATGCCCGTCTCCTCCATCTTGTCCGACTGCTGCATGTCTTCCAGAGACAGATGGCTACTTCCTTTGAAGTTATGACGCAGGCCCAAGGTGTGGCCCACTTCATGCATGACGGTTGCCTTCAGGCCTTGTCGGATCAGTTCCTCAATAGATTCCGCTCGAACGCTGGGATCTTTCTGGACGCCCAGTACCGATCTCCCAAACATCAACTCGCGCGAGAGGGCCAACGAGCGGTGACAGTGCCAACGGTAGTCCCGCTGATCATGCGGTCGGGCATTTTGTTTTTGATCCCGGTTCCAGAAGAAAATTCCGTCACCCGCGCCCGAAGAAACTTCGGGAACCATCGTTTCGTATTGGTACTTGTAAAAGTCGAAACTGCTCGAATTCAAGAGGATGTCTGCGTCCAGAATCTGTCCCGTGTACGGATTGACCCGCGAAGGACCAAAGCCTGAAAAGGGAGGATTCGGTGTCGCCGTCATCCAACGAATCGTGTTGTAGTTAATGTCCTCGGGATGCCACTCGGCATCCTCCGGTTGTTGACGAACCTCAATGGCGTTAACAAACCCGGCTTTGTCGAATGCTTTGTTCCATTCCAGAACCGCATCGCGAATCGTTTTGCGGTGCTTGAATGGCACGGCTTTTTCAATCCAGAAAATGACGGGCTCTTTGGGCGGTGACTGTTTCAGTGTTGCATCGGCCTTGCGCAAATCCCAGCGATTGATGTGCCGAATGAATTGGTCCTTGTCGCTGCGTTTTGAGTAATCCTTAATGACCGTCAGAAAATAGCCGATACGGTCATCAGCCAAGCGGGGTTGGTAACCCGTACTGGGAAGCTTACTGATAGAATAGTGGACGTTGACTGTCACTCCGCGTGAATCTGCAACGGAAGTGATGAACTCGTGACCACTGGATGCATAGGTGGCAGCTACTTCCAGTTCGAGATTGTCCTTGAACCCTTTGATGAGACCCCAGACACTTTTTGTCGAGGAAAAACTAAAACCGGGCAGGACTTGAGATATTTGCGGCAAATCGCTCATGAAGACACTGGTCAAATCAACAAGGTCGCCACCGCTGGGACCTTTGGTGACGATCGGCAAGCTAAACAGTACACTGTCATTGTATGCGTGCTTGACGGCGGACTCTTCCGGACTCCCTTTCTTCGCACGAAAACGAACGTTCTTGCGGACGACGTGAACACGCTTGTCAATTTTTCGGAAGCTCCAAACCCAGTCGTCATTCCAACTCATGCCCCCGATCAGCCAACCTTCGCCGATTCCTCGAGCGATCGAAATCAGCACAATGTATTCGTTTCCGTAGTCGCTGCTACTGAATTCACCGTACAGTTTTTTTTCTTTCTGGTAGAGCGTAAGCATGCCCGAAATCTTCTTGGCATCCTCCAGAATCTTCTTGTGTTCCGGATCGGTGGATTTTTTCTCGGATTGGCTTGATCCGCTGCTCTTGGAACCGGAAGACGATGACCCTGCGCTAACTGCTTTACGCTCAGAATCCGCAGTCTTCGTGCCGGTTTCGACAGGCTCGTCTGCCGCACTAAACGCTGTTGTTAGTGCCATAGCCAACAGCAAAATGAGTCCCAAAAAAGACTTCAACGGAGAAGTGGGCATGGCCTTTGTCTTTCATCGTGAGGCTGCGAGTCGTGATCGCTCGGGGAGAGTGACCAGGGAGGAGTACAAGCCGTCCTGCAAGTGCAGAATACAACAACTCGTTTATAAATATACCCCAATTTAACCACTCGACGTAGCTATCGGACCAAAACTAAGTGCTCCATGTTACGGTGCGGCTATTGAAATCGATACAAACGATACGTTTGTCCGCCGGGAAACCCAAATTCGTGCAGGGTTCCAACGGTTGTAACTCCTTGAATGATCGGATGGAACAGATGCCAGAAGAATCCGTGCTGTCGGAAGTTCTGAACGCCTATCCGCTGGCCTGCCAGCCTACGCGGAGCACACAGCTTGGATCTGCAGGAGGCTATAGTGGGGCGAGGTTCTGGAAACTGATCACAAATTGCGGCGAGATGTGCCTGCGGCGTTGGCCTCATCCGCACCCGGACCAACAACAGCTAACCTGGATTCACAACGTCATTACGCACGTCGGAAACTCAGGGTTTACGCTAATTCCCAACCCGGTCAGAACCAATGAGGGGAAGACGTTTTGCTGTTTCGAGCAGCACCTGTGGGAACTTACGCCCTGGTTACCCGGGAAAGCAAATTTCTGGGAACAGCCCGGCTTGCAAAAACTCGAAACTGCCCTTTCCGCATTGGCCATGTTTCACCAAGCTGCCCAACTCCACCTTTGCCAAGAATTTTCTCCGGGTGTTCTGCAGCGTTGCGAACAGTTGCAAGGACTGATCGGAGGAGAAATCGACGAACTCGATCTTTGCATCCGACGCCATCAAGGTCGTTGGCCCAACCTGGCCGCGCGAGGAGAGCATCTGGTCGAATTGGTTCGCGGGGTGGCGAGCACAGCGCTGGTCTCATTGGAAGCATGCAGGGCCTTTCGAGTTCCTCTGCAGCCTTGTCTTCGCGATGTCTGGCACGATCACATTCTTTTTATGGGTGAAGACGTGAGCGGTATGATCGACCTGGGAGCCATGCGGATGGAAAATGTTGCAGTAGACATCGCACGCCTGCTGGGCAGTTTGATCGCCGATGACCAAGTGTCCTGGAAGAATGGTCTCGAGGCTTACCAGGCGGTCCGTCCGCTGGCAGAAGCTGAACAGATCCTGGTCCATGCATTCGATCGCAGCACAGTCACGCTGGCTGGCATACTCTGGTTACAATGGGTGTTTGTCGAGGGGCGGAAATTCGAAAATCAGCGGGCCATTGAAACTCGTCTCGATAGAATCATAACACGTTTGCAAGTTCTCGCCCGGAATTGAAAGTCAACAAGCCCTACTCGGCGGGCGAATTGCCGGTCCGGTAGAATGCTCGTAAAAACAACGGGAACTGCTATCACGCGAACGCATGCAGGGAACAATGCAAGTCAAGTCACTGGCCAAGCCTCTAAAATACCGATGACTATAACATTGAAAGCATGAACCTCCTGATTCCGGACTCGGCTTGGAGTTGGCTTTCTCACTTCAAAGTGTTCTGATACAAGAAGTTGTACATCGCTGGCCAAAAAGGATCATGGACCGATGGTAGTACCTGCTTCAACCTTTGTTTCAGCAGCCCATCCTATTCGAACCCGACCTTGGGCCTCCGGTCTGGTTGCTTTAATGCTTCTGCTGATGGGAAGTTCGTTAATTCGTGCGCAGCAAACTCCGGCGTTCCAGTTCGACAAGTCGCTTTCTGAAGTCAACGCGTTGAGTCAATCCAAATCGTTGACTTCAGGAATCGTGGCCCCCTTGAATTTGCCGATTTTTATCGAGTCTCGCGCTCAAGCGAGACTACAGGGTTATGTGAAACCCAGCGTCGTGAGTCCCGGTTCCACCGCCCAGCTTTTCATCACAATCACCCCTTTAGGGGATTATCACATCTACCCGTATGCCGACCGGGACTCACAAACTTTCTCCAAGCCGACACTGATTGTGACAACGAACGGTTTTGAATCAGGTCGCCCCACAACCGATGCTGTCATTCACGAAACGTCATCGGTGCAGAATCTGCCACCTTCGCGATACCACGAGGGCGCCGTCACCTGGACCGTCGAGTTAACCATTCCGGAAGATGCGGAGCATGGAGTTAAAAACCTTGCCGGTGTCATCGGATACCAAGCTTGCAGCACAGATTTGTGTGATCAGCCGCGGGCAGCCGAGTTTGTTTCCAAGCTCAGTGTGGCCAGTCGGCCAAACAGCCAAATCATACCGCTCTCATTCCGCAAGAGCGATTACCAGATGGCTGCAGCGTTCGCTGAACAACGTTTCGATGCTGCTGGCCAACGCAAGGATCACTCCGTCGCAGTGACTCCAGTGGCGGACCGTTCCGAGAAAAAACAATCTATCGTGGAAGAGTCAGGGAGAAACGGAACTGTCGAGCAGGCAAACGTCATCACTGACCCAAGCGAAACGGCCCCACTCGCTCAAAGCTCGTTGGGGATATTTTCCATTCTGGGAAGTGCCTTCCTTGCTGGATTGATCTTGAACGTGATGCCCTGCGTTCTACCGGTCATTGGTTTGAAAATCATGTCCTTCGTGACGCAAGCCGGGGAGAGCCGTGCACGTGTTTTTGCATTGAACTTGTGGTACTCCCTGGGGTTGATGGCGATCTTCATGATCCTGGCAACGATGGCCGTGGTGCTTAAACTGGGCTGGGGTGAACAATTTTCGTCGACCACGTTTAATCTGGTGTTGGCTTGCGTTGTCTATGTTTTCGGACTGGCCATGCTGGGCGTGTGGGAGATTCCCATTCCGGGTTTCGTTGGAACAAGTAAATCTCTCGACGCTTCCGAACAGGAGGGCGCAATCGGAGCTTTTTGTAAAGGTGCGTTAACGACAGTTCTGGCAACTCCCTGCACGGGACCCCTGTTAGGGCCGGCACTGACCTGGGCTGTTAAACAACCCCCACTTCTCACCTACACCGCTTTTGCCACGGTTGGTTTAGGGATGGCTTTTCCTTATCTGTTGATCGGAGCGTTCCCGCAACTGATCAGTTTCCTGCCGAAACCGGGCGCTTGGATGAACACCTTCAAACAGCTGATGGGATTTGTGCTGATGGGTACGGTCGTGTTCATCTTTTCCTTCATGAACAAGCAATACATGATTGAAGCCCTGGCGATGCTGGTCGGGCTGGGAATGGCCTGTTGGTTGATCGGAAAGCTTCCATTTAGTGCCAGTCTTCCGGAGAAGATGCGTACATGGGCAATTAGCTTCGCGGTAGTTCTGCTAACCGCCGTCACGATGTTTGTCGTCCTGCCCCTTTCATCCTCCCACGAACTTCCATGGGTAGAATTCGACAGAAAGTCCCTGGACCAGTACAGGGCCGAAGGCCATACACTGCTGATCGATTTTACTGCTGACTGGTGACTGACTTGTAAAACCAACGAGGCAGTTGCCTTGAACACCTCCAAAACCAACAGGCTTGTAGAACAAAATGGCGTGATCGCCATGCGGGCTGACAAAACGGATAATGCACCCGACGTCGATCAATTGCTGGTAGAACTTGGAAACGAATCCCGGTCGATACCATACCTCATTATCTATCCTGCAGATGGCAGTGAGCCTGTGAAGATGCCCGGCCCCGTTTCGCAAACCCGAGTTTTGCGGGAATTGGAAAAAGCAGGTCCCTCAAGGCCCGGGAGCGGATGACCGAACCGGGGAATGCGGGTCGGCAATTGACGTGACCGACTGCTTCAGGGAATAGCTTCCGTCCCACCGCATTCAATCGACTTGGTCATACTCTTTTCATGCCGGACCACTTGCAGCGTTCGATGAATGCCGGCAAAACCTATTTCCAAACAACTCCCGCTTCACCTTCGAGGGCCTCACCAATCACCCAGGAAGCCAGGCCAAATTCCTGAAACATCTGCTGAATACTCTTGGCATAGTAGGGGCTCACGACCATGACCAGCCCCAGACCCATGTTGAAAACCCGGTTCATTTCGTCGTCAGGAATCTCGCCCAGTTGTTGAAGCCAGGGAAACACCGGCGGCACGTCCCAGCTTCCGGGTTGGACCTGTAACTGAAGGCCGTCGGGAACAATGCGGCCCAAGTTTTCAAGCAGTCCACCCCCGGTAATATGTGCCACTCCGTGTACAACATTTTTGACTCGATAGTGATTCAAGACCTGGCGGACAGGGCGTGCGTAGATACGGGTCGGGTGAAGCAAAATATCCCCGACGGACTGTTCGAGTTCCTGGACACGTTCTTTTATGTCCAGTCCGGCCGTCTCAAATACAACTTTTCGAACCAGGCTGTATCCGTTGGAGTGGATTCCGGATGACGCCACTCCCAGGACACAATCTCCCGGCACAATGGCGCTGCCGTCAATGACACTCCTTCGTTCAACCACCCCTACACAAAAACCGGCCAGATCATATTCGCCTTTCAAATAGAGATCCGGCATGATGGCTGTTTCTCCCCCCAGCAGCGCACAATCCGCTTCACGGCATCCATTGCTGATTCCTTCAACCACTTGCTCCAACAAATCCGGGTCATCATGAGACATGGCCACGTAGTCGAGAAAAAACAGAGGTTCAGCGCCGCAGCAAATGGCGTCGTTGACGCACATCGCTACCAGATCGATTCCCACAGTACGATGTTCGCCACAAACAGTAGCAACCTTGAGCTTTGTACCCACACCATCGGTACAGGCAACCAGAACGGGGTCCTGGTATTCCCGGCGAAAGAGGGGACTTTCAAAGTCGAGTTGAAACAGACCCGCAAACCCTCCCGCAAGGTCCAGCACTCGCGGGGAAAAGGTGCGAGTTGCCAGCCGCGGAATCCTAGACATCGATTCACGATAAACGTCTAAATCGACACCGGCATCCTTGTAAGTAACTTTGGTCATTGATCTTAGTCAGACAAGTGGCGTTGAGAAGTACGGATTCTAAGCGGGCCGAAGAGCGACTGTCAACGAGGTACAAAAGCGTGATCCGACACTCTGCGTTGATTCTCGTTGTCGAAAATCGCGTTACCGTTTATGGTGGTGAAGTTGGTTCGAGTCTGGCATCTGTCAGTGCAGCGGGCAATCGACCTGGTCACGACCGTACTCTCCTTGTCATCGCACCGCGTCTCCCGACAGGCAAAACGTTGGATTGATCCGCCGGAGCCGACTCACATTTTGTAACAGGGCCACCTCGCATGCGGCAACCGATTTCAACTGGGCATTCTTCCTTCAAGTTTTATCGGATACTGGTCTGACGGGTTCAAGAAGCATCATTCGTCGGGCCAAGCCAGGGGAACGTTGGTGATTTACGCTTATTGGGAAACTGGGATTGCGGCCAAATCCGGCCCTGCCAACGAAACGTAGCAAGTCGAAAATAGCACAGGAGAATACGATGTGGTACCGCCTCGGCGTCGCAATCGTCTGTTTCGCAGCAACTCTTGTTATTGAAGATACCACCCCGGCAGTGCCTGTGTCGGCCTACGCGCCGCGGGAAGACATTGACCATCAAATTGAATACTTCACCAAAAGAATCGAAAATGACCTGAAAAACAAAAACGAGTATGACTCCGACCGCCAACAACAAGTGGAACAAGACGCCAGCACCTTAGCAGTCTTGTGCTTGATGCTCGTACATCACGACCAACCGGGAAAGTTGTATCGGGATAGCGCTGCGTTGCTCAAGGCCTCACAACATCTCTCTGAAACAGCCGGGACATACGATGAGGCTCGAGCAGCCCTGGCAACATTTCGTGCGATACCGAACGTTCCACATGACGATGTACACGTCTTGGCGGAGCCCGTCGCCGAACTCTCCGTGTTGATGAAACAGGTTCCGATTGTAAACAACGTCTTGCGACGAGGAGTCAGTGGCCGACGATTCAAACGGTCCATGGAAAAAAATGCCGGCTTGGCGACCACCTTGGCAGCCTTGGCACAGGCTTCGGCGCGAGACACCCTTTACTGTGAAAATACCGAGGAGGAGCTACTATGGTGCCAAATGTGTCAGGAGTTGCGCGATTCTGCCGCTCAGGCAAACGCTGCGGTGCGAGCACTCGATCAAGCGGCGGCCAAACATGCAATGCAACGCATTGTCGTCTCTTGTGACCGGTGCCATCACCAGTTTCGAGATTAAGGAAATTTTCCATCCACAATTCAGATGTCGGTTCCGCCGGAAGGCATCGATTTTTAAACCGTTTTGGCTGAGAGTCGCAGGAAACACCAGCGGGGCCCGAAAAGATTCTGAGGACGTCGTCAAACTCTCTCGGACCGGACTGCTTTCGCCAACCGGATTGAGGAGTCTTCAAAAAGCTAAACTTTCGACAAAAATCGTCTCATTCCAGTGACAACCGACAATTAGGTGGTAAATTTTTTCGTCCGCCATTTACGTTGATTCACCTAATGACAAGAGGAACGAGGCGTCACAGATGCTCATGGTGTATCCGCATCCCGAGTTAGAGTTCACACACATTCTACCTTACGGAGCATTGATCCACGATCGCGGCGTACAATTTGTCGTATTTAGTCGCAGCGCCACAGGGATGCGTCTCTTGCTTTACGACAACGTCCAAGATTCCGACCCGACCGAGGTCTTCAACTTCGACCGTGATTCACATCGCTGGGGAAACATCTGGAGTTTATTTGTGCCAGGTCTGGGGCCGGGCCAGCTATATCATTTTCAAGCCGATGGTCCAAATGATCCTGATCTCGGAATGTGGTTCGACGGTCAAGCGCGGCTGATTGATCCGTACGCAAAGGCACTCGCTGGCCGTTTCCAGCCTCATGAAGACGGGGTTATCAGGCCCCCCAAGTGTGTTGTCGTAGATGACCATTTCGACTGGAAAGGAGACCGTCATCTACGCCGCGATCTTTCTGAAACCATCATCTACGAAATGCACGTCCGCGGCTTTACCATCAATCCCAACAGCCACGTAAAACATCCGGGCACCTATCTGGGAGTCATCGAAAAAATCCCCTACCTCCAGTCCCTGGGGATAACTGCTGTCGAATTGATGCCCGTGCACGAATTCCCCATTAACAATATTCTAGGCCAGAGCGAGGATCTACCCAATTACTGGGGCTATGATCCACTGGCTTTCTTCGCACCTCACCGAGGTTATGCAGCAGGGCAAGATCCCGGCTGTCAGATATACGAATTCAAAGAGATGGTGCGAGCTCTGCACCAAGCGGGGATTGAAGTCATTTTGGACGTGGTCTTCAATCACACTTGTGAAGGAAACGAATCGGGACCCGTTCTTAACTTCAAAGGACTGGAAAACCAAGTCTATTACATGCTTGATCAAGGCGGCAGCCAATATCGCAACTATTCCGGCTGTGGCAACACCGTCAACGGAAACCATCCTATCGTTCGCGAAATGATCTTCCATTGCCTAAGGCACTGGGTGCACAACTATCATATTGACGGATTTCGTTTCGATTTGGCTTCGATCCTAAGTCGGGACCGGCGCGGTGAACTTGTTCCAAATCCGCCACTGGTGGAAATGATCGCCGAGGATCCGCTCCTGGCAGATACGAAGATCATTGCTGAAGCATGGGACGCTGCAGGTGCTTACCAGGTGGGATCGTTCGGAGAAAAACGCTGGGCCGAATGGAACGGATGCTTCCGAGACGATCTGCGATTGTTCTGGCGCGGTGAAGAAAAAACACTGGGGCACTTTGCCACTCGTCTGGCCGGCTCCAGTGATCTGTACGAATCGAGTGGCCGGCATCCTTATCACAGTATCAATTTCCTCACTTCACACGATGGATTCACCCTTAACGACCTCGTCAGTTACAGCCAAAAACATAACGAGTCGAACTCCGAAGGTAACCGTGACGGCGAGAATAATAATTACAGCGCAAATTCCGGAGTGGAAGGTCCCACCGACGATGCTCAGGTAAATAAAATCAGGCTCCGCCAAATCAGGAACATGCTGGCATCTCTCATGCTCAGCCAGGGTGTTCCCATGCTGCTAACGGGTGACGAATGTCGGCGAACTCAAGAAGGCAATAACAACGCCTACTGCCAGGACAATGAAACTTCCTGGTTCAATTGGGATCTGGTCGAAGAAAACCAAGGCCTGGTGAGGTTCGTCTCTGCCTTGATCGCGTTTCGACGACTGCAGCCCACCGTTCGCAGCAAATCGTTCCTGAAAGGCACCGCAGTCAACGGAGATGAAGTTCCCGACGTGCGTTGGTACAGTGCCCTCGGTGGTGGTATCGATTGGGACAACCGGGATCTCACCCTGATGTGTTGGCTCACAGCAGCCTCATCAGAGGAATGCAACTCGGATGACGCCGCTGAGGTGTTGATGATGTTCAACGCGATGAACCATCCGCGTTGCTTTCGTTTGCCAATTGCTGCCCGTCTCGTGAGGTGGGAATTGTTCGTCGACACCGCCGCAGATCATCCGCACGAAATTTATCCAGAGGCAAACGGACCTCCTCCTCCTGCGCGCGAATTCTGGATGCCCGAACACTCCCTCCGATGCTATGTGGCAAAGACGTAACAGGTTCGTTTCGTGCGACCCGGCATGAAGTCGAAAAGCATCGAGTCGAAGTCACGTGGCGGGTACAGACAAGCTAGCAGCGAACTCGACTCCCTTCCTACACTCTGTGAATTTTTCCCTGCTTCGTAAATTTCTCCACACTACCTCAAGGACAACCAGTCGATATTTCATAACGAGTCAAAGTTTCAGCAACCAAGTCAAGCATTGGCATAGGGGGCCCGCTCGTGAACATGGCCAGGAGTCTAGTTGGTCTCACGGTTCTTTTGCTAGTGCTAGCATTCCAAGTGATGCCTTTGTTTGCAGATGAAAGAATTCATTGGCACTCGAACGTAGCACAGGCCTGGCAACGTGTGCGCGAACTGGACCAGCCGTTACTGTTGTTCATTACCACTCCGAACTGTGGCTACTGCAAATTGATGAAGCAGCAGACATTTCGAGACAAACGGGTGGTAAACGATGTCAATAAATCGTTTGTCCCAGCCAGGATTAGCAGCCAGGATTCCCGGAAGCTGACGCAATACCTGAAGATCCGCATCTATCCGTCGACAATCATTATTGGGCCAGATCGACGAATCGTTGAACAAATTCCCGGCTACATCGCAGCCGACAAAATGCGAACACGACTCGCTTCGGCCCGCGTTAAATCCAAAACCAACCCACCGTATCGCGTATCTCAAGGAAAATCATCGCCTGATCGGAGTGCCGTCTCTACTCCTGCCCGGTGACTGCATAAGAAAACAAGTCCGGCATCTTACAGTGCGACTGTTGGCCATGACGTAACTTCGTGGCAACAACAACCCAACTGGCGTTGCTTCTACTGCTCCGGAAAAATTCTTCCCGTCGCGAACAATTCATCTCAGTATTCTTTCTTCTTCAATCTCTTCATGGATTGTCTCAATAGATTGCCTGTAACATGACATGGGAATCTCTTTTCGTTGCACTGACGATCATTTTTTCCGCATGTCTCGCACGGTCCACTTTCGGATTCGGTGAGGCCCTGATTGCCATGCCGCTGTTAACGATGGTGCTCGGTTTTCAAGTTGCCGCGCCACTCATCGCCATGTTATCGATCACGGTAGCGGCCGGGATCCTTGTTTACGACTGGCGTCGAGTTCCCTGGGCAGGCACCTGGCGACTTGTTCTATCGTCGCTGGTCGGTATCCCGATCGGCTTCTACTTTCTCACATCGGTTCCCGAAACGGCGGTCAACATCGTTTTGGCATTCGTCATTATTACTTTTTCGGTCTACTGCCTGACTAAACCAGATCGTTTAAAGTTGCACAGTGAATTAACGTCACCCATATTCGGTCTTATGGCGGGAATTCTGGGAGGTGCCTACAACACACAGGGACCACCGTTGGTCATCTATGCAACCCTGAGACAGTGGTCAGCAGAAAACTTTCGTGTTGCTTTGCAGGGAGTCTTCATTCCGACCAGTTTGGTCATCGTCCTGGGACACGTCGTTCTCGGTCGAGTGACGGGTGACGTGCTCTGGCTGTACACCCTTTCCTTGCCACTGGTGGTCATTGCCTTGCCGCTGGGAAAATGGCTCAATCGAGGAGCCGTGTCGGGGCACTTTACAGGCTGGGTACATTTGATGCTGATTGTGATTGGGTTATCCCTGTTGGCCAACTCATACTGGCAGTTCAAGAGAGAACAATCCCTGTGCGATGGACTCCACAAGATGAGCGCCGGCACCCTCCTTTCCAACACGGAAAATTCGCCGGGCAATTCAGACCCGCCCATTATGGAACGCGCGAACACAAACCCGCAGCGAGGTAAAATCCTCACCCGTTGGATGGTGCGATTGGCAATCGCCTGCTACCTCGTACGCGTGTTACTGGATCTGGGTTGGAAAACACTTCTGTCCACACCGTGGGTTCGGCAGGTTGCACGGACAATCTGGACCATCGGGTGCTTCTTTTACTGCCTGCATGTTCTCTGCGCATTCGGACTCGTGCACGACTGGAGCCACCAAGCTGCCTGGAACCACACAGCTGAACTAACCGCAGCGGTCGTGGGAATCAAACTGGGTCACGGGTTGTATGTCAACTACGTATTCACTGTATTTTGGATCTTAGACAGCTTGGGATGGTGGCTATTTCGTGCCGACTTTCCTTATCGACGGCGGTGGTACTTCTGGACGTTGCACAGCGTCTTTTCTTTCATGGTGTTCAATGCCACGGTCGTATTTGGTTCAGCCGGATGGAGGTTTGTCGCAGTTGGTGTCTGTGGCTGCCTCCTACTTGTCTACGCGCGGAAGCGAGTATTTTCTGTAGCCTAGCGACCAGCGCGCGGGCCACGTGGCCTGGCAACCCCTTCCACGTTGCCGCAAGCCCGCCAGAATTCAAGACAGAGCCGCGATTGTGTCGCGGTCACGGAGGATCATTTACGACCTTTTCGACGGCCACCACCACCGCGGGAGCTTTTCGCTCGTTGCCCACGATCTGACCGGCGACCAGAGGAACGAGTCGAACCGGACCTGGCGCGCGACGAGTTGGACTTCGGGTTCGTTCGAACGCCGCGATTGGACCGACCTTGTGATTGACCGAAGGACTGACGTGGAACCGATGACCTTCCCGGCGGGCTGACCTTCCCGGCACGCGATCTTTCCGTCTTCCGACTACGAGAGCTTTGCGGCGGCGGGCTGTTTTCTGAACGACTTTTGGCCCGGTTCGAATTGGAACGATCCCTGGATCTCTTGGTGACATCCGGTCTGGACTTGCCCTTGACCCTTTTGCCTCCCGCAACGTCCTGGGAACCTCGATTCCGCCTTTTTGCCGGCTTCCCACGATCCCGCGAAGGCTTCCTTCTATCCGCAGTCGCTTTCCCTTTTTGCTCGGGTGCACGAGATGCGGTTGCTTTCGGCCCCCTAGCCGTTGGAGATTTCCTCTTTGTCCCTGCGGATGAACCGTCATCTGCCAGCTTCGCGGACGAATTGGCACGACGCTTACGGCCCTTTTCAATTCGTCGTTGCCGCTTGTCGGCCCCATCGGAAACCAATCTTTTCCTTACCTCTCCAACGCCTTTCGACTGATGAACGTTCTTGTTGTAATTTTTGACAGAGGTTCCCAGTTCCGCGGCCACTTCGCCTTTGGCAGCACGGGGCGGACGACGTTTCAACTTACCGGAGTCGTCACGACGTTTGGTTCTCCGCTCGCCGCGCTCATCCGGATCACGATGACGACGAAATCTGCGCCGCGGTCGGTAGTTGGCATGGGCAACCATGTGATAGTGAAAGTTGCGAAGGTGCAGTAAATAGTTGAAACCACGACGATTGTGGTACCAGTCGTAATGTGTCAGCAGAGGACAATAGTTGTTGCGGTAATACGTGTGCCAAGGGTACCAGCTATCGCTAGCGTAGTAGTCACCAAAATAGTAGTGGCAGTGACGAGGACGTACAAACATATGTTCAAAAATGTGGCCCAGGTTCAGTACGACCGATGGCGAGTACCGATAGTCCACATGAGCGTACACTGGTCGGTGAAAACGACAAGGCGCAAAAAGCGTACCACGGTTTACCACCGGGTAGTCCCAGTAGCCAGGCACAAAAATGCAACCCGAGGGCCTCCAAAGATACCGTTGGGGCACCCAAATCCAGTCGTCGTTTCCGTGTGACCAAAATCCAGCCCGCCAGAGGTAGTCCCCTCCCTGATCGACCCAACAACCAGGGATCCAAATGTGCTGTTCAGAAGGGGCCTCCGTGTTCGGTCCCTGCTCAAGGCTGTCTGGTGGTAATTCTCGAACACCCAACTCGGCCGCGTCGTCCGGTGCCCATGTCCCCTGGATCCACCGATACCCACCTTCCACTTCGATCCAATCTCCGGGCAGCCAGCGACGGTCTGGC
>Ga0310120_10001259_pt1 | contig 19113 bp, 19 predicted proteins | sample CB27_AW_983_MG_FD_203506 | JGI IMG/M metagenome (GOLD analysis project Ga0310120, IMG submission 203506) | Marine microbial communities from Western Arctic Ocean, Canada - CB27_AW_983 | ecosystem: Environmental > Aquatic > Marine > Oceanic | place: Canada: Western Arctic Ocean | collected...
GGTTATCGATGCTGAAACCGCCACTCATCAGATCGCCCGCATAATCAATCGATGAACCACGCATATACATCATAGAGGTGGGATCAATAAACACCTTGATGCCGTCTTTTTCCACAATGGTGTCGAATTCACGAGGCTCTTCTTCCATTGCCATGCCGTATTGCATGCCGGAACAGCCACCGCCCGAAACAAAGACGCGCAGCCCGTGGTCAGGCTTATTGCGTTCAGCCAGCAACTTGCTGAAGTGCTCGCGCGCTCCTGGGGTCAGCGAGATTTCTTCTGATTCTACTTGCCCAACAACTGCTTCTTCTACGGCGTTTAATGTGGTCATAGTGCCCTCCGGTTAAGTTGTCTCATTTTCCCGCTTGAAGCTATTTTAGCATCAACTGAATTATGCGTCAATAAAGAAGAAGTAGGTGGGCAAAACCATGGCTAGCCCCATGCACGCTTCACCGGTTGCTTGCGGCGATCTTCTCTGCGGAGATCATATATGAGCAAGTGTCTCCACCCTCGGCGATGTGACAGGTATTTTTTGGGCTTACGCCGAGTAATGATGCGATCATGTCATCGTCCATCTGGCAGATTTCAGGATTCGTCTCAGCCACTCCCTCATACGGGCAGTTGTTGGTGTGAAGAATAATTCCATCCGGCTGCCTCACCCAGCTTGCCAGGTAACCTTTGTCAGTAAGGTATTCCACCACCGAATTCACATGCTCTTCAAACGAACTATCGGCGCTCCGTTTGGGCGCATCCGCGAATTCTCGGCGCGCAACACCGCTAAGTATGGCATGCACTTTACCGCTGTCAGTCTGAGCTTTTATTTCCTGCAGCAGGTGGCTGGAAAGGCTGAGGAAACCCTTGGGGAAATACTGGTTGGCTTCGGGAGTAAGTTCATATTCAAATTGTGGCCGCCCGGGCGAATTACGGTGGCGCACCTGCGGTTCGCTCACCAATCCTCTCTTCCGGAGTGTATCTAGATGGTGGCGTACAGTCACTCCGGTAATCTTGAGTTCCTCGCTCAGATTTCGGATGGTAGTCGAACCTTGCTTCTTTAGGATATCCAGAATCTTCTGGCGTTTGATTTGCATGATCTCACCTGATATGCAGGCGCATCCACGTGTATATTGATTGTATCTCTGTAGGCAGTTTTGTCCAACAGATTTCTAGTTTATTATATTTCTTGACAACGGAAGGTCCCGCTCCTATAATTCCCTAGTTAAGTTATGAAATCTGTCATTTAACCCACGGTTTTGTGTGCCGAAGTATTATCAAGGTACCGGGTTTGATAATGCAAGTCGTGCCGTTGTGCATAATTAAAAAGGGTACTAGGAGCGTTTTCCCTGATGGACAATGAATTGACTAACCCTGATATTCCCGTCCCTTCTGATCTGCAGTCCGCCGTGACCATCACATCGCTGGACAGAATTTACAACTGGGGTCGACGTTCATCCATCTGGCCAATGGTTTTCGGGTTGGCTTGCTGCGCGATCGAAATGATCTGCACGGCTGCCAGCCGCTTCGACATTGCTCGTTTCGGGATGGAAGTCTTCCGAGCCACGCCGCGTCAAGCCGACCTGATGATAGTTTCCGGCACGGTGACCAAGAAAATGGTGCCCCAGATTGTGCGACTTTTCAACCAGATGCCCGAGCCTAAATATGTGATGGCCATGGGAGCTTGCGCCAGCGGTGGCGGGCCGTTTAAAGAAGGCTACAATGTGGTCTCCGGCATCGACAAATTCGTTCCGGTGGATGTGTACGTGCCCGGATGCCCGCCCACCCCACAGGCGCTACTGCACGGTCTGATTAAGCTTCAGCAGAAAATTGACAACCAATCGATAAAGGCGGTGCGCTGGTACGGTCAGCAGACAAGTGAGGCGGTGCCGCTGCCCGTGCTAGGGCCAGATCTGTTGGATCCCCGCCAGCACGCATTGCTGGCACAGCAGGCCGGACAACCGAGTGAATCTGTGGAACCGGTATAGGCCTGACAAGTGTCCGAACAAAAACTTGGCGTTGGCTCGGCCGAAGAGACAACGGTTGCCGACCCAATCATCTCCCGCTTTCAGGATGCGCTGCGCCCCGATGAGCGCAAGGGTTACGAGGGTTACATCGTCGCGGCTGAGAGATTGCCGGCAGTGATGACCGCCCTCCGAGATGATGTCGGATACGATTATCTTTCCTCGGTTACCGGCGTGGATTACCTCGATGAGGGTCAATTGGAGGTGGTGTATCACGCTTATCAGACTAGCGGTGGCCCGGCGCTTAACCTCAAGGTGCAAGTTGACAGAGAAAATCCGGTGATCCCCTCGCTGGTGTCAGTCTATCCGGGCGCGGATTTTCAGGAGCGCGAAATCTTTGATTTGTACGGCGTGCGTTTTGAAGGCCATCCAAACTTGCGTCGCATTCTGATGTGGGATGGATTCGACGGTCATCCGATGCGCAAAGACTGGCAGGAGGCTTACTTTGAGGAGGAAAAAAAGCCGTTCGATAGCCGCTGGCCGGGTGGCGACGTCAGGCGCAGCGAGGATGATAATCGGTTCGGGAAGAATGTCAGCTATCCGGACGGGTTCGAAATTGATAACTGGGTGCCGGAAAGTGACGAAAGCCTGTACGCTGGATTGAATAAAGCTGGTTCCAATGATAAGGCGCTGCGGACCGATACGCTAGTGGTGAACATGGGCCCTCAACATCCCTCCACCCACGGCGTCTTCCGAATGGTGGTGGCTCTGGATGGGGAGACCATCACGGATTTGCAACCGGTGATGGGTTATTTGCATCGCAACCACGAGAAGATTGGTGAGCGTAATACCTTCTTGCAAAACATGCCCTACACCGACCGCCTTGATTATCTGAGTTCCATGAGTAACAACCTGGGTTATGCGCTCGCGGTAGAGAAACTGATGGGCGTGCATATTCCGGAGCGGGCGGAATACCTGCGCGTGCTCATGGCCGAGCTGACTCGCGTCTCCAATCATATGTGGGCAATCGGCTTTCTCTTGAACGACTTGGGGGCGTTCCAGACCCCGGCTTTATACGCCATCCGCGCGCGCGAACTGATTCTGGACGTATTTGAGGCCACAGCCGGGTCGCGGATGATGTGCAATTACATGCGCTTTGGAGGCGTGGCGCGGGATCTTCCAGAAACGCTGCGTGATGAGAACACGGTGGATTTCATCACCGACCTGGTGGACAATCGGCTGCCGGCGGCCATCGATGAGCTCGATCGCTTTTTGACCGGCAACGAAATCGTGCGCGCTCGTTGTATTGGCGTTGGCGTACTGCCGCCTGAGAAGGCGATCGCATACAGTGCGGCCGGACCGCTTTTGCGAGCATCGGGTGTACCATATGATTTACGTCGGTCGGATCCGTATAGCATCTACGACCGTTTCGATTTCGAGGTCTGCACGCGCCCCAACGGTGATGTCTATGACCGCTATGTTATCCGCATCGATGAAATGCGCACTAGTGTCAATATTTGCCAGCAGGTGATGCGTGAAATGCCATCTGAAGGTGAGGTGTTTGCTGGCAAGCCGCAATACAATGTGCGCGTGCCGGCGGGGGAATCTTATGGGCGCGTGGAAAACCCAAAAGGAGAACTTGGATATTACGTGGTTTCCACCGGTAAGACAAATCCATATCGTTATCATGTTCGTGCGCCATCCTTCATCAATCTGACCGTGCTAGGCGAATTGTGCAAGGGCCATAAGGTGGCTGATGCTGTGGTGATTCTGGGTAGCATTGATATCGTGCTAGGCGAAGTGGATCGATAGGGGAATAAGAATGTACGGGACGGGAATTATGCGTGGCATGGGGGTGACCATAAAGCATCTCTTCGATACTTTTGTAGACGACCTGAGTTTCCTGGGGCAGCGCTATTACAATGAGGACTCCCTGAATGTGCGTCAGGGTACGCGCGGACGTGGTGTGTTTACTGTCCAGTATCCGGAAGAAAAACTTCCAGTTCCAGAGCGCTTTCGCTTCATTCCGTTCCTGCTTTATGAGGAAAACGAAGATGGGAGCACGACTGATCGCTGTACATCTTGCGGTATTTGTGCGAAAGTGTGCCCACCTCAGTGCATCTGGATTGAGCGCTCCTCCGATCCGGAGACCGGGCGCCCAATACCAGAGCCTACCAATTTTTTCATCGACATTGATATTTGCATGAATTGCGGATATTGTGCGGAGTACTGCCCTTTTGATGCGATCAAAATGGATCATGATTATGAACTGGCGTCCTATGACCGTATTGAAGCGCACATATTCGACAAGGATCGTTTGGACAAACCGGTAGAGTATTACGCGGATATCTGTCCCACTGACTACGCAGCCGAGGAGAAAGCCCGCGCCGAGGCAGACTCGAAGAAAGCGGCACGTAAGGCCGCCGCGGCCGACAGGAAACGCACGGCCGCTAATAAAAAGGATGCCGCTTGAATGGTCATGCATTGTTTAGTTCAGGGAGGTTTGTCAGTGGAGACCTATGCTGACTGGCTGACATTCCTCTTAAGAGGAGATGTTCTGGAGGGTGTCCGCCCGCAGTGGGACTCCTACTACGTGCATAAGGTAATGTCCGATGTATCAACCTGATGCCGAATTGCTCTTCCCCGCGCGAGTAATCCCCGCTCTTAAGGGGTTGCGTGGAGCGCGTTGGGATGAGTTGGTGCACTCAGTTTGCGGGCAGCCGGAGGGGTCATTGGAGGGGCTAGGTTTCTCCCTGATGATGATAAGGATTGCTGGCTGCATGACTTGCCACTCTGGCTCACATCGGGCGCGGTTGGGATGTACGGCTTGTGCGCAGCAGGCGGCCCGCCGTTATAAAGGCAGCGACGAAGATTTGATAGTGCAATTCCAGCAGGCTTGTGCTGATGTTCAGGCATATTTGCAACGAACGACAGACGACCAAAGTGATGCGTCTCTTAGTCCTAGCGACAGGTAAAGTCGTATGAATGCTGCAGCAGACCCTTCCGCACGAATTAAATGCTCGGTGGCGATTGCATCCGGTAAAGGTGGTGTAGGAAAATCAACGGTAGCGGTCAATGTAGCAGTTGTCCTGGCGCAAGATGGGGCGTCTGTGGGCCTGTTGGATGCGGATGTGTACGGTCCGAATTGCCACATTATGTTAGGCGTTGACAAGCTGCCCCCACCGCGTGGCAAAACAATGATTCCAGCGGTAGCGCATGGCGTGAACGTGATAAGCATGGGCTTGTTAGTCGGCCCTCACCAACCGCTCGCCTGGCGAGGGCCTATGTTGCACTCGGCCATTCGCCAGTTTGTGGACGATGTTGAATGGGGCGATTTGGACTTTTTGATTGTCGATCTTCCGCCCGGCACGGGTGACGCGCAGCTAAGCGTGGCGCAGACAATCTCTCTCAGCGGGGGTTTCATCGTGACCTTGCCACAGGCAGTGTCGTTGGCAGATGCCCGCCGAGGGCTCGAGCTTTTCCGGCAGTTACAGGTGCCAGTGCTTGGAGTGATTGAAAACATGAGTTATCTTTCCACGCCGGATGGCTTGCGAGTGGATGTTTTTGGGCAGGGTGGTGGCCAGAGGCTTGCAGAAGATACGAGCGTGGCATTTTTGGGCCAGATACCATTGGATCCGGCAGTGCGAATTGGTGGCGATGAAGGTACGCCGATTGTGGTCGCGGCACCGGACTCAGAATCGGGGATGGCACTACGAAACATTGCAACGACCATCGCTGAAAAATCCCGGGCTCAATCCCAGGAACAGCCTACTTCCATCCCCATAGAAGTGATTGAATAACATGTCTGCGAGAGTATCTCCGGATAATGTGGTGGTGGGGGTGCGCTTCAGTCGGGTCGGAAAGTTATATCATTTTGATGCCAGTGGACATACGCAGCTTGCTGTGGGCGACCGTGTGATTGTGAATACGCGTCGTGGTACTCAGATGGGAGAAGTGGCGAAGGTGTTTTCTGAATCATCAACTAAAGAGGGTAGGCGAAAGCTGAAAAAGATTGTGCGTGTGGCCGCGCCAAGGGAACTAGCCCTACAGATGAAGTGGCAGGCGCAAGCGCCCGAAGCGTTTGCCTCGTGCAAGCGTATGGCCTCCGAATTTAATCCCGAAGGTGTAAAATATCATCAGGCGGAATATAATTTTGATGGCTCCCATCTGACCTTTTTCTATTCCATTATTGAAGACAAGCACAGTGGTGTCAGGAGGATGCTTTCGGAATTGCGTAAAGCCTTCCCAGATTGCGATGTGGACACGGTAAAAATTGGCCCGCGCGATCTTGCCAAGCTGCTTGGTGGAATAGGCGCGTGCAGCGGGCAACTATGCTGCGGTACCTTTCTGACCGACTTCAGTCCGGTTACCATAAATATGGCAAAAGCGCAGGGTATCTCTCTCAATCCCAGCGACATCAGCGGCATGTGTGGACGCCTGCGATGTTGCTTGCTTTACGAATACGAGCAATATGTGGCTGCTCGAAAGCAGCTACCTAAGATGGCTAAGCGGGTCGGCACACCACACGGCTTAGGGAAAGTGATCGGTCTCAAGCCGCTTGCGGAAACCGCGACTGTGGAAGTGGCCGGGCAGCGTTACGATGTACGGCGAGAAGACATTGTCCCGTGGAAAGAGTACGAAGAGCTGGCAGCGAAAGCGGGTTCACCCTGTGAGCGCCATACGTCCGGAGGATGTACCTGTCACTCGGATAATAATTGAGGATCCCCTCGTCACGGTACCCCGGTTTGTTGTCGCAGCTAAGGGACTCGAGGGAGAGCTAATTGCGCAGCGGCGGGACCTCCACCGCCATCCAGAACTGGGATATCAGGAGGTACGTACCGCGGGTATAGTGGCGCGCAACATTGGCGATCTAGGCATGGAAGTGCAGACCGGCGTAGGGAAGACAGGGGTCGTGGGCCTGATGGTAGGCGGAAGGCCCGGGCCAACCGTGTTGTTACGCTTCGATATGGATGCGCTCCCAATCCAAGAAGAAAATGAAACAGAATATGTTTCATCGGTAGCAGGAGTGATGCATGCCTGTGGCCACGATGGACACACGGCCATCGGTCTAGCTGTCGCACGGATGATGGCGCAGCAACGTGATCGCCTGCAAGGTGCGCTAAAATTCGTCTTTCAACCTGCAGAAGAGGGAGGTGGTGGCGCAGAGGCAATGATTGCAGATGGAGCGCTTCGCGACCCACGGCCCGATTTTGCCTTCGGTTTGCATTTGTGGAACGAAAGACCTTTTGGATGGGTGGGTGCGACAGAGGGCGAAATGATGGCCGGATGTTGTGATTGGGAGTGTGTTGTCAGAGGGGACGGAGGTCACGCTGCCATGCCGCATCGAGTACGTGACCCAGTCGTAGCCGCCTCGCAGATTGTGCTCGCATTGCAGACTGTAGTTTCCCGCAATGTGCCTCCGATGGAATCTGCAGTGGTAAGTGTGACGCAACTTGAGGGAGGTGACACATGCAACGTTATCCCAGGTGAAGTGCGCCTCGCGGGCACGCTCCGCTACTTCCGAAACAAAGATTGCGAGAGATCGAAAGACCGGATGAAGCAGATTGCGGAAAATGTTGCCCTCGCAATGGACTGTAGGGCGGAGGTGTCATTTGGCTGCGGGTTGCGGCCTGTCACCAATGACGCCAATGCTGCAGTGCTAGTACGGGAGCTGGCTGGGCTCGTGCCTGGCGTGACTGTGGTTGCGGACGATGAACGCACGGCTGTGTCGGAGGACTTCGGCGAATTCACAGCTGATGTGCCAGGCTGCTTTTTCTTCATCGGTTCTGCCAACGGTGAGCGTGGGCTGGATCATCCCCATCATCACTCTAGATTCGATTTCGACGAGCGGTCGCTCACAGTTGGTGCAGTCCTTATCGCTAGCGTTGCGGCACGCTACGTGATGCCGGCTTAGAGCCGGATATGCCGGTCAGGTCGTGTGCCATTGCGCCTGTGATGCGTACAGGTGTGATTTCTCCCACGGAAAGCTCGTTTTCCACGATTACCACTCCGTCGATTTCTGGGGCGTCGCGGTAGGTCCGGCCCACGCTTAACCCATCGCCTATGCCCTCGATGAGTACGTCGAGGGTCTGGCCGACAAACTCCTGATTCCTTTGCAGCGATATGCGCTCTTGTAGCTCCATCAGTCTCTGGAGGCGTTCAGCCTTGACCGGTTTTGGAATCGGATCTCCTAACGGTTCGCTGGCGGTGCTTGTCTCGAACGAGAATTCGAAAGCGCCCATCCGATCAAACTTTAGTGTGTCAACGAAGTCTAGCAGAGTCTGGAATTCTACCTCTGTCTCACCTGGATAGCCCACAATAAATGTAGAGCGGATGGCGAGACCGGGAATAGCGGCGCGCATTTTTTGAATTGTCCTGACGACCCACTCTAAATTCGCCGGGCGTTTCATTCGTTTTAAGGTCTGGCGGTGACCGTGCTGCAGAGGCATATCTAAATAGGGCAAAATTTGTGGATGGCGGGCCATGGTCTCGATAAGTTCGTCGCTTACATAACCGGGATAGGCATACATGATGCGTACCCATGGAATATTTGGCGCAGCTGCCACCAGTTTTTCCAGCAGCTGCGGCAGCCCGTTCTTCATGCCCAAATCATGTCCGTAGTCGGTGGTGTCCTGCGAGATGATTACCAATTCGCGTACCCCTATGGCTTGGAGATGCTGCGCTTCAGATATTATTAATTCAGGGGTGCGGCTGACGTGCGTGCCTTTGATGAGCGGAATAGCGCAAAATGCGCATGGGCGGCGACAGCCATCGGCGATTTTCAGATAGGCGCTGCCGCCTTGGATGGCAACGCGCAGTGCTCCATGTTCGTCGCGGCCCACCGTCGGGGATTCGGGCAGATGATAAATTGGCTTCGTGTTGTTGCTGCGGCGCAATCGCTGCGCCAGATTGACAATATCCATCCAGCGCCGCGTGCCTAGGATGCCATCGAGTCCGGGTACCTCGCTTATAAGCTGCGCGCCGTAGCGCTGCGAAAGGCAACCGGCGGCTATGAGCTGTTGCCCGGCTCGCTTTCCAGCTGCCAGCTTGCGCAGCGCATGTACTGATTCATCACGGGCTGGGCCGATAAAGCCGCAGGTGTTCACAATCAAAGCTTGAGCTCTCTCAGGATCCTCTGTCCTGTCGTAGCCTGCATCACCCAGTAGTTGCGCCATGCTCTCGCTGTCGACCGTGTTTTTTGAGCAGCCTAGGGAGAGAAGGTAGAAACTGATGGATTCTTTCAAGAGTATCTCTCGAGTGTGCTAATCTGGATACACAGGAAAAATGTGATTAACAAATACGGTTTCCACAATTCATTATTAGTCACTGCCGCAGAATTCTAACAGGTATTTCGATTAGGTGGGTCGTACGTCTGACATCTGGGTAGATACCCAAAAGAGCTAATAGTGTGATCTAAGGTTCCAATATGCGGGGTCCGGGTAGGATTACAGCATCTGTTAAGTCGGAATTCCCTGCCCTCGGGAGACGCCTCCTGTCCTCCATTCGATAAAATCCCAGTAACAAATGGCTCGGGCCAGGATTTGTGCCTTCGGGTACTGTAAATATGCGTTCATCTACAATAGTCTCATTCACTCCCCAGAAGGTGGTAGGGTAATTCCCGCCTCTGGGCAGTCCGTCATCTTGGGTGATCATTTGTCTATTCTGATCCAGTAGATGGGCAAAGATCGTGAAGGAGCTATCTAGCGGACCTGATGATTTCCAGGTTGCATTTACAGAGATACTCTCCCCGGGGTGTAATTCAGTGACTGACCAGGTATAGCCGCTTAGAACAATGCCCTGTTCAAAGCGGGCCTCGGTGTGGTATTGCGGTTCATTGATGTGCACAGGTGATTTTGGTATCAACTTCACCTGGCCCATGACTACCTGTGTTAATGAGATATCCTCGACGGTGCGGGCTGGCAATTGGTGTTTACTATTGTAATCGTAAAATCCTATTACAATGTCGACTACCGTTGGGAGTGAAAAATCGTCTTGTACGGGAATAAGATAGGTATCACAGAACAGGTCTTCCTGCTTCCACTGAGAGGTAGGAAAGGTACCGAGTCCTGTATAGGTGTCTCGCTGGCCTAATGATTTGAACTGATCATCTAATAAGTCCGCATAAAACACGAAATCTGTAGTCATTGCATCTTCCGCACGCCAACAGGCCTTCAAGCGCACCTCTTCTCCTGGGTATACTGTCTTGGGTGAGATAGTTTTGCCTGCCAGCGCAATTCCCTCGCCCCAATAGATCTCTTGCGAGATGTCAAGTCGTGTGTCTGCTCCTATGTCATTCATTAGTCTCGGTTTTGCGTATGTCCATGGAAGAAATATGCTAATGGAGTAAATGGCTACACTGATCATGATGACTACCATACCGTTGAGGGCAGTGCGTCCCCAACCTGCGAACCAAGCAGATATGCCGTACACGAACAAGGATGCGAATGCCGAAAGCGCTGGATATATGTAGCGGCTATTTGCCCCAGTAGGGTTGTTAGCGACAAAGTAGGCTAATGCGACTATATATGCGGATAGAGTTGTCGAAAGCACCAGCCAGATGGACCATCGAGTTTCAGCAAACTTCCGGTGTCGTAGCACCGTCACAAGTTGGCGTGTTGTTCCCCCTATCGAGATGACAAATAGTAGCAGTAACAACCAGTAAACAAACTGGGGAAGCGGTACTTGGCCATACGCAAACCTCCCCCATAGGGTTGTCCAGCTATACATGATATCGTGCCAAATCCATGCTGCACCCAATTGCTCACGCATAGCCCAAGTTCCCATTATGGGTAATGCGAACATTTTTCCATGAATTAGATAATGGCGTATGAACCACCATCCCGACAAAGCCAGTGCTATTCCGACCATGGTAGCAAACCGGGAAATGAATAATCGGATATCTCTGTGCTGCCGTGCTGTCAATATCAGAGAAATAACCCATGGTACAGCCAGAAGTATTCCACTCAATTTAGACAGTAATGCGCATCCCCAAACTAGGCCGAGGAAAATAGTAGTGCTCCTTGCAAAGCCATCGCTCAGTGCTCGTACGCTTAGCCATAGGCATAGTGTTCCGCACAATATGATTAGGTTGTCGTTGTTTATCGATCCGGACAGGTACAGAAACATCGGGTTCATGACACCTATCGATACCATAGCGGCTACCTTGGCTGGCTCATTGGGCCATAACGTGATACCTAACAACCACATTGTCGTAACAGTCCCTAGAGCAAGCACAACTGACCAGAGACGTAATATGTGCACCACTAGAGCAGTGCCCCGGTATGGGAAAGCTTGAGAAGAGGTATCCAGATACTGCCGCTTATTGTCACGGCTTATCCGCTCGGATGTGTGATTCCAAAAATGGTTGCGCTGCGGTATCTCTTCTGGGTCTTGGATGCCTGCAACCAGTAAGGACGCGAGTGCATAGTACAGTGGCTGTCTGTGCATACCACTACCACTTGGTGTCTGGTTGAACCACCGCTGGGTGCCAGGGACATCACTGCTTAATTCCTGTATCGGTAGTGCGTTGTTATCCACTACATATCGTACGAACTGATAATGTTGTAGTTCGTCAGGTGGCTCGAAGATAGGATTTACGACGCTGCTTAGCGATGACAATGTCATTACCAATAAAAGTGCTACCAGCAGAATACTTCTCTGTTGTAGGACGACATCTCTGCCTTCCAAGCTGGTGTTTTGCGCGTCTATCATGATACATTCTGTTTCATTGTCTGTAGATATATGGGTTGCTCTCCCGCAGTGTATAGCTTACCTTCAGTAGCATTGTCAACCTAGGTGCGATCAAATTCTCCCGGAGGTGATGGAAGCCTGAAACAGATAGTACAATGGTGTTTCAGGTGAGATTGCTTAGTAGTCTAGCAAGGGATTTTCGGCAAATAGGGACACTAGATTACTGAATTTACCTACAGTGGGATTGTGCATCTCGTAGAGAAACCATCCACAATATGTTTGGTACGGCCGCGAGCACTTTTGCGCTGGGAGTAGGGGATGACATCCGTTTTTGGTTTCAAGACAGCCAATTCGATACCAGACTGGCAGCTTGGGCAGTCTCTAGGAGATCTGCGTTTCCACGTCCTGGGACGATAATTCTTGATAACTTCTTTGAAAGTCTGCCACAATGAGAAAAGCAAGGCGAAGTAGAGTGCAAAGATCAGGATGTGTTCGATCAGGGCGTGACCACATAATTTTGGTCTCTTCTGGAGACTAACCTGAGTAGCTACTACAAGAACGACCGGGCGACATTGCTGTTCTTGGAAAGTTGTGTCCCGTTTCTTATAACTGTTATCTATTATTCTAAGTATGTTATGCTCCGGGAAGTCACACCTTTACAGAAGCACATATGTCTAGTGGAAGTTACGCATAGTGACCCAAATTTAGCCCAAATAAGGCTACATATGTTGTGTGCCCTTGGTCAGTTGATGCATTGATTGGCTAATGAATGCTCACTAAAATTTCTTGTATGCTCGTCTGAGCTCAACCATGGGGTGTTTTGACGACATCTGAAACCTTATGAGCACTTCACGAGCGAGCATGTCCCGGTCTTGCTGTTCATCCGGTAATTCCATGCCCTCTGGTAGTCTTAACCACCCGTTAATGTTACGGTCAAAGACTGCGGGTGTATCCCCCTCGAATCCAAGATGGACGTCCTCGAGCCAATTAAGATCCTGCCAGCCCATAATCTTCACATACCTTTTCAAGAAAGGGGTCAAGCGAGAATAATCTGGTAACAAATTGACATCATAACGATAACCGATATTTTGCCCGATTTCATCTTGTCTAGTAATATTGTTATTGCTCATCTGTCCTCCTCACATTCAGCTCCATGGAAATGGGCTGTTAGATGTGGGGTGTAAATCTCCCTCTGCATAGCGGGCGAAACGGAATGGATGTAGGATCGAGCTGTTTTCGCCCAATAGCGTGCGAGCCACCTCTTTGCCGACCCCGATCATTTTCCATCCATGATTGCTATCGGCGATTATGTATACATTAGGCAGCATCCAGTCAAAAACGGGAAACTGATCAACGGTAAATGCACCGATGCCACCGCTCGGCGTATACTTGTAACAACGATGTGCATCCTCAAACCTTTGTAGGCAATGGGCGAGATCACTTGTCCAATAATCGACAAAGCTTTCATCTACCACGTAGGACGGACTATCTGTGCCATATGGATCCACCTGAGCATCAGGACCCATGTCATAGGGGACTGCACCGTCCTGAACGCCGTCTCTGTCCTGCTTGAAATAGATTTCCCAGGAGGTGCCGTTGATGACCTCATCGGAGGTAGTAGAAGTGAGGGGCTCACAAGAATCAATGTGGACTACTGGAGGTATTTCTCCTTTTTCTGTGACAAACATTTTCGGGTCTACCTCAATCCGTCCCTCTTGCAAACGCCAATAAGTCCACATTTCCTGATTCTTGTGTAAGGTACCATCACTACCGCGGACATCGATTTTATGCGGCAAACCCAGAATATTCCACATATTGTTGATCCAGGGTTCTACCGCAATTACCACTTGATCTGTTTCGATACTGCCGTAATTGGTTTCTACGGCTGTCACGTGTCCATTGGGGCAAGTGAATCCGTGCACCTCTACTCCGGCAAGGAAGCACACATTTTCTGCCTCAAGCTTACGAACGAGACCATGCGCAGCATCTGGGCTGAATGCGAATCCACCCTGGTGCTCATGGAGAACAGCCGTAATCCCCTTTGCCTTCCAGTCCGGGAATAGCGATTTCACGTACTTATTGACTTCCTGTTCTCCGCGGATTAATGAGGACTTGTAGTTCCCAGCACTCTGCCGCTGATGAATGGCTTCTAGGTCATAAGCTTGAACTTCGGGAACACCGGCCAGATAACCAACAGGGTTATAGGCTATGGATTCTTGATTTTCTTCCCATATCTCCACACTTACTCTCATTACCTCTCCCAATGGCAGGTTGAAAGTAGAAATTCCTCACGACGCCGCAGGCGATGCCACTTGCTCCCGCCGCAACGCCAGTTTTGTCGAGGACCACGATGTCTTGTTCGCTGTATTTTCCACGGGCTTTGAGTTCCTTAGCAAGATGCCAAGCTGTACTCAGTCCGTGGATCCCAGCTCCAATTATGAGATAGCGTGCTTTTCTTGGTAATTACATTGCGATAACTTTCTCTATACTAGCATTTACCTAATAACGCGTCATGTCAGGTTGTCCCACGGTATGCTGAGTACCGGCCAGTGGTACCAGAGCCATCGCTGATGCTTCCATAGTTAGCGCTGCCAGGTCTTCGGGCTCAAGAGAATGTATATTGGTTTTGCCGCACGCCCGGGCCAACATTTGACATTCAATGGCGAGGGTGTGTAGGAAGTTATACACCCGCACCGCTGCTTCATCAGGATCAAGTCGTTTGCGAAGTTCTGGGTCCTGCGTCGCCACACCAACTGGGCAAAGTCCCGTGTGGCAATGGTAGCAGTATCCGGCAGGAACTCCAATTGTACCTTCGAAGTCCGCTTCAGGAATATCTCTGTTGCAATTGAGTGCAATCATGGCGGCTGTTCCAATGGCGACTGCATCAGCCCCCAATGCCAGGGCCTTAGCCACATCTGCTCCATTACGAATGCCACCAGCATATACCAGTGAAATCTCCCCTGTCTGATCGACGTCATCTAGGGCCTTACGAGCCTGGCGTATAGCTGCGATGCCGGGTACGCCTGTTTCTTCGGTGGCTATATGAGGCCCTGCTCCAGTTGAACCCTCCATTCCGTCAAGGTAGATGCTGTCGGGCCCTGTCTTTGCCGCCATCCGCACATCGTCATAGACCCGCGCGGAGCCCAATTTTAGCTGAATAGGAACTTCTCCGTGGGTGGCGTACCGGATTTCATCAATTTTAAGGGAAAGGTCGTCGGGGCCGAGAAAGTCCGGATGGCGCGCCGGCGAACGCTGATCAATCCCTGCTGGCAATGAGCGCATCTCGGCCACCTGATCCGTCACTTTTTGACCCATCAAATGACCACCAAGGCCCACCTTGCATCCCTGGCCGATGAAGAATTCCACGGCGTCCGCTAACTGGAGATGGTGCGGGTTAAACCCATATCGAGACTGAACAAGTTGATAGAGCCACTTGTCCGAGTAGCGTCGCTCGTCGGGCAACATTCCGCCTTCACCAGAGCATGTCGCAGTACCAGCCATAGTGGCTCCACGTGCTAAGGCAACTTTTGCCTCGTAAGAGAGGGCCCCAAAGCTCATGCCAGTGATGTATATTGGGATGTCTAACTCTAGCGGACGTTTTGCCTTCGGCCCAAGTATAGTCTTAGTTTCGCACTTCTCACGATAGCCCTCAATCACAAAACGCGTCAGAGTTCCGGGCAAAAAGGTAAGATCGTCGAAGTTGGGTATCTTTTTAAACATCGCCATGCCGCGCATTCGGTAGCGTCCGAGATCTGATTTAATGTGGATGTCATCAACGACTTGGGGCGTGAAGAACGCATTTTGCCCCATAATCTCCTTGTTTCGGCCATTGCTGGAATACATCAACTTCTCCTTGTTAATCCCACTTGTCTATAGAATAATCTTTTTTTCGGTAGGCTCAAGCTTGTCGTAATTCCACAGTTTCTTACCAGCGACAATCTTCTGCAAGGTTCCAACTCCCTTAGGAGCATCAAGATTATATAATGCTAACTTACGTGTGAGCCAATTGCAGTCAGCGTCTGTCAACTCTCCGGGCACAGCATCGATACCTAGGGAGGCGATTTTTCCCCCGACATAGATTATCCCGTCGTACATAGAATCGCCCAAATTTTCATCCGCATTTCCTAGTATGATCATCCGACCTCGCTGCATCATGAATCCTGACAAATATCCGGTGCGGCCGCCTACAATTATCGTGCCGCCTTTCATAGATATGCCCGTACGGCCACCAACATCGCCTTTGCAAACCAGGTCGCCACCTCGCAAGCCAGCACCGAAGCTCGAACCCGCGTTCTTTTCAATGGTAACGGTACCAGACATCATGTTTTCGCCACACCCCCAGCCAACTCTCCCAGTAATTTGCACATTGGGACCATCAATTAGGCCTACACCAAAATAGCCCAGACTACCTTCAAAGGTAAGCTTTAGCCGATTGAGAATGCCTACGCCCATAGAATGTTTTGCCCCCGGATTCTTTACCACAATGTGTCCATAACCCGCCTTCATCAGTTCCAGGATCTGGGTATTGACTTCCGATGCGGTCAGATGTTCGGCATCAATATCGGATTTTCGATTGAAATCAACCTCGAAAGCACCATGGTAGAGCAAATTTGAGTTTTCGTAATCATCCGAGTAATAGGTCTGATGGTCACGCCCGGACAGCTTTTCAGAGTGCATGCCGGACAAGTTTTTTTCTTTTAGATCTGCCATGCGTACACCTCTCCAGCATAGGGATCAAATGTGTCGATTTCATACGGGAAAAGCGTGCGAATGGCTACCTCTTCTGATGCTAGAGCTATAGTATCCTCACTTTCGTAAAGCACCATCGGTTTGGCAGCCATATGGTCTTTGGCCATTCCCAAGCTGTCCGATGTAGCGACCAGATAGGTAAACACGCCGTCTATTTCTTCAACCGAGTCTCTCAGTGCTTCCTCAAGGGATGCCCCCTTGTCCATTTTGTGACCAATGTACACGGCAAGGATCTCGGAATCGCAATTGGACACAAATCGGTTCCCCTGCCGTTCCATGTACCGACGCATGGACCAGTAATTGGTGAGCTGTCCGTTATGTACTATGGCTATGTCTTTGAAGGGGTAAGCCCAGTAGGGATGGGCCGACCGAATGTCCACATCGGACTCGGTAGCCATACGCACATGGCCAATGGCATGTGTGCCTGCAAAGTTGTCGAGAGAGTACTGCTCAGAGACCTGGTCAGCATCTCCCAGATCTTTGATAAGCTCCAAGGTACTACCAAGTGAGAAGATCTCTACGCCTTCAATATCCTCAATATAGTCAGAAAGTTTGCGCAGGTCACAATCGACAATGAGCTGATAACGGAAAGCATATTCAGTGGCTTCCTCTTTACTTACTATTTCTGCACCCAAAAGTTGCAGCCTTCTATCAACCTCGGCTCTCCGCTCCTTGACCATTTCATGAATATCAAAACCGTGCTGCATGTCATCTTGCTCCGCCACCTTGAACCGCATGATGAGCTCATTATCCTGTGGTTTACCATACAGTGCATACCCTGTTGAGTCTGGCCCTCTATGTTTCATCGACTGAAGCATCTCCGTCATCTGCTTGCCGATTCTGGCAGGCTCTCCGCGATGAATAATCCCAGCAATACCGCACATAGTCTTATTCCTCTCTAACTTAAATCAAAATCGTTGCCGTTTAGGGTAAGACATCCAGATGTGTATCAAGATCCCATTCCGTTACCGTAGCCAAATAGTTGTTCCACTCATCTCGTTTATAGTGAGAAAATACTCGGTACATGTGGCCAGGTAAGCCTGATTTGATCACATCATCCTCGTTAAACCGATCAAGCATTTCTCCAAGTGATAGAGGTACTTTCCTGTTATGTTGTGATCGGATATTTAGTATTGCAGTTACTCAGTTTCTTAGCTCTTAGATCGGAAACTTTCCGAAGGCCAATAGAGTTAATTAATTTCGATGCAGTTTTCCAGAATTGCTACTTGGTTTCACTAGTATCATTATAGCAGAAGGTTGTCCGGTTACAGCGAGGCGCAGTTTTCTGTTTTGAGATGGAGATGAACAGGATATACCCGGAAAAACCCACGTTGAGGCAAAACCTGGCAATATTATCAGCGTTCACATGCCTGGCTGCGTTGGATGGGGGTGCAAATAATGCGTGAGACATGAGGTGCATTTGTTGCGGTCCTAATTTCGCGTTTTGCATATGAAGACTGTGACTGACATATCTCTGAAAGAACTATCTCAACTCGTTATCACCTGTACCCGCTGTCCGCGGTTGATTGCGTACTGTCGTGGGGTGGCGAGCACGAAAAAACGTATGTATCGTGAAGATGATTACTGGGGCAAACCTGTGCCGGGCTTTGGCGATCGGTATGCGCGTATTCTGATTGTCGGCTTAGCACCGGCTGCGCACGGCTCGAACCGCACCGGGCGTATGTTCACTGGAGACGGCACCGATGGCATGGGAGCCTCAGATTTTCTAGCCGCTGCCCTGCATCGTGCTGGATACGCCAACATGCCGATTTCACGGCAACGCGATGATGGCTTGGAATTGCGGGATGTCTTCATAACTGCCATCGCTCGTTGTGCACCGCCGGGAAACAAGCCGCTGCGGTATGAGATTGGAAACTGCGCCCGCTTTTTGCTAGCGGAGCTAGATTTGCTACAGAATGTTCGTGTAGTCATCGCAGTCGGCAAGCTGGCGTTTGACCAGATACTAAGAGTGCTCTCCGAGCGCGGCGCAGTGCTCCCGCGTCCGAAACCTAAATTTGGGCATACGGCTGCCTTCAAACTGGGTATCGAATACCCCCTGCTGCTCGCCTCCTATCATCCCAGTCGACAGAACACCCAGACCGGACGCCTGACGCCGGGGATGTTGGATGATGTTTTCCGGATCGCGCAGGAGAATCTCATTCCAGTCAATCAAAAGTGAACTCTACCGTCTTGAGCTAGCCTTGATACATTTTCTCGCATTCCTCGGTAGCCATTTTCGGCTTCCAGGTTTGCGCCACGCGCAGGTTGGCGCGCAAGTCGTCCATATTATCCCAGAATCTGAACTCTAGATTGGTGGCATAGTAGGCTGCGGCCAGTACGTTTGTCTCAGCCACTTGCGGACGTACCAATGGTGTGCCCAAGATGTCGCTTCTTGCGGGCGCTGCCTCAACTAGAGCACGTCATACTGCATCCATCTAGGCTGAGGATAAATCTGCTCGTGCCCCTCCTCAGAGCTGCCGGAAACCTGTCCTCGATGGTCAAAAAAGCACGCAACAGCTGCTGGTGTTTCCTTGGTCGATGGTGGTTACGGATCCCATCTACTAACCAATTCAAGGGTCTCCATTTCGGTGGAACTTAGGCGTAATCCTGCTGCGCCAATATTGTCGTTTAATTGCTCTATGGTACGCGGTCCGATGATCGGCGCTGTTATTTCCTGCCGCGAGAGCAACCATCCGAGCGCCATCTGTGAAATGGACTT
>Ga0310120_10001260_pt1 | contig 19110 bp, 14 predicted proteins | sample CB27_AW_983_MG_FD_203506 | JGI IMG/M metagenome (GOLD analysis project Ga0310120, IMG submission 203506) | Marine microbial communities from Western Arctic Ocean, Canada - CB27_AW_983 | ecosystem: Environmental > Aquatic > Marine > Oceanic | place: Canada: Western Arctic Ocean | collected...
GCCCGGAACCTGACCGAACGACTGATGGCTCACGCGCTTGGGCGACAGCTGGAAGGCTACGACGAGGTCGTTATTGATCAGTTGATGGCCCGAATTGCCGAGGACGATTACCGAGTGAGGACGATCATCACCGAAGTCATCGCTAGTTACCTGTTTGCCCACCGTCGCGTCGAATAGTGAACAATTACCACCCCAAGCAGAGTAGAAACAACAGTACTATGAATCGCCCATCTCTAGTTGGTCGCCGCAACTTCCTGAAGGGAGCAGGGGTCTCCCTGGCCCTACCGTTTATGGACTCGCTGGCCTCGGTCGTGCCGAAAGCCAAGCCGCCGGTGCGCCTAGCGTTCATGTACATGCCACACGGGGTGATCATGAACCAGTTCTGGCCCAAAAGTCAGGAAGAGTTCCTCAACTCGCCGCCATCTATCATCCAGTCGCTCAAACCGATCATGGATCAGTGCCTCATGATGAAGGGGATCTCCGGCGTGCCGATCAATCCCTTCACCGCCGCACACGCGCTGGAACTGTCCACGTGGCTCACGGGACGGCTGCCCGATGCCGATTCTCGCAACCGCATCAATATCTCCATCTCCGCCGACCAGATTATGGCCAACTATGTCGGTGCCCAGACCTTGCTCCCTTCGCTCGAGTTGGCCACCATGCCCCAGACTTGGAAGGAGAATCAGGAAGGCCTGCATGAGGGCTACTACAACTACTGCAGCTTCCGCTCGCCGACCCAACCCGTGCCGGCCGAGACCGATCCCCGCAATGTTTTGAATCGGCTCTTTGGGAAACGAGGCAAGGAAGGCAAGGTAACGCAGGCCAACCCGCTGGACCGCCAGATGCTCGACCGAGTGCTCGGCGGTGCCCGCGACCTGCGTCGCACCTTGGCCAAAGGGGACCAACAGAAGCTCGACGAGTACCTCGATAGCGTGCGATCGGTGGAACGCCGTATCGCCGCCATTGAAACCCGCCAACAGGAGGCGGCTTTTGAAAAGAACGGGGTCAGCCCCTCCCAACGCCACGCCACTGAGTCGGCGCCTATCGAGGTAAAGATTCCCGAAGGCGACAAGCGTAGTGAGTACATGGAGGTCATGTGCGACCTGACCATCCTCGCATTCCAGACGGACACCACGCGCGTCAGCACCTACGTCGGCTCCCGGCCGAACGGCGCCTCCTACCCTGAGTTGGGTTTCTCCAACCAGCACCATTCGCAGACGCACTACGGCAGTGATCAGGAAAAGATCCGCAAAGTGGCGGCCATCAACAAATTCCATGTCGATCGCTTCGCCTACATGGTGAAAAAGATGCACTCTCTCAAGGAAGGCAACGGTACTTTGCTCGATAACTGCATCATGATGTGGGGCTCGGGCTTGGAAGATGGCAACAAGCATCGGCGCGAGAACCTTCCCTTCATCATCGCTGGAAGGGGCGGCGGATCGATCAATACCGGACGCTTCCTGTCCAACATCAAAGGCAACCAAGGTGACCTCCTCACCACTTTGCTTTCCTGCGCCGGCATCCTGCTGGATCGTCCGGTCGGGATCGCGACCAAGCAGATCCTCGAGATAAAAGGCTGAAGAATAGTCACCCCCATCCCAGTGCAGGAACCAGGGTGCGGGTTGGGGGAGCACCCCATCAGGGTGCAGGGTGCGGTGCACGCGGTAAGCGGTGCAGTCTGCAAAGGTGCAGCAAACAGGGTGCGGTGCACGGGTTAGGATGCAAAGGTGCAGGCTACTGCACACTGAACCGGAAGAAGGCGGCATCGTCGGTAGGAGCGAACTCAAGGTAGATGCTCCCGTTGACCACCGATAGCGATTCAGGGTTCACGGTGAGGGGTGCGAAGGTGTTCAGGTCTGCCGACTCAAAGAGGTTGAACTTCATTTGCACGTTCCCTGCCTCGTTCAAACCAATCGTGTAATCCGCTGACAGGGCACGGACTTGGTCACCGGTGAACAGTAGGTCGCCGTTCCGGCTGCATTGCTTTGGTCGCCTTGGCCGCAGTATATTGAATCGCGCCGATGTCCCAGTTGCCGGTCTTAGGCAATGGACGACCGTTGAAATCAGTTTTATAGAGTTCACTCAGGTTGATCGCTTGGCCGCGTAATGGGCTGTCTGCTTTGAGGCGATAATCCTGTTTCTCAAGATCGACAAGGCGCGGATCGCCGCTGCCAGCCTGATTGCTGTCACCCATATATTTAGTGCCGGGGGATTGGTGCTTTGAATACCAGTTGGCTGTTTTCAGGGCGCCACCAGATCGATTGCCGCTATAAGGAGAAGACGAATAGATAAACAGATTGTTCCTGAAATGGGCCCCCGAAGGTTTGCCGACAGGGTTCCCACCCCGGACATCAAGGCGTGCACAGGCATTTTGGGACCTCCCGAATCCATTGTATCGGGCTATCGTATTATTATCGAAATAGATGCCAGTGCATGGTGCCAGCATGAATAGCCATGACTGTCCATCGTAGCTCACATTGAAGGAGACTCTCCAGTTATAGATTTCCTGTCGATATCGCGGCCAATCGTAATCCCAGCTGGATTCAATGAATCCAGCATTCCCTTCCGAATAATTATGATGAATGTAGATGTTTTTTTTATGATATCTGCCGCAATCTATTTCGATAGCACCGCCGTCTGAGCCCCATGGGCTGTCTTTGGTCCCAAAGTTCTTAATTGTGTTGTATGACACTTCCTGGTTTCCGATGTTTAAGTGAATCCCCATCGGTCCCCAGCTGCTTTTTGACGTTCGCCAAAGCGCATAACTCGGGCCATCCAGATAATTCTTCGTGATCAAGGTGTGCTCGCCCGCTGACATGATGCCCTGACCGGTATTGATGAATTCATTGTTTCGGATAATGCAATGATCCGCTCCGCGATCGATACGCAGCGCAGCCAGTCTCGTCATGATGATCGTCCCCGAGACATACTCCCCAGGGGTATCGTGAAAATGCAGGTTTTCTGCGATGATGTAGTCGCCGCCAAGGATGATCGCGTTGCCGCTGGCATCGCGGGTAGTGGGATTAGTAAACTTGGGCAGTGCGCCCTTCCCGTAGGAAGTCAGCCGTATCGGCTTGGCCGTTGTTCCAGATTCACTGATCCGAATATTGCCGGAAAAGGAAGAGCCTTTCTTGAAGTGGACTACATCTCCTGCCGCCAGCGATACTGACTCCGCTTTCATATGCGACTTCCATGGCGAGCGTATCGAGAGACCGTCATTGCTGTCTGATCCATCGACCGAATCGATGTAATAATCAGCACCGCTGCAAAGAGTGCCCAGAACAAAAATAAACAAGGTAATTACGGACATGAACGGTTTCATGACGCCCCAGCCCTACCACACTGCCCGAGGCAGGGGAAGCAGCCACCCATCAGGGTGCAGGAAGCAGGGTGCGGTGCACGGATTAGGCTGCAAAGGTGCAGGAAGCAGGGTGCGGTGCTACTGCACACTGAACCGGAAGAAGGCGGCATCGTCAGCGCGCGCGAACTCGGAGCAAATGCTTCCATCGACCACTGAAACGAAACGGATTCAGGGTTCAGGGTGAGTCTCCCGGCGGCACTTCCTGATCTTGCAAGGGCTGGTATTGACTATTCCATTGATCGTGCTATGAAGGGAATCGTGAAGAAAAGACGTATTCTTTGCGTTGGGGTCATCCTCCTGCTTGCCGGTGTGGTTGGATTTCTTGTCAGCACTGCTGGAATGATTGGGGCCTTCAGGGATGTTTCCGAGGCAACTTCTACAGAGGACCTTGCCCACGGGATCAGCGGAGCGCTGATCCCGGCCGGGATCGGAGGCCTGCTTGCCCTGCTCGGGGTGATACTCGTATTGCTCGATTTTTTCTATTTCAGGAGCTCGCGACAGAGACAGGCCTGACCCCTCTTCACATCACGGCGCAGGGTGCAGGTGCGGTGCACGGCACAGCCTGCAAGGTGCAGGAAGCAGGGTGCGGAGCACGGGGTAGGCTGTAGCGGTGCAGGGGACTACTCGACCCTGCACCTGATCCCTGTTACATGAACCCCGTATGGTGAGGCGTGTAACTCTAGCTCTGATCCTTGCACTGTGTGCCCTCTTTGCAGGGTGCGGGGAGCAGGAGAAGCCGCAGCAGGATGCGGCGCTTCAGAATCAAGCGGTTTATTATTCATCGGTTCCGGATTCGGGTCTCAGGATCACCGCGTGGAATCTTCAATGGTTCCCTGGCAAGACGCCCAGTGGAGGGACAGCAGAGGAGCAGGCTACTCACGTCTCAGCGGTGATCTCAGAACTCAAGGTTATCGACGCGGACATTGTGCTGCTTCAGGAGACCAGAGATCCAGCAGCCCTACAGGAGATCATCAAAGCGATACCGGAGTATTCCCTCGATGTCGTCAGTGACTTTCGTGGCAATCTGGAGGTCGCAATTCTCACCCGTGAACCGGCCAGTGTTTCATAAGGCTTGACCAACCACGAGTGCTGGCCTACGCGGCCGTCGTGCTGACCGAGGAAACTGAGTTCGTCGTGTATTCCGTGCACCTGAAATCGAACTCAGGCGGGATCGAGAAGACAACCCATCACTGTTAGCTGCTATTGAAGAGACACTTTTGGAAATGAATATCAAAATACTCGATCGAAAGGCCCCCCAGATCACCCCGTCGTCCACTATCGAATACGAGGATTATAACAGCACATCTAGCAGCTATGACCACACACGAACCCCGGTCGGTCTTCCCATCATCCTCGACTTTTTGGCCTCCACGCGGACTCCCCCGAGCGAGCAGACGGTTCTGGACGCTGGCTGCGGGACGGGCAGTTACTTGGCCGAGCTTCGCGGTCGAATCGAAAAGTTGCATGGTCTGGAGTTGAATACAGGCATGCAGCGGATCGCCAAAGAACGGTTCGTAGATGCCCCTGACGTGCAGGTCACTCAGGGGAGTGTCACCGAGTTGGGGTTTGCCGATGGAACTGTCGATGGCGTGATCTGCAACCAGGTTATCCACCATCTTGATCACGGAGAATGCGGAGACGGTGACGCTGATGATTTCCCGAACGTGAAGCGCTTTTACCGAGAATCTTTCCGGGTGTTGCGGTCTGGAGGGGTGCTCATCATCAATACCAGTAGTCACCTCCAGCATCGCGAGGGATTCTGGTGGGCGGCTTTAATACCGGCAGCCATTGACCGGATACTGCGGCGCTTTCCCTCGATCGAAAAGCTGGAGAGCTTTGCGCAGGAGGCGGGATTTATTGGCAATGAGGTCGTCGTGCCCGTCACTGAAGCGCTCCAGGGCGAACAGTATCTCAACCCGGAAGGCCCCCTCAGCGCGGCTTGGCGTGCCGGAGATTCCGCATGGTCTCTGACCACCGAAGAGGAGCTTTCCCGCGCGATCGATGATGTGACCTCTCGGATTGAGAACGGGGGAATGGCCGCCTTTCTGGAAGCGGCTGAACAGCGACGTGCAACGATTGGACAAATTACTTTTCTGGCCGTCCACAAACCATAGGCAACGATGCGCATTCACAATGGCCCAGTTTAAGGGGGCCAGATTCGGTTGGCACCTGCGAGGTTGGCATCTGTGAGGTTGGCAAGCGGACTAATCCTATAGGTCTCACCATTCACAGTGATTGTCCCAGTCCTAAGCCCCGTTTCAGGATCGGTGACCAGTTCAGCCGAAACAGGCAGCGCGGTTAAAACAAAAAGCAGAGCAAAGGCATTGAACGTTTTCATGCCCCAGCCCTACCACACGTCCGGAGGCAGGGGAAGCAGCCACCCATCACGGTGCAGCAAGCAGGGTGCGGTGCACGCCGCTAAGCTGTAGCGGTGCAGGGGGGGGCGAGGTGGCTCGTTATCAGATACCCTGCCAGATACAAAACGCGATAAGGATGGCCAGGAATATATATGCCAGGATGTCCTTTCGCCGTTTGTCCTGGTCCGGGCCTGCAATCAGATCAACTTTTCCAATGATTTTGTGTCCACATGAGGGGCATGAAAAAACTGTGCCGCCCAAGCCGCATCCGCGACAAGAATACCCAAATCCATTCTCTGTCTGCTCCAGCTTCCACCCGCGATTTACCTCACAGTGAGGACATTCTCCAAAACCGTCGTCACGGGTATCAAGCCAATTGCATTTGACGCACTTAGGCATAACTCACCACTACCACCCCCCAGGCGCAGGGGGCAAAGGGATTCGGGTGACGCTGGGCGAGATGGAGGTCGAGTTGCCGTGCAGCAGTTCGTCTCGAGAATCCGCCCTCATTGCGAGAGGAACTTCTTGAAAGCCGTCTTGTTTTCGATCGGTGAAGTTTGCGGTCGACCCAGGCCGGAACGTGCGCCCTGCCGAACCATGATCTCAAGCATGGCAGGTCCTCGGGCAGAGCGGAGCTGGGCGAGCTTTTTGCTCATGTCGAAGCGCCGCTCGACGCGCCATCCTTCAGTGTAGCCGCACCCTTTCACAATTTCCGTGAAGGAGACACGCAGGCCTGCAGTGGCCATGCCGCCCACGGAATCGTGGACGCCGTTGTTCAAGATGACATGTTTGAAATTCGCCAGCTTGGCGGCACCGACAATCGCCGCGGCGCCCATGTGCATCAACATGGCACCGTCACCATCCAGGCAAATCACCTGACGATCCGGCTGGGCGAGCGCGATGCCCATTGCGATTTGCGAGGCATGCCCCATCGAGCCAACCGTCAGGAAGTCCCGCTGGTGGCCCAGTCCAGCGCGATCGCGGTGTTCGTAAAGCTCGCGCGAAATCTTTCCAGTCGTAGAGATGACTGCATCGTTCTCGTCCAAGGCTTCGATGACGGCTCCGATTGCGCACTCGCGAGTCATTTCGAACTCGGGCGCGGCCTGACCGCCTGTCGCCTTGTAAGGCTCGAAGGTATCCTTGCGGATCATCAATGCGACTGGTCGTTGCTCAGCGGTCGCGATCGTTACCAATTCAGTCAGGCTCCGGCGGGCGGCTTCTGGTCCTGTCTCCAGGATGCGGTAGGCTACATCCATTGCTTCCAGCAAGGCCAAGGTGACCTTGCCCTGCTTGACGTGCTGGGGCTCGTCTTTCGTGCCAGGTTCGCCGCGCCAGCCGATCAGCATCAGCAGAGGAATGCTGTAGACCTCGGGGTCGGCCAGGGAGAGTAGCGAGTTAACCGTGTTTCCCTGGCCGGAGTTCTGCAAATAGACGAGCGGCAGCTTCCCGGTGGCCAGGTGGTATCCGCACGCCAGGGCGACCGCTCCGCCTTCATTGGCCGCCACAACGTGGTTGTCACCACCATGGTCGGCCAGGTAAAAGCAAAGCGGTTTAAGCAGTGAATCCGGGACGCCTGCAAAGAAATCCACACCGAGCGCCGCAAGCCAATGGACGAAGTCCTGACAGCGAATCATCTTTTCTTTAAGTCCTTTCCGGGATGAGATTGATGATTTCACTGATGGGCATGCAACTTTCCTCAACCTCGGCGGCGCAGCCGTTCCGGAGAATACTCTTGGCAACCTCGGTCATGGCCGGATAGGCGCTGCGCAAGAGTTGGTTGGCGTAGATCACGATGCGAACGCCCGCCGCGGCGAGTTCATCCTCGGTCGTTTGAGAATACGTCGAGGGCACCACCACCAGCGGCACGCGATTGCTGAACTTCGCGTACTCCTTGCAGAAGGTCATGATCTCGTCGGGGTTTGGCTCCTTGCTGTGGATCATGATGCCGTCCGCACCGGCCTCGACATAGGCTCGAGCGCGAATCAGCGCGTCGTCCATGCCGGCCTGGAGGATCAGGCTCTCGATGCGGGCGATGATCATGAAGCCGTCGGTTACTTGCGCGTGCTTGCCGGAGGAAAGCTTGTGGGTGAAGTCTTCGATGGAATCCTGTATTTGTGCGACGTTGGTGCCGAACAGCGAGTTCTTTTTCAGCCCTTTCTTATCCTCGATGATCACAGCCGAAACGCCAAGCCGCTCAAGGGTGCGGACCATGAACACAAAGTGCTCGGCAATCCCTCCGGTATCGCCGTCATAGATGATGGGCTTGGTGGTGGTCTCGAGAATGTCGTTGGCGGTGTTCATCCGCGAAGTGATGTCCACGTATTCGATGTCGGGCTTGGCCTTGACGGTCGATTCCGTGAGGCTGCTCATCCAGATGCCGTCGAACTCCCGGACCTTGTTGTCGATATTGACGCTAACGGTTTCGGCAATCAGCCCAGTCAAGCCGCTATGGGCCTCGATGATGCGTATCAGCGGTCGGGAGTCCAGCAGTCGCTTCAGCATGCCCAAGCGGATCTGCGGGGTAGTGCCCATTTCCCGAATGGCCCGGTTGAGCGAGGTCGAACTGATGTCGGGCATCTCCTGCAGTCCGATAAGCTCCCCGCCCCATTGCTTGAGCGTATCGATGACGCGCTGACGGGTCTCGCGCAGTATGCTGCTGTTCCAGTCGTCGCGGTAGAGCACGAAGTCCGGCTTGATCTTCAGCAAGTTAGGCACATGGTCGAGCGAGTCTTGAGCCACTACCTCCTTAACACCCACGATGTTCTCCATGACAACCTTGCGGTCCTCAAAGCGCATGAAGGGCAGTCGCTGGTAGCCGGCGATGGCGCTGTCGGTTAAGAGGCCGATCACCACCTCGCCCAATGTCCTGGCTTCCTGGATGATTTTCATGTGAGCCGGAGTGACGAGGTCGGCGTTCATCGCGATATAGACTGTCTTCATAAAGATTTCCCTTGGGCTTCAGCTTTCCCCGCTCGTCTCAGACGAATTCCCATCTCCGCTGCGAGAATGATCGCACATCGAACGGAGGTCCGGAGTGCTTGATTGGCCGCGGCGTCGACATTGGGGAGGCTGCTAAGATGCATCGGTTGGTTAGCTCTATTTCGTGGGTGAGAATTCGAATCCTGAAGGTAGAAGAGGCAAGAATGCTCTACTTGGCGCCCGACCTATGGCATTCACGGCTCTGCCGGATATTTAATAGTCCAGTAGAACATCCCCCCCACGAGCTTGGAACCCTCGGGCTCAATTCGTCAGCGCAATTTGTCGGGCGGCTGGAGAGAATGCCATTCTGACCGCAGGGTCAAGCACAGAGCAGGGATCGCTGCCTCCGGAGAAGGACCAGGCATCATGGATCATCAGCCTGGAGGACACCAAGGACGGAGGAGAACCCGGAGCGCGGTTCGTGGTCCACTTCTCCAAGCCCAGTCGCAACAGTGCTGATGGAGTTCCTGACAGCGGGTGGTCCTTCGTGACAGAGGACGGGGAGTTGTCCGTGAGTCACCAGGCCGCAGAGACAATTGATCGTGTGGTCGCCCTGGTGCATGACGGTTACACTTCCTGCACCGATATTGCGGAAGCGTTGGACAAGTCAAAGGGCACCAGCAGCAAGGTGGCAAAGCGTGCAGAGAGACAGGGCCTGATCTGTGTGAATGGCAACAGATATGAGCCGAGCAATGTCCGTTCGTTTCCCAGGGTTTCCAGCTAGTTTCCCGTTGTTTCCTCCGCGACACCCCTAGGTGTGGAAACAGGAAACAAACAAGGATCCAGATGGATTCAGCCTAGGAAAGAAGGGTTTTACACAGGACACCCAGGGAAACAAAGGGGTCACTTCTGTGGGGGTTTGTTTCCCCCCCTGTTTCCTCCCGTTGCCGGTTTGTTTCGGAGGTCGGGGGCTTTTATTCACCACCCACCATGCGCAGGTGGCAAAGCCAAACCACCCCGCACCCTTAACCCGTGCCCCGCACCCTGGTTCCTGCACCGTGATGGGCCGCCTCCAAGACGAGGGCGTGATCAAGAAACGAGGAAGTGAAGGACGGGCATAATGCCCTGTAAGCCTGCGCCCCGGCAGCCTACCGGAGTCCACATTGTCTCTTTGCACTCGGCGGATTTGAAGGAGGAGTGCCCCGATCACCCCCTTGAGGCGTTCTATTTTTCAGCTTCAAGAAGGTGTTTTTTGAAGAAGGCCTCCATTGCCGGGAATGTCCTTTTGGATGCTTGATGGAAAACCCCGTGGCCTGCGCCATCCACGCGAATGTATTCCAGGTGCTTGGCACCGACCTTCTTAAGCGCGGCATGAAACGTGTCACCGTGTTTTACGTTCACCGTGGTGTCCGCAGCGCCATGCACCAGCAGGATGGGTGGGACATCAGAAGAAACATATGTGGCGGGCGACGTGGCGGTGGCACGGGCAACCAGGGTTTCGGCCGGGCCAGCCAGCATGGCACCGGGCAGGCCGCGCCTTTTAATTCTGTCCTTGTCGAGCACGAAACTGGTGGGTGTGGCCGACGCGCACACGGCTTGAACCATGCTCGATTGATCCTGATAGGGGCCATCTCCCTCCATCCTGGCGCTTGGCTTTACCAACCCGAGCATGCAGACCAGATGAGCGCCTGCCGAGTTACCGTAAGCGCCAATACGTTTGGGATTCACGTTATATTTCTTCGCGTTGGCCCGAAGCCAGCGCACAGCACATTTCACATCCTCAATGCACGCAGGCAGGGGCGCCTCGCCGATGAGCCGATAATTGACCGTGATGCAAACGTAGCCCTTCTGTGCGTACTCAATCGCGCCACGCAGGAAATATCCGGAGCGCTTGTCGCCCGAGCGCCATCCACCGCCATGCACAAAGATGATCGCCGCCCGCGCCTTCTTGCTTTTTGATTTGGGCATCACCAGATCGAGCTTCCATGCCTCGCTCTTGCCCTTGCGGTAGGCGATGTCCGGCTCAATCACCACGTCCTTGGGCGCCGTTTTGAGCAGTTGCTCAGTGGACATTGCGCGGCGGCTGTTGCCGCGCTGATTCTGCGGCCTTTGCCTGATTCGAGAAAGACGATTGGCTAGTTGACTGAGTTCCGTTTCGACGAGGAAGCCGTCGTTGTTGCTGTCAATGCGGCTGAAGTTTTTCTTCATCAGAGCCGTGGCTTCCTTGGAGCTGATCTTCTTGTCCCCATCCTTGTCCATGGTCCTGAGCCAATTTGCCGTACGCTCCTCCGGCGTCGAGGGTCGTTGCCGGTTCTGTGCCTGCAGGTTTAGTGCGAGACCAAGCATCAGGAGCAGAAGAAGCAGCTTTGGATGAGGGGATTTCACGGGAGTAATATTAAAGGGCACCCCCATAATTGCTAGTAAATTGCTTTCTCAGACCGGGCTTCCTGGAGCCTGAGGAGCCGGGGAAGGTGGGGGTGCAGCACCCTTCCTGCCACCCCCCAGGCGCAGGGGGCAAAGGCAATCCACCCCGCACCCTGCTTCCTGCACCGTGATGGGGTGCTGGTTTCATTTCCATTCGAGCTTACTTCTTCTTTTTCTTGTCACTGGCAGCGTTGCGCAGTGTCTCGAAAACGTCAGCGTAGCTACCACCGGCGATCGAGTTGCCGCCGCCAAGGAACTCCCCATACGGGCGCCGGGAAAATTTCCCCAGTTCCCCTGCCAGCAACTCCTGCATTCTCTTCAGCGTGCCGGCATGGCGCTGTCGGGAGGCCAGGTTTTTTTGCGCGTCAGGATCACCTTTAAGGTCATAGAGCTGGTCATCGCTGTAAGCATGGGGGTGAGTGGCGATGGAGCGTGAGACCCCGCCGCCCAGGCCGGTCATTGACTTGATATAGCGCCGGCTGTTGTGACGCACACCACTCACCTGGTCCTTTGTGTATCGCAGCGTGATGTAGCTGTAGTCCCTGGTCTTGATGGAACGCGCCGCCCCGATCTCGCTGTAGACATATTTGCGCACGGGAGAATTCGGTTTGCGGAAAAGCGGCTTCAGGCTTACCCCGTCAACCTTGTAAGCGGCGGGGAGGGCGGCTTGTGCCAATTCAAGCCAGGTCGGTACAAAGTCGGTGTTCTGGATGAGTTCATCACTACGTATCCCTGCCTTCATGCCCTTCGGCCAGCGCATGATACACGGCACCTCCGTGCCCTTGGCCTTGTAGAGCGAGCCCTTGTTTCCTGATCCGTGGTCAGCGATAAACAGCACTACGGTGTTGTCACTGAGGTTGAGTTGATCCAACTTGTCGAGCAGCACTCCGAGGGAATCGTCCATCCAGAGGTAACCCGCTTCATTGGAGCTGAGTCCCGCCTTCTCGATGCGTTCCATCACGGATGGGCGCGCAGGCATGGCATCCAGGTTCTCCCTAATGATCCCCTCTCCGGTGACCTTCGGGCGGGAGAGCGACTTGTGCCACGCGCCATTGGGTCCGTGCAGCAGAGTAGTGCAGTAGTGCAGGTAAAACGGCTGCGCCTTATGTTCCTCGATGAATTCCACAGCCGCCGCGGTAGTCCATTCCGGATTGTGGCTCTGGAAGGGTGCCTTGGTGTTGTCCCAGTAGATGTTCTTTGCCCACGTGAAGCCGTAATCCCTCACTGCCCGGCGGAATTGTTTCTCATTTTCAAACTGCTGCCGGTTGAGCCCTTCGGTGAAAGGCGCGTTCTTCTGCACATCATGCAGCCCGTATTTCCTGCGAAAATCCGGGTCGCTGAGCGATGGGCCGACGTGGAATTTTCCGACAAACCCGGCCGCGTAGCCGTTTTTCGCCAACACCGCCCCGACATTCATGTTGTCCGGTTCCAGGCCGACATTGAAGGCCGGCAGCGCCTGCTGACCCGGCGGGAACAACTCGAGGTATTCTGGATAGTAGGAGGAGCCCGCGTATCGACCGGTTAAAAAAGTGTAGCGGGAGGGCGTGCACACCGTGCTGGTCACGTGCGCGTTGTTGAAGGTGATGCCCTCTCGTGCCAGACGCTCAAGGTTGGGGGTGAGCACCTTGCCTCCATACACGCTGGCTTCATACTTGTCGTAGTCATCCACCAGGAAGACGATGATGTTTGGCCGCTTCGCTGCCCGGAGATTTGTGGCGACGGCCAGTATCATGACCATGCTCAGCAGTGGCAGTAGCTTCTTCATGATTCATGAATCCTAGTTCCCGAATCCCCACACACGATTACAAAGTGGGAGCCTGATTGTAGGACCTCGCACCCTTAACCCGTGCCCCGCACCCTGCACCTTTGCCGTCTACCGCGTGCACCGCACCCTGCTTCCTGCACCTTTGCAGCCTAACCCGTGCACCGCACCCCGTACCCTGAACCCGTGCCCCCCACCCTGCTTCCTGCACCTTTGCAGCCTAACCCGTGCACCGCACCCTGTTTCCTGCATCCTGATGCGGGGGTGTGTGCTCCATCGGTTCAGTCAATGTCCGGACCAGCACTTTCGATTCTTGGAACCTGATCGCAGGTGATAGGCTTACTAGATGGAAAGCAAGAAGTCGGAAGGAACGGGGAATGGGAGAGGTTGTGGGATCGCTCTCAGTGTGATTTTTCTAGCTCTCGTTTCGTCTTCTCTGTTCTCGCAATCACAGGAACTAACGACAGATATAACTGATATAACCGATAACGGTATTTCTTACTCTAATTCAAAAGGTAATCTTTTTGTTGGCTTGGATTACAGCGAGTCACTGGACGGCAACAGTTGGCATGATGCCGAGGCGACTGGAATCATTGTCTATCAAACTGAAACACACGGATCCTTTGAAGTGCCTCTTCTGCTATTGAGCCAACAATACCCGAAACTGTTTTTCAGGACAAAAGTGTCTGAATCAACAATTGGCACCTGGATCCCCTATTCAGGAGATATCCCTCAATTCGTCAGCCATGATTATATCGATCTGAATAAGATTGAATATATCTCGAAATTCCGCTCCGGCTCCGGGCATGATTATTCAGATGATTACGAAACATGCAGAAGCATGAAGCACTATTATCATCCGCATCCAAGTGTTTCGGATTGGACAGGTATTAATATATATTCCCCTGTCGATGGAACAATTGTCGATCTGAGTGTTTCCAATGGCACAAGAGTTGCGATCCAGTCCTCGCTGAACCCTGCATACCAATTCATTATTTTTCATGTAGATGTCCTGCCGGAAATCATAAAGGGCCATGAAGTCACCGCTGGTGAACACATTGGCAATCACGCTAACAATTCAACTATTTCCGATATCGCCGTCAGGATCTTCACCTTGCACAACGGAATGCCCAAGAAGCAGATGATCTCATATTTCGATGTCATGACTGATAGTTTATTCAGCGACTATCAGACGCGAGGATTACAAAATAGAGGGGATGCAATCATCAGCGCTGAAGATCGTGACAATGATCCTCTCAACTGCAACGGTGAGGAATTTTATTTGAATGAAGGAGAGGCGATGCATCCAAATGGAGGATTTGGATCATTAGCTAATAAGTTCTATTTAAATGAGCCTTAAGCAGGTTGCAGCCCCACCCCGCACCCTGCTTCCTGCACCTTGCACAGCTAACCGCGTGCACCGCACCCTGCTTCCTGCACCTTTGCAGGTTGTAGCGTAGCCCGCACCCTTAACCCGTGCACCGCACCCTGGTTCCTGCACCCTGATGCGTGAGATGTGCCCGCTTGCCTTCTGCCTATTCACTTCTTGATCTTGACGACCTTGACTGTTTTCCCGTCCGGTTGAAGAACGATTCGGTAGTTCGTTCCCTTCGGAGTGCGCGGGAATCTACCCGATACGTCTCCCTTGTCATGATAGAGATTCATGTGGACCCCGTATCCGCGCTTCTCGCAATGTTGGCGAAGAAAATCGGACAACTCACGACCTTCGCGCTTCAGGTACTTGCCGGCAAAGCAGAAGGCATCGCCATAAGCGCCATCATGTATGGTGTCCGGGGTTGGACGGCCACGGCGTTTTCTGCTGGCTATGATTTCCGGGGCATTCTTCTGGATGTCAACGCAGAGAGATTCCATCGCGTCCAGCAGTTCTACGTGATGGTCATCCTGCATGTCATACGTCCAGCACATCATGTGCATCGCGTTCATTATGGCTGAGTCGTTCCACGTTTTTGTCCACAAATGGTTCTTCTGGTACGTGATCAACGTCTGGGCAAGTTCCTTCATGTAAGGAAAGTGCATGCCGCAATTGTATCCCACTCGACCTATCGTCTTGTAAGCGCCACCGATCTGGCTTTGCAAAGAGATATCTGTTGGCCCCCACATTCCGGTTTTTGGGTTCTGGTGGGAAAGAATGTTCTTAAGTCCCTCCTCGATGACAGGAATCCACTCCGGTCCGCGACTCGGGTCGCCACGATCCATCTTCGAGAAAATCCGGACGGCCGGGTAGGTTAGATTGGCACCACCCCACGGTTCTTTCTGCCACCTCGGGTCGCTTCTTGTGCGTTCGAGCCAGTCCTTCACAGGGCCCCAGTTGGGCGATTCGGCGTCGATTACCGTATCGCCATTCACCCCCCTTTTTGCGAACCATGCTTCGTCGTATGGCGAAGGAGAGGAGTTCTCGGCAGCACGGGAAAGTGCAGCCCCGAAGACCATGAGAGTTGCTGCGATCACAATGATCTTCCCTTTTTTCATCTCGTCCGAATGCTACTACTCATCGGACGCAGTCCGCAAAGCCAAACCAGTCACCGACCTTCTTGCTGCACCTTTGCAGACTAACCCGTGCACCGCACCGTGGTTCCTGCACCATGCAGGCTTCAGCGTGCACCGCACCCTGCTTGCTGCACCGTCGCAGGCTATACCGTGCACCGCACCCTGTTTCCTGCACCGTGATTCGGGGGCTCCGGTGCCTGCTTCCCCCATCCCGCCGCCTGCCGTTTCGCGGAGGCGCTCACCACTTTTTTTCCAGTGTCGCTTTCAGCACCCGACTCTTGAGCATTTCATCCGCCAGCATCTTCTTGAGCTCGGAGTTCTCGTTCTCAAGTTCTTTGAAGCGCTTGGCATCCGCCATTTCCATCCGTCCATACTTCCTCCTCCACCGGTAGAAGGTCTGCTCGCTGATGTTCACTTCCCGGCAGACCTCCTCCCCCGTTTGGCCCTCATCCGCCTTGCGTAGAATTCGGATGATTTCTTCCGTCGTGTGTCTCTTTTTCTTCATTCTTGGTTCTGAGTTAGCCCCAGAACCTAACCTTCACAATGGCCCAGTTTTGGGGGCCAGATCAATGACACGGTCACCGGCATCTTATTCCTTCGTGTGACATCGACGTGCAGTCCATTCTTGCACTCGCAGCCCCGAGTCTTGAGCATGTAGCGAGTGTCATTGCGCTCAGCCGCGAATCCCCGAGCCCCGGCGCCCGTATGCTAATCTGCGAAAGGACAAACTCATGCAACAACTAGATCGGACAAGGAGAGCGAACAGAGTCCTAACTGTCGCGTTGGTGATGGGCGTGGTCACGCCCTCAGCCTCCGCCCAATTTACCCATTGGCACAATACGGAGAACCCGCCGCAGGCCACCGGCAACCTGTGGTCCGATACGGACAACTGGAAAGATGATGCCGTCCCGGGAACGGGTGCCTTCGACGCGTTTCGAATCGAGCAATATCCCGCTGACGCTGCACTCACCGGCGACATCATCATGGATGTTGATTACAGTGCCATGGCTCCCCTCGCGGAGGCGCAGTTTTTCGGCGGTGAAACAGTGCTCATCCAGAATTACTTCAGGGCTACCGTAGGCGGGGCTGCGCAAAATGGAATCGTCTTCCTCAACGGCAGCAACAACCCCAACGGCGCCTATGTCCGAGTCGACCCAGATGGAACCATCGAGGGAGACATCGTCGCCATGTCGCCCAGCGACAGGGGGAAGCCGACCATCGAATTTGCGGGCGGCAGTTGGGTTGCGGGCGATTTCAGGAACTTCGATACCGGTCAGTCGAGCTGGGGGTTGCAAGACATCATTTTCTCATCGGACATCGGGACCATCACACCGGGGCTGATTACCACTTGGAGTGACCGCGCACAGATGACTTTCGTTTTCAACCTCGTCGCCGGAGGGGTGACGCCCGTCACGTTGACCGATTCTGACCCCCTCCAATTCACCGGAGCCACCGCGGGCACGAGACCCTTCCATCTGACCGTCGACATGACCGACTACACCGGTGCGGCAACGAGCATCCCCTTGTTCATTTTCGAAAACCCGGACACCGATCGTCTGTTCGACGAAGCCAACATCACCATCACCGGCGCCCCGGCCGGATGGGAGGAGCTGGAGGTGGTACAGAACGACGACGGGGTCGTTCTCCAACAGGTGGGCGACGTGGACAACGACGGCCTGCCCGACTCCTGGGAACAGACAGTGATCGATGCCGATCCTGATGATGCAATCGCGTCCCTCGAGGATATCGACCCAGCTGGCAATCTCGATGGTGACACCCTCACCAACGAGGAGGAGTTTGTCGCTGGCTCCGATCCTCTCGACGAGGACTCCGACGACGATTTCTCCAACGACGATGAAGAGCTCGAGAATGGCACCGGCGTCCTTGAGCCCGACAGCGACGGCGACGGCCTTCTCGACGGCTACGAAACCGACACCGGCATTTTCGAGAGCGCCACCGATACCGGCAGTGATCCGCTCAACCCCAACTCCGATGGCGACCTGCTTCCCGACGGCTTCGAGGTGGAGAACGGCTTCGATCCCAATGATCCCGACGACCCGGGGGCGGGGAACGCAGTCGTGATCGAGACCGTCGCCGTCGGCAGTCCCGGCAACCCGGCGGACGGCGAGACCGGATTCGGCCAGGTTGACGATGAGTATGCCATCGGCAAGTTCGAGGTGACTGCGGGGCAGTACCTGGTGTTTCTCAACGCCGTGGCCGCCGACGACACGCACGGGCTATGGCACCCGGAGATGGACCGGGATACCGGGGGAGACGCGATCTTTGCCCCCGATATCAAACGTGTTGGCGAGGCCGGAAGCTACTCCTACACCATCGGGCGGCCCGGTCAGTTGAACCGGCCGATGAGGAGCGGCGTCGACTACGGCAACGCGATGCGGTTCAGCAACTGGCTGCATAATGGCCAGCCGACCGGCGCGCAGGACGGCTCGTCCACGGAAGACGGGGCGTACCCGCTCAATGGCGCGACATCGAATGAAGACCTCGCTATCGCCCTCTCCAATCGTCAAGAGGGCTGGAGGTATGCGCTTCCAAGCATCAATGAGTGGTACAAGGCGGCCTACCACAACCCGGACGATGACACCTACTTCGACTACCCCACCGGCAACAGCTCCCAGCCGGAGTACGTGAACAACTCCGGAAACCTCTCTGGAACCGGTGATCCTTTCTCCGACGGGGGAACCGACCCCGGCAACTACGCTACGTGGCAGGGCGACGGAGGGACCAGAGGTATCGGCGCCCCCGAATACGCTACCGAGGCCGGCGAGTGGGAGAACTCGGCGAGCCCGTGGGGCACCTTCGATCAGATGGGCAACGTGGACGAGATGATCGAGACCATCAACGAGGGTCATGGCGCGGCGCGGCCCTACCTCGTCGGCGCCAACGCCGAGCATCCCGCCAATGCCTCGGCGGGTAGACGGACCAGCGTGGAGGGAGGATCCTGGAACCCGACCGATCATGGACGTTTCATTGGTTTTCGAATCGTCTCGGCCAACCTTCCCGATCCACAACGCATCGTCTTGGGGGTGGATCTCGACCCGTCGGGCCAGAACCTCGTTCTCACCTGGAACAGCCGGGAAGGGATGCTCTACAACCTGCTCAGCGATCCGGGCCTCGAGAGCGAACCTGCGAGTTGGGGAGTCTGGATGGGGAACGAGAACATTCCCGCCGACCAAGACGGGGAAAACAGTCTGACCATTCCTCTTCCGTTCCCCCCCGACCCGACTCGCTTCTTCGCGATTTCGGAGTTCCCACCACCGCCAATAGTCCTTTATTCCACGGACTTTGAGGGCGGCGCGGTTGGGTGGACGACCCTGGTTAATGATGAAAATGCCAATACGGCCTGGGAGCTGGGCAGACCAGCCGGAAGCACCGGGCCTGTCGCGGGGGCCGCCGAGTCGGCCAATGCCTGGTCCACCAACCTTGGGGACTACGGTCCGGATTCCGATATCTCCCTTCGTTCACCAGCCATCGATTTGAGCGGGATAGCGGAGGCCGAGTTGTCTTTCGAGGCCTATCGTGATGCGGACGGCTTTGGTGATGCTGCGGTAGTGCGTTTCCTGAGAGCATCAGACCTGGAGCAGTTGGGAGGAGAGGTGCCGATAGACATGAATATATTCGACGTCGACTGGACGATGATCCGGTTGCCGGTCCCTCCTGAGGCAATCGGAGAGACTGTTCTGATCGAGTGGAATTTCATCAGTGATAATACCGAGGACACCTTCAGTGGTTTGTCGATTGATGATGTCCGAGTGGGTGAC
>Ga0310120_10001263_pt1 | contig 19101 bp, 11 predicted proteins | sample CB27_AW_983_MG_FD_203506 | JGI IMG/M metagenome (GOLD analysis project Ga0310120, IMG submission 203506) | Marine microbial communities from Western Arctic Ocean, Canada - CB27_AW_983 | ecosystem: Environmental > Aquatic > Marine > Oceanic | place: Canada: Western Arctic Ocean | collected...
ATCTCGCGCAAATTCTTGCGCGAGGGACTGCGTGATGCCGATGGCCGCGAACTTCGAACCACAATAGGCTGACATTCCTGCGTGGCCCTGCAGTCCGGCGACCGAGGCAATATTCACGATTGCGCCCTGGCTCTTCTTGAGTGCGGGCAGGGCGGCTCGACTCATCAAGAAGAGGCCCTTCGCATTGACCGCGAACATCTGGTCCCAGTCGCGTTCGTCGAGATCAGCGATCTCGCCAGATCGGACGATGCCTGCGTTGTTGACGAGAATGTCGAGGCCGCCGAAATGATCGAGCACCGAAGCGACTGCGGAATTGCAGCTATCACCATTGGCGACGTCGAGATGAGTCGAGAACGGCTCGGCACCCGCGTCGACGAGACGCGCGAGCGTGGCGTCGAGCTCGTCGTGGTCTGCAAGGCGATAGGCCGAATGCTTCCCTCCGATCAAGTCGCCGATCGCGATCTGGGCGCCCGAGCGAGCCAACACTTCGGCGATGCCTGCACCGATGCCGCGGGCACCCCCGGTGATCAGTGCGACCTTGCCTTCCAGGGCTTTTTGACTCAATGGAGATACCTCAGCGAACGGTTGATGAATGCGACTTGCCGCGACCAAGGTTAAGAGCAAGACTCGACGGCGTCCATTCGTCGTAGCCTGGCAGGTGAGCCGAGCCGAGCCGAGCCGTGACGCTGCCGAGGGCCGTCTGGTTCGATTCGCCGGCGTGTAGTTCAACGATCTGAGTCGAGGGCGGCAGTCGATCACGCATTGGAAAACGAGGAGTCCGACCATGACCAAGCCATTTCGATTCGCCGTTCAGAGCTTTCACGCCGAATCCGCAAAGGAATGGCGCGAGGGGGCCAAGCAGGTCGAGGATCTCGGTTACTCGGCACTCCACCTGGCGGATCACATCATCGGACCGGGACCGGCGCTCGAGGCGACCAACCATCCACTCCAGACGTTGGCTGCCGTTCCCGCGATGGCCGTCGCCGCTGAAGCCACGACGAAGCTACGTGTCGGTTGTCGCGTTTTCTGTATCGACTATCGCCCGGCAGCGGTTCTTGCGAAGGAAGCGGCGACCCTCGATTTCTTCTCCGAAGGCCGACTCGAACTCGGTCTCGGTGCCGGTTGGCTCCAGGGCGAATATGACGCAGTCGGGATCCCTTTTGATCCGATCGCGACGCGGATCGACCGACTCGGCGAGACCGTGCGATTCATCAAGGCGCACATGGCGCCAGACCAGCTGGATGTCAGGGGTAGCCACGTGAATGCGAAGGGCTATCAGGGCGTACCCCAGCCGATTCAGAAGCCACACCCACCGATCATGATCGGTGGTGGCGGCCGTCGCGTCCTTTCGCTCGCGGCGCGCGAGGCGGACATCGTGAGCATCAATTTCAACAACCGCGCCGGAGTGATCGGACCGGACGGTGTCAAGAGTGGTACGGCCGATGCGACCGCGGAAAAGATCGGCTGGATTCGTGATGCGGCTGGTGATCGCTTCGACTCACTCGAGATCGAGATCGGCGCCTACTTTACATTCGTCGGCGATGGCACCGGCGCGATCGCCGAGGGGATGGCGGCGAGCTTTGGATTCACTCCGGACGAGATGCGGGCCCACCCACATGCGCTCTTCGGAAGCGTCGATGAGGTCTGCGACGAACTCATCCGGCGTCGAGAAAAGTACGGAATTTCCTACGTCACCGTTGGTGCCGATGCCCGCGAGGCCTTTGCGCCGGTCGTCGCGCGACTTGCTGGTTCATAAGTAAAGCGCGTGCGCGAAGGCCGGCGACAGCGACAATGCGAAAACCGATCGAGGAGCTAATTCGATTCAATTCCTGGGGCTGAGAACTCCGCCCGCAGTTCGGGTCACAGCGATCCGATTGGAGAATGACCTTGACTGAAACCTTGACGGGGACCGACCGATCCGCGGGGATCGCCTATTCGGAGCTGCTAAAGCAGGACACTCATCCCGTCAGCGACGCGCTGCGCGCCGTGTCGCCGATGGCGACAGGGAATACGATCGTGCCGGCCAGCGTTTACTACTCGAGAAAGTTTCATGACCTCGAGGTCGAGAAACTCTGGAGTCGAGTCTGGCAACATGCCTGTCACGAGGACGACATTCCCGACGTCGGCGACTACCACGTCTACGACATCGCGCATCTCTCGTTTCTGATCGTACGCACGGGGACCGGTCCCGACGACATCAAGGCCTACCGCAACGCGTGTCTTCATCGCGGTCGAATGTTGCGCGAATCGAATGGACGCGGGGCGAAGAATCTGCGCTGCGCGTTTCACGGGTGGTGTTGGAACCTGGACGGGTCGATGAAGGAGATCCCTTGTGAGTGGGATTTCCCGGATATCGACAAGAAAGACTTCAACCTCCCGGAGGCCAAGGTCGGACGCTGGGGAGGCATCGTCTTCATCAATCCGGATCGCGATGCCGAACCCCTCGAAGATCACTTGAAGGGGCTCGAAGCCCATTTCGAACCGCTGGCGATGGAGAAGAAGTTCAAGGCCGTGCATGTCGCGAAGGTGATTCGATGCAATTGGAAGGTCTGCCAGGAAGCGTTCATGGAGGCCTATCACGTGATCGCGACGCACGCGACACTGCTCGAGACGCTCGGAGATGCCAATACGGCCTACGACGTTTTCGGGAATTTCTCGCGCGCAATCTCGCCGCGCGCTGTGCCGAGCCCCCACCTCGCCAACCAACCCCACTATGGACAGCCAGAAGACGCGCGAACGTTTTCAAAGTTTCGTCATCCACTCAACGGCCACCTCTACGAACGCAAGAAGTCGGGGTTCGTCGAGATCACGGATCAAAAGGGAGGCGTGAGCGTCTTCACGGATCAGGGCGAATGGGTCGAAGGCCCGCTCACCCAGGCGGACCCTCATCTCTGCCTGTGGATCGGCGGCGAGCAACTACCGGGCGACGATCCGATTCTCGTCGAACCGGAGGCACCGGAGGGGATGTCGATTCGCGCCTACCTGGCGGAACTCGAGAGGGAGCGTCTTCGTGCGCAGTACGGGGACAAGCTCGACGTCGATTCCGTCGCGGATGCAGAGCTGATCGATTCGATCTACCTCTCCGTGTTCCCGAACTGGCATCCCTGGGGTTCGTTCAATGCGATCAACTATCGCTTCCGGCCCAATGGCGACAATCCGGACGAGGCGATTTTCGAGGTCATGCTCTTCGTGCCGTCTCCCGACGGCGAAAATCGTCCTCCACCGGCAGCCGTCCATTGGCTCGCACCCGACGACGATTGGACGCAAGCGCCTGAACTCGGAATGCTGGCGAAGATCTTCAACCAGGACACTTTCAACCTACCCAAGGTCCAGCGAGGGCTGAAGGCCCAGGAACAGCAGGAGGTGGTGTTGGCCAGTTATAACGAGTCGAAGCTGCGCCATTTTCACGAGCTTCTCAGGAAGTGGCTCGAACTCGACTAACGCAGCGACCGAGCTCGCAAGGGCATCCGCGCCAGATCAGATCGCTCGCGTGGCGCTGTTTCTGGTCTCGGATCTGGCCGCATTCGTGAACGGTCACTTCATCGTCGTCGACGGTGGCTCGACCGCCTCACGTCCGGCCGGTTCTAGCCTTCGGGATCAGAGCCGTAGCAGCTGCTTGCCAAAGTTCTTCCCAGAGAAGAGCCGTAGCAGCGTGGCGGGGATGTTCTCGAACCCTTGCTGGATGTCCTCTTTGTGTTGGATTTCGCCGCTTCGCAGCCAGCCTTCGAGTCGTCGCTGGGCGCCGGAGAACTCCGAGGCATAGTCGGTCACCAGGAACCCGGCCATCGTCGCCCGCTGGAAGACCAGATTCATGTAGTTTGCGGGACCGGCGGGTAGATCCGCGGCTTCGTAGCGGGAGATGCCGCCGCACACGACGACACGTGCGCCCAGCGCGATGCGGGCAAGCAAGTCGTTCAGGATCGAACCGCCGACGTTGTCGAAGAATACGTCGACACCGCGTGGACAGAGTTCCTTGAGCCGGACCTTCAGTAATTCGTTCTTGTAGTCGATGGCGCCGTCATAGTGGAGTTCGTCGACCAGCCACCGGCATTTTTTCGCGCCACCCGCGATCCCGATCACGCGGCAGCCGGCGAGTCGTCCTAGCTGTCCAACGATCGAGCCCGTAGCCCCGGCCGCGCCGGAAACCACGAGCGTGTCGCCGGGTTGAGGTCGACCATGGCGCATGAGGCCGAAGTAGGCCGTGAGCCCCGTCCCGCCGAGCGGACCGAGACGCGCCGTCAGGAGATCGTCGTTCGAGACCGTCTGGACATCGCGCGCCTGGACCGTCGCGTACTCCTGCCAGCCGAGGCGACCCATGACTTTGTCGCCGATCTTCAAGCCGGGGTCATTCGACTCGACGACTTCGCCGATCCCGTTGGCGCCCATGACGTCCCCCCGACTCGTGGCTGCGGCGTAACCGATGTTCTCCATCTGCCCCTTCATCGAGGGGTCGAAGCCGAGGACCTCGACCCGGATCCGCGCGCGATCCGCATCGAGCGACGCCAACTCGACGCTGCGTTGTTTGAAATCCGACTCGAGCAGCGCGCGGCCGCGCGGCTGCCCATCGATCAACCATTGCCTGTTCAGCATCATGGGACTCCTCTGCGGTCAGGGTCCGCAAGGATATCGTGCTAGGAGGAGGGTGCTTGGGACGAGAGGCCTAGCTTCGCGGCGACATCCGCGATGTAGCCAAGATGGGCTTCGGTCGTATCGAATCCCATCCCCATCGTGACGACCGAGGCGTGCGTCCCCCCGGCCTCTTCCCAGCGAGTGATTGTTTCGACCGCAGCGTCGACTCCAAGGGCACCGAGCATGACGTAGTCGGCTCCGAAGTTTTCGCGGGTTCGCTGGTTCGCGGCGAGATGCTCTTTCACTCTCTCCCAGGCGTCGAGAACACCCAGGGTCGGCCCCGCGCCGGAGTCGGTCGTGCCCGCGAAGATAAACCCATCGCCGAGCTTGCCGCCGCGACGGAAGGCGGGTTCGCTGAAGCCTCCGATCCAGATCGGAATCGATCGTTTTGGACGGGGGTTGATGTTGGCGCGATCGATCGAATCGAACTCGCCTTCGTAGCTCAGGAGATCCTTCGTCCAGAGCGCTCGCATGAATTCGATCTGCTCGTTCAATCGCGCGCCACGACTCGCAAAGTCCTGACCGAGCGCGTCGTATTCGACGTAGTTCCAACCCGTGCCGACTCCCAGCCGAAGTCTCTGGCCGGAGAGCAGATCGACATCGCTCGCCTGTTGCGCGACCAGGACGGTTTGTCGTTGTGGAAGGATCAGCACGCCGCATACGAGTTCGATTCGTTGCGTGATCCCGGCCAGGTAGCCGAAGGCGACGAAGGGATCGTGAAAAGGATCCGCTTCCGTATACGGGCCCCAGAGCTTTGGTTCGCGTCCTTCATGGACGGCGCCCACGACGTGGTCGTAGAAGAGGATGTGGTCGAAGCCGAGTTCTTCGACGGCAAGACCGATTCGGCGAACGGCGTCCGGGTCGCCACGTAACTCGATCTGCGGGTAGACGATTCCGATCTTCATAGACTTCTCATGCCGGCTTCTCCATTGCGGGTCGTCCGAATCATTTGGCGGAAATTTGAACCCTGTGTCAAGATGAATCGCCAGTCCAGCGATTTGATTCTTCTTTCTATTATATAGCTCGATCTCAATGCGAGATTGTCGCTCGTGCCAAAGACAGGAAACCCGAATGGTTGCCTTTGCCAAGAAGCTTGCTGCCGAACGTCCCGAAGAGGTCGCGCTCCGCGACCCGGAGCGCACGCTCTCCTGGGCCGATCTCGATGATGCCTTGAATCGGACCGCGAACAGGCTTCTCGCGGCCGACCTCGGATCGCACCATCGCATCGCGGTCTTCGCCGAGAACGCGGTCGAAACGGCAATCGCACATATGGGTGGGCTGATCGGTGGTGCATCGTCGGTCCCAGTGAATTTCCACCTGACGGCCGAAGAGGTCGCTTACATCCTGCAGGATTCGGATACGCGGATCCTCTTCGTTGGCCCGGAAACCGCCGAGCGCGGTATCGCAGCAGCGCGGGAGGCCGGAGTCGAGACGGTGATCGGGTGGCGCTGCGAGACTTTCGAAGGGGTCGAGTCCTGGACGGGTTGGCTCGACGATTCCTCTGGCGACGATCCGCCGATGGACCACGCGCCAAGACCGAATCTCCTCTATACGTCGGGAACGACGGGGCGGCCGAAGGGAACGAATCTTCCGCCGACGATGTTCGCCGCCGGAGACACGGTCGGCGAGCATCTCGAAAGTGTTGCAAAGGGGCTCTTCGCGACCTTTGGAACTCACGGCGTGATTGGACCGCTCTACCACACCGGGCCGCTTTCTGGCTCGCGGACTCTCGTCGCTGGCGTGCCAGTCGTGATTCTCGGGCGCTTCGATGCGGAGACGACGCTGCGCGCGATTCAAGACTACGGGATCGCGTCGAGCGTTCTCGTGCCGACGCATTTCGTTCGAATGCTCGCGCTACCCGAGGAGACGAGGACGAAGTTCGACCTGTCGAGTCTCAAGTGGATTGCGCATACCGGGGCGGCCTGCCCGGTCGACGTGAAGCGGGCCATGATCGAATGGTGGGGGCCTGTCCTGTCAGAGGCCTATGGAGCCAGCGAGGTCGGCACCACCTGCTCGATCACTTCGCCCGAGTGGCTCGAACACCCAGGCTCGGTCGGTCGTGCGGTTCCCCCCTTTGAAGCGCTCATCGTCGATGAGGAGGGGAATGAGCTTCCGCCTAACACGGAAGGACGACTCTACTTCAAGGACGCGACGGGACGCGGCGTTGTCTATCACAACGACGCGGAAAAGTCTGCGGCCGCGCATCTTCGCCCGGGCGTCTTCACTCTCGGCGAGATCGGTTACGTCGACGAGGCTGGCTACGTCTTCATCACGGATCGATTCAGCGACATGATTCTATCGGGCGGGGTGAATATCTATCCGGCCGAGGCGGAGAATGTGCTGATCAACCATCCGGGGATCGCGGACGTCGCCTGTATCGGTGTGCCCAACGAGGAGATGGGCGAGGAATTGAAAGCGCTCGTGATTCCCGAGAATCCAACGGCTCCGCCGGATGAGCTTGAGATCATCGCATGGATTCGAGAGCGGATTTCGACCTTCAAATGTCCCCGTTCGGTCGAGATCGTGGACGATCTCGGTCGAAACTCGATGGGCAAGATCAACAAGCGGAAGTTGCGCGCTCCCTATTGGGAATCGAACTGAATTCGCGCCCAAAGCGAAGGCAGAAATGCAGGGCAGGTTGGCTTCAACGAACTCGGGAGCGAACGGGTCGCCGCAATGCCGAGTCAGTCGGCGGCGAGGAATACGCGGATGCCCACGCCGGTGCGCCAGAACTCCTTGTCTACCGTAATACCCCAGCGGGCCAGATAGGTTTCGGTCGGTAGATTGTCTCCCGAGAGCGTTCTTGATGCGGTGAAGTCGACGTCGCGTTCGCCAAGAGTTCGATAATAGGCTGCTTCGATGTAGGCACTCACGAAGACGGGACCCCATGAATCGGGCTCCATTTCGATCGCGAGGTAGGGACCTACGCCGGACGAGTAGAGCTTGCCGCGCGCACGCAACTCGATGCCACGAAAATTTCGGCTGCCGACGAAAGCACTCTTCTCGGCATCGAGCACGACGCCCTGAATATCCCATTTCTGTCGCATCCAGGACACGCCGGGCTTTACGTAGAATCGGAAGTCGCCGATATCGATGGGGATCGACACTCCACCGGTGAGCCCATAAGCGCTCCGATTCATCTTCATCGTCGTTTGGCTTCCCTGTCCCTCGATGGCTCCTATGGGTGGGTTTATGAAACCGGGAGGAACGAAGAAGCCGGTCGGACTGCCCTCGGTGGCGATCTCCAAGTCAGGCGGAAAGGCCACGAAATAGTCGGCGGAGCCGAACAGGCGGAGATGGCCGGGAAGCTCGGGCGTCTCAATTCCAAACGACATATGCATGATCGGGGTGATGGCGACGTTGTCGGATTCCTGTGGCATTCGAATGTTGGCGCCGCTGCTGTTCGTCGCATTCACAAAGCCTGAAACGGGAGCGACGTGCACGCCGAGCGTGAAGGACAGCGAAGGTGTCCAGCCATATAGATTCCATCGAGGATCTGGCTCGTCGGCACGCGCCGGGAGGGGGGCCGATGCGAGCTGGACGACGAACCAGGCGAGCGTCGCGATCTTCAGGAATTCAGAAGATGACTTCGGGGGGTTGAAAAATCTGATCATGGCGCGAATCTAGACCATGTCCTACAAATCGGTAAGTAGCTTCTTGAGGGCTCACACGAGTGGAGGTTCGTCCCAATTCGCCGGATCCCCGATGGTGGCAATCCAACCCAGCGGTCTTTTGGTCGGCATGAGACGAATCGCTCTCGTTCAGGGTCCCGCGAAGTGTGTCGACACTCTACCTACGATGTTCAGGGAATCGTAGGCCTCAGTGAGTTGTCACCCGATAGCGCCGTTCCACCGGAGACGCATGCGACGATGGATTTGACTTCTCGCAGGGACGCGAGGCAACCTGATCTGCCTTCGAGACGGCGCGCGCCGCGCCGGCGGCGATCTTCGCCGTTCGTGTCGGCCGGCATCCTTGTTGTCACCATCCAATTCCTTCTTGCCACCGCTACAGCTTGGGCGCAGGACTCGGATGAGTCGGATTCATCCGATCCGTGGGCTGGCGTCGAGGTGATGCTGGTGATGGGGAACGAAGGGGTCTCGGAGTTGCTCGCCGGGACCGCGTCGGTGACCGCTTTCGATGCGGACACGCTCCAGGCGCTTGGAGTCGACAATATCGTGGACATTTCCGACTACACGCCGAATCTCGAGATCGTCACGGCCGGCACCACGTCGCCGACCCTGTTCATTCGTGGTGTCGGGCTGAACGACTTCAGCGCCCTCGCCACGGGTGCCATCTCCGTCTATCAGGATGACGTTCCTCGCGGCTCGCCCGCGATCCTGCTCGGTCGGATTTTCGATGTTCAAGAACTTGTCGTGCTGCGCGGACCGCAGGGCACCGGCCCCTATCGAAACGCCTCCGCGGGTGCGATCAAGATCTATCCACGTCAGCCGACCGGTGAATTTCAAGCCTACCTCACCAGCTCGGTGGGGAACTACGACTACGTCGACTTCGAGGGCGCTCTCGAACTGCCGTTGATCGAAGAAGTCCTGAGCATGCGGACGGCATTCGGCTTCACGAAGCGCGGCGGCTGGATGAAGAATCAATGTGGCAACCTACCGAGCTTCGCCGATCGACCGATTCGCAGGGGCTCGGGCAACAGCAACGTGTCGCCGGATGATCCATTCATTACGGGCGGCGCATCGCTCTGCGGAGAGACGGTTACGTTCTTTGGCGACCGGAAGTCTGACGTGCCTCCCGGTTTGCCGCGCATGATCAACGATCGATCGAATTGGGCGATTCGGACGATTTTCAAATTTACACCGGAGCTGCCCATCGATACGACGTGGTTTCTGAATTTGCACTATTCAACGGTTCGTGATGATGCGCACGTGGGTCAGCAGATCGGAATCCAGCAGGTTCAACCCGCGGCAAACAACGCCACACCGCCCGAACTGACGGAGATCGTAGGCAGCGGGCCGCGCAATTCTGCCGGGCGGACAAGCTATGCCGATCCTGACATCATCAATCGTCTTGCAGCGATTCGAGCAGCCAATCTGGTCAAGTGCGGTGTGGCCTGTGACAGAGCGACGCCGATCGATATGCGACGCCCGGCCTTGCGCGCAGTGAATCTTGCGTCGCGTCGTCAGCTCGGCCGAGAACTCGAGGATCTCGATCAGAATCCGTTTTCGGTCGGAGTCAACGAAGTCGGTATCGTGACCAATGACACATTCGGCTTCGCCTTGCGGGGTGATCTCGACCTCACGGACACGCTGCAGCTCAAGTCCGTGACCGGTTTCGAGCGCTGGAAGCGATCGAATCGATCGGATCTCGACTTCACCCCTGACGTCGAATTTCAGCAAGGCACCCAGGACCGGGGCTATCAGATTTCGCAGGAACTGCGTCTGCTGGGGCAGCTCGATACGGCGGCGGTGATCGATTGGGAGGTCGGTGCGCTCGTTGTCGCGGACGAAGTCGAGGTTTATAGCGAAGCGGACAACCAGCCCAATAACCAGGGATCGGATTCCGTTCGCGATTATCAGCAGAACGTCCTGGCCATGTCCGCCTATGTCCAGGGAACCTGGGAGTTGTCGGAAACCTGGGGACTCGATGTCGGTACGAGGTGGAACTACGAACGCAAAGAAATCGACTACGAGCTAGCGCCCTTCATCCCGTCCATCTTTGCAAAAGAGGACGTTGCATTCGACGCGCCGACGGCGAGCGCAAGGCTCCGCTTCGCTCCGACAGAAGAGATCTCGTTCTACGTTTCGTACAACCGCGGCTGGAAGGCCGGTAGCTACAACGCGACCAGCAACCCGAACAAAGGACTGACTTTCGCGAATCCCGAGCGACTCGACGCCTTCGAGTTTGGCTTGGACATGAGCGCGTTCGAGGGTCGATTTCGGCTCACGGGTGCCGTGTTCTCCTACGACTACTTCAACTATCAGATCTTCACGGTCGAGAGCAATCTTTCCCCACAACCTGAATTCGTCACGATCAATGCGAACTCAGCAGAGGTCTACGGCGCAGAGATCGAGACGTTTCTCGAGCCGATCGATGGCAGCGTCCTGCGCGTGAACTTCGGCTGGCTCGAGAGCCAATTTCTCGACTTCGCGCAATTTCAGCTGACTCAAGTTCGGGATGGCAACGGTGTCGTACAAGTCTTCGACAAGGCGATCATCAACACGGGCAATCGCCTGCTCAACTCTCCTCAGTTCAGCGTCAGCATCATCGCGAGCCAAAACGTCGAAATGGGCCGATTTGGCGATCTCACCTTCCGATACAGCGGATCCTGGACCGACGACACGTTCTTCGATGCGAGCGAAGGTGGCGGTATCCCCAACTCGAACGAAGAGCAGGTCCTCAGTGATTTCACCACCGGCGAGAAGGCCTACTGGCTGCACAATATCGGAATCGACTACAGGCCCCGCGATCTGGGCATCTCCGTGACGGGTTGGGTGCGCAATCTGACGAATGAGGCCTACCGCAACTTTTCGGCCGATCTCAACACATTCCTGGACACAACGATCCATTTCATTGGCGAGCCGCGGACTTACGGCATGACCGTCCGGGTCGATCTCTGATTTGCAGACTGCGACAGGGCACTTTCGGAAAAGAAATCGCGCGTCTTCTCCCGTCTTTTCCTGTCTTGATCGAACGACGCAAGCCCCTCAATTTTCAGCCGCGATGACATTTTCGTTGAGTCCCCTAGGGGATTCTTGTACCATGTGTCTAAATTCTAATTTGTCCTTTCCCGCAATCTCGTGTGGGAAGGCTAGTTATCGTGAACAATCACAATCACAATCACAGTCAGAAGGAGCACGAAGTCATGATTTTCTTACGAAGCAGGATCATGCTCGCAGCGGCACTGTTCGTTGTCGGAACCATGTTAGTTCCGGTCAGCGTTCAAGCCGCATGCGACGGGGGTAGCTGCCCGATCGTCGGCGGAAGTCTGCGCACGATGGTTGGCGGTGGATTCATCATTCCGCAGGTTCCAACCGTGGCGCCTTTCACCGGGCCGGTCGGACAGATGGGTTTCGGAAACACGGCGATGGGCGCCATCCGTCCAAAAATCGGTGCGGCCGCTACGGTGATGTCGGGTCAGTTGACGGGGCCCACGATGCCCAGATCGATCGACATTCCAATCGGTCAGCTGACCTACGGTAGCGCTCCGTCGGTCACCCCCGGTTACTACACGACACCGACTCTCGTCCAGGTGCCGCTCAATGGTTTCGTCGCCGTTTTGTTCGGCGTCTCGACAAACATCGGTCAGTCGTTTCCCGGTGATGTTCGACACTTGCCAGCATCGGTCCCGATCTCGATGGCGACGACCATCATCGGCGGCCCGGCCCATTTCGAGAAAGAAGGTCGTCCGGGTGCGGCGACTCTCACGAGCTGCGCGGGAGCCATCGTTCCTGCAACCCCGATCCCGGCGACGTGGCAAGGTGGCTGCGCGACCTTTACGCCTTTCACGGTCAGTGGAGCGACCGGAGTACAGGTTGCGCCGGCCCTCATGCGCTACACGAGGACGGCCAATCAGTTTGGTGGTGCCGCAAGTCAGAGACAGGTGAGGCGAGACGATCCCCTGACCTCGAACAACTGGCTCGGGCGAATCAACTTCAATAACTTCATCGCTCCCTACACCGCCGTCGACATGGCCAACACGTCCATTCGCAAGGTGTATCCGACGTTGCCGCAGAACCTGATCGAGCCGGCTGTCTGGGGCGCACCCTTTGGTGCGATTGCTCAGCGTCTCGGCGCGTCGCCCGGTAATATGGTCTCGGCACTCTTGACGATGAACGGAAAGCCGCAGGATACCGCGACGGTCATGATCACGACCAACCCCGGACCGACTGGACCGGGAACCGGCATGGGACTCGTTCAGACATCCACGTCCTGGGGCGGGCCGCTCACGACGGGCATGGTGACCGTGCAGGTCATTCCGACGGATACCAACGTACTTCCGTCGACCTGGACCGAGACAGGCTCAGACAATCGAGACTCGGGCGGCAATGGCTACATCTCATTGGTCTCGGGCAATGTCTCCTCTCGAAACCTTTCGGGACCAGGGACGGGCCGCACGCTGTGGACGCTCCAGGTGCCGGAGCCGGCTATGGCCTTCGGGCTATTCGCGGGCGTCGCTGCGCTGGCTGGACTCTCACGACGCCGATTCCGTTAGTCGGGTCTTCTCTCGCCGCGTAGCGCATTGCTGCGCGGCCGGAGCGGGAGTTGGGAAACAAGGCGGGGTGCGAGGACGCCTAACATGGGCACGGAGACTGGCCGAGCAGGCTGGTTTTCGTGCCCATTTTCTTGGGGCCCGTAGCTCAAGGTTGCCGGCAGGCTATGCTTGTTCCGGGCGCGCCGTTTGCTAAACCCACAAATCCAGTAGGGGAAGGCGCTTTCGTGGAGTACGTCTCGGACGACAGTCTGGCAGGGCTGTCGAACTCGCGCGGCCTTCGAATTGGAAGCGTCGCCGTTCACCTACGAACGAGTCGAGTGTGACCGGGTGACTGGTTCACGCATCGTAGAGGAGACCGCCTGAGTGTCGACGCACGATGCCTTGATTGCGAATACGAGCCAGCCCCCTTCGAACGAAAAACACCGCATATCGAGCCGTCTGGGGGCCGTATGCTGGCGATTTATACTCGCTCTCGTCTTGGCTGGCTGCTCGCCGGTTGATGGAAATTCAGTCCCCGAGCCCGACGCCGGCGTTTCTGTAGCCGAACGCTGGGCCGTGTTACTCGAGACCAAGGATTCTCTCGAGCGAACTGCGGCCATGGCCCAGTTCGTGACGACGCTGGGAACCGCGGATGCGGATGCGATCGCTGTAATCTTGACGACACGTTACCGACGTCATCGCTCGATCGACGACCTGATCCTGTGGAACGCCTGGGGCAGGCTCGATCCGGAGGCGGCGATGGCGGGCGCCCAGGTCGTGGGATCGCCGATGGCCGAATCCATCCGCGGGGACGTGGTTCAGGAGTGGGCGTCGCGAGATCCCCAGTCGGCGATCTCCGTCGTCGGAACCACTGAGCCCGCGGTTCGACACGCTCTGGTCAGGGGGTGGTACTTATCGGGTGTGGCGGGGCTTTCGGAATTCGTGCTTGGCTCGGACGCGTCGCGCGCCGGTCAGCATTTCATCGCCAACTACACCGGCGAACTCGCCGCCGACAAGGGCGCGCAGGGGGTCGCGGACTGGATCGACTCCGTTCGCGGACGCGAGGATCTGGAACCGATCATGATCACGCACGCCCATCGCAAGGGCATCATGGACATGGGGCACGCGGATGCGAAGACGGCCATGGCCTATTGCGATCTTCACTGCGACGAGCCCTACGGAGAATCGATGCGGTCGCGACTCGCGGATCGCCTGGGCTACCTCGGCCATGGCGAAGAAGCCGTGATCTGGCTCGAAGGGGCCGTGGATGCGAATCAGGTGGAGCGAGGCCGAGCCGCCCGTCTCGCATATCGTTCCTGGCTACGGTCCGATCGCGCCGCCGCCGTGGCTTGGTCGGACGAAGCGCTCGAAATGTACAAGAATGAGAGCTGGTTTCTGCCACTGGCTCGGTTGGCGATCCGGGTTCATACCCGCGCTGATCCCGAATCGGCCCTCGAGTGGATCGACGTGTTCACTCATCCGCAGGACCGAGAAGATGCGCTGGTGAAAATCGCGCGCCGCTGGCTCGAACTCGACGAGCAGGCCGCAGAGAGTTGGCTCGAGACGTCTTCGCTAGATAGCGAAGCCCGGACGAAGGCGAGGACTCCGCAAGCGATTCGACGTAGGCCCCGAGATCTCAGTAAGAAACTGGATCCGTCGCCCTGAACCCTGCGCGTTGGCTGCGCCTTCGACGTCCCCGCGGAGAAATCACTCGATTTCGTAGCCGAGTGCTCGGAGCTGATTCAGTTCGAGTTCATTGATTTCTCGAGTCTTCGGCGTCCCCCAGACGGGATCGAATTCGGCGAGTTGCCTGGCCCGCGACCGCATCGATGCCAGCTCCTCGGGACGTTCTGCAGAGAGATCCTCGAGTTCCAGGGGATCACTCTCGGCATCGAAGAGTTCCTCGAAGCTTTCCGAGCCGGTCTGCTGGTGGACGTAGCGCAAGTAGCCCGACGAGAGTGAGAAGGTCGAGCGCTCGACCTTTCTCTGCCGCTGCCCCCATCCCTGCCGCAAATGAGAAAAGCCGTCCCGCCCAAAGGCTTCGGCGGAAATCTGGCCCTCAGCCGCCGCGAGGATGTCCGGGAGCAGTGAGATTCCGTCTGCTTCAGCGAGTTCGACGGGTGGCTCGATGCCCAGCAAGTCGTAGAGCGTCGGAAAGATGTCGACGTTTCGCGAACGAGATGAAACGATGATTCCGCCATTGTCGAGTCGGAAGGGCAGCAGGAGGATGAAGGGAGTCTCGATCGTTTCTCGATAGACGAAGCGCGCATGACCCTCGTGGCCGCGCTCGCGAAACGCTTCTCCATGGTCGGAAGCGATGACGACGATGGTGTTTCGCAGGAGTCCCCAATCGACCAGGTTTCCGAGGAAGATATCGATCGTCGTGTCGGTCCAAAGGACGGAGCTGTCGTAGTTGTCCGAGTACGAGCTACCGAAGATCGCTGAGGCTTCGTCGTAGGTGTATTCGTGGACGTCCATCAAATGGAGATAAAGAAACCAGGGTTTCTCGGCGTCGCCTTCGACCCTCAGAAATTCCATCGCAGTCTTGATGATCTCTTCGTCGTTGCCGCGATGGATCGCGGTCGGGTTGGTCGCCTGATCGGGCCGACTCGCCTGGGTCATGATGGGCTTCTTGTAGATCTCGAATCCCTGGTCGAAGCCGAAGACCGGTGCGACCCAGCCATTTCGGTAGAGCCCGATCGTACGAAAGCCCTCCTCAGCAAAAACTTCCGCTGGCATGACGGCTTCGTCGGGAACGATGTCGTCGTACGCGACGACGCCAGTCCGGGTCGGGTAGAAGGAGGTCCAAAGAGAAGCCATCGAAGCCTTTGTCCAGGATGACTGGGCCAGGTGCCGGTCGAAGCGAATGCCGGCACCGGAGAGGTTCTGGAGGATCGGTGTGGTGGCGCGCTCGTACCCGTACGCACTCATCCGGTCGGCGCGTAGCGTGTCGACCAGGATGAATAGGACGTTGATGTCCTCCCGGGCTGCGAGATTTTCGATATCCTGCGCAGTGCCAGTTGGCCAAAGCTGGATCTGTTGCTCTTGCGCTGAAAGGGTTCGGAAATAGCCGGTCACGAGAACACCCGCGATAGCCACCAGGACCAGTGCGGAGATCCCGATCAGAATCCGCTTACTACGATTACTGCCACCACTATGACTGGAATCAACGCCGTCACTCTCGACATTGGAAGAACCCGACGAACTCATGATTTTCTCCAACCCTTCTCACTTCAACCACAAGGAGAGTAACGATTTGTTGGTCTCGATTCGATCAATTTTCTGGCGAAGCCCGATTGGACCGCAAATCGTGTTCGTCGCGTTGTTCGCTTGTCTCGGCTGTGATCTCGGAGATCCAGTGACACGGGCGAAGGGGTACATCGACCAGGGGCGCATTCGCGCTGCCATCGAGCTACTCGAACCCGTCGTTCGGCTAGAGAGGGACAATCTCGATGCGCAGTTCTACTACGGGTTGGCCTTGACGATGTCCGGCGAGGCGGGACCCGCCGAGTGGTCGCTCCGCCGCGCGATGAAGGACCCGGCGCACCGGGAGGAGGCCGCCCGCATGATCGTCGGTAACGCGATGCTTGGCAGCAATCCTGCGGAGGCGGTCAAGATCCTGACAGACATGATCGAGGATGAGCCCGAGAACATCGAGCTCTTGCTCGCTCGCGCATCGGCGTACGCGAAGACGCGTGTAAATCTCGACGACGCTCTCGCTGACGTTGAGCGGATACGTGAGATCGACCCCTCGAATCTCGACTCGTATCGCCCGGAGATCCTCGGCTATCTGTCCGCCGTCATGACCGAGGAAGCAGCAGCCGCACTCGAGGCCCTGGGCAAGCGACTCGAGGAAGACTCGGACTCCGGCGAAATCGATAGCTGGTATTGCACGACGATGGCGCTATTCGCGATGGAGAGCGGCGAACAGAAGCTTGCACGCGAGCGTTTCGAGGCCTGCATGGAATCTCATCCGGCGGATACTTCGATCGTGCTCGCTGCGGCGGATTTCTTTCGTCGGGAGAAGGAGACAGCACGGGCGATCGAAGTCCTCGAGAATGCGATCGCGTCCTATGAAGGGCGAGCGGATCCGGGATTTACAGGGATACTCGCCGACATTCTCGTCAGCGAGGGTCGGAAAGAAGAAGCGGAGAAGTTGCTGCTCGATGCCACGGAGAGCGAGAACCTGCGGACGTCGTTCCGCTATACCGTTCAGCTCTCCCGCCTCTACGAGTCGGAGGGCCGTCTCGAAGATGCACTGGAGGAATTAGAGATCGCCGTCGATCTGATGGACGACCTCAGGATGCCCACGCACTCCTCCGAGTTTCAACTTGCCGACCTGGCGATTCGATCGGGTTATCTGGATCGGGCGCTCGTGATCGCCTCGAGGCTCCAACATCCACCGTTTCGACTCATGATCGAGGCCCGGGTCGCTCAGGAACGAGAGGAACACGCGAGAGCGATTTCGCTCTACAACGAAGCGGCTCGACTGTGGCCGGACAATGAATTTGCGCGCTATCACGCCGCTCGCTCGGCCGAGCAGATGGGCGACTTCGAGGCCGCAATCGAGTTTTATCGGCACGCAACGCGGATATCGGCCGAGACGACGAACGCGATGACCCATATCGCGCTGCTGCTCTACGCGAGCGACCGTCCGAGCGAGGCGCTCGAGGTGTTGCGTATTCAAGAAAAGCGCGCATCGCTCGACGAATCAGGCGAGCTTCTCAAGCTGGAGCTGATGGTCGTCGAGGGGCGGGTCAACCGGATCCCCGTCTACCTCGCCAAGCTTCCGCCGTCGGACGCGATTGGCATCGCCCCGCGACTGGCTCGTGTCTTTCGTGGCTTGCGGCGCAAACAACAATCAGCGGTTGCCATCGACCTGCTCGATCGAGTCGATCCAATTGTCTTCGCCCAGCCGGGAGGTGCTCGGGCGTTGGAAGAGCTGATCCGGGTCCTGGGAGCCGGCTCCCAGGCCGAGGCGCTCGAACGGGTGACCTCGATCCTGGACGTCGTGGCCGCGCAGCATCCCACATCCGCCGGCCTCCAGGGGGTTCGCGGGCTTCTCGCTGAGAAGCGAGGGGAGCAACCGGAGGCGATTGCGTCCGCGTATGCGGCAGCACTGGAACTCGATCCCGATCTTCCCATGGCGCTTCTCGGAAGAGCGCGAGGTCTCGTCGGAGAGGACGCGAAATTGTCGATGGCAGAGGGCGTGCGCGCGCTCGAGATTGATTCGGTCAACACACAGCGGGTTACGGAATTGGCGATCCTTCTCTTGCAAGCGGGAGCCAAGAATGAAGCGCTCAAGCTCTGCGGACTGGTCTTGAAGCGTACACCCTATGACGGCCTTGCTGCGCAAACCCTCGCGACCGCGCGACTCGCCTCCGGCGATCATTCGGATCGGACCCTCGATTACGCACGCCGAGCCGCGCGCTTTGCGCGTTCCGAAGAATCGATCACGCTCTTGCGCGACACCTATGTCGCGCGCGGTGAGCAGGACAAAGCCGACGAAATCGGCGAGCGGTTGAATCGGCTGAAGAAGGCTATCGGGACCGAGGCTGAACCCCCGTCGACGGGATCCGATGCCGCCTGAGGCCCGTGCAGCGGCACCCGCTGTCGTCACGCCGTTCTGGGACGGGGTGACAGTCGGGGGATTATCGCTGGTCGCAATGAGTTCAGCGCTTGCCTACGTCTTTCTCTTTGGCGGTCAGCCTGGGAACTTCGACAAATTTGATTGGATCATCCTCTCGATCCTGATCAACTCGACTCATTTCATGGCGTCCTATCGATTGCTCTACGATTCACTCGAGCATGCGCGAGCCGCACCCTGGGCCGCCATCTATGTTCCCCTGATCCTGACCGCACTCTTCGTGTATCGATTGGTTGGCCCCGGCCGCGAAACCGTCGCTGATGGAATCCTGCTCGTCAGCTCGCTCTACCTGGCCGTCCACTACACCGGCCAGGCATGGGGCATGGTATCTACCTTCAATCATCTATCCGGCGCACGATTCGACAGGGGCGAGCGCTGGGCAATCCGTTCCGGGATGCGGGTTCTGCTCGCGCTGCACGTCGTGTTCGCTCTCAGCGGTCGCTATCCGCCGGCCGAGTGGATCAGTCGCGCGAACTACCTCGATTTCTATCGTGTTGCGTCGTATTCGATCTGGCTGCTGGCGGCCCTGACGCTGGTCATTGGAGCGCTGGGCTTCTGGCGCGCTCGACGGCGCGGTGAGCGGATCACGACGCGCGCATGGCTACCTTGGCTCTCTCTGTATTTCTGGTATCCGACCTGGTTCCTGATCCCGGGAGGACCGCTCTGGGTT
>Ga0310120_10001264_pt1 | contig 19083 bp, 18 predicted proteins | sample CB27_AW_983_MG_FD_203506 | JGI IMG/M metagenome (GOLD analysis project Ga0310120, IMG submission 203506) | Marine microbial communities from Western Arctic Ocean, Canada - CB27_AW_983 | ecosystem: Environmental > Aquatic > Marine > Oceanic | place: Canada: Western Arctic Ocean | collected...
TTTTGGCGCTGAATTGGCAGTAACAACTACGTGCACATGGTTTGTACGAACATTCACGGCATGTAACTTCCAATTACGGATCGTACAATGATCGCGTACCGTTTCCTCAACGATTTCGCGTTGCGGATCGTCTAGAGTGCATGGAGGTTCGGTCATCCGATCGGCGGCAAGTTGTTTCGTTTCGAGATTGGGCAATTGAATCCTTTTCCCTTTAAGACCCAGCCACGCTCGTCGCCCGGTAACCACGTACCATACGTCGTCCAAGTGAGGAAATATGCCAGCGGGTCCGGCATGGATGGCTCGTTCGGACGAGTCTTCGCATTACCGAACGAACTCATTTGTTATGCCTCTCAATGCAATCCTTGTTTAGCCAGATTTTTGTGGATTTTAGTATGCAAATTTTGAAGCTCAAGGTTGCTATACGATCAAAAAAACACGAGCCTGACGCGCAAGCGAGCAGAGCAGAGCAGAGCAGAGCAGAGCACCGATGGAAGTGCCGGCGCGGCGTCGGTTTCGGACTCGTATGGAAGCGTTTAGCGTATTCGCGGGTCAACCGCCCCACTCCTCGCTTGCGCGTCAGGCTAGTGTTGCTCGGCTACAACGAGCCTATTCATAAGCTTAGTACCATTGGGGCAAGCCGGGCAGGGGTCTTCGCTCTAAGTCAATCAGTCGAACTAATGACGAATAACTAATGACAAATCGAACGACTTGGTACTTCGACATTCGACACAAGCCGCCGTATTATCGCGATTCACTGGCGGCTGTAAGCCACCGCTACCACGCCTTCGGCGAATTTTTACCGGGGCGCGCAACAATTAGTTACCGAATCTGATGTTAGGGACCGAGCCAACACTGTTCGGCACGCCAATCGCACGATCGAGCGCACACTCTTCGATTTTGTTTTTCAGATAACGCAACATCACAAAGATAGGCGTTCAACGATACGAATTTCCCGCCGAAATTTGGCGGGAAAGCAAGGCTTATTGCTTGAGACCGGACCGACCAGTATGTTAGGCTTCGGCACCACCCCCTAAGACGGTGATTGGTCCCACTTCTAATAGCCAAATCGGATAACGTTATGACGATTTCAGCGTCGAAGATTCATCTTGCGTCTATCGCCTTGGTCGCCCTTTCATGCTGCAGCGTGGTCATCGCGGATGACGCGGCGACGCCGGATGGGAACGGCGCGTCGCGCATTCTCTTGCGCAAGGCGCTTCCGCGGGGCCTCAGCGTGGAAGTCAACAACCTCGGCCCCTATCGTTACATCATGGTGCATTTTCGTGAATTGGCAGGTGACTTCGCCAACGAAGATAACAGCCTCGGCGACTGGTCGATCCAAATCCCGGAACTGATTGGAAATTCCGATGGTTTCATTTTTGGCTTCGATTCCAACAGACGTTGGGAACCAGTGCCTGGAGAGCCGGACGCGATTCATTACGAGAACGAAAGTCGTCCAATCGGTCCGGACGATCCCGTCGCTTTCGCTGGCCAGCGAGACATGATCAATCGTCAGGGCCGGCTTAGGTACCGAGCCAAGGTCAGCGTCACCGACAACAAAATGGATATCGAAATGGCCATTACCAACCTCGATGACAAGCCGACCTCCATATTCACTGACATTTGTAACCGGTTCCACGGACGAGGAAATGTCTGGGACTGGCAAGACAGAACGTTCGTCAAAGTGGGTGACGCGTGGATCCTGGCCCGGCGGCTGTTCCAAGGAGACGGTTTTCCGGCCGGCGTACGCTGGTTTGTCCAAGCGCGACTGCCAAGTCGCGAGTACATGCACGAGTTTCGTCGAGGTGGCGCCGACGATGCGGCGACCCAGATTATGACCAGTCCCTACATCTGCCAGCCGCTACAAAATGGTCGGCAGACGATCATCTATGGATCACCGCAAGGATCCATGGTCTTTTTCAATCTCACCAACCCGTGTTTCCACAGCGACGCTTGGACAGCGGGTGTCGGTCCAGGTGAAACGATCGTCCAAAAAACGACCCTACGGGTTTATCATTTGCCCGTCCCGGAAGCGATAAGCCAGTTTGAACGCGAAATGGCGGCGGAAGGGTGATTTGCCCGTTCAGTCACTGGAGGAAGCCCGGCAGTCGCGCGGTTCTGCATTTGTTATATTTTTACCCACCATGATCGCACAATCCACGCAACTTAACGAACTCGTGTCCGCAATCTTTCGCGCTTCCGGATCGGACACCGACGAGGCGGCGTGCATCAGCGACCATTTGGTGATGGCCAACCTGGTCGGCCACGATTCACATGGTGTGATCCGCGTCGCGGAGTATATGCGTTGGTTGGGTGATGGAAAGCTTCGCCCCAATCGAAAGCTTCAGATCATCTCGGAATGCGACACGTTTGTCGTGGCGGACGGCCAGTTAGGTTATGGCCAGGTCGTCGGCGCCGAGGCGGTGCGGATGGGCATCGACAAGTCGGGCGAGGCAGGCATCGCCGTGGTCGCGTTGCGCAATTGTTCTCATCTGGGGCGAATCGGTCACTGGGCCGAGATGGCCGCGGCGACTGGACAAATCTCACTCCATTTCGCGAGCACAAATGGATTTGGGACACTCGTCGCACCCCTGGGAGGCGCGGACCGCAGGTTGTCGGCTAATCCATTGGCGGTGGGAGTACCACGCGGCGACGCAGACCCGATCGTGTTGGACATCGCGACGGCGTCCATTGCCGAAGGCAAAGTGAAAGTCGCGCGTAATCGCGGAACGACCGTCTCTAAAGGATGTTTGATTGACGGTCAAGGAAATCCCACGACCGATCCGGAGCGATTTTACGCCGATCCCCCGGGTGCGATCCTGCCTTTCGGAGCCCATAAAGGATATGGGCTGAGCGTTCTTGTCGAGCTGTTGGCTGGCGCACTGACCGGAAACGGTTGTAGCAACCGCCGCGCGCCGCAATTGGAACAGGGGATGCTGTCAATCTACCTGGATCCAGAGCGGTTCGCCGCCGAAGATCAGTTCGTCCAAGAAGTTCATTCGTTCGTTGAACATCTGAAGAGTTCCCCGCCGGACTCAAGAGATCGAGAAATCCTAGTGCCGGGCGAGGTAGAATCGCGTTGTCGCGCGCAGCGAAACGAGCAGGGAATTGAACTGGACGAAAAGACGTGGGGCCAGCTGATCGCGGAAGCGCGTCGATTGGGCGTCGACGAAGCGCTAATCCAGTCGGCGTCATCGAGTTAATGCGTTACGATCGGCTCGTCGGACCAGTCCAAGTCCGAAAACCATCGCGGAGCTTGATGTCGTGGTAAACAGCTCAGATAATTATTATCAATCGATACGGAGGCGGGACGCATGTGGTTACAATGGCCGACATGCCGAGCCCGCAGCGGTTTCCGGTGCATCCAAAGTGGGAAATCCCGCTTGTAGTCACCATCAATATTCCTCGGTTCAATTGATAGCGATTTCAATACCTAATACGATTCAGCCAACTGAGAACGGCAATGAAGATCCTCTTGTCATGCTTGTTGGGCGTGGTGGTCGAAGCGCCGCCGCGGGAGCCACGGCAACTGTTTCCTCGCCAGCGCTTTGAAGTCGGGGAGCGGCCGGCCTTTGTGATCTTGCCCGCGAAGGATAAGCCGAAGAGAGACGGATCGATCCCGTGGGTTCTGTACGCGCCGACGTTCGACGGGAATCTGCCGAGCGACCGCGATGAGGGTTGGATGATGCGGCGCTTACTCGACAGGGGAATCGCCATCGCCGGCGTCGACGTGGGCGAATCCTAAGGGAGTCCCAACGGGCGTGCGACCTACGACGCGTTGCACAAGACGCTGGTCGAGAAATACAGGTTCGACCCGAAGGCTTGCCTGTTGGCGCGCAGCCGCGGCGGCCTGATGCTCTACTGTTGGACGGTCGAGAATCCGGAGAAAGTGTGCTGCGTCGCTGGGATCTATCCGGTCCGTGACATGGCTAGTTATCCGGGCGTCGGCAAGGCTTGCGAAAGCTATGGTATGACCGAGGCGGAACTTGCGGCAAAACTTGACCAACACAACCCGATCCCACGGCTCGCGGCGATGGCGAAGGCGCGGGTACCGATCTTCCATATCCACGGTGACTCGGATCAGGTCGTGCCGCTCGAGACCAACTCGGCGGCGTTGGCGAAGGCCTACCGGAAACTGGGCGGCTCGATGCAACTGAAGGTTGCGACCGGCCAGGGGCACAACATGTGGCGTGGATTCTTCGAGTGCCAGGAATTGGTCGACTTTGTCATTGCCAATGTAACCGGCAAGCCGAGCTAACGACGTCAGAAACAGCAGGCAGACCATGGCAGCATGAGACGTTGACTCACACGTCGACGGCGAAGTCCACGGGTGTCTTGACGAGACGCAATTGCAGTGGCTGGCCACTGAGCTGTCGACCCACACCGCCCAACCAACGATTCTGTTCGTCCATCATCCTCCGGTTCCCGGCCGTCCGGTTTCTGTCCTAGCAAAAACAGCTTGCCGGCCTGATACGTGGTGAATGCCAGGCTGACCCGTTGTTCGGCCAGCCACGACATGAACAAGCGCGATGCCAACAACTCCAAAACCGGCGATGCCGCTTGCCGGTTGATGGATGATTCGTCCGAGTTCATGGCGGCCATTCGTGTCTTCCATGCTGTCTTGGATTCGAAGCTAGAGTACGCGGTCGCATTGTGTACAGTTTACCGTACAAACCCAGGCCCATGTTGACGCCAAAACCGTTAACGGATTGGAGTTAACGCTTGTTTCTTTGCCTTACACGACTCCCGGCCACATGACTCCCTTCAAATCCGTGCTCGGAAATTTATCGGTAATCGATCTTCCAAACAACCTGAGTCTCCCAGGAGAACCGGAGCATCTCGGTTGGTTTCGCTGATCTAGGTAGACTTGATTCATTCGCGCCTATTCGCGCCATTCGCGTGCCATCCCGTTGATTCAGTGACGCGAGGAAGGCCCGCGAATGGCGCGAATAGGCGCGAAGGCTCTGGCTTAGACCGTCGATGATGAAGATCTTCACTCCACGGAGTTAGGGAACAAGCGACGCCGAAAATGGAGACGCTCGGCCGCGGACTGACGGTAACGCGGGACTGCCCGAGAGTCGTGGGAATCTGGTGTTCTTCGTCGAATGGACGTGAAAGAATCTCTTTGACCGTTTCCCCGTCCATCCATCGGTAGAACACGGTTCGCGCACAACTGTCTTGCCGTGATCCGGCACGAGATTGGTCAGCTGTCCGGCAAAGACCAGCCGTTCCGGATCGATGTCCCGCGACTTTGCCTCCTGGCGAAGACGCTTTTGCACAATCGACTCATCGCAGCGCTGCCAAAGTACACTCTCAGGCACCCGGCTCAATATGCGCATCCACACATCAAATATTTCCGGTTCGATTTTATCCGCGGCGTTGAACGAACAATACACGAAGCCCGTGTCGGGCAGTCCACATTCCTCGCGACTTGGGCTGTGTTCGGAGATCGGTTGGTCACGGTTAGTCGGCAAGTACGCATCCGGAAAATAGACCAGTTTCTCGTTAAAGAACGGCTCTTGGCCCGCGGGAGTCACGTAACGATCCGTTAGAAAATAATCGTCCATCCCGCACCCATGGTGGCAGGGTACATGTAACTGACCTGCACGGTCGCCGGGCGTTGCGCCGCGATTTCCGGGCGGCCACCCGGCATGTAGCTATTCATGTCGATCAATATCTGAATCTGCTCAGCGGCGATCCGCTGGGCTGCCTCGCCATGATCCAGTTCAGATAGGCTGATGAAGTGGTCGCAGTCAGCTGTCACACGTCGCCGTAGCTCACTCCCGTCGTCAGGTGAGTAGTCGAACCCAGCTTGCGCTGCCGTTGGAGAACGATACCCATCGCGTTGAGCGCTTGAGGATTGTTTGGCCGCCGGCGAAGGGCTTCACGCAGAATGTCGGCCGCTTCAAGGAGTCGGCCCTGCAAGATGAGGATATTCCCCAGATTGTTGGGTGCACGATAGTAGCCTCCATCCAATCGGATCGCCTGGCGATAACAGGATTCGGCCCGGTCCCATTCACCGCGGGTCTGCGGCACCATCCCCAGGTTGTTGTGCGTTGCGGGATGTTGCGGGTCTAAGCGGACAGCCTGGCGGGCAGCCGTCAAGGCGTCGTCCAGCCGGCGAGCTAGGCGAAAGATTTCTGCCGCATGCGCCAGGTATTCTGGGTCGTCAGGCGCTAACTGAACGGCCTGGTCCATTCGCTCGGCCGCCGACTCATGATTCGCCTGATCGTGGGCGATCATGGCAAGCAGATACCAGGCGTTTGCCGAATTAGGGTGCGATCTGATTATGCGCTGGCATACTCCTTCGGCTTCCATAAGGTCACCGCCTCGGTATGCGGCCGATGCCTGCTCGAATAGTTCGGATAACTGGTTCATGCCATGTCGTTATCGGAAGCGTGACGCCGTCAGGTAAGGACTTGGCCCCCGCGTTGCGGAAGGCGAGGAAGAAATGCGGGGTCGACGAAAAAAGACTCGGCCGATGTGGAAGGGCAATGGCGAGAAACAGTTACGTAGTCTGAAATATGTCTGTGAGGGAACTCCGCCCAGTGGAAGCGAGTCGCTGCGAAACGTGATGCTGCAATTGCCTTGAAGCGGATCGCTTCAAGCCCCGTGTCTACTAATGCTCGACCCACTGATAGTCCTCGTCCAACGGAAACATCGGCCTGGGGACGTGCTGAAACTCGTAGTGGCTCAGGTTGTAGGACTGGGCGCCGGGGCAGTCGGCCCGCAGAACGGCCCGTGCTATATCGGCGAAGCTTTTTTTGAAACCAACGCCCGTTTTGAGGATCACGATTTTGGCCTCGAACGGTTCTAACCCTACCCGACGGTACAGCGAGGGTTGCGGGCCCATGACAACACGTTCGGTCAGCACGAGTCGGACGTTGTCGATGCCAAGACATAGGATCGTTCCCGTATCAATGGTCGGTTGAAACGTCGCGGCAAAGTCATCGGCAATCGGGCCTTCCGTTACAGATAGGATTTCGCCCGATACCCGCAGCGGCTCGCTGAAACGTCGATCGCGCTTGCCACCCACTGCGATGTCGACAGAGGCGCCGACGCAAGCGCCCTTGAGCGTGGCAACCGCGTCGGCATCGGGAAGATGGACCAGTACCAAACCGTCGATCTCAGCCCGATGTTCCAGCGCAATGCGCACAATGGTACTGTTGTCCCCCGGGGCACCACCACCCACCGTGTCCGCCGAATCGGTAATGACCACAGGCCCTCCCTCAATGGCGGCCGCCTGCTCGAAAGCCGCTTTGGGGTCCAGCATCGGCTCCGGTGCCAATTCATACCGCAATGCCCACGTCTGTTGGGCCAATTCACCGGCCAGCCGGTCCGCCAAGGCCAGATCGCCATCGGTAATCGCCAGCGTTGTGACACCCTGTTCGGGAACATCTTGCCAGGCGAAGCCTGGGCAGAGTGAGCAGGCGATCACTCCGTCGATTTGATCCCACTCGCTCAACGTCTCAAATAGATCCTTAAGCGGTCCCTCTTGGGTTCCAGCGTCCGGCGGAGGCATGATCAAGGGGATCTTTCGGTATCGCGTGACGGGATCGATCTTGCCTTCCAAGGTTCCCAGGAGAATCCGTGCGGCCCGGGCGCCCGTTTCCACCACATCGACGTGAGGATGCGTGCGGTAGGCGATCAACGCAGTACTCAAATCGACCATCTGCCGGGTTACGATGGCGTGGCAATCGAGTGCCACGATAATGGGAATCTTGGTTCCCAATTGCTCCCGCAGCACGGAGAGGAAATAGCCGTCTAGGTCGGCGATCTCCGTAGCGCTGAGGGCCCCATGCAGCGCGATGCAGATTCCATCCAGCTGTCCCGCCTGCTGCAACTGTTTTCTGAGCACGGCCTCAAGAAGACGAACGGCCTCTTCGCTAATGAGACCTGATGGAAGGGCGGCGGCGCTGATCAGTGGCACGACCTCCGTCCCCGCATGGGCACCCAGCGCCTCGACCATTCCGGCGATTTCATCCCGACGTTCCGGGTGGTTTAACAACTCAGCGCCTGGCAACACACCCGACTGATAGTCTTCAAAATCTCGCACCTCGGTGTTGACGCACGACCAGCTATTCGACTCACTCCAGAACCGACCGATACCGATGCGAAATTGGGCCATCTTGAATTTACGGGTGTTATCTCTAGGGAATCGGTAAGAGGTAACTTGTAAGTTTGCTCGAAATCCGAAGCACGAATATCGAAATCCGAAACAAATTCGAATCACCTAATTTCAAATGTTCCAAACGTCGAGGGCGCGGATAATAGGGTGATACTACGGAGTTTTGAACATTCGAATTTTGGATTTGTTTCGGATTTCGCGACTTCGTTCGGTTGAAACGGACAAATCATCTCTTAACACTACCTGAATGTAATCGGTTTAGAACGTAGGAGCAGGCAGGGGCTGGGCTGATGAAAACCTCATACCTCGTAGAGTCTTATTGTAGCGCGATAGCATTGAGAAATGAGAACTGCAAAATCATTGCTGGAAAATTTTCATTTTGCAATTTTCATTTTGAATTTTCCAATTCCCCTGCAGCGCAACAAACACGAAGCACACCATTTGCTCTAAATAGTCCATATTCCGGCCTTTTCATCAGCCCAGGCAGGGGCCCGTTGGCGGAAGCATGCTAGCTCATAACCAGCGTCACTGCTAGACTTCCGCCATGGCATACCTGGAAAACCTATTTTCATTGAAGGGGCGCGTGGCCGTTGTAACGGGTGGCAGTCGTGGTATTGGCAAGGGTATCGCGAGAGGACTCTTGTGGGGAGGCGCCCGTTGCCTCGTCACTGGCATTTTGTGCTGTGGCCGATCAACGACGGTGATCTATCAGACTTTACCGGGTGGATGACGCTGACGCACATCCAACGGTGGCATGCCCACCGAGGTACGACCGGCTGGGGACACTTGAACCAAGGCTGTTTCAAATCCTTCCCAGTCCAGGGTGATAACCATTTTCATACTGTTTGCCGTTACGTCGAGCGAAATGCGCTGCGGGCGAACTTGGTCGAGCGGGCGGAAGACTGGCGATGTGGAAGTCTTTACCGATGGAAATTCGGTACGCCAAAGGAAAAGAGCTTGTTGTCGAAACGGCCCCTTCCCCGTCTGCCAATTTGGACCGAGCACGTGAACCAGCCACTAGCCGACGGTGAGCTTAAGGCAATTCGCAGAAGCATTCTTCGGGGTCGCCCGCTTGGCGACTCGGACTGGACGAAGAAAATCGCTCGGCGTCTCGGCCTAGAAACAACACTCCGTGCCCGAGGGAGACCAAAAAAACAGAATAAAGGTTCCTGCACCTGCCCTCTGTTGTCCAGCGCTGCTGGATCTTCCGACAACCGCCATGGGGCGCGGCGATCAAAACCAGCGCCATGCGGCGCGGATGGGCTGCCTGGTCATGACGCTTGCCTGCCCCAAACCGTTATCCCTCACCTCAAGGAGTCCATCTGATCCGCTACTTCGGCTGGTACTCGAACAAGCGCCGCGGAATGCCGAAGAAGGCGGCCGCGGAAGCAGCTGTCGAGTCACCCACGGCCGCCGCAGCCGAGGGAGCGTCGCCAGGCCGAAGCAGTCCGAGTTGGGCAATGCTCATCAAGCGCGTCGACGAGGTCGACCGCTGGTCCTGCCAAAAATCATGGCCCAGGGCCATGATTTCCCTGTTGTTTCCCAGTAGATTCCAAGCGAAAATCAAATTTCCTATCAATTATCAATACTATCAATCACGGGACCGCGCTAAATGAACACGATCGTCCGACTGCTAATTGCCTGCTCGATCGTATGTCTTCCCGCCGTGGCCGCTGGTGCCGACGAGTCATCCACCGATCGGGTCGATTTCAACCGTGACATCAGGCCGATTCTTTCTGACACTTGCTTCAAGTGTCACGGGCCGGACGAGAATCAGCGAGTTTCCGACTTGCGGCTGGATACGAAAGACGGAGCACTGGCCGACCTTGGCGGTTTTCGGGCGATTGTACCTGGCGATCTCTCGAGCAGCGAGTTGCATCGGCGGGTTACGACCGACGACCTCGATCAGAAAATGCCACCTCCTAAATCTGGACGCTTGCTATCCGACGAGCAGATCGAATTGCTTTCGCGCTGGATCGAACAAGGCGCGAAGTGGCAAGACCATTGGTCTTTCATCGCGCCCCAACGGCCGACGCTGCCCAAGACAAAAGAAAAGGGGTGGCGGAGAAATGAGATCGACGACTTCGTCCTCGCGCGCTTACAGCGAGAAGAACTAGACCCTTCGCCCGCAGCGGAGAAAACGTTATTGATCCGACGCGTCACGTTGGATCTGACTGGTCTTCCTCCAACCGTCGAGGAGGTTGACGCTTTCCTGGCCGATGACTCAAACGACGCTTACGAACGCGTGGTCGATCGGCTGCTGGTTTCGCCACGATACGGAGAACGGATGGCCTTGGTATGGTTGGATGCCGCGCGCTACGCCGATACCAGCGGCTACCAGACCGATGGTCCACGCTACATGTGGCGCTGGCGAGACTGGGTGATCGAAGCCTTGAACGACAACATGCCGTTTGACGACTTCACCATCGAGCAACTGGCCGGTGACCTGCTGGCTTTTCCTGACGGGGCGGCGGACCCTCGCTCCACAAAAGCTTGGCGCGGTGAATTATTTCGAGATTTGGATCAGCTGGATCACCTGATCGCGTCCGGATTCAATCGCAACCATCGTGGAAACGCGGAGGGTGGCATCATCACGGACGAATACGAGGTCGAATACGTCGTCGATCGCGTGGACACGACGTTTACCGTCTGGCTGGGTATGACCATCGGATGCAGCCGCTGCCACGATCACAAGTACGATCCGCTCAATCAGCAAGAGTTCTACAAAGTTTTTGCTTTTTTCAACAACATTCCTGAATATGGCCGCGCGATCAAAGAGGGAAACTCGCCACCGTACATCAAAGCTCCGACTCCCGACCAATTGAATCGGCTTGGCGAATTCGATGTCGAATTGGCCGCAGCCGAAGAACAGGTCAAAAAATGGGTCGAAGAAGTCGGCACGTTATTAACTGATTGGGAGCAATCACCCGCAGCGGCCCAATCCCTCGACTGGACGGTTACCGACGGGCTGATCTCACATTTGCCACTAGATGGCAACATCGCGGATGGCATCAACGACAAGCGGGGCGGCCAATTCGCCAGTGTTGGTGGCGCGTTTGTCGAGGGACGACTTGACCAGGCCGCACAGCTCAGCGGAGAGTGCTTCATCGACGCCGGAGACGTGGGCAGATTTGGTTACCTCGACAAATTCACTTTGGCTGCGTGGGTTCACCCACAAGCCGCTTCCGGGACCATTCTGTCACGGATGACCCCGACTCCGCGGGCCGGTGGTTACTATGTCGTGTTGGAAGATGGCCACATCCAAGTCAACCTCGTTTCGCGCTGGCTGGATGATTCGCTCCGTGTGGAAACTCATCGGCAACTCCCGTTACACGAATGGCATCATGTCACCGTGACGTACGACGGTTCTCGTGTCTCCGAGGCGATCCAGATTTACGTCGATGGTCAACTGGAGCCGCACAAGGCGAACTGGTCTTTCATCAACCAAACGTTCGAGCAAAAGGAACCCTTTCGTATCGGGGGAGGAAATGGCAATTTCAATGGTGCCATTGACGACGTGAGAGTCTACGATCGTGATTTGTCTCCCGAGGAAGTCGCCCTGGTCGCGACGCCGGAATCGATCTCGGAAATTCTCGCAACGGCGGCGGAAGAGCGAACCGACTCGCAACAACTAAAATTGCGGACCTGCTTTATCAGCGAGCAAGCACCTGAGCCGATCCGCTTGGCCCATCAGCGTTTGGTTTCTGTGCGCCGCCAACGACTTGAATTCTTTGAAAAACTGCCAACCTTGATGGTGATGCAGGAACTGCCAGAGCCCCGTGAAACACATGTGCTCATCCGCGGAGAGTACGACAACCCAGGTGATGAGGTTGCGGCCGGCGTGCCCGCGATTCTGCCGCCCCTGTCGGCAGACGCACGGCGGGATCGACTGGGATTTGCACGTTGGCTGATGGATCCAGCCAACCCACTCACCGCTCGAGTGACGGTGAATCGGTTCTGGCAAATGTATTTTGGCACGGGGTTGGTCAAGACGACCGAGGACTTTGGTGCCCAGGGCGAACTGCCCAGCCATCCGGAATTACTCGATTGGCTGGCGACGGAATTCATACGCGTTGGCTGGGACATGAAGGCCATGCAGAAGCTGATCGTGATGAGCGCCACGTATCGCCAGGCTTCGCAGGTGACACCCGAACTACTTGCCCGCGACCCCGAAAATCGTCTTTTGGCACGTGCCACTCGATTACGATTACCCGCTGAAACCGTTCGCGATCAGGCCCTGGCCATTGGTGGACTGCTTACGGAGAAATTTGGTGGCCCCTCCGTCCTACCCTACCAACCGGAAGGCCTGTGGGAAGAGATCGCCACGGACAAGGTATACAACCAATCCCATGGCGATGACCTTTATCGGCGGAGTCTCTATACGTTTTGGAAACGCACGGTGGCTCCTCCGACCATGGTCACGCTGGACGCCACGGCGCGTGAAGCGTGCACGGTAAAACGCTCGCGCACTAATACGCCGCTGCAAGCTTTGGTGCTCATGAATGAAACCGCGTTTTTCGAATCAGCCAGAGCACTGGCTCAACTCAGCATTTCCCAGGCAGGGCAGGGGGTGGAAACGCGGATCGTGTACGCCTTCCGGCGAGCCACCTCCCGCCAGCCGCGCAGCGCTGAGCTTCAAGTGTTGGCGGACAGTTTTCACTACTATCTTGATCAGTATCGGCAAGATCCAGAGTCGGCCGAGAAGCTGCTGAGCGTGGGAGAGTTCCCCCGCGACAGGCAGCTGGACGCCAGCGAGTTAGCCAGTTACACGATGGTGGCGAGTCTGATATTGAACTTGGATGAACTGATTACCAAGGAATAGCACCATGCATCCAATCATCGAACATCAGCTGGCCATGACGCGCCGACAACTGTTTGGCCGGTCAATGACAGGCATCGGAGTCGCCGCGCTAGCGTCGCTGCTCGGCGAAGACGCGCGTGCCGATTCGGACCGGTCTGAAGCCAGCGGCGGTCTGACCGGATATCCGAATTTCGCACCAACCGCAAAACGCGTGATCTACCTATTCCAGTCCGGGGCGCCGTCACAGATGGACTTGTTTGAATACAAACCTAAACTGGATGGGTTGCGGGCCACCGAGCTGCCCGATTCGATCCGACAAGGCCAACGGCTAACGGGAATGACGAAAGACCAGGATTCGTTTCCAATAGCGCCGTCGATGTTTAAATTTTCCCAACACGGTCAATGCGGTGCCTGGGTGAGTGATTTGATGCCACATACCGCGGCGGTCGTGGACGATCTCTGTTACATCAAGTCGATGTACACCGAGGCGATCAACCACGATCCGGCCATCACGTTCATCCAAACGGGCGCGCAATTGGCGGGACGGCCGAGCATGGGTTCGTGGTTGTCCTATGGTCTGGGGAGCGCGAACAAGGATCTTCCCAGTTTTGTCGCGATGGTCTCGGGGCTGGAAGGCCAGCCGTTGTACGATCGACTCTGGGGCAGTGGGTTTTTGCCGACACGTTACGCCGGCGTGAAGTTTCGTTCGGTCGGCGATCCCGTTTTGTATCTGTCCAACCCGGACGGATTGAGCAAGGCCGGTCGGCGGCGATTTCTGGACGATCTGGCCAAGTTGAACCAATTCAAGCTAGACGAATTCGGTGATCCGGAAATTGAGACTCGGATCTCACAATATGAGATGGCCTATCGCATGCAGGCGTCGGTTCCGGAACTGACCGATATTTCGGACGAGCCCGACCACATCTTTGATCTATACGGTGAAGCGGCCAGACAACCGGGAACGTTTGCCTACAACTGCCTGCTCGCGCGGCGGCTCTGCGAACGGGATGTGCGTTTTGTCCAGCTGTTTCATCGCGGCTGGGACCAGCATGCGACGCTACCGGCCAAGATAGCGATCCAGTGCACGGATACCGACCAGGCGTCGTCAGGCTTGATCAAGGATCTAAAACAACGGGGCTTGCTCAAAGATACGCTGGTAATTTGGGGCGGCGAATTTGGACGCACCGTCTATTGTCAGGGTCGCCTCACGGCCGATGACTACGGCCGTGATCATCATCCGCGATGTTTCACAATTTGGATGGCCGGTGGAGGGGTCAAACGGGGTGTCGCTTACGGTGAGACCGACGATTTTAGTTACAACATCACGCGTGACCCGGTGCACGTGCATGATTTGAATGCGACGGTCTTGCACTGCCTAGGTATTGACCACAAGCGATTGACATTCAAATACCAAGGCCGACACCATCGATTGACGGACGTCCATGGGAACCTCGTGAAGGATATTCTGGCGTAGGGTCGATGGCTCGTTTGTCAATCGGTGCGTAGCTAACATCGCCTTCGGTGGTGATCGCCTGCTCGTAATCCAGCCGCGGCTCTGCGTCGGCGAGGGCCCTATTCCGGCGGGCCGTCGACAGATTCTGTTCCTGTAGGGTAAATATAGTGTCGGCAGTTTGAAATGTCCTGTTTCCGAATCCATTCGCGGCGCGACCGTGGTTTAACTTAACCGGCGACCGGCCGCGCGTCGTTTAACCGGCGACCAGAGGAGAAAGCTGAAAAGGAACGACCAAACGGCGTGGCGATTCTAATCGCTGTTTGCGTGTTAGGAAGGTTGCTGTACTGATAGATCTTTTCAGCTTTCTCCGTCGGTCGCCGTTGTAGCGCCGAAGGCGTCTCGAATTCAACATAGCCATGGACCTGTCGATTCGGCGCTAGCCGAGGATACCGAGGGTGCGCGTTTTGGCGATTCAACGGCGACCGACGGAGACTGGCTGAAAAGATCTCTTGAAATGACAAATTTGTGCGTGAGACCCCCGTTAATCAGGATTTGCCCCGTGGACTCGGCAAATCGACTCCATTGAAATCCAGGATACCGACTACTTGCTGCTGGTGAGCGTTCGCCGTCGATTTCCACTTGCCGCACAGCTTCAAGTCGTCCGCGAATTCGTCGATTCGGGCAGGCCGGTGGTCGGCATTCGCACCGCGAGCCACGCCTTCGCGGGCCAAAGCCCTCCGCCCGGCCACGCAGCTTGGAATGAATTTGGCCCACAGGTGTTTGGCGGGAATTACCGCGGACACCACGGCAACAAGCCACTGTTGACCAACGCCGCCTACTGGGCCCTCGATATGCCATGACGTCCAGGTTGTGACGGTTCGGCAACCGTACGACGTTGCTCACGCTATCAAACTGGGCAGAACGTTGCCATGGACATCAGTGAGACGAAAATCGCGGCCCTGAAAGCGGTACGTCAGCTGCAAGTGGTCGATCCCCAACAGGTGTAACCAGGTGGCGTGCAGGTCGTGCATGTGGATCGGATCCTTCGCGGGCTGATAGCCGAACTCGTCCGACTCGCCAATCGTCACCCCCGGCTGGATGCCGCCACCGGCCATCCACATGGAGAAACAGAGCATATGGTGGTCGCGACCATAGCTCTCCGGTTTGTATTCTCCCTGCAACATCGGACTGCGGCCAAATTCGGTGCCCCAGATCACGAGCGTCTCGTCCAGCAATCCGTGCTGACGCAAGTCCTGGATCAGGGCCGCCGAAGATCGATCGGTTTGACGGCACTGCCGGGATAGATCCTTGGGCATCTCCTGGTGCTGATCCCAGCCCCGGTGATAGAGCTGAATGAAGCGCACATCCCGCTGGACCAGCCGCCGGGCCAACAGGCAACACGCCGCCGCCGTGCCCGGCTGGGTCACTTCGGGGCCGTACATGTCCAGCACATGTCGCGGCTCGTCAGAGATGTCGGTCAGTTCGGGCGCCGACATCTGCATGCGATAGGCCATTTCGTAAGCGCTGATCCGCGCTGCGATGTTGGGATCGCCAAACACCTCGTGCTTCAATTCGTTCAGCTCCCGGATGCCGTCCAGCACTCGGCGCCGTGCCGCGCGAGAAACCCCCGGAGGATTGTTCACATACAGCACCGGTTCGCGGCCGCCGCGGAACATGACGCCCTGATGCTCGGCCGGCAGAAACCCGCTGCCCCAGTAACGAGTGTGCAGATTCTGCCCTTGATTCATGCCGGAAGCCAACACCACAAACGCCGGCAGGTCGCTATTGACGCTGCCCAAGCCGTAGCTAAGCCAGGCGCCCATCGTTGGCCGGCCTGGCTGCTGGTTGCCGCATTGCAGAAACGTGACGGCCGGATCGTGGTTGATCGCTTCGGTGACGCACGTGCGCACGATACAGATGTCGTCCACAATCTGGCTGGTGTAGGGCAACAACTCCGAAACCTCCGCACCGCTTTGACCATGCTTGCCAAACTTGTAGGGCGATCCGCAGACGATTAACTCCTTGCCGCGGATCTGTGCCAACCGCTGGCCCTTGGTCAACGACTCGGGCATTGCCAGTCCGTGCAACTTGGCCAGCTTCGGTTTGAAGTCAAAGGTCTCGAACTGCGAAACGCCGCCCGACTGGCAAATGAAGATGACACGTTTTGCCCGCGGGGCGACGTGGGGCTGGCCCAACGAACCACTGCCGCCCAATGGCGCTGCGGCCGCGTTCGCGAAATCTTCGTTCAACAAGCCGGCCAGCGCGAGCGAACCGATCGCGGTATGACTTCTGCCCAGGAAGGTGCGACGTGTAAGCAGTTGGTTGATCGGGTCGTTCATGGGATGCATTGCAAGTAGCGGTCCTAATGTTTGGTAACCGTTTCGTCCAGATTCAGGATCGCCTGGGCGACCGAAGTCCAAGCGGCATGCTCGGCCGGATCGACGTTCTTTGCGGGGGGCCACTCGCCGGCCGCGGTCAACTCTTGCGAGGCCTCCGGATTCGCCTGGAAGTGGGCCAGCAGGTCGCGGTAGACTCCTTGGAGAACTTCTCGTTCCCGCGTCTCCGGCGGCCGAGCGAGCGCATTTTGGACAGCGTAGTCGATTCTTTCTTCGAACGTGCCGCCGCCTTCCACTAGGATTCTTTCCGCAAAAACCCGAGCCGCTTCGACAAAGGTAACGTCATTCAGCAAGACCAGCGCTTGGAGGGGCGTGATCGTGACCGGGCGGCTGACCGTACACTCTTCGCGGTTGGGCGCATCGAAGACAGCAAACGCGGGATAGAGAATCGACCGTTTCCAGAAGGTGTACAAGCCACGGCGATAAAGATTCTCACCGTGATCCTGGACGTACTTCCTGCCACCCCCCTCGCCGTACGCCATTTCCCGCCACAGGCCGGGCGGCTGGTAAGGTTTGACCGAAGGGCCGCCGATTTTTTCATTTAACATGCCCGCGATGAAAAGCGCGTTGTCGCGGACCGTTTCCGCGGGCAGCCGAAAGCGGGGCCCGCGGCTCAGCAGCCGGTTCTCCGGATCGCGGGCGATCTGTTCGGTCGACGCCGCCGAAGACTGCCGATAGGTTGCCGACATGACGATCTGTTTGAGGAGTTGTCGGACGTCCCAACCCGATTCAACGAACTCGACGGCCAGCCAATCGAGCAAGAGAGGATGGCTGGGCAAGTCGCCGCGGGTGCCGAAGTCGTTGGCGGTTTTGACGATTCCGGTCCCGAACAACATGGCCCACAGGCGATTGACCGTGACCCTCGCCGGCAAGGGATTGCCAGGGTCGGTTAACCAGTCGGCCAGTGCCAACCGCGGCGTCCGCGCGGTGGGAAGCTCCGGCAGGCAGACGGGGACCCCGGGTTCGACCTGTTCGCCATGATTACGAAAATCGCCGCGGATCAAAATGTAAGTAGGCGTTCGCTCCGGAGCATCCTGCATCACACGCAACCGCGGAACGCCTTTCTGAATCGCGGCCAGCTCCTTCTTCTTCAGCTCGATTTGTGTCCGGCACTGTTCATCATCTCCCGTTCCTGTTTGTCCTGTTCCCTGTTGCCCCGTTGACAGCTGATCTTCCAGAGCTGAGATTTCTTCGCCCAGCGCGGCCATTTTCTCGCGGAGCTCCGCGGTCGGCACGTCGATGGAAGGTGGTGCGTAAAATCCGCGATGAAGATGGTTGCCCGGCACCTGGTCAAAAAACGCGAACAGCTGATAAAACTCCCGTTGGGTGAAGGGGTCATATTTGTGGTCGTGACATTCCGTGCATTGCAGCGTGACGCCCAACCAGACGGCGGCGGTCGTGTTAACCCGATCGACGGCATACTTGACACGATATTCCTCCGGATTGGCGCCCCCTTCGCTGGACGTGGGACCGTTGCGGTGAAAGGCCGAGCCGACTTTCTGCTCCAACGTCCCGTCAGGAATCTGGTCGCCGGCGATCTGCTCGCGCGTGAATTCGTCAAACGGCTTGTTCTTGTTGAACGACTCGATCACGTAGTCGCGATAGGGCCACATGGCCCGTGATGTGTCGTCGTGGTAGCCATCCGAATCGCCGTAGCGGGCCAGATCCAACCAGTGTTGGGCCATGCGTTCGCCATAACGGCGTGAGGCGAGCAGGCGGTCCACCAGTTGCTCGTACGCGCCCTCCGACCGGTTGTCGATAAACGCTTGGACCTCTTGCGGATTCGGCGGCAGACCGGTCAGGTCCAGCGACAAACGACGGATCAGCGTGCGGCGGTCGGCCTCGGGCGAAGGAGTGAGGCCTTGCTGTTCCAGCCGAGCGAGGACAAACAGGTCGATGGCGCCCTGCGTCCAAACCGCATGCTCGACGACCGGCAACGCGGGTCGCCGAGGCGCCACAAAGGCCCAATGTTGGGAAAACTCGGCGCCTTCGGCAATCCACCGCTCGAGCACCCGCTTCTGTTCGGCGGAGAGCGGCTTTTTGGCTACCGGCGGCGGCATGACCAAGTCCGGATCTTGCTCATTGATTCGGCGCACCAATTCGCTGGCCAGCGCGTCGCCCGGCACGATCGCCTCGACTTCGACGGCACTGTCGCGAACGTCCAGCCGCAAGTCCGCTTCACGCTCTCTGGCGTCGGGACCATGACAGGCAAAACAGTGGTCCGCCAGAATCGGCCGAACATCGTGGATGAAATCGATGTCGTCGTGTAATTCGGGTGCGGCCGCCAACGAGGTCACCGACAGCGCAA
>Ga0310120_10001272_pt1 | contig 19046 bp, 13 predicted proteins | sample CB27_AW_983_MG_FD_203506 | JGI IMG/M metagenome (GOLD analysis project Ga0310120, IMG submission 203506) | Marine microbial communities from Western Arctic Ocean, Canada - CB27_AW_983 | ecosystem: Environmental > Aquatic > Marine > Oceanic | place: Canada: Western Arctic Ocean | collected...
CCCGAACATGTGAGCTATCGTCCTCGCAGTGAAATGGAAGAAGACCCGAATTTTAAACAGTTAATCCCCTATGTTATTTTCCGGCACGTCGACGAGCAGAAGGTGGTTCGTATTTTCAAATACACTCGTGGCGGTGGTCAGGGAGAAAAGCGGCTCCATAATAAAGTCAGTATTGGCATCGGAGGACACATTTCTTCGATCGACCAGGACTCCGAGAGCCTTTCTTCATATGACGAGGGGATGCGACGCGAGCTCGAGGAAGAGGTTTCGATCGAAACCAGCTATGAACAAAATGTGGTTGGTCTCATCAATGACGACGAAACCGAAGTCGGTCGAGTGCACCTTGGGGTGATTCACCTGTTTGACGTTGAACAACCGCTCGTCAAACCACGTGAAGATGATATCAACGATGCCGGCTTCGAACCCGTCAATCGGCTCAAGCATCAAGTGGACCACATGGAGAGCTGGTCACGGTTTTGCTTGGAGGCGCTTTTCGTGTAGGGAAGGTGTTCACGCCCGTTTCCTAACGGCTTCACATACCTCGACCAGGTCCGATGCGACCTTTCACGTTGTATGTAGAAGTCACCGAGTTTCTCATTCAGGCGAGTCATTGAGTCACACCTCGCTCCTCAGCTCATGCTCCAGACCCCAATTTACATGGACAATCACGCAACGACTCGCGTCGATCCGCGGGTCGTGGAGTGCATGATGCCCTGGTTTTCCGAGCACTACGGTAACGCCGGCAGCGTCAGCCATCTGTTCGGTTGGCAGGCGCGAGACGCTGTCGACGAATCTCGAAAGTCGATCGCGGCGGCCATCGGTGCCCGCCCGCGAGAGATCATATTCACCGGCGGCGCAACGGAGAGCAACAACCTCGCCATTCGTGGCGTCGCCGAGCGGAGGCGCCGCAAAGGCAACCATCTGGTCTCCGTTTCGACCGAGCATCCGGCCGTTTTGGATCCCCTCGCTCGGCTGGCCCGCGGTGAGTATGAGGTGACCCGATTGATCCCTGCTCAACAGAGCGCCGACGATGCGGGGCGATTGGATCCCGCGCGGGTGGCGGACGCGATTCGCGACGACACGGTGTTAGTCAGCATCATGTTGGCGAACAATGAGATCGGCGTCATCCAGCCGATCGCGGAGATCGGATCGCTCTGTCGACAGCGTGGGATTCCTCTACACACGGATGCCACGCAGGCGGTGGGTAAGATCCCGGTTGATGTCGACCAACTCCAGGTGGATCTGCTCAGCTTTACAGCCCATAAGATCCATGGTCCCAAAGGCGTGGGCGCTTTGTATGTGCGTCGAGGCGCTTCGGGAGTGCGAATCAGTCCGCTTATCGAGGGAGGTGGCCAGGAGTCGGGACTGCGCAGCGGAACGCTGAATGTGCCGGGCATTGTGGGATTCGCCAAGTCGCTGCAGTTGTGTCTCGACAATATGGACGAACAGAGCGCGGGTTTGGCCGTACTACGGCTGCAGCTGTACACCGGATTGTCCGCGCGGATCACGGATTGCCAACTCAACGGACCGATCTTGGACCAACCTGACCTGCGACTGGCCGGCAACCTAAACGTCCGGATCGAGGGAGTCGACGGTGAAGCGCTCATGATGAGCATGCCGGATCTAGCTGTTTCTAGCGGTAGTGCGTGTACTTCGGCCAATCCGGAGCCCAGTCACGTGTTGCGAGCGATCGGACTGAGCGATGACCAGACACGTAGCAGCCTCCGCTTCGGGCTGGGCCGGTTCAACACGGCCGAAGAGGTCGAGTTTGCGATTGGATTGGTGGCTGAGGCGGTTCAGAGACTGCGCCGGCTTGGTGCTAGTTGATCGTCATTATTTCGGGTAAACCGCGGCCGATTTCGTGACTGGCCTAAATAGGCTTCCCCTAAGGGGCCGATTTGTATATTATGGTGAGTGTGAAATAATAGAAGTTTTTCAAAACCAGCGGACTTTCAAAACCAGCGGACGGAGTTACCAAGTAATGGCCATCAATTTGACTGAACGAGCCGCAGCCGAAGTTAAACGCATCATGCAAGAGCAGAAGCTCGAGGACGGCATGCTGCTCCGCGTCGGCGTTACTGGCGGAGGGTGCAGTGGTTTTTCGTATTCCCTTGGCTTCGACCAGGCGTTTGACGATTCCGCGGACTCCAAATTCGGCTTTCACGGCATTGACATAGTCGTCGACAAGAAAAGCTCGCTGTACCTAGACGGAACCACGGTCGACTTCTTCGACGGTCTTGAAAAACGGGGATTCACTTTCGAAAATCCCAACGCCGTTAAGACTTGTGGCTGTGGTAGCTCGTTTCAAGCTTAGCCATCGCCAACGTTGTTGATTTGTTGAGGGTGTGTCCACTTGCGGCATGCCCTTTTTTCGTGCGCCAATCCAGTTTTCATGAGGGGATGGCAGATGTCGCGAATGATGGCAGATGTCCAATCTATTGCTGGAGACGTGTATGGCATACAATTCCGAGGGCACAACGAGTTTCTACCCGCGGAGAGCGAGCCTTGGCGATCACGGACAAAATTCACATCATCGGTGTCGGGGACGACGGACTCGACGGACTATCCGAAGCCGGCCGTCAAACGATCCATGACGCCGACGTGCTGATTGGTTCGACACGAAACCTGCAAGGGATATCGGAGACGAGTGCGGAGCGGTTGAACTTGGGCACGGATCTGGATCAATTGGTCCAGATGATCGAACAGCGCGGCGACAAGAGCATTGTCGTCTTGACAACCGGCGATCCGCTCTTCTACGGCGTCGCACGCTTTCTTTGTGATCGATTCGGAAAAGATCGTTTTGAGATCCTACCGCACGTTAGCACGATGCAACTGGCGTTTGCCCGCGTCAAGGAAAGTTGGGACGAAGCCTACCTGGCCAATCTCGCCAAAATCGCTCTGAACTCAGCGGTCGCCAAGATACGTGGTTGTGAAAAAGCTGGGCTGTTTACAACGGAAGCCGTTGCCCCAGCGGATGTCGCGCGTACGTTGATCGACCAGCAAATCGACTATTTCACGGCCTACGTTTGCGAGAATCTTGGTTCGCCGGACGAACGGGTCACGCAGGGCGAATTGTTCGAAATCGCCGATCAATCTTTTTCGCCGTTGAATGTCTTGGTGTTGGTCCGCAAGCCAGAACTACCGGACCGACCCATTGAGATGAAAGGACAGGGGCTTTTCGGAAATGCGGATGAACTATTCATGCAGTCCAGGCCCAAGCGCGGATTGCTGACATCACGCGAAGTCCGAGCCGTGGCGCTCGCCTTGCTGGACCTGGGACCAGCAAGCGTGGTGTGGGACGTCGGCGCTGGCAGCGGGTCACTTTCCATTGAATCCGCTATGATCGCCAGCGACGGCATCACCTACGCCATTGAAATGGACCCCGAAGACCATCAGATTCTCGTGCAGAATGCCGAACGATTTGCCGTCAGCAACATCATACAAGTGCTGGGCACGGCTCCAGACGTCTGGAAGGATCTGCCCGACCCAGATGCAGTCTTTATTGGCGGCACGGGCCGCGCCGTCGCGACCATTGCGGCAGCCGCTTTTCAGCGACTGGCGGATAACGGGCGTTTGGTGGCCAATGTGACCGGCGTGGGGAACTTGTCCGCGGTTAGAGAATGCTTACAGCGGCTGACGGGTGACCTGGAAATTCGCATGATCAACGTGGCAAGGTCGACCCACCAGCTGGACGAGATCCGGTTTGAAGCCGCAAATCCAACTTTCCTTATCAGTGCGATAAAGTCGGATTCCTAGCAGATTGGGATTCCCACACAGGAGGGCTTTACCGAGTCGAAATGCCCGAGCAACCGACGGAAAAACGGGTCGACGTGGTTGCGGTAGGCGCACACCCGGATGATGTAGAAATCGGCTGTGGCGGCACGCTGGCCAAATTGGTCCGCCAGGGATATCGCGTGGCCATCGTGGATTTGACCGATGGCGAGCCAACGCCGCGTTGCTCCAGTCCCGACATTCGGCGAGCCGAAGCAACGGCCGCCGCGAAGGCACTGGGCGTCCATGAGCGGGTCATCTTGGAGTTACCGAATCGACGGCTATTTGACTCATTTGAATCACGGGTGGCTCTGGGTAAAGTGTTTCGCCGCCTCAAACCCCGGTTGGTGCTGGGAATTGCGGGTCGAACTCCCATGGCATCTCCCGACCATTGGCAGGCGATGCAGATAACGGATGCCGGTGTGTTTTATTCGCGACTGACCAAATGGGACGACCATTTTGACGGACTGGATATCCACATCATCAGCGCCCAGCTCTATTATCCATTGGGCTTCCAACAGCCGGATGCAACCGACAACTTGGCGCAATTCGTGATAGATATCGGCGATACGCTGGAGACGAAACTCGCCAGTGTCCGATGCTACAAGACTCAATTCCCACCTGCGAAGGCCCACGTTCTCAAGCGGGTCGAAGTCGCCAATCGATCCATTGGCGTCCAGGCAGGATTTGATGCCGGAGAAATGTTTCTCAGCCCTCGTAAGATTGGCGCGACGGATCTATTGAAAGCCGTTTTCCCGACGTGACTGGCGTCCGTGTTAGAGCTTTCCGTCTCATCAACGAAATTCACGCAACAGCTCCAACGTCGAGGCGATATCGTCGGCCAACGACGCCTCAAACGTCAGTCGCTGTTTCGTGGTCGGATGGTCTAGGCTAATTCGTCTGGCATGGAGCGCCTGCCGCTGCAAAACATATTGATCGTCCTTTGAGTTGCCATTCAACTCGCCACGGGTTACGCGCGCATGACCGGCGTACAGCCGGTCACAGAGGACGGGACAGCCGGCATGGGTCAGGTGGACGCGAATCTGGTGCGTCCGCCCCGTCTTTGGGAATACATTGATGACGGCAAAGCCTCGAAAACGTTCCACAACCTGGTACCGAGTGACCGCGTCACGAGTGGTTGGATGGCCCGCTCGGATGGCCATCTTATCGCGCTGGTATGGATGGACTCCAATCGGCTTGTCGATGACGTCGGCGTCACGGTCCGGAACACCACGGACAATTGCCAAATATTCTTTTTCAACCGTCCTGGCCTCAAACTGAGATGCCAGTGCCTGGTGCGAAGTGTCATTCTTCGCCACGACAAGAATGCCACTCGTGTCCCGATCCAGCCGATGGACGATACCGGGTCGCGAGGCACCTCCGACGGTGCTAAGAGATTCAAAGTGGTAAGCGAGTCCAGCCACAAGAGTTCCGCTCCAATGGCCTTTGGATGGGTGAACCACAATCCCCGCCGGCTTGTTGATGACTACCATTTGGTCATCCTCGTGAACAATGTCCAATGGCATGGGTTCCGGCTCAGGCGCGGGCGGGGACGCGGGGGCGTCCACGAGTTCGACGCGCTGGTCCAGCACCAGGCGGTAATTTGGTTTGGCCCGCTTTCCGTCAACCAAGGCTGTCCCGTCGACGATAGCTCGCCGCAACTGAGTGCGACTAAATGCCGGAAACTCCAAAGCCAACACGACGTCTAGCCGCTTCCCAATCTGGTCCTGAGAAACCAGAAAAGAGCCATGACCGGCTGCCGCGGACTCATTGGACATCGTCGTCACCGCCAGCGCGGCATGAGAGGCTATTTAGCGGCGGGAGCATCATCTTGCGAGGCTTACTCACCCTCGTTTTCAGAAGTGTCCGTTTCAGAAGTGTCCGTTTCAGAATGGGAGGACGAAGCTTCCTGATCGGTCGGAGCGCTCTGCGTTGGTTCGTCAGCTTCTACGTCTGAAGTTTCACTCGAATCGGCTGAACTGTTGGAAGCGTCGCTGGACGGCTCCTCGGCGCCACGCTCACCGGCAAAATCGTCGAAAACTCCATCCGATGCGGCTTCGGTGCCAAGATCGATTGCCCGTTCGGGCGGTTGCAGACCGGGGCCATCGGAGAGGTTGTCGGTCGCGAAATCGCCCGTTGAACCATCCAGCCCCAGATTGCCCAGTTGTTGCCGGTTGCGCGCCGGCGGAGGCTGTTTGACAAACCACGTGTAGAATTCGCGGGTCGAAGGCCGACTGATGAAACTCAAACGCTCGCCCGCGAGTTCAGCGATCGCGGTGTCGGGCCAACCGTCGATGACGCGCTGATATTGTCTCACTGCGTCGTCGAATTCTTCCAGAGCTTCATGGGCTTGCGCGAGCCCGAACAGGGCTCGCTGCTTCAACATATCATCTTGTGCGGCAGCCAACGCATCCTGGTATCTCTCCTTGGCAGCGATAAATTCACCAGCGGCCCCTTGCCGATCGTAATTCATGGTTTGCGTTCCACGTGACAAAAAGATATCACCAGCGGATTGAAGGGCCCAGGCAGCCGCCTTGGTACCGGCATACTGATTGGCGACGTCACTCAAGCCATCCGCGTCGGCAAAGTCGCGCGCACCGAAATAGACGGACCAGCTCTTCTCATTGTTTTTCTGTTTCTGGCCGGAGAAATAGAACCCTGAAAAGATCACCGCCGCCAGCACGGCGGCCAAGCCAACGAGCGTCTTGCTGTAAGGTTGAATTTTCTGAATGTACTCACCGAGTGCACCGGCGAGTTTATTTTCTTGCAGTTCGTGGCGACGTTCTGATTTCATCGTGCTTTGGGAGCTGGATCACCTAGGAATTCGTTGACGGCTCCGTTTTACCATTGACGGAAACACACCCGCTAATGGGAACTCGAAACCCTGAGCATCCCGGACTGGTTGACCGTGGTAAAATGCGGACCGTGGTAAAAATGCGCGCGAGGCCTCTCATCCCGTGAATCATTCCCCGACTCATCCGATGCCATCGGAACGAAGGGCGCGGAATGCTAGCCTGTAGCCAGGGAAGTATAGAGCCCTCGGAACGACAGCGTCAAGGTCGGCGGGGTCCAATCGAGCCTGCCTCGTGGCTGGCAAAGGGCGCATTTTGGAGCCAGGTCTCGTAGCGCGTCAACCGCGAAGATGACGTTGCCCCTTCCGCGGGCGGGACCGTCAAGATACATTCAGCTGGTTGCCTATCGCCCCCTATCACGCTGAATTGACACGGACGGACCGACTTGCATGGACAGCGGACTTCTGGACAGCGGACTTTTCACTGGCCTAAATCCACCGCAGCTGGAAGCCGTGCGTAAGAAATCCGGCCCCATGTTGGTGCTGGCCGGCGCCGGGACAGGCAAAACACGGGTGGTAACCTATCGCATCGCGAATTTGATCCGATCTGGGACTCATCCGGACCGGGTTTTGGCGGTGACCTTTACAAATAAGGCCGCCAATGAAATGCGCGAGAGAGTGAAAGGGCTCATCAAGACGCGCCGGCAAGATACCACGCCAGAAATCTCGACATTTCATAGTCTTTGCGTACGCATACTCCGCCGTCACATTGCGCAATTGTCGTACCCGGAGCGATTCACGATCTACGCCAGTGGCCAGCAGGAGAGCCTGGCACGGCGAGTCCTACGTGAAGTTCAGATACCTGGCGAAATGCTCAAACCCAGCGACCTGCTGCACTTCATCAGTAGCTGGAAATGTCGTTCCATGAATCCGTCCGAGGCCACCAAAGACGCGGAAAACGAAAAGGAGCTCCTCGCGGCCGCGGCCTACCGCCGATACCAGCGAACACTGAAGGCGTTGGGGGCCGTTGATTTCGACGATTTGCTTTTGCTCACCGAACAGCTATTTTCTCAATTCGCCGAAGTACGACGCGCCGAGGCCGGACGATTTGATCACGTATTGGTTGACGAATACCAGGACACAAACCAGAGCCAATACCGCATCGTCAAGGCGTTGGCCGCCGGCCACCGAAACCTGTGCGTCGTGGGAGACGACGACCAATCGATCTACGCCTGGCGAGGCGCCGAGGTTGAGCACATCCTGGGCTTCCAAAAGGACTGGCCGGAAGCAATGGTTGTGCGACTGGAGAACAACTATCGATCGACGGCGGCGATCTTGGAAATGGCCAATCGCTTGATCCACTGCAACCTAACTCGTTACCCCAAGACACTGCAAGCGGCGCGGATGGGAGGAGCGAAGCCCCGTATTTTACAGCACGAAGATGAGGCCACCGAAGCACGTGAGACCGTCGTGGAGTTGAAACGAAGGATCAAGAACGATCCGCATCTGGAGCCTCGCGACTTTGCGATCCTGTTTCGTACCAATGAGCAACCTCGCGCCTTTGAGCAAGAACTACGACGAGCCGACGTGCCCTATGTGTTGGTGGGCGGGATGTCGTTTTTTGATCGGAAAGAAGTGCGGGACATTACCGCCTACATTAAGATCTTGGATGACCCCGACGAAGAGATGTCGCTACGGCGGGCCATGAACAATCCGCCCCGTGGGATCGGCCCGAAAGCCATCCAACAGTTGTCCGAGCATGCCTTGGCGAACAGGAGTTCCTTGTGGAACGCCATGACCAATGCAGACTCACTCCCCGATCTGAGCTCGGCCCATCGCAACGCCGTGTCCAAGTTCGTTGACACGATCCAAAGCCACCAGTCTCGATTGGCTGCCGAGGGTGGCGTTTCGGTCGTGAACAGCCTCATCGGTAAGATTCAATATCGATCGGAGCTGGACCGGTTATTCCAGGACGAGCAAGAACGCGACACGCGCTGGCGCATGGTGGAAGAGTTGGTCAACGGACTCGGCGAATACGAACAGAGATCGAAACGTGGTAGTCTCAGCGAATTCCTGGATGACCTGATGCTCTCTCAAAGAGAGACCTCGGAAGACAAGGAGAAGCAGTTGCGGCGCAACGCGGTGGCCTTGATGACGCTCCACGCCGCGAAAGGATTGGAGTTCCCGCACGTCTACATGGTGGGGCTGGAAAACGGCATTTTGCCACATCATCGCAGCCTGAAGATTGGCGGCAACGCAATTGAGGAGGAGCGCCGCCTCTGTTACGTCGGTGTGACGCGTGCACAGGATACATTGACACTTTCGCTGGCCCTGGGACGCCGCAAGTGGGGAAGACTAAGCCCGACCGACCCCAGCGACTTCCTTTACGAGATGGCGGGACTCGAAAAACCGCCGCCGGAAAAAAAACAGCATGCGGGTCAGCCGCACGCGACTCGGGGTCGCAAGAATTCCTCCGGACGCCACCGTTAGCCCCGCACCGGCTAGCGAACTCGTATCCGTGGCATCCCGTTGGAAACCGGCGTAACCTCACCCACGACACTGGCCATCGCGTGACCGTGACTTCGAAGTTGCTGGGCCAAATCGTGGGCGACTTCCGCGGGGGCAGCGATCAACAGACCTCCATTGGTTTGAGGGTCGAACAATAGCGGCCATGCCGGATGTTGACGCCGGTTCGAGTCAATCTCCACGTGATCTTCGGCCGCACGATTTGACGGCGCGAGTGTGCTTTCAACGCCGTCGGCCCACAGCGAGGCCGCGCCGGGAAGCACCGGCATCTCGTCGAGCCATAACTCCGCGCTAAACGGGCCAAAGCTGAGCAGCTCTAGCAGGTGTCCGGCCAGTCCAAAACCGGTGATATCGGTCATCGCCGATACGCCTTGTTTGATCGCCATGCTGGCGGCGATGGAATTGTTGGTCAACATTGTGTCGAGTAAACTTTCCATCCAACTGGCGCGACACAGGGCCCGCATATGGGCAGCCAAGAGGATGCCCGACCCCAGCGGCTTGGTTAACAACAACTGGTCGCCGACACTCAGCTGATTGGTCGCGTCCAGGTCCGATTGCGCGGCGCTACCAAGTACAGTGAAGCCGATCGTCATCTGAGGGCCTTCCAGTGTATGGCCTCCCACGACAGACACACTCATCGAGTCGAATTCGTGTTTGGCTCCCCCCAGCAGATCTCGCAGCACACGCGACTGGGCCCTGGCACTTCCCTCGGGAATCGTGACCTGGGCCAATGCCGACCAGGGTCGTGCTCCCATGGCATGGATGTCGCTGGTCGCATTCAGCGCCGCGATGCGACCGGCCATGTAGAGATCGTCTAGCGGTGGAGCGAAGAAGTCGTTACTGACAACCAACGATTCACCGTGAGGGGGACTCAGGATGGCTGCGTCGTCCGGTTCATCCAAGCCACGAATTACCTCAGGCCCATTGGCGAAACTGAGCTCCGCGAGTGATGCCGAGAGGGTCGCGGAGCCAACTTTTCCGCCGCAGCCCGTGCATCGCATTTCCGTGGCGGAATCGTCCGGTGCTGGCATCGACATCTTCGTTGGTTCATAGTTGTGGTACATCTTCATGAATCGTCGATCGATGTAGTCCTTAAGACTCCAGGCCCACCCACCCCTAACGGTTCGACCGCCATAGTCTCCGATGGCCGTGCCGTCCCCCAGATTGATCAATTTGAGGAAGGACCGCTGTGGCCGATAGATAGCCAGCGGCTGTTGGTTCAGTAGCCTGTGGATATTCGTCCACAGCACTGGGCCCTGGCGTACGGCATGGACACCCGCTTTTGGCAAAGCGTTGTCTTCAATGGTGCCCGTATCGCCCACGGCAAAGACGCGATCGGAGCTCACACTCCGCAGTGTCGGTCGTGTCAGCAGGAAGCCACGATCATCCGTTGCAAGTCCCATCTCCCGCAGCCAATCGGGAGCCGTCGCACCGGTGGCCCACAGCACGATGTCCGCCCTCACCCGCCGACCGTCACGCTCACACACGTGTTGGTGCGTGACGGATTGGACGCGAAATCCTTTGTGCAGTTGGATATCCCGCTCGGCGAGGCATGTTTCCACGGCCCGTTGGGTGCTCGTTGACGTTCCCGCCGCCACCTGGTCGGCCGATGTGACGAGATTGACGACAAAGGGTCGGGAACCGAGATGCTGTCGGAGCCGCGTACCCGTGCAGAATGCGATCTCCACTCCACCGATTCCAGCGCCCACGATGGTCACATGAATCGGACGATCCGCAATCTTGTCCATGACGATACCAAACCGCTGGTCGAATCGCTTCAGAAAAGTTTGCATCGGCTTGATCGCCAAGACGCTCCCGCCATCGAACTCGACACTCCCCATGTTCGGCACGGAGCCCACGCCGATGGAAAGCACGTCATACTCCAACGGCGCTCGCTCGCGAAATAACAGCCGGCGAGTTTGCGGGTCGTGTCCGACCACCTCTTCGATAATCAAGCGAGCCCCAGCGGCCGCGGCCAATCGCACTAGATCAATCTCCATCAGCGACTGGTCATACTGGCCACTCAAGACCCCGGGGACCATCCCTGAGTAAGTCGCCACGGGAAAATCCGAGACGCATGTCAACCGCGCGTCATGGAGCGGCCTCATTTTCCACATTCGTAAGACATGCGCGTTGGTATGCCCCACCCCAAGCAGCACAATTTCGAATCGTGAAAGTCGTTTGTTCATACGGCCCCGGTACCGTTCAGTCTCTAGTCACGCCTCGTCATACCTCCCAATTCGGGAAAGCCTTTGGGCAGCTCCACGATCCCAGCCGACTCGATATCCGGAAATTCGGGCCCAGCTATGACATCTTGCCCTCAGGCACTCGGCACTCGGCACAGTCTTCGGGCACGCCGCAAATCCTCGTATGGCGCCTGATGAGCCATTCACCGCGAGCCGTCGTCGGGATTCGAGCTGGAATCAGCTGCATCCTCGGCTCATTGGCTTATCGAGACAAGCCCACAACCTTGGGAGTTGTTGGATCCGTGTTCACACGACCAACACCTCCCCACGGTTTCTCGTCGATCCGATTGGTGACCCTGGTCATGGCGGTGGGCTCTCATCTGGGCGAATGACGTTTCCTCAATGAAACGGACCCGATGGAGACTGTTCGCCCTGTCAGCTCCACGGGATTTCTCATTGGTAGCCATTCTCGGTTGTCACATTGTTTCTTCTTCGTTTAAATGGTCTCTACGTTTAAATGGTCTCTTGACCATTCGCGTGACGATCGACCAGCTTACTTGCGTATGAGCACATGTGACGTGGGGCCCCACATCGAGGAGAGCACAATTTGGCAGATGAACCACAGGTTTACGAGAAACTCGGCGCCTTCTACCTGGGCAAAGAGTTCGACATTGAAGGTCGGAAGTTGCTCGACAACCTGGTCATGTACGATTCCAAGGACCTGGTCACGCACACAGTGATCGTCGGTATGACCGGCAGCGGAAAAACGGGGTTGGAGTGGGACTCATCGAGGAGGCGGCCATCGATGGTATACCAGCGTTGGTAGTGGATCCAAAAGGTGATCTGACGAACTTAATGTTGTCTTTTCCTGAGTTGGCTCCCAGCGATTTCGCGCCCTGGATCAATCCAGACGAAGCGCGTCAAAAGAACCAGTCGGTGGAAGAGTTCGCGGCGGCGCAAGCCGATACTTGGAAGAATGGTCTTGACCAGTGGCATCAAACTCCAGACCGGATTCGTCGTTTTCGTGACGCGGCCGATTTTACAGTTTACACGCCCGGCAGTGACGCTGGGGTTCCAGTCTCCATACTTTCCTCATTCGAGACGCCGCCAGCGGCAGTCCGCGAGGATGGTGACCTACTGGGAGATCGCGTGAGCACGACCGCCACCAGTGTCCTGGCACTGTTGGGCATCGACGCTGATCCGATCCGATCCGATCTCGCGAACACATTTTGGTCACTACGATTCTGGAAGATGCATGGGGGCATGGCCTCAATCTCGACCTGGGCAGTCTAATACAGTCCGTGCGGAACCCACCGGTAAATAAAGTCGGTGTTCTTGACCTGGAGTCCTTCTATCCTGCCAAGGAGCGTTTCGAGCTTGCAACGGCACTCAACAACTTATTGGCCGCGCCTGGATTCGAGCAATGGTTGACAGGAGCGCCGCTCGACATCGATAGGATGCTCTACACTCCGGCGGGAAAGCCTCGCATATCCATCTAATACATCGCGCATCTTTCCGATTCGGAACGGATGTTCTTCATGTCCCTATTGTTGAATCAGACGCTGGGGTGGATGCGGAGTCGATCGGGGACGACCAGTCTCCGTGCGTTGCTTTACATGGATGAGCTATTCGGATACATGCCCCCGATTGGCGAGCCACCCAGCAAAAAGCCTCTTTTAACGCTACTGAAGCAGGCACGCGCCTTTGGATTGGGAGTGGTGCTGGCGACTCAGAATCCCGTGGACTTGGATTACAAGGGATTGTCCAATACAGGTACATGGTTTTGGGGCGATTGCAGACGGAGCGAGACCGCCAGCGTGTTTTGGACGGGCTGGAGGGGGTCGCCAGCGAGTCAGACGTTGGATTTGAACGTGGCGAAATTGCCGACATTCTTTCCGGATTAGGTAAACGTGTCTTCCTGCTGCACAACGTTCACGAAGACCATCCGGTCACGTTCCAAACTCGTTGGGTGCTGTCTTATCTGGCGGGCCCCATGACCCGAACGCAGGTCAAGACGCTGATGGCATCCAAGAAGGCGTTGATGAAATATGACGACGAGTCGGAGCCAAAGGGAACTGGGCGGGAAAACAGTGAAACTCGGACGTCTCCAGTGAAAGAGGCAACGACACGACGCGATATCTCTCAACGGCCAGTGTTACCCCCATCCATTACCCAGGTATTCCTGCCGATCCGGTGTAGGGTCCAAGAAGATCAACTGGTCTATTGCCCTGGTCTACTCGCCACTGGCGGAGTGCATTTCGTAAATACTCGAAAGGGTCTCTCGGCAGAAGAAGAACCGTGCCAACTGGCAATGTTCGAGGGACCGACAGCTACCGTTCATTGGGATGCTTCAGAGTCGATTCAATCGGATTCCGGTAGAATTGAGAGCGATCCAGCGTTGCCAGGTGAATTCACCGAGATACCAGCGGAGGCGAGCCAATCAAAGAGCTATACCAAGTGGCGCAAGAGGCTGGCGGACCATCTTTACCGTTCCGCGCGATTCCCTTTGTGGCGGAGCCCAGCGTTGGACGAGTATTCTTTTCACGGCGAGAGCGAACGAGAGTTTCGCATCCGGTTGGTGGAGCGGGCTCGCGAAGCGAGGGACGCACACATCGAAACACTTCGGAAGAAATACGCCCCCAAGCTTAGAGCCATGGAAGAACGCGTCAGAAAGGCAGAGGCCCGCGCGGGGCGAGAACGTCGGGAAGCGTCGGATGCTAGAGTTCAGTCGGCCATCTCCTTGGGGGCCACCATTCTTTCGGCCGTTTTGGGGAGAAAGCGAATTAGCTCCACCACTGTGGGGAAAGCGGCGACGGCTGCACGAGGCTGGAATCGCGCGTCGCAACAAGCCGACGATGTCCAGGAGGCAGAGAAGAGCGTGCAATCCCACGCCGAGAAGCTGGAAGATCTCGAGCTGGAGCTGGAACAGGAAGTCCAAGAGCTTACAGGGCGATTCGACGCGCTCAGCGAGACATTCGACGAAGTTGAACTCAAACCCAGGCGCACGGATATTGACATCCAACAGCTGGCACTGGCATGGGTACCGATGGCTAAAGATAGCCTTGGCAACCTAAAGCCGATCTATAAATAGATTGAATCTCGTTTGAATTCTCTGGCTTCCAAGAAGTTCACACCGTTAGTAAGCTTCGACCTCTTTCGCGGCATGAATGGCGTCGCGACAAGACGGCGTTCGGACAAGACGGCGTTCGGACAAGACGGCGTTCGGACAAGACGGCGTTCGACCGCCGGCAAACCACTGGCCGGCCGTGCAGTCCGACGTTGTGAATCCTCTATCATAATCGGCACAGTTGATCCGTTAGTCCTTTTCATAACAAGTGCCGAAACGCACTATGGATTGCTCGGCTTGCGTTGCGATGAGCAACTAGGTTAAAGCTACTACTTCCACAATCCTGCCGATCTGGGCAACTTCTGAGCGTAGAGTTTAAGTGACAATATCTGTCCTTAATTTGTCGTTGGACGGTTCCATCACGCTTAATCGGTGAGTGACCAACCCCGTTTTGGTTGGCTCACCCATGCTCCAAATTGACATGCAGAAGAAAAAACCTTCGATTATGCGGCGCAGAAACAGGTCGATTCTCATTGAACAGCTTGAAGAGCGCGTACTATTCGACGCCGTGCCCGATGCGGCAGCCACCGAATTGCTGGAGGACGCCGCGGCTCAAGACGCACAGTCCGCGCAAGACCAACAAGCGGAACCGCAAGCGGAATCCAACTCGGCGGCTCAGCGGCGCGAGTTGGTCATTGTTGACACATCGATCGGCGGTCACGAGACGTTGTTGGACGAGCTCCGACAGACCCCCGACGAATCGCGCGATCTCTTCGTCGTAACCATCGATGCGAGCACGGATGGAATCCAGCGAATCACGGCTGTGCTGACGGAGTACACGAACCTGGATGCCGTTCATTTCATCTCCCACGGAAGCGGCGGTGAGATCGAGCTCGGAGCGTCCGTGCTTAACAGCGATACGTTAGCGAGTAACGCTGGCCAATTGGCTCAATGGGGTCTGTCGCTCAATGCTGGCGCCGACTTGCTCTTCTATGGGTGCGACCTGGCTGAAAACGAAGCGGGCCAACAGTTGATCGAATCCATCAGCCTGCTGACAGGTGCGGATGTGGCAGCCAGTGTCGACGACACCGGAATTGCGCTGCGCGGCGGCGACTGGAACCTTGAATACGCCGTCGGAGAGTTACAATCCGAAGTTATCGTGAGCGCTGAACTGGCCGTCAACTGGAATGTAATCCTGATGGGCAACCTGCAGGAGTTCTATGTGCCGATCGCGGAACAGGGCATCTACGACGCCAACGAAAAGATCCTCAACGAAGGAGCACACGGTGCCGTCTCGACAGACACGATGACCATAATCTCGATCACACCGAATCGGGACAGCACCATTATCTATTACGACCACCACGAAGACGGGTTCGAGACGGATCTCACGAATCCGGTGCAATCCACGACAGAGATCTGGGGAGACGGCGACGCATCGAATGGTATCGCACCTGGATTCGCGGTAGATGTGGTGAACGCGGGTGACATCATCACCCTCCAGAACCTAATTGACATCACGGCACCGCCGCCGACTCCGTACGACTTCGACGGCGGTGACTTGATCGCCTCGGACAAGCACCTGGCGGTGACACGCGCGGGCTGGTCGGACTACCCGGGCGTTGTGCTCGCTGGGACGGTCGAAGTCGACGACACGGTGCGTTGGGGAACGAACTACACCTCGCCGATTGGCGAAGATACCGTGCTGAACAATCTCTTTGAATATGTAGGGCTGTTCGTAATGGCGGCCGTGGACAATACGACGGTCAATATCGATGTGGACGGTGATGGAACAGACGACGTCACGACAGTTTTAAACCAGGGGCAGACGTACCACGTGGATGGTGGCATCCAGCAGGGCGCCACGGTCACGGCGACGGACATTGTCCAAGTCGACTTGATCACCGGTGACCGTGATTCGTCTGTCGACTCGCGTTGGTACGCGATCAAACCTCGCTCGGATTGGTCGGACGCCTACTTGACACCGATTGCCACGACCTCGTCATCGGCACCTTCGAGCATCGTGGTGTTCAATTCGCATAGCACTTCTCTTGACATCTCGATTGAAACACTCGCAGGCACGGTCAGCCGTACAGTGGCCGCCAACTCGACCTTGGTCGAGACACTCGCCTTGGAACCAACAACATCTGGGGCAAGAATCTCCAGTGACGACGGAAGGGATTTCTATGCCGTGGTGGCGGTAGATACAGATACTTCCCACACAGCTTATGACTCCGGTATCGGCATCATTTCCGAGGATCTGCTAACTGAGATGGCGTTGGCCGGATGGGGCCCGGGTTCGTCTGATCTGTCACAGAATGGCAGCCCGATCTGGGTCACGGCAACGGAGGATACAACCGTCTATATTGATTTCGACGGGGACCCGTCGACCGGTCTGCTAACGGATCCACACGGAAACCAATACGACCAATCCGTCGCTGTTTCTCGATTAGAGTCAGTGCGGATATTCGACACCAGCGACAACGACCAAACGGGAACGCGAGTCTACACTGCCGACGGCACAAAGGTCGCCGTTGCCTGGGCGTTGGATCCCGGTACCGCGGGAGCTGGCAGTCCCTTCCTAGACCTAGGGACCGTCGTCGTTGCATTCCCGCTTCCCGATGTCACGAAGACGGCATCTCTTGCTAACGACCTGAACGGAAATAGAATGGCCGATCCAGGCGACACGGTGACCTGGACGATCACGATTACCAACCGAGATATCCGTGCGATTGGTGGAATAACGGTCATTGACACGGTGCCGACCAACACGTCGTATGTCGCGGGTTCCACGTACGTGGATGGGATTCTACAGACGGACTCGGGGACAACTCTAATTCCACTCGATGAGGGAGGGCTGGCGATGTCCGACATCGCCGTGGGAGGCTCGTCGGTCGTCACGTTCGACACGGTGCTCGACACTGGCGGACCCTCCTATTCATCGATCACCAACACCGTCACCGTTGTTACTGACATTTGGAACACAGGCGCAACTCATGTCGAGACGGTGAATACACTTCCACCACAAATGGACCTGGACGCCGACGATAGTTCGGGTCAGACCGGCTCCGATTTTATCACGACTTTTACGGAACAAGGCGGCCCGATCTCGATCGCTGACGCGGATGCGTTCACATCCGATTCAGATAGCGCCTATCTCACGGCATTGACGGTCACTATCACCAATCTGATGGATCCGGGCAACGAAACACTGGCCGCGACCACCGCGGGGACGAACATCTCGGCAAGTTATGACAGTGGCACGGGCGTACTATCGCTAATAGGCACGGACACTTTGGCCATGTATGACCAAGTACTCCGCACAATCACTTACGATAACACGTCCTCGGAACCAGAAACGACGAACCGGGCGATTACATTTGTGACCAGTGATGGCTCCTTCAGCTCGACGGTCGCGACGACAACAGTGCAGATCTCGCCGGTGAACGACAATGATCCGGTCGCAGCTGCTGACAGCTTCACGGTCGACGAAGGGGCGACGTTTGATACAACTGGGAGCGATCTTCTGGATAGTGGATTCTCCTCAGTGCTGGGCAATGACACTGACGCCGACCTTCCCAATGACACTTTGACGGCAACGCTATTGAGCAGCGTTAGTCACGGAAGCCTGGTTCTAAACGCGGATGATACATTCACGTACATTCACGATGACACGGAGAATTTCACTGATTCCTTCACCTATTCGGTGTCGGACTCAAATGGCGGAGCCACGGACACGGCCACGGTTTTCATCACCGTGACGCCGATCAACGAGGATCCGATCGCTGTCGACGACAGTTACCAAATCAGCCCGGACACGGTATTGGTCGAATCGGTCGGAAGTCTCACTAGTAACGACTTCGATCCAGAAGGCGAGCCGTTCACGGTCACGACCACACCGACAACGGCGCCGACGAACGGGACGTTGACACTCTTCGATGACGGCTCCTTCATCTACATCCCCGACGCTGGTTTTACCGGAACGGACACGTTTGAGTATGAGATATCCACATTGGGGATGGCGACCGATACCGCGGTCGTGACGATCGACGTCGTTGCACATGACTGTGACGCGCTGACCACCGACTTAGTGGCTTACTGGAATTTTGACGACGGGGCCGGCACAACGGCCACCGATACCGCTCCGAGTGACACGATCGTCGACGACGGGACGTTGACATCGGGGGCAACTTTCTCGACTTCGGGGCAACGGAATGATTCAGTCTACTTCGATGGTACGTCTGGCATCACCGTTGCCAATTCCAGTGAAATCAACACATCCATCATAACCCAACGGACGGTCGCCTTTTGGTTCAACGCAGACGACGTGAATTCCGGACGCCAGGTGATATTCGAAGAGGGTGGTGGCGGCCGCGGCTTAAACATCTACATCGACGGCGGTAGTTTGATTGTCGGGGGATGGAATACCTCCGGTAGTGAGAGTGGGTGGGGCGGCACGTATCTCGATTTGGGGGCCGTTACTAGCGGCCAATGGCACCACGTCGCATTGACACTCGATGGCACCGCAACGATTCAACCGGACGTATTCAAAGGCTATCTGGATGGCGTGGAGGTGGCCAGCGGCAGTGGCTCTCAGCTTTGGGCGCACGCCGGCGACGTTCGCATCGGCGAGTCCGGGGGTAGCCGGTACCCAACTGGGTCCCCCAGTGCCAGCAATCCGTTCGCAGAATTTCTGGACGACGGT
>Ga0310120_10001273_pt1 | contig 19043 bp, 10 predicted proteins | sample CB27_AW_983_MG_FD_203506 | JGI IMG/M metagenome (GOLD analysis project Ga0310120, IMG submission 203506) | Marine microbial communities from Western Arctic Ocean, Canada - CB27_AW_983 | ecosystem: Environmental > Aquatic > Marine > Oceanic | place: Canada: Western Arctic Ocean | collected...
TGGTGGTGAACTGGGGCGACACGCTCAGTCCCGACAACCAGACGACGTATACTTACGGTCCCAGTGACACCGGCACGCAGACCTTCCAACTCACCCACCAGTACCTGGACGACAACCCCACGGATACAGCCCAGGACATCTACACGATTAACGTCATGGTGACCGATGACGATGGCGGCACAGATACTGCCGACACGACAGTCGCCGTCAGGAACGTCGCACCGATCGTTGAGCTCGATTCGGTAACAATGATCAACGAAGACGGTACCGCTACCCTGACGGGCACGATCACCGATCCGGGCACGCTCGACACGTTTACGCTGGTAGTGAACTGGGGCGACACGCTCAGTCCCGACAACCAGACGACGTATACTTACGGTCCCAGTGACACCGGCACGCAGACCTTCCAACTCACCCACCAGTACCTGGACGACAACCCCACTAACACGGCCCAGGACACGTACACGATTAACGTCATGGTCACCGATGACGATGGTGGAACGGACACAAACCAACGAGTTGCGACGATCAATAACGTGCTACCAGTTCTCACACCAATTTCAGTCAGTGGCGACTTGATAGAGGGTGAAACGGTTCATATTATCACGCTATTCATCGATGCAAGTATTTTGGATACATACGCCGCACAAATCGACTGGGGTGACGGCACGGCTACTGAATCACCAACGATCGATGCATCCATTCGAAGTGGGACTCTCAGTGGCAGCCATGTTTTTATTGATCAGGGCACGTACATGGCAACCATTCGAGTTGCAGATGACGACATGTCGGGCGATTTCGAAAACGGGTTGGTGAACGTCGATTATGTAGAGCGTAGTCTGGCCATTGAAATCCTAAACGCTGATCCGGAAATTGCTCCGTTCGAACCTCATTTTGTGGATGAAGGTCAATCGACGGAGATATCAGGAACATTCACCGACAGGGGCATACTCGATACGCACGCCGCACAAATTGACTGGGGCGACGGGGGAGCGCCCGAATCGATGCCAATTGACCAGGGCAGCGGCAGCGGTTCATTTGGGACGAGTCACATTTTTGCCGATGATGGCGTCTACAACGTGGCAACCACGGTCATGGATATGGACGGTGGCCAGTCGACTACGCACTTTACGGTCGCGGTTTCCAATATATTGCCGACGCTGAGCGTGGTGGAGGATCAGACGGTCACCATGAAAGAGCCTCTTGGGGTCCCATTTTTGGGCACCTTTACCGACCCAGGGTTCAACAACCCTGCGAACCCGAACGAGGCTCCCGAGGGTAGCCGGGAGAACTTCTATGTCAAGATCGACTGGGGGGATCTTACGAGTGATCTGGTCATGGTATCGACCGTCATCGACGGCGGTCCCAACGTGCTGACAATAGGTTCATTTGATGGCGTCCACACGTACCAAGATCCTGCTCTTTACACGGTGACTATCACGCTTGCCGATGATGACTCGAACGGCAGCTACGATATTGGGACATTTGACGTTACGGTAGAAGTAGGAAGCAACGGCGTACAAACTGCGGAGCAAAGTAGTGGTGACGATCTCACTGCCGTGTTTTCATACGAACTTATTAGACCTTCGACAGCCGACAAGACACGGTCGAAAGTGATTGAAGTCACCGCTCCACAGCCGAGTGCGGTTACCATTGAGGTTCAAGTTGCCGATTTCCAGGCCACCACGGTCGATCTGACGACTTCGTCGGAGCGTTACCTGATGCTCCAGGTTGTCAATCCGGACGGGAGCAAGGGTGAATTGTATCGGATCGAACCGAAGGTGCTGTACGACCTGGAAACATTCTTCCGCTCGATGCCGAACAATCGGTATGAGATTTGGCTCATTCAAACCGAAACGAACACCCAGAGGCTGGTGCTGACAGCGACCGTGCGGGATGGCCAGGGAATTGATCCTGCGGACGAATCCGATGGTGGTCAGGAGAAACCGCCCCAGGAGGACCAACAAATCAAATCGGACGATGTCGATCCCTTGGAAAACCAGCCGCACCTGGAAACCACACCCCTGGATCTTTTTGAGAATCCTCAAAGTAACGAACTTTCCTTACCCCCTGGCAATCCCGTACCAGAAGCTCCCCTACCGGCCCAGCTATGGGAAGAGCTCGGTGAGGAACGGATCTCTCAGGCGACCGGGAAAAATCAACACAATCCTGTAGAATTAACCTCTGCGGCAACCATGATGATCGGCCTTGCCCGCGCCGGCTGGACAATACGAGGTCGGCAGCACACGAGCAGCCATGATCGCCGCAAATGGCAACGCCTGACGCGGTCGAGTCGACTTCGTCGCCAGCTGTGTCGACTTCGTCGCCAGCTGTGTCGACTTCGTCGCCAGCTGTCAGGAGCAGAAGAACTTATCGGAGATGAACACACGCATTGCCAAAACAGCGGACTCCCTCGCGAATCATTGGACCTACTGAATTGTTGACTGTTTTTTACTTTCCCATTCGACACTTGGCGTTTAGCCGTATCCTGTACGATTGACGAGCATGCGATCCTGCACAACTTGCCAGGCCGAATTGGATGACGCCGCCATGAAGGCCGGTCAATGTCCTTTGTGTGGTACCCCAACCGTCGAAAGGACTCCACATACCGTCCACGACCCGCGTCGGATTGGCACGAATTTGTCCCCCGACCCGTCAAGCGATGGTACTGCCGAAGATAGTTCGGCAGGATCGTTGGAGCACCAACTCCATGATTCTTCCCCGTCAGACCAGACGGCGAGTCCAAACAACGCGACCGTCGAACTCTCACCTGACGACACCGCGGCCGACCTGGGACCGCTGACGGGCAATCGGGGCAAGACCCCTCCCAACGCCAGCGAAGGTGAGCCGGCGGAGAACGAAATCGATACGGAATTATCGGAAAAAGCAACGCATCCCGTTGATAGGGATATGACGATCGACATTGCCGAACTCGCCGAAGAATCAAACGATTTCAAGGCCACAACTGACGGGGTGATACACGGTGAAGGAGCCGTGAGCGCCAGTGACGTCGAAAATCTCAGTTCACAGTGGCACAACACCTACGATGCAGACACATCCGCCGGGCAAACCATTCGCCAACCGGAAACCGTGAGTGGTTTTCGCTCTTCGCTGCCAATCAAATCCCGCAACATTCAGGAAAGCTCGGCCCGCAAAAGCGGCGATCCAAAGCAGCTCCCTCCGTCAGAGGTACCCGATTATGAGTTGTTGAACGTGATCGGTGAAGGAGGGATGGGGGTCGTCTTTTCGGCAACTCAATCGTCGATTGCCCGAACCGTGGCAGTCAAAATGCTCAAGCCGAACAAACGGAAAGACGAAGAGCAGTACGACAAATTCATCTCCGAGGCCGTAGTTACCGGCGAACTCGACCATCCCAACATTGTTCCGATTTACGATTTGGGCACGAATGAATCAGGTGCACTTTTCTATTCGATGAAACGTGTCCGAGGGACTCCCTGGGATGATGTTATCAAGGAGAAAAGTCTGGATGAGAATCTGAACATCTTACTGCGGGTTGCCGACGCGGTAGCATTTGCCCATGCCCATGGCGTCGTGCACCGCGATCTGAAGCCTGACAATGTGATGCTCGGGGACTATGGGGAAGTTCTCGTAATGGACTGGGGCCTGGCGCAGGTCACCAAAAATTTCGCCAACATCGAAGCGATCTATCAAGCTGGCAGCCTGGGTGGTACGCCAGCCTACATGTCGCCGGAGATGGCACGTGGGCCGATCGAAGCGATCGATTTCCGCAGCGACGTCTACCTGCTGGGGGCAATCTTGTACGAAATCATTGGCGGCCATCCCCCGCATTCGGGCCGCGACGTGATGCAATGCCTGCTGGCCGCCACCCAAAACCAGATCGACCCGATCAAATATGAAGGTGAACTCAAGTCGATCTCCATGCGAGCCATGGCGTTAAACCGGGAGGACCGTTACGCGTCGATCAAGGAACTGCAGGATGCGATTGGTATTTATCAATCGCACTCCGAGAGCCTCATGCTCACCGCCAGCTCGCAACACCATCTTGAAAAAGCTCGCCAAACCACCAGTTACGATACCTATGCGAGAGCCGTTTTTGGATTCCAGGAAGCACTCCAACTATGGGATGGCAATAAGAAGGCACGTACCGCATTAGTTGAAACACAGTTCGACTATGCCTCCTGTGCTTACAACAAAGGTGATTTCGACCTTGCTGCAACTTTGCTCAATTCGGCCAATGAAACGCATGCAGAATTACTCTCAAAAATCGAGAAAGGGCAACAGGAACGTGATGCTCGGCAATGGCGTCTCCGCAATTTTCGGCGAATCGTAGCAGCCCTGGTAGTCGCCATCGCCGGAATTTCCATCCTGGCAGCCGTACTGATCAATCGAAATCGTCAGGAAGCGGTACACCAAAAAAGGATTGCTGAAGAAAATGAGCGGGAAGCTGTCCGGCAAAAAACACTCGCTGACAAGGCAAAAGACGCCGAAGAATATGAAGCCTACATCGCCCGAATCGGGCTTGCCGCAGCCAAAATCGACGAGAACGCCTACGACTACGCCTTCGAATTGCTCGGCCAGTGCCACCATGACCTGCGACACTGGGAATGGGGGCGTCTGGCTCACTTGTGCCAGCTCTCCGAGCTTCCCATGCAGGCGGATGGGCCTGTCGATGCCGTGGCCTACTCGCCGCTGGGCGACCAATGTGTCAGTGGCGATTGGAATGGTCAGGTTGCCATCCGCGACGTTTCCAATGGCAAGGTGCTCCACTCGCTGCAGCATGGGCAATACGTTCACGCAGTCGCCTACTCACCCTCCGGGCAGTTCATTGCCAGCGGGAGCAGCGACAGCACCATTCGCCTGATGGATGCCAAAACAGGGTTAGAAATCAGAACACTTCCAGGCGAAGCACAAAATGTCGGCCACCAAGATGCCGTGCTCAGCCTGCAGTTCTCACCCGATGGCAAGCAGCTCATCACAACCTCGTACGACGAGTCGGCCCGACTGTGGGACCTGCAGTCAGGAAGCGAGTTGCAAGTCCTGCGAGGCCATAGCTGGTGGGTCTGGGATGCCGAGTTCTCTCCCGACGGTAAACGGCTCGTGACCGTTGGACAGGATGGTCGGGCAATCATCTGGCAGCGCAAAATGAACCCAGACAAAACCTTTGGCCCCTTCCAAAAAATCACCGAATTCCCTGGCCATGAAGGACCCGTCTACGCAGCCGACTTTTCCAACGATGGTCAACTTGTCGCCACCGGAGGCTACGACAACAAGGTGCTGGTTTGGAACCCCGACGAGGTTCAGCCGATTGACATTGGACGCCGAATTGAGAATCTGCCCGATCCTAAACCAACCCATCTGGAACTCTCGGGGCACGACGGTCCTGTCCGCTCAGTGGCATTTTCACCCACCAACAACACATTGTTGTTGAGCGGTAGCCATGACAACACCCTCCAAATTTGGAATGTCGCAACAGGCAATCTTGTCAAGATCTTTCGGGGCCACGGTGGGAGTGTGCGCTCCTGCACGTTCTCCCCCGACGGTCTGCGGATCCTGTCTGGCGCACATGATGAGTTCGTGCGTCTTTGGAATATTGAAGGCTATCAGGAACAACGTGTCATTCGTGGTCGCGTATTGGAAGGCCACACCGATGCAATTCTTTCTGCCCAGTTTTCTCCAGATGGAAAAAACATTGTGACCGCCAGTCGCGATCGCACGGCAAGCCTGTGGGACGTTGCCACGGGAAAACAGATACGAGAATTCAACGAAGGGCACCAGTTCCTGGCTTCGAATATTGCCTTCTTCGACAACGGCAGGAAATTAGCCACCGGCGGTGGGGACAATAGTGTCCGGATTTGGGATGTCACCACCGGAACGCAACTCCTTCCCATTTCCCCCACCGGTCGCATGGGAACCATCGCCATCTCTCCCGACGGGTGTCAGATCGTTACCGGAAGTGCCGGCAATGAAGTACAGGTCTGGGATGTCACAGACGGAACACTTCTGGCAACGCTTACCGGCCATACCGCCGAAGTCACCTCCGCAGTCTTTTCATCCAACAGCAATTACCTTGTTACCGGCGACGATCGGGGAGGCCTCCGTGTCTGGCAACCCACTGCAGACGCCAAACGGTTCGACCTCATCCGCGAACTCAATGCGCATACGCGTTCGATCACCGGTGCTCAATTCCTGCCCGGTGACGATCGCCTGATCACCTCCAGCGGCGATATGACCTGCACCCAATGGGACATCGCCACAGGCAAAGTCATTTCCGGAGCCACGCTGCGACATCCCGATTGGGTCACGTCGCTTGATATCTCCCGCGATGGAAAAACCGCGATTACTGCCTGTGAGGATGGAATCGTTCGACTCTGGTCAGTCGATAACGCCAGAGAAATTCAGCAGATTGCCCTGCCTGAGCTTGAGATCAACTCGGTCCGGATCGCCCCGGTCGGCACTGCAGCTCTGTTAACCTCGGCCAGGCAGAAGAAACTGCAAATCTGGAGGTTTGGCCATCCAGAGTCCCAAGACACCACCAAACTTTTGCTCGATTTCAACCAGGTTGGTGGCTCGGTTTGGTCGACTGCCTTTTCACCCAATGGACAGGGAATTGTCACGATCGGGGGGAATGATGCGCGGTTGTGGGACCTCGCCACAGGGCGCCAGCAGATTCGGTTCAGCCCGCATGGAGCGGTTGCCGCGGCAACCCTTTCGCCTGACGGAAATTACCTGGTGACGGGGAGCTGGGACAATTCCGCGAAAATCTGGGACTCGCTGACCGGTCGGGCTATCCGCCGCCTTGACAACGGACATACCGGCTACATTAACAGCGCTGAATTCTCACCAGATGGGAGCCTCGTACTAACCGCTAGTGACGATGGAACGGCCCGTTTATGGGACTTCGAAACAGGCAAACTTAGCGACGTCGTGTTGCGGGGGCATGGCGCGCGTCTCTTACAAGCAGTCTTCTCCCCCAACGGCAAACACATCCTTACCGTCAGTGGTGACAAGACAGCTCGACTGTGGGATGCCGCAACCGGCCAGGAGCAACTTGTCTTGAAAGGTCATCAATGGGCCGTCCTGTGTGGACAGTTTTCGCGCGACGGGCAGTCGATTATTACCGGCAGCAAAGACAACTCCGCCAAAATATGGGATGCACGCACGGGCACCTTGCGGAATACATTGATTGGCCATACGTCCAGCGTCACTTCCGTCGCGTTTTCTCCCGACAGTCAACGGGCTTTGACTGGCAGCCAGGACAATACCGCCAAACTTTGGGACCCGGCCGAAGGGAAGGAAATCCTCTCCCTCACCGGCCATGAGCAAGAAGTAACCGCCGTGGCCTTTTCACCCGATGGTCAGCTCGCGCTAACTGGCAGCCGTGATGGCACCGCCATCATTTGGCTTGCTATCGATTGGCGAAATCTAAAACCGCTAGCAGCTCTTTTCAGAACAACCGACTGATGACAGGCCCCAAAGGCCATCAGCAAACGGGGCAACCGAAACCAGCTGACACCCGTCCACGCGAGCCGCAATTTGCCGTACACCTGGCGTGGTCGTCGTCATACGACCCTTCCCAGTACGATGAATTGGAACAATCTTCAAGATCGACATAATCGCTATCCGATATGGAATCCATAGCAGATGGATTACTGTCGTGGCTGGTGCTGCGCCATGACGCACGGATACTCGGTGCACGGATACTTGACGCTTTCCCGTTTTGCATGGAAGCAAAGGTTACCCAAAGTGATGGTCTCCCAACCTCAAGCTCGTTCCAGCGAGGATGACCTGTATTCCTTCTCGCAACAGAGTGAGACCCACACACCGACGGAGATGGGCTTGCCAGGGCCGGTCGAATCAGAAACGCCAGCCTCAACCACACCGGTGCTGGCACGACTACCACGCCTCTTGCCATCCAGTCTGGACGAATCGACCCGCCGACAATATCGGTTTGACTCCCCGACCAGGTCGCACGCTGATACACCACCCAAGAACGACTCTCAAGTCACGCCAGGCACAAGCAACCGTCCAGGGTCCCCCGCTTGTCTGGAAAAGACCCCCGACCCGCTGACATTTTCTACCGCCAGGCCAACCGATCGGGAAACCGCAGATTCAGCGACCGAAGTTGGGAAGGCCGGATCCAATGCAACTGAGTTTGAGGTCGAAGTCGGTCCCGCACTCAAATCCCCTGCGACCAATCAGCCCGACACGCGGATTGCCACGACATTCGAGCAGTTGCACGTGCGTCGAACTCCCCTTGCCCGTCTCGTCCTGCTGGCAACTTTGCTAATGGCCGCAGCACTCAGCTACCTGCTGCTGGAAAACCAGGGGGATTCGGATCTCAAAGGTCCGCACGTTCCACAACCCACGTTTGCCAATGAGCCCAAACTAACAACAGCACCGTCTACAAAACCCGCAGCACTTGCCAAGACACAAACCCGCGGCCACACCCAGGTGCAGGCTGGTCCACCAACACCGGGTGAGGCCGAAGCAGTGGCCAAAACCGAAGCAGTGGCCAAAACCAACGCAGTGGCCAAAAAAGATACAGCTGGTGGCAAACGAGAGATCACCGCCCAAGGTCCGAGTGGTTCCTATCAACCAACTACCAACCCTCGTTCAATGTCACCACCGTTGACTGACTCTTCCAAGCAGCTGACAAATACGCCAGACCGGTACGACTCGGTTCGCGACGAACTGCCGGCTCGTCCTGACAGATTGCCCTTTGTCACCGCCCGAGAAAAACCCAATCCAACCAAACAAGCAGAGTCTCCTCGCCAACCGCTGTATCCTTCAACGGGGGAACCAGCCCTCACGATTTTTCCAATTGGTAGCGCGGATTATCGGGTGGGTCCACCCGCAGCAGTTGCCGAACTCACTGGTTCCATCGAACCCACTACGACGACACGATGACCACGACCGACCAAGCTTTTATTCGTGCCTATGCTCCCGCCAATCGCCCGTCCCAGGCGACGGCTGGCAACCTGCTCGTGGCCGACGCCCTTTCTGCTTCGGTCCAGTTCGTGATGGCAAATCTCGGTGTGATTTCCTCTGAGCAGCCAGGGCCAGGGGAAGCCGACAGGCTGGAAGACTCATCGATTTCCCCCCAGTTTTACCGAAGAGGTGGGGAAATCCTGCGTATCGAACAGGTAGACCCCGGCGCAGCGAAACTGCTTCCGGCACCCCACATTTCCCTCTGTGGGCCGGAGGCCGATCCGGGCATGGAACGACCGACACCGAACGGAGGAACCTCTGCCCCCAACACGGCAACGTCCAGGCCAACGCTTGCTTCAGTCATGGCACCCCAGGAAACGGCGGAATCTAATCCCGGCACATCGGTTGCGACGTTCCACCTTCCAAAGATTTGCGAACAGTTACTAAACGATCATGCCGATCAGTTGACGGCCGCTGTCGACACCATTTCCGGCGCTGCCAGTGAAGGGCGATCTGTGGTGACAATCGTGGGTAGCGAGCCTCAGGTCGGCTGCACCACCATACTTCTGTGTCTTGCCCGTCAACTGGCCGCGCGGGGCAAGTCGGTCGTAGTCGTCGACGCCAATTTCCAAAATCCACAGTTGGCTACAGCCTTGGGTATCTATCCGACGACGACCTGGCAAGATGTGCTCGATCGCGGCGCTCCCTTGGCCGAGGCCCTGGTCCGTTCTGCCGAAGACGGCTTGACACTACTCCCCTCGGCAAACCGCTGGCAGCGTCCTGCTGCCGAGCAGATCGGCCTGCAAGCTTCGGTCACCACCGGAGTCTTGCGTTACGAATATGAAATCGTGTTGATCGATCTGGGCACAATGCTTTCCGAAAAACAAGACGCCGGGCTTTCCGAAAAACAAGACGCCGGGCTTTCCGAAAAACAAGACGCCGGCACGCTGCAGCTTGTCGAAACGATGCGGATTGACGCCTCCATATTGGTAGCAAACGCTAACTCACACAGCGATCACGAACGCAGCAGCCTGACCCGCACACTGGAAAAGATTCGCTGTCCTGTCCTGGGCGTCATCGAAAACCTTGTGTGAGCGACAGCTTCACCCACCACCAACCACTCGTTGCAGAACCATGTACCTCGACTACTGGCAGCTTGAAACCAAACCTTTTGAACCGACCGCGGAGCGCAAGGCCTTTTACCCTTGCGAAGCCCATCAAGGGGCACTGCTGAAGATCCGTTACGGGATTGAAAGCCGCCGTGGTACGATTGTGCTTGCCGGGCCAGCGGGTACCGGCAAAACCTTGCTTGTCAGTCTGCTCAAACGAGAGTTGGCTGACCCGTTCCGGCCATTTGTTCACCTTGTATTCCCGCAGATGCCCGCCCGGGAACTGCTGGCCTACCTGGCAAATCAACTCGGCACCCCTTCCCCGGAACCACCCCGCTTCACCATTGACGAGAGTGTTGGCCGGCTGGAACGTTTTGTAACCGAAAACAGCCGGCAAAACCGGCATGCGACGATCGTCATTGACGAGGCCCACTTGCTGGAAGACTGCGGTGTGTTGGAAACACTTCGGCTGCTTGTCAATTTTCAATGGGAAGGTCGACCCGCGCTAACACTCATCCTGGTTGGCCAGCCAGGGCTCCTCTCGACACTCCGCCGGATACCCAGTCTGGACGAGCGCGTGGCCGTCAAAACCTTGCTCCGCCCGCTCACCGTCGACGAAACAGCCAGCTATGTCCAACATCGCCTGACGGCAGCCGGCGCCACGCGCGATATCTTCACACCCGAAGCAGTCGAGGCACTCCACTACCTGGCTCACGGCATTCCACAACAGATCAATCGTCTATGCGACCTGTCTCTGGTGGTTGGATATGCCGACGGCCTCAGTCAGGTTGAAACCACGCAGATCGAGGCGGTGAGCGACGAACTCGTGACCGTCACGCCCGCATAGCTGGTGCCATCCCCCACCGAGAGAAACGAGGGGAACCATAATCTCTGCTGACCTGCCCACCGTAGAGTCGCGAAAGGAATCGAGTGACGACAAATTGGGCAGTCGGGGTCCCTTGGGGCAAAACGGGCTCGACCAGCAGCAGCCGGTAGGTCCCGGGTACGAGCCCGGTCAATGTCCCCGAGTAGATATCGCGAGTTGGCTGATTTTGCTCAAGCGTCACCCGCTGCCTGGATGTTTTCGGCCGCGGATGTTGTGGCGAGGTGAGCGTCGAGACAGTCAACAGCGCGAATGCGTGGATTAGCATTTGATATCTCCTGTGCAGTCTATTCGTGGTGATGTTGGGGGACAAACTTCCGCATTTCTGACTGCCCTCACCATACCCTCTCCCAGAAGGAGAGGAGTTAGCGGAGGAAGTTATTTTTCCTGCGATCCTAAGTTCATCCCTTCAATGACGACAAATAGGCCAGCAGATCGCGGAGTTGCTGAGATGATAATTGTTTGTCGAGGCCTTGCGGCATGATCGACACCTTGCCCGGAACCAGCTCGTCAATCTCCGCTCGCGGGACGCGAGTCTCGGCACGCTCGGCGGTCCGCAGGTAGATGGCATCCGCTGTCTCCCGACCGATAACGCCACTGTGTACTTTGCCATCATCGGTGACGACGTTAAAAGGCTCATAGCCGCGCGCAAACGTAGCGCTTGGAAGGACGATCGATTCCAGCAGATTTCGCCTGGTACGGACCGCTCCGACGCGGGACAGATCGGGGCCCGCCGCGCCCCCCTCTGCTCCTACCCGGTGGCATGCCAGGCACGACGCGCGTTTACCGCGGAAGACCTCGTGTCCCCGCGCGGGGTCGCCCCCTGCCAGGGCGCTGGACAGCTGCTCGATGCGAGCCAACTGGTCGCCAGTGTCGGCGTTCAATCGCTCCAGCAGCGGTGCCGCCGATGACTGAACTTCGGTGGGATAGGGCTCCAGCAGCTTTCTGAGCCGAATCGCCGACAGGCTGGTCAGGCCCGGAGATTTGTTCAACGCGATCATCAGCCGCCGACCCTCGTCCGCGCTGGTTCGCTGCTCAAAAGCGCTCGTCAGCGACGGCAGTTCGAGTGGGCCCGCGCGAGCGATGATGTCGGTCACCGCCAGCAGTTGCTGCTGGTCCAGGTGGGCACCGCCCAGCGCGCGGGCGGCTGCCAGCCGCTGGACCGCTTCGACTTCGGGGTGAACCCGACTGGCCAACAGTTCGAACAGCTGTTGCGACAACGGCTCATGGGACTCGCTGACCACCGCGGCCGCAGCCACGCGCAGCGGAGTGGCCCGAGCGGTATCGCGGGCCAGGTCCGTCAGCAGTTGGTCGAACTGTCGCACTCCGCAAGTTCCAATCGACCCGATCGCCTGCCGAACGACGCGCGGGTCGCTGGATCTTACGCTCTCGCTAAGCTGCTGTTGCCAGGATTCCGGCAAGATTTCCAATTCGCAGCGGCCGATGATCTCCAACAATAAGAGCCGCGTCTCGGTGGGCGTACCACTGTGCGCCAACGTGTCGCCCACCAGTTGCTGGATGTGGGCGTCTCCATGGAAAGCCATCAAGGCCCCACGCAGCGAGGCTGCTCGATCGTCCGACAACTGCTCGGCCGCCAGCCAATTGCGCAGCAAGTCAGTAATCTCGGCGGCCCAACCTTCGCGCCGGCTGATCACTTCCAGCGCGACGCGCTGCAGCTGAGGATCGTCCGTATCCAGCAGCGGTGTCACCAACTGGCGAGTCAACCTGCCACGGTCCATCTGGTCCAAGGCAATCAGCGCCGCGCGGCGCACGTCGGGCGCCGGGTGACTCAGACCGGCGACGGTGACGGCGTGGTCATCGATCTCGATCAGCGCGTAAACCAGCGCGTGTTCCAACAGCCGATCTGTTCCGGCGGCTGTCGCCGCAAGCAGCGCGGGTACGCCTTGTGGATCTCCCAGTACGCCCAACGCGGTCGCAGCTTCACGCCGTACGGAGGCCGCTTCGTCGGATAATAGCGGAATCAGTGACTCTACGGCTGGGCCGTCGCGCGAGGCGAATGCGGCATGTGCGGCGGCCTCGCGAACGGCCGCCGCTTGGTCCGTAAATGCTTCACGTCCAGCCGCTTGAGCTGGCTCGGTCCTCATCCGGCACAGCGTCCAGACCGCGTTCTGCCTCGCGGTAACACTCGGGCTTTGACTCATCAGCCGCCGCAAGATCGCGATCGCCTGATCACCCCGCTGGCTAAGCGTGTCGACCGCGCGCTCTCGTACTGCAAATCGCTCGTCGTCAAGAAGACTAGCCAGCTGTTGGTCCGTCAGTTCGTTCCACTCTATTTTCAGCCCGCGCGGGTCCGGCGGCACGGGTGCGCCACTACGACTCACACGATATATGGCCCCATGAATTTTCCCGTCAATCAGCTGCGCGGCCGGGCATGACTCCCGAAACCACTCGCCGGTATCGATCACCATCAGGCTGCCGTCGGCATCTTCCCAGACATCGGTGAAGCGGACCTCGTCGTGGTCCGAATTGAGAAAGTCATGGATCTGACCGCGGTAGGTCGAACCATGCCGCTCGAGGACGACCCGTTGAACTTTGTGCGTATTGTACACGGTGACGAACAGGTTGTTATGGAATTGGTCGCCGAACTGGAAGGACTGATAACGAGCCACACCGGACAGCGCGACGTGGCCAAAGCTGACGGTCGCGCCGAGCAGATCGCCCGTTCGCTTCAGGCCGGTAATCGACCCGATCACATCGCGCCGAGGATAAACACCTCCCCACATCCAATGCACAAGAGAATCGTCGCGAATGGGCATTTCCAGCAGATTGACCGAACCGATCATTTATCCTTCAGGCATGAATACCAATTCGACAGGGTTGGACTGGATTCTCTCACTTAACCTGGAGCAAGTTTAGGGGAGGACGTCAGCGATGCCGAAAAGGCCAAAGTCTTACCCTGCCTTTGGACGGAGGTGCCACTCATCTCAGATGGCGGCGAGATATACCATCTCAACGCGATGATCGAGGCTGGCGGAGGCGATCTGTTTCGGTACAGTTTTGTCAATATTTTTCCAGACGGTGATTTCGACGCCAGCAATCTGGTCGCCGCCGGCGACTTGAACTTGGTATTGTTCAATTGGAATGTGTTGGGAGCGGACTTGCCGGGGATTCTTTCTAGTCCATTCTCAGTCCGCCATTGACCTCAATGATCTCGCCGGTGATGTACTCCGCTGCGGCGCTGCAGAGGAACAGCACCGCGCCCGCGCAGTCCTCCGCCACACCCAAACGGCCAAGGGGCACGATGTCGACAATCTGCTTCAACTTTGCCTCCGGCGTACCCTGTTTGTGAATATCGGTGTAAATCACGCCGGGGGCGATACCGTTGACGGTGATGCGTCGCGGACCAAACGCCCTGGCGGCGCACCGCGTAAAATTGCTCACCCCTGCTTTGGCAGCCGCGTAGTGAATCGCCGTCGGGTCGCCACCGCTGCGGGCCGAGATGGAGGTGACGTTGATCACACGTCCGCCGTTGTCCGGGAGCAGCGGCCAGGCCGCCTGCGTACAGAGAAAAACGCTCTTGAGGTTGACGCCCAGGCAACGGTCCCACGCTTCTTCCGGTAGGGAAGCCAGCGGATGGCCATCCATCGATCGCCGGCGTTGTTGACCAGGACGTCCAGCCGGTCACCAAAATGATTGTGTGCTTCGCTGAACATCCGATCGACTTCGTCTTTGAGGGCAACGTCGGCCTGGATCGCCCAGGCCTTCCCCCCTTGGCCCTCAATTTCAGTGACCGTTTGCTCCGCAGCGGTCTCGTTCCGGTGGTAGTTGACAACGACGCTGGCGCCGCTGTGTGCCAGTGCGACCGCAATCGCCCGGCCGATGCCACGACTGCCGCCGGTCACCAGCGCGTGCTTTCCCGAGAGATCGATGGTTGCGGTCATCGGCGGAAAACTCTGACGTATAGTACGGAATAGATTTCACGCGGGTCACACAATTCGTACGTAGCGGCGGCTTCCATCCGCCAATACGAAGCGACGAAGACGCGTAAACCGCGCGTGCATCTCATAGGGGTAAGACTCTTTCATTCTCAACTCCAAGCCGGTTTATTCCGGCGCTTTCTCAGGCCTCTTTTTTCAAAGAGCCCTGACCCCTTTTCACCTGACCGGCGCCCATCCAGACAATGCCCGTCCAACCGGGGACCTCACGAGGCTCGAGGGCGTAGCTCCAAGGGAAACGATCCACGTCAAGCGTGTCGTGCTGCTCTGCGTCCCACATTATCTTCCGCCCCTTCCATCCGCGCCCTGTCGCCCCGCTTCCACATGAAACCCGGCCGTCCCGACAACGCCCGACGCGATGTCCCGCGCCAGGATCTTCCAGTTCCCCGCCTTCTCGTCAAGACTCAAATCCACCGTGCTCGTGCATGCGCCCGCGTCCGCCCGAAGCTTCTGCGTGTACTCGTTGACGACCTCCCCGTCCGGATCCGTCAGCTCGACCCGAATGACGTGCAGCCCCGCCGGTGCGCCGTCTGTCTCGATCTTCGTTGAGAAGGAGAGTTCTCGCCCTGCTTGACGGAGCTATCCGCCCCGAGCGAGACACCCTCGACCCTGTAGGGTAGTGCGGCGAGGATATGCGCAATGCTCGGCCTGACCGTCACGGGGATATCCCTCACAAGACCGAGATACTTGCCCTCCAGAACGTCGTAGACGTGTCTTTCGGCGTCAAGCTGCAGGACGACCTCGCTTGAGCGCTGCCCGATCTGTGTCAGCACATCCATTGCTTGAGAAGAGGCGGGATATTTCGCGGCAGGCTTGACGCCTGGGAGGAAAGGCGGGAAGTCTTGAAGCAGTCCCATCATCTGCACATCACCGCTCCGGAAGCGGTACAGGTGGCACCCGGGCGTCTGGGGCGCTATCGGTACCGCAGGTCTGAGCCCCAGGCGACCAAAGACCTCTCGCACGAACGACGCCGTCCGGCTGGCGGTCTCCTCATCCATGAACCGGATCGGTGTCTTGGCGCCCAGCATGAGCTTGTCGAGGATGTAATCCGAGATTGCAAAGTTTAAGAGTGTCGCCTTGCCCTGGCCGAAGTCGTTGACGATGACCGCCGGCGCGGCGGCCACCTTCGCAAGCGCTTTCCCACCCGCCAGCCTGACCGACGCATCGGCGTGGGTCGGGGGCAGGTCGTCCTTGAAGCTCCCAACGGCCTCGCTCATAAGAAGGGCCCCCGTGATCGGAGAGGCCTTGCTCGTGTCCTGCGTGATGCCGAAGACGTCGTCCAGGGCCCCAGCCGAATGGGGCTTGCCGTGCTCGTCGGCCACGGCCGGACGCAGGTCGGCTACGACCGACCCGCCGGACTCCACGAAGGCGCTTATCTCTTGGATCTCCTTCGCCGAGAGCGCCTGGCAGTTGGGCAGGTAGAGCAGCTTGATGTCGCTGTCGCGCAGGACGCCGGCCTCGAGCTGTTCGGATGCGATCAGGCGGTACTGAAAGTTGCTCTCGGGCAGAATGACCGTGAGCGAGGAGAGGCTGTCCCAGCGCTGCGGGAGTTCCGGCGTGAAGTTGGCCAGGAGCATGCTGGCCTGTGAGAAGAGGATGGCCACGCCGTCGTCGGGCCGGTCCATGGCGATCGCCAGCTTGCCGATCCCGCTCTTGATCTGGTTGACGGTGCGTTGCTCGTGGCGCATGTAGTCGTACCAGGTGAAGTCGGGAGCGATCGTCGTGCAGGTGATCTCGCCGTCGAAGCCGCCCGAGCCCTGAAAGATCCAGAAGGAGTTGGCCCCCCTCAGGAAAGTGTACCACGCCAGCCAGCTCGCCCCGGCTCCGGTTCGACCGCCACGGGTCAGGTCTGGGTAGCCGCCGTTCCATCCCCCGATGAACGCGCCGGGGTCAGAAAAATCGCGCGTGCACTCGAGCTGCAGCGGCCAAAAATAATGGCCGGCCAGCGACATGCTGCGGGCGAGCTGCCAGTAGTCGTCGCCGCCGAGGCCGCCGATCCTGGGCGAGCGGCCGGGATTGTTGGACCCGTCGAAGCCGACCTTCACCTCAGGCAGGATCTTCTGAGCGGCCTCCTTGACGAGCGCGAACTGGTTCGCCCACGCGTACTCCATGTGTCGCCTGAAGTCGATCCACAACGGGATCTGACCGGTCTCGAGGGCCTTCTCAAAGGGAATGGGCGCGACGTCGGAGAAGTCGCTGTGATCTGTGCCGTATTCGCTGTTGAGGCGATCTATGGTGCCGTACTCGCGCTCGAGATACTCCCGGAAGGCGCGGATCGACGCCGGCGCAAAGCAGACCTCGGGCTGATCGGGGTCAACAATGTTCGTCAGCTCAAGCTCGGCGCCCATCGTGTAATGGTGCGTCGAAAATCTGCGGTCGGCCTTGATGCTCCCCATGCGGTCGTCCACAACGCGGCGCAAGTAGTCGGGCTCGCTGATGCAGGGCACGCGCATGTAACCGCCACCGGGTGCGGGTTTCGTTTCTCGGGGGCGCAGGACACTCGCTTTGGAGGCATCGCCTGCCCAGCTGCCGAACAGAAGGGACATTTTGTACATGTTCTCACGCAGCATTGCCGCCCGGGGCACGTCACCATGTGCATTCCACCACAGATCGATGCCGGCGTCGCGCATGATCTTGGCGTGAGCGGCGTTGAGGTAGGTGTCTCCGTTCGCCCCCTGCCAGAGGACGTAGTACACGTCGTCGTCGGGAAGATAGAGATCGTTATACGTGAAGCTCTCCCGCCTGTGGTCGAGGACCTCCCCGCTGTCCAGGAGCCGCACATCGAGCTGCTGCAGCACGGACAGCGCCTTGGAGGGACACAGCTCGAACTCGATCGCGGCGCCCTCGAAGGGATATGTTCGGCGTGCGGTGAGCCTCTCATAGTTGTCGTGCAGGCTTACGTTGACGACGAGCCCTTCTCGGGCGCCAGCAACCTTGACGGTCCCCGTGATCGGGTCGGCCTGCGAGTAGTTGCGGATAGAGTCGCCCGGCGCGAAATCGCGGCCGACGAGGACGACCTCGGAGATACTGCTCTTCGAGGTGACCTCGATGAAGCGGGAGCCGAAGTCGATTGTCCTGCCATCACTTCGTACCCACAGATCGGCGAAATAAGGACCGGCCGGGACGAGGCCGACCTCGAAGGCGACGGTGTTCGCGGACGCCTCCAGGAGGGACTCTCTCTTCTCGCTTGCGATGATCTCACCGCTTTCGCCGTGTCGCAGCGCGAACTCCAGCTCCACCGGACCGGCCGCATCGGCCTCTACGGAGAAGGAGACGCTCGAGAGTTCCGACCTGTCGATCCGCGTCACGGCCTCAGGCACGGCGATCCTCGCGGCCGGCCGACGTTTGGCCGCCCAGCGGATCGCCCGGCCGGCAAGCGCCAGGTAGTAGTCGTAGTGGACCATGTGCCAGCCGTTGAAGGTGGAGGCCATCGCCACCGGCGTGAGCATCTGGTAGCTCGTGCAGTCGTAGCCCGTCAGGAGTGCGATGCGTCCCTCGCCGTGGCGGGCCAGATCGAGCGTAGCGGCGGCGAAATCGCCGGTCGAGGCGTGTCTCGCGAAGGCCGGCAGACCCGCGAAGGGAAACGCGCCGACGATCGATTGCAGATCGACGTCGGTCTTCTCCGCGAGCGCCGTATTCAAGGGGTCATCCGCGTCTACGGTGGATATCTGGCCCCAACTCGTGTAGGCGGTGCCGTAGGCCTTGTTGAGGTTTTCGAGGGAATGGTAGCGTTTCTGGAGATACTTCCCGTATATCTTCCCACCGCTGATGTAGGCAGTGAGCCCCGTGCCGGAGGCAACCTTCTGGAGAATATCCGTCCGCGCCCATTCGGGAAGCTTGTTCCACGCGATGTTGCCGATGACGATGCAGTCGTAATCCATCGACAGCTTCTCGTGCAGGCGCTTCTGCTGTTCGCTTTCATAGATCCCGGAAAATACCTTCGCTTGCAGCACATGTACGCCGCCGGAGAAGTAGTCCTGGCGGTTGACAGCGAAGACCTCGCGCTCGATATCGAAACGCTCACAGATCTCGACGATCTCGCGCATCCCCAGCCGGTATGTAATGAAAAGCACTCTGAGCGGTCCCTGAGCGCTGGGCTTGTCCCACTTGACGTGAGGGGTCACAAACTCGTCGGTCGGCTCAAGCCACTTCGGGAGCTGCTCCTTCTGCCCGGCTGATGCGAAC
>Ga0310120_10001274_pt1 | contig 19032 bp, 12 predicted proteins | sample CB27_AW_983_MG_FD_203506 | JGI IMG/M metagenome (GOLD analysis project Ga0310120, IMG submission 203506) | Marine microbial communities from Western Arctic Ocean, Canada - CB27_AW_983 | ecosystem: Environmental > Aquatic > Marine > Oceanic | place: Canada: Western Arctic Ocean | collected...
TGGCCATCGGTCTGTTGCTGCTGGCGGGTGGATGTGCCGGGCCGGGCCGTGATGTGACGTGGTTGAGTGATGCGAACCTCGAGCATTACCGCGACCGGCAACTGCACATTGTCAATCCCAGCGACTCACCTCAGGCGACTCCTCGCAAGAGCTGGAAGCGGCCGCCTCGCACGATCACCGCTCCGACCGAGGACGTGATCCGCGACCTGGCACTCTCGGAAGCACTCAAGCTGGCCCTGGAAAACAACTCGGTGATCCGCACCCGCGGCGGTTTTCTGTCGCCGGGAAACGCGATTCTCTCGTCACCGGATCGCGTCGCATCGGTCTGGGACCCGTCGATCCAGGAATCGGGCGTGTTGTTTGGTGGCCGAGGCGTGACGGCGGCACTGGCGGCGTTTGACCCCGAGTTCACCACGACGATGGTCTGGCGACGCAGCGAGACGCCTCAGAACAACGCCTTCATGGCAGGCATCGGCGGTGGCCAGGCCCTGGTCGGGGAAATCGGCGATTTTCAGTCGACGCTCCGCAAGCAGATGGGCTACGGAGCCAGTCTTTCGGTCGGTCACGAATGGTCGTATTTCGGCAGCAACAGTCCCAGCGCGTTCAACCTCTACAACTCGACCTACACCGGCAATGTCAATCTCAGGTATCGCCAGCCGCTGCTGGCCGGATCGGGCACCGAGTTCACTCGAATTGCCGGACCGGTTACGCAGCAATTCCGAGGTCTCAGTGGAGTCAGCCAGGGCGTGGTGATTGCCCGGATCAACAACGACCTGACTTTGACGCAGTTCGAGCAGTCGGCGATCAACCTGGTCAAGGACGTGGAGGATCTGTACTGGGATCTCTACCTGTCCTACCGCAAGTGGGATTCTGCGGTGACGGCTCGCAACAGTGCTCAGAAGTCGTGGCGAGACACGAAGGTGATTCTCGACGGGGGTGGCAAACAGGGCTTCACCAACTCCGATGAGCCTCTGGCGCGGGACCGTTATTACCAGACCCGTGCCCAGGCCGAGGCCGCCCTGTCTGATCTCTATCGCACCGAGACCGCACTGCGGCGACTGGTCGGCCTGCCGACCAGCGATGGCACGGTGCTCAGGCCCTCTGATGAACCGGTGACAGCCCGCTTCGAACCCGACTGGGAAGTGAACCTGGTCGAGGCCCTGACTCATCGTGTCGAGTTGAGGCGTCATCGGTGGTCTCTGCGGAGCATGGAACTGCAACTGCAGGCCGCCCGCAGCCTGGTCCGGCCTCGGCTGGACTTCGTGGGCGGATACCAGGTCAACGCCCTGGGTGACAACCTGTTCTCCAACGATCGCAGCACGCAGTTCACCAGTGGCTACCGAGGACTCTCGCACGCGGACCACACCGGCTGGAGTCTCGGATTCGAATTCACTCTGCCCCTCGGCATGCGTTCGGCCACTGCCCAGGTCCGCAACCTGGAGTTGAGGTTGGCCAAGGCTCGAGCGGTGCTCGACGCCCAGGAATCTGAGGTCAGCTACGAACTCTCTGACGCGGTGCAGCAGCTGGCTGCCAGCGAAGCCGCCACCCGCTCGAATCTCAACCGACGAGCCGCGGCCCAGGAACGGGTCCGGCAGTTCGAGATCGAGGTGTTCAACGCGGGGACCAAGACGCTGGATGACCTGCTGCGAGCCCAGGTCAGCCGCTCCGATGCCGAGGTGGCCTACTACACCAGCCTGGTGGCCTACAACCAGGCACTGGCCAACCTGCACTACCGCACCGGCAACCTGCTGGCGGTCAACAACGTGCAGTTGGCCGAGAGCGAGTGGACTCCCGATGCCTATCGCGACGCACTGCGGAGGGCCTGGCAACGCAGCCACGGCCTGAAGGTCGATGACCTGCTTGAGGCCAGGCCGCTGCCGTTTGCCGAGCCGGGCCCAGAGAGTCAACCGATTCCCAGCAGCGAACCGCCCGCAGATCCCCAACCACCCGAATCGGCAGCCGCCCAGATCGAAGTGCCCTCGGCAGAACAGGAAACAGAACAGGAGACCGAACAGGCACCCCGTCCCGGTGTCGTGCCGGCCGCGTACCAGAGGCTGGTGGAACGGATCCGGCAGGGAGGCCAGTCGCTCAAGGAGCGGGCTTTCAGCACGAGGAAATCGTCGGAGGTCTCAGAGCCTGTGGAGGTTGATTCCGAGGAGCCGGTCACCGAAGAGGGTCCCTCGAAGGCCAAGCGGGTTTCGGCGACGTACCAGGACCTGGTCGATCGCATCCGCAAGGCGAAGCAGCGGTTCCGGAATCGATCCGGGCCGACTGCCGAAGATTCTCAGTCGCCGACAGTGGATTTGGCTCCGATCGACAAGAAGCCGTCGGATCTCGAGACTCCGGAGTCGAGAAGAAAGCGGCTGGTCGAGTCGATCTGGAAATCGAAGCGGCCCTGGGTGACTCGACCCGAGACTGGCTTCCGCTCGGCGACGCCTGGGATCAGTGGTGATTCCTCCACGAGTGATCCGGTCGCGCCCGGTGTTGCCGACGATGCGTTCCAGTTGCCCAGGTAGGGTGTGGTCTGGATGCCTTGAGGTTTGCGCCCTGGCATTGCGAGCGCATTGAGGAATCTCGAGCGGCGTCTGATTTGGACCTCTGAGATCCTTCGCTTCGCTCTGGATGACTGGTTGCGAATTCAGCATGACAGGCTGCGAGCTCGGGATGAATGTCGCTCCGGGTTTTCGGGTTGCGATGAGCTATGATGATGGTGAGCTGAAGTCGAAACCGTTGCGGGTGCGGAGGAGTGGTCGTGGTAAAGAACCGGCAGATGTGGGCGGCGGTGTGCCTGGGCTTGCTGCTGATAACCGTCGGGGGCTGTGGTGACTCGGAGCCGTCGGGAGATGGCTCTCAGAGCCAGGCTTCCTCTGGAAGCGGTGACGACCGGTCGCCGGTCCCTGCGGACTCTGCCAAGCCGGGCCGTATACGCGGTCCGGTGCAACTGGGCGGTTCGGACCAGGGAAGTGCCGCGGCTTCGGCCGGGGCCGATGCTGCGGAGGGTGGCCTGGAGGCGGTGATGGACCGCATGAAGCCGTTGCAGATCCTGTTGGGTCAGTGGCGAGGCATCACCCGCAAGGAACAGGCCCTGGTACCTCAGACGTGGGTCTGGGATCTCAAGACCGACCCGTCCCAGCCGGCGCTGGTGTTGACCTCTGCAGAGAGTCCCTACTTTCGCGACGGGCGATTGACGTGGTTGGCCAGCGAGCAGGCCTACGAGTTCAGCGGGACCAACAGCCAGGGAAAGCGGCAGGTGTTGCGAGGCACTTTCTCACGGTCACCTCAGCAGGTCCCCGGCGATGCCGATGACCAGCCGCAGATGACCTTCAAGCTGGAATTGACCGAGACGGTTGCGAGGGGGCAGGCAACCAGTTGGAGACTGGTGTTCAACCAGCAGGAGAACAACCGGTTGCTGGTCGAGTTGTCCCGGCGTCGTGGTGAGGGGAAATTCCGGTTGCAGGACACGATCGGCAGTCAGCGAGAGGGGACGTCGTTTGCGCTCAGTGACAGCGACTACGGCGAGAAGACCTGCGTGATTTCCCAGGGACTGGGGACGATGGCTGTCAGCTTCAAGGGCAAGACCTACTGGGTCTGTTGCAGCGGCTGCAAGGCGGCGTTCGAGGAGGAGCCTGAGAAGTGGATTGCTCGATTCGAGGCGATCAAGGCGAAGGCGTCGTCACTCTAGGCGGCATTTTTCACCCCTGCTGCAGGCACGGCTGCTCTACACCCCTCCCCCCGTTGACCCGTTTCGGAGATCGGCACTATACTCCCGCCGCATTCTGGCTCGTGGCGAGGGAGCGCGACGGGGTTTCGCGTGAATGAGATGAGTTCTGAAGCTAGACGGAAGACGATCCCGGTCTCGGAAGTGGATCGGATTCGCGCGGGTCGCGAGATCCTGCGGTCCGCGGCGATTGCTTTGAACGAGACGTCCGAGCGGTTGGAGGCGGGTTTCAGTGATGCGGTGGAGTTGCTGGCTCAGTGTGCCGGCCAGGTGATTGTCTGCGGAGTCGGCAAGGCGGGCCGGATCGGCCGCAAGCTGGCCGCCACGCTCTCGTCGACGGGCACCCGAGCCGGTTTTCTGCATCCGGTCGAGGCCCTGCACGGGGACATTGGCTGCATTGCCGAGAATGACGTGGGGTTGCTGTTGTCCAACAGCGGGGAATCGGACGAGGTGACGGCGGTGTTGCCATTGCTGATTGAGCGAAGCATCCCGATCGTGGCGATCACGTCGACTTCGGAAAGTACCCTGGGCCGGGCCGCCGACGTGGTGGTGGCGACCGGGACGCACCGCGAGGCGGGCGGCGAGGGCCTGGCTCCGACGACCAGCACGACGGTGATGATGGCTGTGGGTGATGCCCTGGCCCTGGTGGCCAGCCGCGACCGCCAGTTCACTCGAAACGAATTCGCCCGCTGTCATCCCGCCGGAAGTCTCGGCCGCCAACTCGCCTCGGTCGTCGACGTGATGAGGACCGCGGCACAATTGCGGGTGACCGGACAGCAGGCCAGCGTGCGTGAGGTGCTGTCGGCCGAGGCGCGGCCGGGTCGACGCACCGGGGCCGTGCTGGTGGTCGATGGAAACGGAACCCTGGTCGGCATCTTCACCGACAGCGACCTGGCAAGGCTGCTCGAACAACACCAGGACCAACAGCTGGATCGGCCGATTTCCGAAGTGATGACCGCCGATCCGTTGCGGGTGAGTTGTGACGAGAAGCTCGAGCAGGCCGTCGAGATTCTCACCCGGCACAAGATCAGTGAATTGCCCGTGGTGGGTCCGGCCGGTGAACCCCTGGGCCTGATCGACATCACCGACGTGATCGGCCTGACACCTCAGGACGCGGCTGCGGGTTGAGCGGTGAGGTTCGAATGATCGGGACGTGTGGTGGCTGCGGTGGCTGCGGTGGCTGCGGTGGCTGCGGTGGCTGCGGTGTTGAGTTGGAGGCGAATCGGAGTTGAGCAGGACGCGTCGTTTAGCCTGGACCGTGGTGAGCGGGCTGTTGTTGAGCAGCCTGATGGGTGTGTACGTCGTGTGGGTTTCTCCGTGGCTGGAGGTGCCTCGTCGGGCGAGGCCGACCTCGAGTGCTGCGGCCGATCTCCCCTCGGGGCCGCCTCCCGAGAACGCGGTCTGGGCAGGTCGCTACCTGCCCGAGTGGGCTGGGTCGGCCCGCTGGCAGGGCAGGTGGGGGCAGACGTATTTCTTTGCAGGGCGTCAGGAGGCGATCGAGGAGGATGCGATGGTGCGGTTTGCTCCCTTTGCGCTCGTTCATCTCCCGGCTCCCGACGCAGCGGCTCAGCCGACGTCGGCTCAGCGCGAGCCCCTGGTGATCCTGGCCGATTCGGCGGTCGTCCACTTTCCCGACTCGGTTGACCTCGACGACCCCGATCCCCGCCTGGCGGTCGGCTGTCGGCTGGATGGTGCGGTCGAGGTGAGTGGTGCCGACGGATTGACGATTCGCGGCGGCAACTTCCTGTTCGATCGTGAAGCGATGCTGGTCGCCAGCAACGATCCGGTCCAGTTGGAGTGGTCCGGGCACAGTGGTCGAGCCGACGGGGTCGAGTTGCAACTGGGTGATCCGGGGGGCGAGTCCCCTTCGAGTGCGCCGTTGGGTTTGCCGTCGGGTCCGGTGCGGGTGGTTCGGCTGCTGAGTCACGTGGAACTCAGGATGGTGGCACCCGAGGGTCAGGCCGCCGTCGACTCGACGGCCCCGTCGCGGCCGTGGCGAATCGAGTGCGAGGGTCCGATGGTGGTCGATCCAGTACGCCTGGTGGCGACGTTTTCGAATTCGGTCGAGGTTCATCGTCCGGCCGAGTCCAACAGCTGGGACAGCCTGAAGTGCCAGCAATTGTCATTGCGGTTCCGTCGACGCGTCGGGGGTCCGCGGGGACGTGCGAGGCCGGTGGGGGGTGAGGCATTGGAATTTGTCCAGCTGCAGGCAGCGGGTGCTCCGGTCCAGGTCGGATCCTCGGCCAAGGACCTCGAAGCACGAGCCGATTCGCTTGCCTACGGGGCGGATCGCGGCACGATCGAGTTGCGCGGTAACGTGACGGCACGGTGGGAACAGGGCCGCCTGGTCTCTGAGCACGTGCGGCTGTCTCGAGGCTCAGACGGTCGGATCGAGCAGGCGTTGTGCCAGGGCGCGGGGACGATGACATGGCAGCAACCGGGCACGCCTCCGGTGCCGGTCCGGGCAAAATGGTCGCAGAAGATGACGCTGGCACCCGAGCCGGGCACCGATCGGGACCTGGTGGTGCTCGAAGGCAAGCCAACGATTCGCTACCGGGCCCAGTCGGTACTTGGGGCCGAGTCGATCCGGATCTGGTTGGCTCGTGAAGGCGACTCGACGGGTCCGGCAGCACCAGGCCGCACGGTGCGGATCACCCGCCTGATTGCTCGTGACCAGGTCGGAGTGCTCACGCAAAGGGCCTACGCTCGAACCGAGTTGCTGGACGTGACATTCGAGTCGATCGAATCGGGGAAGGTGGCGGCCGCTTCAGCCCGGCAGCCCGGCGACACTCCTTTGCCACCTCGCCGCCCGCCCCCCGGTGCAGCGGACCACCGTATGCAGTTTCGGGCCGGATCGATTCGCGGTCGGCTGGGCCTGCCGCGGGATGGGGGCGAGTTGGTCATTCAGGAGGTGGTGACCGAGGGGGGGGTGCGGATGAGTCGTCCGCCACGAGGAACTGATGACGCGGTCGAGGTGACCGGCGAGCGGGTGCGGCTTGTGGAAACGGCCAACGAGGGACACGGGGTGTCGATCGTCGGACGACCTGCGAGGCTGAGGATGGGGCGACGCGAGATGAGTGGATCGACGATCGAGCTGGACAGTGCCAGCGGTCGAGGGTCGATCGACGGCAGCGGCACTCTGAAGATGCCCGCCGATCGACTGCTCTCGGGCGACCCCGCCCCGCCAGGGACTCAACTGCAGGTTCGCTGGGACGAGAAACTCGTGCTCGACGGCAGGACATTCTCTTTCCTGGGCGACGTGAAGTCCGAGTTGGCCGACAGCCGGGTCGACTGTGAACAGCTCGACGTGACGCTCAATCGAGCCCCGGACCTCTCGATCCATGGCCGCGGCAGGCGCGACGTTGAGTTCCAGACGCTGAGGTTTCGACACTCGGTCCGGCTGACCCGGTACGTTTTCGAGCAGGCGGATGAGTCGGCAGTGCAGCTCGCTTCGGAGCGAGCACCCCGGCGGCGTCTCTCGGAGATGCTCAAGGCACGCATGGCCAACCTGCAGGTCGACATGACCACCCGCGACACCTCGGCAGAGGGGCCGGGCTGGATCCAGTCGTGGCAACGAGGCCGACGGCGGCACGGGCCGCTGGCTCCCACCGCTCTCGCCCGGGCCAACCTGCCGTTGGAACTCGACGAAGCCGACTGGCAGTACCTGCGGATCGACTTCGCCAGGTCGTCGCGGGCGAATACCGACCAGGGCTTTGCCACGTTCGACGACCAGGTCCAGGTCGTCAGCGGACATGTCTCTCGACCCGGCGATGTCGTCGACCCCGATCGACTGGGTCGAGACGCCGGCTGGTTGCAGTGCGACTCTCTGCAGGTGACCCGTGAGGCTGTGGTGGGAGGAGCGATTGATGCCAGGGAAGCTCGGGCGGCTGACGGGTCGCGTGTGGCCCCGGTGGCCGGCTCGGTGGCCGGCTCGGTGGCCGGCCCGGTGACTCGTCCGCCGCGACGCTTGTTGACCTTGCTGGCTCGAGGCGATGCGACCGGTGCCGGACGGATTTCGGGGCAGTCGTGGTTTGGCCGAGCCGAGACGATCAGTTTCAGCGAGGCATCGGGTCGGGTGATCTTGAGTTCGCTGGGGTCTCAGAAGGCGTCGCTTTGGCGGCGGAAAACCGAGAGTGGTCCGTATTCGCGAGTCGATGCTCAACGGCTGCTGATGAGTCTCACGACCGGTGAGGTGGTCCTGGATCGTGCGGCCGCGACGCAACTGGTGCCCGAGGGCCGTTGAGAGGCCACGGGCGGCGTCTGACCCCGGACTTCGTGCTCTTCAACCTACCGCAGGCGGGCTAGGCGGGGAACACGGACCGTTGGACCTGTTCGAGCCCTCGTGTGACGAAGTCGACGACGGGGTCCGCGGCGGTGTCGAAGTAGTCCCAGCAGTGGCCCAGCCCGTGCGACTCGAACTCGGTCGTGACGGGGATCCCCGAGGAGTGCAGCTTGCCGGCCAACCGTTCGACTCCGTCGTACCAGTCTCGGTCGTCGCTGTCGCAGGTGAGCAATTGGTGAACGGGCCAGGCGAGCGGGTTGATGTGCAGGGGGACGGTTTGCTGGCGCGCGTCTTCGGGGCTGGCGTACCAGTCGTCCAGTGGCAGGCCCAGGCCGTGCAGCTTGTGAAAGTCGATCGCCGGAGCCACCGCGGCCACGACGGGGTAGTCGCGGGAATGGCGGTAGGCCAGGCCCAGAGCGGCCTGGCCTCCGAGACTGACGCCGGCGACGGCCAGCCCGCGCGGCACCGTCTCCCACTCGCACTGCAACCAGCTCACCACGTCCCGGTGCAGCCATTGCAACGGAGTGCGATCGCCGATCGGGCCCGAAGCGTCCAGCCACCAGCCGCTGCCGGCAACCGGACAGGCGGCCCGCAGGCCCGAGTGCTCCAGTGAAGCGGTCCAGGTGGTGCTGGTGGCCAGTGTCCGGCCCGAGTGGCCCGGGAGAAACAGCAGGCCGAACTCCGGTCGAGGTCTCGACGGCTCGTAGAGCTCGACCGCACCGCCGGGGACCTCGCGGAGACTCCAGGACATCGAGGCGGGTGGTCCCTGGCCGAAAAGAACGTGAGGTCGAAACGGATCAAGAAGCAGATCCGGGGGGGCTGGCGTCCCCGAGGGCTTCGAGCAGGAATTGATTGTAGCGAGTTGGCAGGCCGGGGTGGCGACGTCTAGGATGGACTCGAATCAGGGGAGCGGACCGCAGTGAAGGTACTGATCGAGGCCGAGGAGATCCGCGAGGCGGTTGCGGGGCTGGGCGAGACGCTGGCCAGGGATTACCTGGGGAAGAAACTGACGGTCGTCGGAGTGCTGACCGGCAGCGTGATGCTGCTGGCCGACCTGGTCCGAGCGATGAATCTCCCGCTGCGAATCTCGCTGATCCGGGCCTCGAGCTACCGGGGCACCTCGACGCGGCCCGGTGAGCTGGAAGTCGACGAGCAACTGCTCGACGACGTGGCCGGTCGTGACGTTGTGCTGATCGATGACATCTTCGACTCCGGCCGCACACTCGACTCGCTGCTGGAAATACTCCGCGATCGCAAACCCGCCAGTCTCCGCTCGGCCGTGCTGCTGTGGAAGACCGGGCGGCAGCAGGTCGAAGTCGAACCCGATTACCATTGCTTTCGGATCCCCGATGTCTTCGTCGTCGGCTATGGACTCGACTACAACGGCGAATACCGCTACCTGCCGCACATCGCCGGGCTGGATGATTCGGAACTGCAGCCCCAGGACGATCCGGGTCTGATGTGAGACTCTGTCGCAGCATGAGACTCGTTGTCAATTCTGCGAAACTGACGCAGAAGAGCGGCGGGGCGCTTTACCGACGCGGCACGCACGTTCTAGAATCCCGCCGTGAGTTTCCGAGACTGGTGAGGTAGGGAGGCACTGCGATGCAAGGCAACACCGAGGTCATCGACGCCCTCAACGGCGGACTGACCATCGAACTGACCGCGATCAACCAGTACTTCGTGCAGTCCAAGATGTGCCAGAACTGGGGCCTGCTCAGGCTCGGGGCCAAGCACTTCGAGGAGTCGATCGGCGAGATGAAGCACGCCGAGATGCTGATCGATCGAGTCATCTTCCTCGAAGGCACACCGGAAATCTCACGCTACGACGTGATTCGAGTCGGAAATGACGTCAAGGAACAGTTCGAGAATGACCTCGAACTCGAGACCAGGGGGGTCAACGCCTACAACGAAGCGATCACGCTGTGCCTCGGGGCCAGCGATGGAGGCAGTCGCGAGCTGATGGAGCGGATCCTGGTCGATTCCGAAGAACACGTCGACTGGCTCGAGGCGCAGCTGGACCTGATCGAGACGCTCGGCATCGAGAACTACCTCGTCACGCAGGTGGGTGAAGAGGAAGAGCCCGGCTAGTTGGACCGCGGCGGACTACTCGTCAAGCAGACGCCGGATCACCGGGTGGCAGCAGGTGCAACCGGTCCCGGCTCGAGTCTCGTCCATCACCGCTCGCAGCGTCTCGACTTCACCCGCGTCGTGGGCCAACCGGATGTCACCGGCCGTGACGTGCAGGCAATGGCAAACCACTCGCCCGTCGGCCAATTCCGGGAGAATCGGCAGCGGGTGAGGTGCCAGCTGTTCGGTGGTGGCGATGACAGTGGCCATGCGTCGCTACGGGCTGAAACGGGAATCGGGCCGCAATCAAGTTGAGATTCAGTCTCAACTCTTTCGAGTCTACGAAGCGGTCGACCAAAGTCAAGTCAACAGGCTGCGGGCGGCGGTGCGGTTGCCGAAGTTGGGGCGTGCGGGTGCGCCTGGGCCGGTCTGGGATCGTCTGGGATCGTCTGGGATCGTCTGGGATCGTCTGGGATCGTCTGGGATCGTCTGGGATCGTCTGGGATCGTCTGGGGCCAACATCAGATCCCGGCATGTTGACAGTAAAAAAAAGCCGTCCTAAGATGACGGAGCGGGCCCATCTCTTTCTTCTCTCACATCCCCACAGATTGCCAGGATGGACATGTCGGAGCACCGGCGAGGGTGTCTGCGTTTCGGCGCGGGTGCATGGGCAACGCGGCTGGTTTGCGGGTTCGTCGCGGCGATTTTGTGCGGTGTTGCGGCCGCTCCTTGCCGGGCGGCTCATCCGGACGACCCTCCGATCAAGGCATCGATCGAGAAGGGTGTGGCGTACCTGAGGTCGAAGGCGGCCAACCAGTACGGGGGATACAACGCGTTGTGCATCTACGCGATGCTCAAGGCGAAGGTCAAGCCGAGCGATCCGGCGATCGAGGCGGTGTTGGCGAAGATCATCCGCAAGGTATCGGCATCGGGTGAATACAGGCCTCCCGAGCACCACGTCTACGAGGCCGGAGTCGACCTGATGGCTCTGGAGGCGGCGGATCCCGAGAAGTACAAGAGCCAGATCGCGGCGGTCGTCAAGTACCTGCTCAAGGAGCAATTGCCCAGCGGCAGTTGGGACTATCCGGCCAAGAACAACAACGGCGACACGTCGATCACGCAGTACGCGGTGCTGGGTTTGTGGGCCGCCAAGCGGGCGGGTGTCGAGGTTCCCACGGATGCCTGGAACGGTGCTGCCGACTGGTACGTCAAGACCCAGCTCAAGGGCCAGGGTGGCGGGGCATTTGCCTATCACCCCGCGGCCAGTGTTGCGGGGGACCTGGACAAGAACCCCAGCCACAGCATGACGGCGGCGGGCGCGGGCAGCCTGATGGTGACCCGCTTGTTCCTGCATCCCAACGCGAAGGGCCTGGGTGGTCCTGCCAAGAAGAAGAGTTCCCAGGCGAGGGCTTCGGGGGCACCGAAGTTTGGTGTCTTGCAGTCGATCGATTTCGATAAGCTCGAGGACGAGAACAGGAAGGTCGCCACCGCGCCCAAGGCTCAGAAGCCGGAACCGACCGGTGCGCGGCTGGCCGTGGGGACGATCGACTCAAGCGTCAAGGGGGGAGCCAACTGGTTGTCTCGCAACTACTCCATCGTCGACGTCAAGGGCCTGCAGAAGTGGCCGCTGTACTACCTCTATGGCCTGGAACGCATGTGTGCCCTGGCCGAGATCGACAAGTTCGGCGATCGCGACTGGTACGCAGACGGCTCGACCTACCTGCTCCAGGCCCAGAAGTCCGACGGCAGCTGGATGGGACAGGGAGCGGCCAACGGAGCGGCGACGGGGTCTCCCGAGGGCACCGCCTTTGCCGTGCTGTTCCTGACCAAGTCCACCGCCAGGATCCTCAACAAACGGCTCGGTGCTCCTGCGGCACTGGGAGCAGGCATGCAGGCCGGCGGCCGAGGACTCTCGGGCGACCTGTCGCTGGTCGAGGAGAAGAACGGTCGGGTCGAGCAGAAGAAGATCGTGCTGCCGATCGACAAGCTGCTGGCAGAACTGGAAACCCCCCAGCTGCTCGATATCAACGACGCACAGAAGGCCCTGGTCGAGGCGGTTCAGGTCGGTGATCGCGAGAAGCTGATCGGCCAGAAGGACCGGCTCAAGTTGCTCGCCCGGCACCGCGATGGAGAAGTCCGCCGCACGGCGTTCTGGGCCCTGGGCCGCTGCGAAGATCTCTCGGTGGTGCCCTTGCTGCTGGAAGGCCTGGCCGAGGACGACCTGGGGGTCATGATGGAAGCCCGCAACGCTCTGTGCACGCTGACCCGCAAGCCGCGCGGCATCTTCTTTCGGGGCCGGCCGCTGGCGGCCAACCCCGCCGAGAGTGTGCCCGATATCGCCACAGCCGACCAGAAGAAGCGGGCCATCGCCACCTGGCAACAGCAGGTCCGCAAGAACTGGAGGTCCTGGTACTACCGGTTCCGCCGCTACCAGGACCGAGACGATCTCGATGAACTGATCTTTTCGACCACCAAGGACAATTCCCGGCGTCCGGCCGGTCGTTGATCGACTCGCCACGCCGATCAGGCAACCCACGCACAGGACCCCCACACCCGATGGCCAAGCGCAGGCCCTCCCAACCGAAATCTCGACCCGGCCAGCGTCGCTCGAAGCAGTCGGGTCGCAGCGGCCGGCCCGCGGCCAGGCCCGCGGCCCGGGCAGTGGCCAGCCCGATGATGCGAGTGACCCGCTACGAGCAGGTCTCGAGCATGATGATCTCGATCGTGATCGGCCTGATCTTCGCCACGCTCGTCACACTCGCTCTGTATCTCTCGACGGTCCAGGCCGACGAGGTGGGGCCGGCGGAGATGGAATTGATCGAGTTGGCCGGTGGTGACGAGGATGGGAAGCCCGATGAGACTCTGAAGGTCGAGTCACCCGAGGAGGAGATCGAGGATCCGAGTCTGACCGATGAGGAGACCGAGGAGACGGAGATCGAGGAGGTGTTCCAGAACGTGGTGGAGATCTCGGACAACGCCGCGGAGCAGGTCGAGCAGCAATTCGAGACCCAGGCCCAGAACAGCGGCAAGGTGGGCAGCAAGGCGGGGACCGGCAGTCGACCCCTGGGGAATGGGCCCGGCGAAGGGGGCATCCCGCGGCACCAGAGATGGTTCATCCGCTTTGCCCAGGGCAGCTCGGTCACCGAGTACGGCAAACAACTCGACTTCTTCGGCATCGAACTCGGAGCACTCTTTCCCGCACAGAAGAAACTCGTCTACGTCAAGAACTTCAGCCGCTCACCGGTCCGCCGTGAAGTGCAGACCGGGGCCAACGAGAAGCGGCTGTACATGAACTGGCAGAGTGGCAGCCTGAGAAAGACGGATCACCAGCTGTTCAAGCGGGCCGGCATCACCACCCGCGGAGCGATGATCCTGCACTTTTACCCCTCGGGCACCGAGGCCATGTTGGCCAAGCTCGAAAAAGACTTCCGCAAGCGGAACGTCAAGACGATCCGACGTACGATCTTTTCGGTCCGCAAGCGAGGCAATGGGTACCGCTTCCTGGTGACGCGGCAGACCTACTTGAGATGAACTGGCCGAGATGAACTGGCTCGGGTGATCTGGCCGGGTGTCTGGCCGGGGCGATTCCCGCCCGCGGCGATCGCCTTCAGGCGACTCTGACGACTTTCACTGACCGACGCAGCCTCATAAGAACCACGCACCATGGAAGTTCTCTATCAAGTTCTCGAAGTAGCCGACAAGGTGATCTACGGGGCGCTCGCCGTCACCGCGCTGTTTGGCGTCTTCACGGTGATCATGGTCACCCGCCGGATTTCTCAGAAGCGGTTTTCCCGGCCGGCTCATGCAGACGCCTTCCTGGACGACGTCCGCGAAAACCTGCGTTCGGGCAATGCCGAGGCGGTGGTCGAGTTGTGCGATTCGCCGGCCTACTGGTCCAAGGCGGTGCCCAACCTGGTGCATTTTGCCGTCGAGAATCTCGAGCGGTCCCCCAGCAAGGTCCGCCGCATGCTGGCCGAGCGATTCGAGACGGAGGTGTTGGCCGATCTCGAGTACCGTGCCGGCTGGATTGCGACGGTGATCAAGAGTGCTCCGATGCTGGGCCTGCTGGGTACGGTCGTCGGCATGATCAATGCCTTCCAGACGATCGCCGGCAGCGGCAAGCAGGGAGTGGACCCCTCGGAGCTGGCCGACGATATCGGTGTGGCTCTGTTTACCACCGCGATCGGCCTGACCGTGGCGCTGCCGATGGTCGTACTGGGAGCGATGGTTGCGGTCCGCATCGGCAAGCTTTCGGATGGCGTCCAGGAGCAGGTCGGCCGCTTCGTCGATGACCTCGATGCCATCCGAGCCGGCAGCAAGGGAGCCTGAGGGTGGGACGCCAAGCCACTTCAGATGCCGATGCCGCGTTCACCCGGGAACGGAGTGTCTACGACGCCGATCTGGATATTACTCCGATGATCGACGTCACCTTCCTGCTGCTGATCTTCTTCATGGTCACCTCCACCATGCAGCCCGACGAGGCGCTGGATATCCCGACCTCGGTGCACGGACTGGGCGTCGAAGCCAACTCGGCCATCCTGATCACCATCTCCGCCGGTGAGCCCCCCCTGATCAACCTCGTCGAAGACAAGAACCAGACCGAGGACCACACGACCGTGGGTCCCTACGTGCAGGCCCGCATGCAACAGGGACGCCTGCACGTGATCATCAAGGCCGAACGCATGGTCCAGCACGGTTTCGTGCAGAAAGTGACCCGAGAAGCCAACACCGTGATCAAGGAATTCGAAGGAGCCAGATTCTCGATCGCCGTCGAAGACAAACCCTAGAGCCCCAGCCCGAACAAGCCCGCCAACTCATGCCCATTCGATTCCGCTGCCCCGCCTGCCAGCAGGTGCTTTCGGTCTCCAGCCGAAAGGCCGGGCAGAAGGTGCGGTGCCCGGCCTGCCAGGCCTCTCTGAAGATCCCCACCCCCAAGGACCAGGCCGAACCGCAGCCGATCGAAGAACCCGATCCGTCCGCGAAGTCCGCTGCTGCAACAGGCTCGGAGGTCGAGGACGCATCGGTTCCCAGCCCGGTTTCAGAACCGGTTTCAGAACCGGTTCAGGCAGCCGAGCAAACGGCCGAACCGTCGGTGTTCAGCGAATTCGAGGCGTCCGAGGAGACCCGGGACGCTCAGGTCTCGGAGGACTCTGAGCAGCGGGCGGCCGAGCCCGAGACGGCCGCTTCCAGGTTGTTTGGTTCCGTGGTGATCGAGGACGAGGACGAGGAGGAGGAGTTTGGTCTGCGGAGGGCTCAGACCGAGTTCGAAGAGATGGACCTGACCCCGATGGTGGATGTCACCTTCCTGCTGCTGATCTTCTTCATGATCACCGCCAGTTTCACGATGCAGAAGGCGATCGCGTTTCCTCCGCCGAGTCCCGAGGAGGAGGGAGCCAGTGTTCAGCCGAAGCAGCTGGAGGACTTCAAGGACGACTGCGTGATCGTGGAGATTCACGAGGACAACTCGATCTCGATCGATGACGAACGGATTCCCCTGGATGCCGACCTCGCCGCGATGCTGGCGTCCAAGGGGAAGAACGAGATGCTGATCGACGCACACGAGAACTCATTGCACGAAACGGTTGTCAAGGTGGTTGATGCCGGCAACGAGGTACAGATGCAGCGAATCCGCCTGGGGACTCGAGGTGGCTAGACCACTCCTCCAGCGCGGCGGGTGACACGAAGCGGCAGCGGACCGACACACCATGCACACCATGAAACTCGAAATCCAGTTCCTCTCGGGTGACTCCGAACTCAGACCACTGGACCCCGACCAGTCGGTCTCGATCGGACGCGCCGATTCGTGCGACGTGCAGGTCGACGAAGAGGACGTGTCGCCGCTGCACTGCCGACTCTCATGGAACGGTTCGGCCTGGGAACTCAAGGCCGCCAATCTCGACGGGGTCGAGGTCAACGGTCAGCTGGTTCGCGAGTCGATCCTGGCCGGTGGTGACGTGATTCGTGCAGGATCGGTCGACATCAGCCTGGTTGATGACGCGGCCCAGGATGCGGGCGATGCGGTCGATGCGGGCGATGCGGTCGATGCGGTCGATGCGGGCGATGCGGTCGATGCGGTCGATGCGGTCGATGCGGTCGATTCCGCGGCGGATTCCGAGGGCTTCATTCCCCTGGCCAGTTCCGCCGACGACATCAGTCTCAAGCCGCTCGATGAAGGCGAACAGCCCGCCGGCTACATGGGGTCGGCGGCGGTTGAGGAAGAGGAGGAGGGTGAGGAGATCCAGCTGCCGGCCGAGCTGCGACAGGAGCGGGCTGCTGCCCAGCCCAAGGCCCGCCCCAAGCGCAAACGGACCGCTCGGAAACCGGCCCCGGAGGTCGCCGACGGCGAGCACCCGATCAATCAGATCTTCGAAGACGATGACTTCGAAGACGAGGAACTGGATTCGCTCGATGAGACCGAAGCGGACGAGGAGGCTGTTGAGCCGATGCCTGGTCAGAAGGTGCTCTCGAGATCGCGTTCGGACGAGGAGCAGGAGTTGGCGGCCGAGTCGCCTGCCGCGAGTGAGCCGACTCCAGCGGGGCCGGGTTTGGCCGAGAGACTCAAGTCGACGGCGCGTCGGCCCGGTGACCAGGAGACTCTGAAGTCGCCCGTGGTCCTGTTTCTGGGTGGGTTCGCCGTCTTCCTGCTGCTCGCCTCGCTCACCTTCTACTTCATGTTCTCGAGGAACACGGTCGAGGGTCTCTTCGAGCTCGCCAGTGCGGAGGTCGAGGAGGGGAGCTACTCGCAGGCGATCACGCACCTCGAGGAGTTCCTGCAGGTCTATCCGAACAACGAGGAATTCGCACCCAGGGCCACCTTCCTGCTGAACCAGTCGCGGGTCGAGGCCCGACTGGGGGGTGCCAAGGAGTGGGTCGAGGCGTTGAAGGCGGTCGATGTCTACCGCAAGGACTGCCAGGACCTCGAGAATTACGAACCCGAGAGAAAACTCTACCTCTTCAACACCGTGGTCAAGATTGCGATCGGCTGTGCCAACGAGGCGGGTGAGTCTCTGAAGGACACCGCCAAGGGGCGGGGGCTGATCGAATTGAGCGTGGAGGCTGACCGCAAGTTGAGTCTCTACAAGACCGACGAGGATCTGTTCGCCACCGACCAGGCCCGGATCGCCGAGGCCCGGCGGATCGCCGCCGCCAAGCTGCTCAGGCAGGAAGTCCTCGACGACGGCCTGGCACGAATCGCCAAGTCGCTGGAAGCGAAGCAGCCGATGGAGGTGTTGATCGAGAGGCGGAAGCTGCTGACTCGGTACAGCGAATTCCAGAACGAGGCTCAGTTGGAACGCGGGCTCCAGGATGCACTGACGCTCGAGAAGACCCGGGTCGGAGCCGACACCACCGCCCGGCCCGGCCAGGCACCCGACACCACGGTCCCGGGCGTCGCAGCGCTGTCGTTGACGCTCAATACCCGAGTCCGCACCGATGAGAAGTCCGAGGGCCGGACGGTGTTCGTCGTCGGCCGCGATTGCTTCTACGGGATCGACACCGTCACCGGTCACCCCACCTGGCGACGCGTCATCGGACTCGATCTGCCATTTGCTCCCATCGCCGTGTCGACCGCACAGCCAGGTTTGCTGCTGGTCGATACGAACACGCACGAACTGGTGTTGCTGGGGCAAAAGGATGGCAAGACGATCAGGCGACTGCCCCTGCTTGACGGACAACGGGTCGTCGGTCCTCCCCTGGTGGTCGGAACCCAGGCCTACCTGGTGAGTGAATCGAATGGTCGAGGACACCTGTCGAAGATCAGCCTCGAAGACCTCGACCAAACCGCTCAGCTGTCGTTCTCACAGATCATCACCTCCCCCCCCGTGTTGATTTCCGGAGGCAAGCAGTTGGTGGTGGCCGGGCACCGCGAGGTGATCTACACGATTGACATGGGAGGCTTTGCCTGCGAGGCGGTGTCGTACCTGGGCCATCCGGCGGGATCGATCGAGTCGCCTCTGCTGTCGATGGGCGAGTTGGTGTTGCTGCCTCAGAATGCAACCTCCGAGTCGACCACCGGCGACGGGCCTGGTGACGGGCCTGGTGACGGGTCTGGCGACGGGTCTGGCGACGGGTCTGGTGACGGGTCTGGTGATGCATCAGGAGACGGCAACGGTGCTGTTGTTCCGGCCGCGAAGCCGTCAGCCGGTGGTGGTACTGGAGGTGAGAACCTGGTGGTGGTCGAGAACGACCGGCTGGACAGTTGTCGGCTGAGGGTGATCCGGCTGGCGGGCAACGGGTCTCAGTTGGCTGCGGTGGCCGAGGTTCGCGTGCCGGGCCACGTTCGCGACCGGTCGATCCTGCGAGGCCGCGACCTGTTTGTCCCGCTCAGCGGCGAGCGTCTGATCGCATTTACCGTCTCGGACGATCCCAACCACGACGCGCTGACCACCGTCGGCACGCACCAGGTCCAGACACCTCATGCCGGAGCGATCCACCTGGCGGTGGGTCCCGGCGGGATGCTGTGGATGGCTTCGAGCAAGTTGCAGCGGTTCCAGCTGACGACCGACAGCATCAAGGTCAACCCGAACCGAATCGCCGAGGGGCTCAGCTCTCAACCGCTGCAGTCGATCGGCAGCCAGCTGTTCGTCGGTCGCCGATTGCCTCATTCGGCCTCGGTTGTCTTCACTCGAGTCGAGCGGGATGCCGAGCCACAGATGATCACTCATTGGCGAACCGTTGTCGGTTGTGGGTTGCTTGAGTGTCACCCGATGAGCAACGGGTTGCTGCTGTGCCTGACCGAGACGGGTGGCTTGTTCCACGTGCGGGACAACGAACTCGATGCGGCGGGCTTCAAGTTCAACATCGAGGGTGAATTGCGGTTGCCGGTCGGCCTGGCCACGCCGCTGGCCTCGACCCGCCTCTCCGACGGCCGTGTCGCCGTGTGGTGCGGGTTGCCCGAGCCGCGGATGTGGATTCTGAATACCGTCGGCACGATCGAGCAGGAGCTGGATTTGCAGAAGGAGGC
>Ga0310120_10001275_pt1 | contig 19029 bp, 13 predicted proteins | sample CB27_AW_983_MG_FD_203506 | JGI IMG/M metagenome (GOLD analysis project Ga0310120, IMG submission 203506) | Marine microbial communities from Western Arctic Ocean, Canada - CB27_AW_983 | ecosystem: Environmental > Aquatic > Marine > Oceanic | place: Canada: Western Arctic Ocean | collected...
TCTCGCATTACCGAGCGGCTGCGGTACAACGCTCCCTCGGAGGGCAGCCAGGCTCTGTGCCACGGTTGATCCCCCTGCATCTCGGTGGCAATAGTGCTCGCCGCAGAGGGAACGGCTGCCAACCCCTGTGCTCTGAATGTGCCCAGGGCGCGACGCATATGGGCTGCCGAAGTGACCAGCACGAAACTGTCGATATCACGCTTGCGCAGCATAGCGGCCACATTAAGTGCTTGCTCTTGCGTGTTTCGCGATTTCGTTTCAAGTGCTATACGTGACTCTGGTACTCCGGCACGCAGCAACTCGGAGCGCATTATCTCGCTTTCCGGCTGGGCAAGCCCATGCGGGTCGCCGATTCCGCCCGAGAGAATCAGTAGTGCTTCCGGCATCATGTTGTGCAGGCGGATGGTCTCCAGAGTACGGAAGGCGGTGTGGGGGCCAGGCGTGTTTATTTCGTAGCCGCTGCTTCGGAATGTATTACCGCCGCCGCTTAGTACTACTACGGCCTCTATGTCCGTGGCTTCCTCTGTAGCGTCTAGCGGCGTGTAGTCACCGTCAACCCAGTCTTCCAGCCAGCCTGCGCTGATGGAGGTGCTCATCAACCAGTAACAACCCAGTAAAGCCGTCAGCCAGATGCGGCCCAACCTGTGAGCGCGTGGTCCCATGTACAATGCGACCATCCCAGCCACCAGAGCCAGCAGCAGAAAGGGGATAGATCCCGGCACCATCAGGTCGCGTACTATCAACCTAAGCATAGATTATGTGTCTGCCGTGCGAGGGGGGAGAGTTGTAAACGTTCTGCGTTCATCGCACTGGCTGCTCGTCCAGTAGACGCCAGAGGTACCATGAGGCCGCACTGCGGAAGGGCTGCCATGGAGTGGCCAGGCGGCGCATGGTTTGTGCATCCGGAAGCACGGGCAGGTCATACAGCCGCTGCATTCCCTTGCGCACGCCCAAATCGCCGACCGGAAGTACGTCTGGGCGATTGAGCGCGAATATCAGGAACATGTCGGCGGTCCATGGGCCGATGCCTTTCACCTTTGTTAGCGTAGCAGTAATTTCAGCGTCCGTCATTTGGCTAAAGCGCCGAGGTCGGATATCGCCCTTTAGGTATGTCTGCGCCAGTGCGTGCATATAGGATGCTTTCTGCATTGAGAGACCGGCGGAACGCAGCCGCGCCACTGTTACGGTTCTCATAACCTCGGGCGAGGGAAATCGACGAGTAGGGAAAAGCTGCAAAAAGCGCCGGTAAATTGTGGCGGCAGCCTTACCGCTCAATTGTTGGTATATGATGGAACGTGCTAACGACTGAAAGGAGTTGCGCGTACGTCGAAGTTGCGGCGGGCCATGACGCTCTATCAGTGGCACCAGGCGCTGCTCGGCACGGCGCAGGTGGCGGATGGCGTCGTATGCGTCGATACGGGCGGTGACCATGCGATTAAAGTGGGTAAGCCTGCGGGCGTAAGTCAGTCAGGACCGGCATATTTTCTCGTGTCGTCGATACCTCATCCATGTCAATGTCGGTGGTGAGCAGGGCGGGTCGTTCGTCCGCCGTGACCAGCGCTTTTCCCAATGGATCTATCACCGCCGAGCCCCCGGAAAATGTTTCATCTCCGATTCTCCCGGCGACGTTGACCGCGGCAATGAACATCTGGTTTTCGATAGCCCGTGCTCGCAGCAGAATGTCCCAGTGGGCGCTTCGCGCTGCTGGCCACATGGCAGGCAGTAGTACAATTTCAGCGCCGGCCAGTGCGTAATGCCGGAAGAGCTCACCAAAGCGCAGGTCGTAGCATATGGCAAGACCAGTTCGTCCCCAGGACGCTTCCAGCAGCGTTGGCGTATCGCCGGCTGCCAACCATTTGTCCTCCTGCATCAGTGCGAAAAGATGCAGTTTTCGATAAACCGCCAGCTGCTCGCCGCGTGCTCCAAAAAGCGCAAATGTATTGTAGGCGCGGCCGTCGTGGCGTTCCAATATGGAACCTCCGATGGCAAGGCCCAATTCAGATGCTAGATCAGCCAGCTTTGAGAAGAGGCCGCCTCCAAGCGGCGCGGCGTGGCGTTCCCAGTTTGCCAAGTCTCCGCCGGTGCTCCAGAGTTCGGGGAACAGCACCAGATCCGATCCCCGCTGCGCTGCCTCGGCAGCCCACTTGCGCAGCTGCTCGAAGTTTGTTTCCGATTGGCCTATCCGCGGGGTCATCTGGCCGAGAGAGATGGTGAACTTGCGCATTATGCAGTCGCGATTATAGCATCGTCTCGGCGCAGTTCGTCAGTGGCAGTGGTGGTAGAATCGGTATAATGAGTACGCGCTGCCAGGTTATGGCACTGGGCGAAACTGATTACGTAACCGCGCTCGGGCTGCAATCGACTATTGTGGCTGAGCGCGCGTCCGGTGTTCGCCCTGATTGCCTGCTGCTTCTGCAACATCCCCACACCTACACGCTGGGCCGATCAGCGCGACGCGAGCACCTCTTGCTTTCGGAGCGCCAGCTGCGGGCTCGGGGCATCGCCGTGCATGAGACTGACCGCGGCGGAGACATCACATATCACGGCCCCGGTCAAATTGTGGGTTACCCGCTGCTGGCTCTGGGACGGCCGCGGAGCAGCAACGGGCGTACTCAGCGCGCTGATTATGTGGGCTACGTACGTAATCTGGAAGTGATGCTGATTAATGTGCTGGCGAGATTCGGCATTGTATCCGGGCAGGTGCCAGGTCTGACCGGGGTGTGGGTGCAGCCCGACGTGGCCTCGCGTTGCTCGCGCTGCCCCCCTAAGCTGCGAAAAGTCCCGATGAAAATCGCCGCAATTGGGGTCAGAGTGGACAGGAATGGAATCAGCAAGCATGGTTTTGCGCTTAATGTGGACACGCAGCCGGAATTGTTTGAGGGCATCATGCCGTGCGGTTTGCGTGGATATGGCGCGGTGTCCATGGCCATGCTGCTGGTGGAAGTGCCGTCCATGCAGTCGGTCCAGGCTGTAATTGTGACGGAATTCGGGCGTGTCTTCCATCGTGAAATGGTCAACGCACACCCCCCGTACGGGGTCTAGCAGCAGAGGCACAAATCCCAATGACATCTAGAATGGAACAATTGCAAGACCGACCGCCGCGGCGCCCTTCGTGGATAAAGGTGCGGGCGCCTGGTGGTGATGGTTATGATCGTTTGTACAGTCTGATGCGCTCCACTGGGTTGCACACCGTGTGTGAGGAGGCACGGTGCCCTAACATAAGTGAGTGCTGGGACGCGGGCACGGCCACATTCTTAATGATGGGAAAAGTATGTACGCGCTCGTGTGGGTTCTGTGATGTGCAGACCGGCCGGCCCGAGCAGATAGACTGGGACGAACCGCGTCGCGTGGCCGCGGCCGTACGTGAGATGAACCTGGAGCACGCCGTCATCACCAGCGTAAACCGTGACGAGCGCGAGGATGGAGGTGCGCCGATTTTCGCCATGGTCATCCGTGAGATTCGTCGGGCGAATCCGGGCTGCTCGGTGGAGGTACTCATCCCCGATTTCAAGGGTTCGCGCCCAGCGCTACAGACCGTGATGGATGCGCGTCCGGACATTCTCAATCATAATGTGGAAACAGTGCCTCGGCTGTTCCGGAAGGTGCAACCGCAAGACCGCTACGAGTGGGCGCGGGCGACGCTGCGCGACGCCCGCGCAATCGATGCCGATATGCTCACCAAGAGCGGGATTATGGTCGGTCTGGGCGAGAGGATGGATGAGGTAAAAGAAACTATCGCCGAGCTGCGCAGCTGGGGTGTGAACATCCTCACAGTCGGGCAATACTTGCAGCCCACTCGCCGGCACCTTCCAATAGAACGTTATTATACGCTTGAGGAGTTTGCCGAAATTAAGCGTTACGCTCGGGAGACGGTTGGGTTTGAGTGGGTGGAATGCGCACCACTGGTTCGCTCTAGCTACCGCGCTGGGCAGCAGGTGAAGGTCTTGAGCAGACGCAGCAAATCAATCTGTGACTAAGCCAGTGCCTGGGTATTGCCTTAGGCTGGTGGCCGGTCAAAAATGTGGGTCGTCAATGGTTAGATTCCCATCTTCCGGAAAATAAGCATCCACTCCATGTCGATGAGCCCGGCAGTTTCGTGCCGCTTCGGGTTCAGGCTGCGCGCTACGATGCGGTCATAGCCGACCTCCTCTGTGCTGAAGCCGACGTGCTCGGCGAGCTCCTGCAGGAAGGTGTGGGTGGCTACTGGCACTTTGCGAATCACGTTGTCGCCCACCAGTAGTCCGAAATATCCACCCGGCTTGAGCACGCGATAGCACTGCTCAATACTTGAGCGCATATCCTGGAAATAGCGCAGTACAATATGCGCGCGCTTGCTGTCTACAGGGTATATCTGGCCAAGGGCGCGGTCGAGCGCGGGTAGCCCGAATGCGGGCTGCTGCTGGCAGGCTGTCAGCGGCAGCCGCTCGGTCCCCACCAGTGCGCGATTTAAGCCAGCTAGGCTGCCGTCTGGCACCAGGTTTAGCCAGTACAGTTCCAGTTTGATCGAGCGGAAATACTCCTGTGCGTTTGCATACGGCGGGGAGGTGATGATTGCATCTACGCAATGGTCTCCAATGTCTGCAAGTGTGCGCGCATCTGAACCCTCAACCATGCGACTCATTGGCTGGTATCCCCACACCCGGGCGAGATTGTTGAGTATACGCATGTATTTAACTTTGCGATCTAAAAAAGTGCGCGTGGTGCGGCGGAAGATGCGCAGGGCATGCTGCTCCACCGTACCGGCTTCCAGACGTGCCCGCATTTGGCGGGAGATAAACGGTTTGCTTATTTGCGGGTCGGCATTACAAACTTTTCGTACAGTGGCCGAGGCGCATACCAGCATGAAATCACGCACCGCTTCATGCATTCCGTCAGGGTTTGTTAGTAGATACCCAAAGATGCGCCCGAGTTCTTCGCGCGCCTGCGGCAGAAACCAGGTCTCGTAGTTTGGAATATCTGGTGCATAATCGGGCGGATGCTCGCGCGCGCGTTCGGCCGCCTGTAGGCATCGGCGGGAGAAATCCTCCGGGTGGTCCACCAATTCAGTTTTTGCCCGCAGCAGCAGCCGAGTGAGCGGGTTGATGTCCACGCCCAGCGCGTGCATCCCAAGCAGGTTGGCCTCCACCAGCGCAGTACCCGAGCCACAGAAAGGATCGAGAATTGTACCGCCCTTGTTGCTGTATTCCCTCAGGAACCAGCGCGGAATGTGCGGAATAAATTTTGCTGGATAAGAGTGGATCTTGTGGGTGAGATAGGTGGTGTTGGGTATTTCCGGACAGGTTTGGCGGAAGTTAAAATCCCGAGTTCCCGGTTGCAGGGCCGTCACAACATGCGGGCTTGCATGTCCCGTAATCTTCCTGATGCGTGACCAGATGTGGTTGTTTTCATGCTGCGGCACAGCCTGGCTGGAGGCAGGCAGCACGTAGATCCGGCCTGCAAGGCATAGCGTCCTATTGTCGGCTCACGAATCACTGAACTCTGTTAGCCCCAACCGTTCCAATGTCTCTGGCAGCGGGTTGCCTGTCACCGCGTCCCAGCCAGACATCTCGTAGTACCAATCCTGGGCTTGGCTCATCTCCTCAAGGTCTAGTGCTACCCCGCCCGAGGGGCCATCTCCCTGAAGTGTTTTGTAAAATTTCTTCGGCAGCTTGTCCTGTTCGCGCGTAATGCCCTCGCGGGCGTTAAAGATTCGCAACATGTTCAAACGTCGCTCTCCTACAAGCATCATCTCATCCATGGTGAAGTTGTCCCAGCCGGTTATTAGTCGCACTACTTCCACCGAATCCTGTGGGCCATAAAGCTGCCACGTAGCCCCCCACACAAACTGGCACAAGTTGGCGCTGTCCAGGAACGAGTACATGTGCTGTGTCTTTACCGCATACTGGACCTTTTCCTTACCCAGAGAGTACACGGGAAGGGCATCGTTGACGCCAATGGTTTGTAGCCTGTCATCGTACTGTTCGTACTCTTCCTCCACCGCTGGGTCGTGTTCCGACGATTGGTGGTCTGCGCCAAATGGATTAACGGCGTAGATCAGCCCCAGCGAGCGCTTGACATGGGGCATGTGTGCCGGGGCCTCGGCACCCTTGACCGTGATTAGATAGTCGTGCCCTTTTCCTAGTAGGTCGGCGGCTTTACGGGATCCCTCGGCTAACACATCACCAAAGCCATCACGCTGCGCGATCATCTTAGTGAGTTTAACAACGACCTCGGGATCGCCATGTGGGATAGGGAATCCGACGTCATCCATCGTGATCACGCCGTTCTCGTAGCAATCTATCGCCCATGCAATCGTTGCGCCGGTGCCGATTGTGTCCATTCCGTACATGTTGCAGTACTGGTTGGCCAATGCAGTCGCGTTCAGATCGCTTACGCCACAGTAGGAGCCGAAGGTTGCAAGCGTTTCATATTCAGGCCCACCGTATTTCTCGTCAACCTTCTCGCCCATAAACTCGGTCTCAACGACGCGCTTGCAGTGAACCGTGCACGCGTAACATGTGTCATTGTCGGTGAGTATCGTGTCGGTCATTGTCTCGCCGGATATCGACTCGAACCCCTGAAATTGTCCGATGTCCCAGTTGGCTGTCGGAAGCCCGCCCGTGGCATTCTGGCCGGCCAGAACTCCAGCGGTACCATGTTCCTTCAAGCCAGATACGCCCGAGTTATCTGGTATGGCTTTTGCGCCTTGCCTAGCAAGTGCGTTGAGGTCCTTGGGAGCTGCGGTCGGCAGGCGCTTAGATGACCCGCGCACAGCCACCGCTTTCAGTCTCTTGGCACCCATCACCGCACCCATGCCGGTACGCCCCGCGGCGCGGTTGGCCATGTTTATGATAGCCGCTAGCCGCACTAGTTTCTCGCCCGCGGGGCCACACTGTAGGACTTCAATTTTGTCATCTCCCAACTCGTTCTTTAGGATTTCATCAACCTCGGCAGTGGTCTCTCCCCATAGATGGTTGGCATCGCGCAGTTCAGCTTCGCCGTCCTTAATCCACAAATAGACCGGTTCTGGCGATTGGCCGCGCAATACAATACCGTCGTATCCGGCGAACTTAAGCTCGGCTGGGAAAAAACCACCGCACTGAGAATCCCCGATTCCGTCCACAAGAGGTGATTTTGCATTGACGGTCAGGCGGCTCTGGCCCGAAATGGGAGCACCGGTCAATGCCGAAAGCATAAGCGTCAGGATGTTCTCCGGTCCTAGCGGGTCTGTGCCGGACGGTACTCCGTTGAGGATGTAGTACATTCCCATGGCAGAACCGCCCAGATATTTCCGATAGAAGGCCTCTTTAGGCTCCTCGGTGGAGATTGCGCCGTCAGTCAGGTTAATGTGCAGGATTTTACCGTGGTATCCGGATGGCAAGAGAGCCTCCAATTAGAGTCGGGATTTTATTGTAGATTGATGACTAGATTGTATCATCGCTTGTGAGCATGGACAAGGAATACGGGGTGCTATGCAGGCATCCTCTCAGGTATAATCGCCCTCGGCATGTTCGAGTTTGAGCTTTTGGCCACCGATGGGCGAGCGCGGGCGGGGGTGCTACATACGCCGCACGGGGCGCTTAATACGCCCCTGTTTGCGCCGGTGGGAACGCAGGCGGCCGTCAAAGCCGTCACCCCAGCGCAGCTGCATGAAGTCGGTGTACCGCTGCTGCTGGCCAACACCTACCATCTTTACCTGAGGCCTGGGCACACTGTGGTGAGCGATATGGGAGGTCTACACGCTTTCATGAATTGGTCTGGCCCAATCCTGACTGACTCCGGCGGCTATCAGGTGTTTTCGCTTGGAGAGAGCAACCGTATCGATGATGATGGCGTCACCTTCCGTTCCCATATTGATGGTTCCACACATCGTTTCACGCCAGAGCACGCGATGGAAATTCAGCACCAGCTGGGCGCAGATATCATCATGGCTTTCGATCAGTGTCCTGATCCTTATGACCGTGAGACAAACGAAATCGCGATGGCGCGTACGCATGCCTGGGCCGAGCGCTGTAAGGCGGCTCACTCACGCACGGATCAAGCGCTTTTCGGGATTCTGCAGGGCGGCATTTTCTCGGATTTGCGTGCTGAGTCAGCCCGTTTTATTGCTGGGCTGGATTTGCCTGGTAACGCTATTGGTGGCCTCTCGGTGGGAGAATCCAAAGAACAGCTTCTCGCGATGACCGAGCTGGTGACGGATATTCTACCGGTCGGAAAACCGCGCTACCTGATGGGCGTTGGCTCTCCTGCTGAGTTAGTGCGCGCGGTAGTGCTTGGTGTGGACATGTTCGATTGCGTGCTGCCTACGCGGCTTGCACGTAACGCAGCCGCCATGACGCGTGGCGGGCAACTTAACATGAAGCAGGCTGCCTACACGATGGACCGCCAGCCTGTGCAGCCGGATTGCAGCTGCTATTGTTGTGCCAATTTCAGCCGTGCCTACATTCGCCATCTGTGTATGGCGCGCGAGATTCTGGGTGCGACCCTGCTCACTATACACAACCTTCAGATGCTGCACGAGCTGATGGAGGAGATGCGCGCAGCAATTCTGAAGGGCGAATTTAGCGCATGGCACCGCGAATACGCGCATAGTTGGGCTGCATGACTGTATTGCAGGCCGTGGTGCTCGGGATCGTGCAGGGGGTGACCGAGTTTCTGCCCATTTCTAGCTCGGCGCATCTGGTGATGCTGGCGCATTGGATGGGTTGGTCTTTTGAACCGCATCTGGAATTCGCCTTCGATGTGCTCGTACACCTGGGGACGATGCTGGCTGTGGTGGCCTATTTTCGGCGTGAGATTTTTGCGATCATCGTTGCGATGCTGCGTGGGCTGCGGCAGCAGCATCCATCCGAGAGCGCGAACGCGCGCCTCGGATGGATGCTGCTGCTTGCCACCGTTCCAGCTGCCATCACAGGACTCATGTTCAAAGTCTCTTTTGAAGAGTGGTTTCACAACCCCCGTGTAGTTGGTGCGCTGCTGCTGGCAACTGCACTGCTGTTGTTTCTCTCGGAGCGAGCGGAAGTTACAAAGCGAAAAAGGTTGAGCGGTATTGGCTCACTGGATGCGACACTAATAGGGTGCTTTCAGGCGCTGGCCATCTTACCCGGGATTTCGCGCTCCGGAGCCACTATTGCGTGTGGGGTCATACGCGGGCTTGACCGAAGTGCTGCGGCTCGTTTCAGCTTTCTGATGGCGGTGCCAGTGATGCTTGGGGCCGGGGCGGTGGCCGGAAGAGACTTGCTTGCGCAACGCGCGCTCTGGCCGCACATGCCTGCAATTCTGACTGGTTTTATCGCTGCCTTGCTGGTCGGGTTGTTCTCCATTCACTGGATGCTGGCGTATCTGCAGCGTCACTCACTGCGCCGTTTTGCGTGGTATTGTGCTTTGGTCGGGGTGGTGGGTTTGATGTTGGGTTGCAGTGCGGAACCTGTCTCCACTGCCACGGCTGTGCCCCCATCCGAGGTGCAGATCGGGGTGACTCCGGCTACTTATGACCTGGTTAGGGGACTAAACTCCGGATCTCCAATTGGTGGGCAGATCACAATCACACCATACTCATCCAATAGGCGCTTGCTCAAGGCGGTGCAATCAGGCGGTGTGGATGTCGGCGTGGCGCTTTACCGCCCGAACGAGAGTGTGCTGGTTTCTATCCCGCTGGCGCTGACATCGCTCCAAATAATTGCGCATCCGGAAACCCCGATTGAATCTTTGTCGATCCAGGAACTGCGCTCCGTGTTCACTGGCGCGGCCACTGATTGGGGTGATGTGGGTAGTTCGCCCGGACGGATTAAGGTTACCAGCCGGGAGCATGGTACCGCGGCACGCGCTCTCTTCGACGCTCTGGCGCTAGGCGGAGCACGTCCGTCGCCTAGCGCACTTGTGCTGGCGGGCGATGAGTTAATGGTGGAATTTGTTGCAGGTCATGCCGGGGCTATTGGCTACACATGGCAGGCGTTTGCCGATGCCAGAGTCAAGCTGATAAAGGTTGCGGACGAGGGCGGCTTCATCGTGCCAGTTTACGCGTTCAGTTTCACTGAACCATCCGGCCAATTACGAGATTGGTTGGCGTGGGTGCAGAGTCGCGGGCCTGAGCAGCTTCTGGAGGGGTTTAAGCCGCTGCCGTGATTACACCAGAAACGTATTGGCGCGTTTTTCCGCCCCAATGGTGGTGTCGTCCCCGTGCCCAGAGTAAACCATTGTGTCTTCTGGAAGTGGCAGGAAATGGGTACGGATGCTGTTGAGCAGTTCGACATGGTCTCCGCCTGGAAGGTCGGTGCGACCTATGCCTTGCTGGAAGAGTACATCGCCGCCGAACAGGCTGCCGCTCTTGGGCTCGAAAAAGGCAACATGTCCGGGGGAGTGCCCCGGTACGAACATCACGTCGAATTGAAAGCGCCCGAGCTGCAGGCTGCTGGTATTCTCCCACCACATGGTAGGAGCATGGCTGCAATCCACCGGAATACCCCAGGTCTGCGCTCCGCCGCCTGCCTGATACAGCGGAAAGTCAAGACGATGCAACCCGAGCGGCAAGCTGGGATGTTTTTGCATGATGCCGGCTACTGCTCCGAAGTGATCGAAGTGCGCGTGAGTGAGCCAGATTGCGTGAAGTCGCCACCCGCGGCTCGATACGCGACCCAGAATCTCAGGCGCATCCCAGGCTGGGTCAATGACTACACAGTCATCGCAACTGTCATCGGCGACTATGAAGCAATTGGTGAACAATGGGCCGAGGGGCAGTTTTTCGATCTTCAGCATGATTTCCGCGGTACGCAGGTACGTATTTTGCAGTGCTCCGGTACGGTAGATTATATCAGTACAGCGGCGGGGCAACCGTGAATTTCGCGCGCTGTCAAATTTGGCTGCGGAGATTGCTCTTGACGTTGGCGGGGGCAGTGTGGATTGCGATTCTATCGTTGCCCGCGCTGGGGCTACTGCTGGCGGTACGCGGAGAAATAAGCTGGCAGCCCGGTGAGAATCATGCGTATCGTGTTTGGGTGATCATGGAGCAAGAGGAGCGAGGCGTGGGGTGGGAGGTCAAGCGCACGGCTTCTCGCAGTGTGGAACAGGTATGTTTACAGACCACCGTAGGGTTCTGGCTTTGGCGCTCGCAGGGCCAGCAGACCAGGTCTAGTTTTTGTGAGTGCTACAGGCATCACCCCGACACAGAAATGGAATATCTGGGAACATGCTCCGCGCGCGGTCAAGCCTGACCAGCTTCAGGTGTTTTCTCGCTCTTCCTTGGCTCTGGCTATTACGTCCTGCTCTAGGTGAGAGGGCACTTGCTCGTGCCGCAGGTACTTCAATGAAAATACTCCGCGTCCCTGGGTTATAGAGCGCAAATCGGTTACATAGTGTTGCACTTCCGCCAGCGGCACCTCGGCGGTGACCACGCTTTTGCCTCTGCCGGAATCCATACCCTTTACGTGGGCACGGCGGCCATTAATGTCGCTCATCACGTCTCCCATGTTGCCTTCGGGGACGGTGATATCTATCAGCATGATGGGCTCCAGTAATACCGGCCCGGCAGCGGAAACAGCCTGCTTGAAGGCCTCACGCGCGGCGATTTCAAAGGCAATGGGTTTAGAGTCTACCGGGTGTTCTTTTCCATCGGTGATTGCCACGAATACCTTTTCCATCGGGAAACCTGCGATGGCACCATCGCTCATTATGCCACGGACGCCTTTTTCAATTGCGGTCATGTAATTTGAGGAGATTGAACCGCCAAAGACCTCGCTCGTAAAGCGGAAGCCCGCGTCCCCTTCGGGCTCCATGTTCGCCTCGGTGAGTGGCTCGATACGCATGTGCACTTCGCCGAACTGGCCCGCTCCGCCGGATTGTTTCTTGTGGCGGTACTGGCTATTTCCCGTGCGTGTGATGGTCTCTCGATAGGGCACTTTCGGTGTGCTAGTGTCCAGAGCGGTGCCGAATTTGCTCTCTGCACGTCTCAAGGCGATCTCGATGTGCTGGTCCCCCATTCCTTTCAGAATAGTTTGCTTGGTGGCCGCTTCATTGTGGTATCCAAGGGTGAGATCCTCCTCGCATAGCCGTGAAAGTGTTGGGCCCATCTTGACGGAATCGGCCTGCGTCCGCGGGCGTACGGCCACAGCGAACAATGTCTCGGGCAACTCCACCTCTGGGAATCGCATCCCGTACCCCTTGTCTCCGAGAGAGTCTCCGGTCACCGTTTCGCCTAGTTTGGGGATAGTACCCAGGTCGCCAGCATGCAAGCGCTTGACCGGAATTTGTTCTTTACCGCGCATCACATGCAGTGTGCCAATGCGTTCATCGGTCTTGCGCGTGTGATTGTGAATGCGGCTGTCCGATTCCAACACACCGGACATTACGCGCAGATAACTCAGTCTGCCGACGAACGGATCAGCGGTGGTCTTGAAGGCGAAGACTGCCTGTGGGCCAGAATCCTTGGCCTCTATTAGCTCCGTTCCCGCGAAGGTTTCGGCGGAGACGGCCGGGCGCTCCGCTGGGGACGGGAAGTAGCGCGAAATACCCAAAAGCAATGCGTCAATCCCGGTTTCCTCAGTGGCAGAGGCCACTAGGACTGGAGAGCAACTTCCCGCCAGAACGGCGGCTTTGAAACCGTGCTCAATCTCATCCGGGCTGAGCTCTTCGCCCTCAAGGTAGCGCATCAGTAGCTCATCATCTCCCTCGGCGGCAGCCTCTTCAAGCGCGACGCGTGCAGCAGAGACAGCCTCTTCGTATTCATCGGGAATTGGCTCAGTCTTGGCACCCGCTCCTGGCCACGCCCGCTGTGAAAGCAGTCCTATCACGCCTTTGAAGTTGGACTGCTCTTCCCATGGCAATGTCACCGGGATTGGTTTCTTATCGGAGGCAAGCTTCTGCACCGAGGCAAGTGCTTTCTGGAAGTTGGCATTTTCCCGGTCCAACTTGTTTATGACTACGAATCGAGGCAGATTGTGCTCGTCACAGTAGTCCCACACTAGCTCTGTTCCCACTTCCACACCGGCTACGGCGTCAATCACCACGATGGCCGCATCTGCCACCTGCAGCGCCGATTTGACCTCGCCGACAAAATCAGTGAAACCAGGGGTGTCCAGCAGGTTGATCTTGTGATCTTTGTACTCGCATGCTACCAGCGCGGTGCTAATGGACATCTTGCGGTTGCGCTCTTCGTCCTCGTAATCGGACACGGTGGATCCGTTCTCTACCCGTCCCATGCGCGTGGTGGCGCCGCTGGTGTGCAGCATCGCCTCCACCAACGAGGTCTTCCCCGACCCGCCGTGCCCGACGAGAGCAACATTGCGGATGTGATCGGTCGTGTATTCTTTCATTGGAATCTTAGGCAACCCCAATTGCTGAAAAAAAAACGCCACACAGCATCCCGTGGGCAAACGGGCCCGGTGGCGCTACGGTGCATTGTAACGGAGGGTAGAGGCGTTGTCAAAGCGTGTTAGAATCTCACGATGAAAGGATTGTTTTCCCCGAGGGACTCTTTTTAGGCAGTGACCCGACGATCCTTGAAACCGCGACAACGCTTATCCAAATGCACCGGAAGATTCATATTTTAAGTTCCTTGCCAGTTAATTGGCGCTGCGTCGGCACAGGGCAATGAACCGCGTTTTATTCCTTTTTCTTGATGGGGTAGGATTGGGCGCAGACGATCAACGATCCAACCCGTTCACTCGGGCGTGCATGCCCAACTTAAATGGACTACTGGAAGGGCGCCGGCTGCTGGGTGATTTGCGAGCGTTCTCGACTGAGCGAGTTTCGTTTGTGCCCACCGATGCCTGCCTGGGAGTGGCTGGTATGCCGCAGTCTGCCAGCGGGCAGGGAGCAATCCTGACCGGAATTAACGTGCCCTTGCACATTGGCAAGCACTGGGGCCCAAAACCGAACGTGGAAATAAAGGCCATGCTGCAAGAGAACAATTTGTTCCAGCACCTACTTAATCGTGGCTGCTCGGTAAGGCTGGCGAATGCTTATCCGCCCGCTTTCCTGCAGGCGATTGAATCTGGCCGGCGTGGGCTTTCCGCGATTCAACTTGCGATCAAAACGGCGGGTGTGAGCCTGTGCACAGAAGCTGACTTGCGTAATGGTCGCGCGTTCGCGGCCGATTTTACCGGCGAGTCCTGGCGCTCGCAGCTGGGTATTGAAGACACGCCCGTTCTACTTCCGGAAGATGCCGGGCGACGCGTGGCGTGGGCAGCCCGCGAATATGGACTACTTCTTTTTGATCACTGGATCACTGATGTGATCGGGCATCGCGGGAGTATGGATGAGGCCATTGCGCTGCTGGAGCGCTTGGACGCAGTGCTGGGTGGAATTCTGAATGCATGGCGCGCGGAGAACGGCTTGCTCTTAATCGCGTCTGATCACGGAAATCTGGAAGATAAAAGCACGCGCCGCCACACGCGCAACCGTGTTCCGGTACTGATTATGGGCAAAGGGCACCGGCGGGTCATCGAAAAAATCACAGATATAAGCGATATAACTCCGGCGCTGCTAGATTACCTAGCGAGGTGAATCAGGCACTGCGTAGCTCGGCGCCAATTTCCTTCTTAAGGCGCTTCACTATCTTGTTCCGCAGCTGGGCTGCATCTCTGTCCGTCAGCGTCTTCTCGTCGGATTGAAAAGTAAGCCGAAATGCGAGGCTCTTCTTTCCGGATCCAATCTGTACGCCGTGGAAAACATCGAAAAGCTGTATCCGCGCCAGTCGTTTTCCTCCGGTCTGTGCAATCATAGCCGTGATCTCGTTCGCCGGCGTAGTATTGTCCACAATCAAGGCGATGTCCTCGACAATGGCGGGGAAGCGTGGCACCGGTTTTGTAGAGTGTTGGTCGGGCAAGGCAGGGAGCAGCGCCTCCAGGTCGAAATCAGCTGCCAGCACGGGGTACTCTGTCAACGCAAATGCGGCGCTGACGCGAGGGTGCAGCTCGCCAAAGATTCCCACTGGGCTGCCCGCGAGCAGTAGAACTGCCGTGGCGCTGGGGCGGAAAGATGGGTGCTCGCCCGGCTGCACGCTGACATCCGGAAGATGGGCGACATCGATCAGCGCATCCACCAGCCCCTTCAGGTCGAAATAATCCATCTGGGTGCGCTCTCCGTCAGTCCAACTTAGCGCTGACCGCGATCCGCTCAGGACTACTACCAGTCTACGGAGTTCACGAGGCAGGGCGGGCTGTCCGTCGCTCGTAGTCGGTTCTGGAAGATACACCGGACCGATTTCGAACAGAGCCAGCCGATGTTGAAAACGGGCGTTGGCCTCGGCGCATTCTAGGACGCTCGCCAGCAAGGAGCGGCGCATGGCGGCGCGTTCGGGGGCAATCGGGTTGTTCAAAGTGACATAATCGCCCTCAGAAGCGGCGAGGGTGCGCTGCTCTAGTTCGGGCGAAGAGAGTCGATATGTGATCACTTCTTGCAGACCGAGATTGACGAGAATATCGCGCATGCGCTCTTCTGTTTCCAGAGCTAGATTGCTGTGTTGTGGTGGGGTGGTATCGGTGATTTGCGTTTCGGGAATGCGCTCGAAACCGTATATGCGCGTTATTTCCTCCACTAGGTCGGCGACGCCGACCGCTCCTAAGCCGATATCCAGCCGGTGCTCGGGTACGGTTACGTGCAGTATCGCTCCTTTTTTCTCCACACGGAATTCAAGTGCGGTGAGGATGCGCACCACTTCTTCTGGCGGAATGGTGATGCCAAGGTTGCGCTCGATTTCAGCCAACGGTAGTTCTACCATCACTGGCGGGAACGGGCGCGGATACTCGTCGGCCGACTCATGCGCGATGCGCCCGCCAGAGAGCTCACGCATCAGCTCGGCCGCGCGGCGATTGGCTTGTGGCGCTACAGCCGGATGAACGCCGCGACTGAACCGGTATCCGGCCTGCGATGATTGCAGCTGCTGCGCGTGTACCGACCGGCGGATGTTGATTAAATCCCAGCTGGCCACCTCTAGCAGTACGTTTGTGGTCGCGGACGAGACCTCCGATTCACCGCCTCCCATTATGCCGCCGATGGAGAGAGGCCCGGCCGTGTCTGCTACTAAGATGGTGAAGTCATTCAGCGCTCGCTCGACGCCGTCCAATGTGATCAGTTTTTCTGCCGGTTCTGGAAGTCGTGTGATGATGGTCGGGTTCTTTCCGCCGGCGCGCTGGCGCAACACGTCATAATCAAAGGCGTGCAACGGCTGGCCGGTTTCCAGCATCACATAGTTGGTTACATCTACGACATTGTTAATCGGGCGCATTCCCGCCAGCCTTAGCCGGTACTGCAGCCAGTATGGCGATGGCGCGATGGTGACATTCTCGATGAGCGTCGCGGTAAAACGCGGGTTGAGCTCTGGCTCGCGGATGTCGATGTTCGGCAGCGGTAGCACACTGTTTTTTGGCGCCGCGACCCTCATTTTCCATGATGGCAAGCGCATGCTGGCTCCGGTCAGAGCTGCTAGCTCCCGTGCCACGCCGATGACGCTGGTGTTGCGCGCCATGTTGGGCGTGATTGCGATATCGAAGACTACGTCACCGATGTAATCTGCCAGCGGAGTACCGGCCGGGGGCGCATCGACATCGAAGATGATGACACCCTCGTGCTCGTCAGAAATACCCAGCTCCTTCTCCGAGCACGCCATGGAATAAGATTCCATCCCTCTTATTTTCGCTCGCTTAATTTTGGTGACCTCACGGCCGGGCATGTGTCCGTCATAGAGGCGTGCACCCTCCCGCGCGTACGCTACCTTCAGCGGGACGGATAAAGGCCCTTGCCCCTTGAACGGAAAAAGGTTGGGCGCGCCGGTTACCACGGTGTGTATGCATTCGCTGTCGTGCAGCTGCACTAGCACCAGACGGTCGGCGTTGGGGTGCGGCTTGACCTCGGTGATATCGGCGACGACGAAATGGTCCTGGTCCCATTCAAGTCCGGATATTTTCGTTTGTGGGCGCTCTTGTTGTGGATGTGGCAAGCCGATGTATTCCATCGCCTCCACCTCCAGGCCAGCGAAAGTGAGCAGGTGCGCGAGTTCGTGCGGAGGCCGCGCGATTTCTACGAATTCCTTCAGCCAGCTCAGGGGGACTTTCATTGCTCGGTGGCTCCAACAACGGCTGCAAGTTTAAGATTGGCCTCGCCACTGGGCAACCTCAGCATTAAAATTCGATTCAAAATTGCTCCAGGAAGCGCAGATCATTTCCCCAAAAGTAGCGGATGTCCTCAATTTCGTACTTGAGCATGGCGATGCGTTCCGGGCCCATTCCGAAGGCGAAGCCTGTGAATTCACACGGATCGTAGCCGCCGTTTTGCAGGACAGTTGGATGTACCATGCCGCATCCCAATATCTCCAGCCAACCAGTGTATTTACAAACCGAACATCCCTCGCCGGAACACAGGAAGCACTCAATATCCATTTCCGCGCTGGGCTCGGTGAAGGGGAAATGAGAGGCGCGGAATCGCGTACCTGTGCTCGCGCCAAACATGCGCCGGGCAAAATCGCTCAGTGTACCTTTCAGGTCTGTGAAGCGGATGTTCTTGCCGACGGCCAATCCTTCGACCTGGTTGAACTGAATTTCGGAGCGGGCGGTAATCTGCTCATAGCGATAGCACATTCCTGGCAAGATCACGCGAATCGGCTCCGGACAGTACTCGCGCATTGCGTGGATTTGCCCCGGGGAGGTGTGCGTGCGCAGGATGATGCCTGGAGTGTCGGTGTGAAAAGTATCCCACATATCGCGCGCCGGATGATGCGCAGGAATGTTGAGCAATTCAAAGTTGTATTCATCGGTCTCTACATCGGGCGAGCGGTAAACTTGAAAGCCCATCTCCGCCCAGATTGCATAGATACGGCGCAGAGTTTTCGTGGCGATGTGCAGCCGTCCGCGCTGCACAGGTCTACCCGGAAGGGTTACGTCCAACGCAACGGCCGGGGCTGGGTCGAATTCGGTGCCGCGAAGTTCATCGGCGCGCTGCTGGCAAGCTGCTTCCAGAGCACGGCGGATTTCGTTGGCGCGGCGACCGATAGCTGGACGATCCTCCGCTGGAAGGCTGCCCAGCGAACCCAACGCCTGCAATAGTGCACTTTCCTTTCCTAGATGCCGGGACCGCCACTCTTTCAGGGCAGTGCTGTCAGCTGCGTGTTGCAGTTTAGAGAGCGCCTGCTGTTCGGTTTTGTTGAGCGATTCGAGCATCATCATCTCCGCTATTTGCGGCGGCGTTGACTCTGAAAAAACCAATCCCGCCCCGAAAAGAAGGGACGGGAATACTCATTCCCGTATTACAATTCTGCTTGGTCTCTCATGTTGAGACCCGCTTTATTGGGCCTATGCGGCTGGATTACCCCAATAACGCCTGGGTCGCGGCGCGTTGTAATGTACACTCAGTCCGGAACCCTAATGTTGTTCCTCGGCGCGGCTCGAGGGTGAATTTCCACCGGACGCTTCCGTGGCATGCTTCCAGTTTGTGGCCAGCCATCTCTGTCGGTGTGGTTCCAGTGTACTTAACTCTGGTGTTGCCGTTGGTCTATTCTCTCGCGAAGATTATCTCAAATCGGTGCAGCTTGTCAAGGCAAGCGGCTGAGTACAGTATACTTGACGGTGAAAATTGAGGCTCGTATACTGCGAATGCGGAAAAGCATTGCATAGAGGCATACCAATGCGTAACTACAGATTGAGGGTTGTGGCCATACTGCTTGCCCTGCTGGTGCTCGTGGTCACGGGAGGCTGGCTGTATCTGCACTCCAGTTTGCCCCAGACTAACGGCTCGGTCTCCCTTGCTGGCCTGGATGGACATGTGGAGATTGTACGTGATACTGACGGTGTGCCGCACATTTTTGCCTCTACAGACAACGATGCTTTTTTCGCGCTCGGCTATGTGCATGCTCAGGACCGCCTGTGGCAGATGGAATTCCAGCGCCGCACGGGAGGCGGGCGCCTGAGCGAGATAATGGGCAAAGTCACCCTGGACGTGGACAAATTCCTGCGCACGTTGGGTACTTACCGTGCTGCGGAAAGCGCCTGGTCCGCCCTGAGCATGGAGAGCAAACTTGTTGTGGAAGCGTATGTCGCCGGCATCAACGCGTGGATTGGAGAG
>Ga0310120_10001277_pt1 | contig 18956 bp, 19 predicted proteins | sample CB27_AW_983_MG_FD_203506 | JGI IMG/M metagenome (GOLD analysis project Ga0310120, IMG submission 203506) | Marine microbial communities from Western Arctic Ocean, Canada - CB27_AW_983 | ecosystem: Environmental > Aquatic > Marine > Oceanic | place: Canada: Western Arctic Ocean | collected...
GACAGTGTGCCGGTCGCAAGCACGGCGACCAACACGAGGGACCAGACGACTCCTCGAAACATAGGCTGTATAGACATGGTGTATCCGCTCAACTTGACAACACTTTGGACGCGATAATCAACCGTTGGACTTCAGACGTACCTTGGTAGATTTCGGTTGCTCTGGCGTCACGGAAGAGACGCTCGACCGTCGACCCACGGCGATATCCCGCCGACGCCAGGATCTGCATCGCGGTGTCGGCGGCTCGATGTGCCGCCTCTGATGCCGCGAGTTTTGCCATCGATGCTTCGAGAGTACACCGCTCCTGGTGATCTCTGGCCGCAGCGGCCTTGCCAACCAACATTCTTGCCGCATCAAGCTCCGTCGCCATGTCAGCGAGCATCCACTGAATCGCTTGATATTCCGCAATCGGTCGACCAAATGTCGTGCGCGCCCGCGCGTGGCTGAGCGCCGCGTCAAGTGCGGCCCGGCCGATCCCCAACGCCTGCGCTCCGATAGCGATGCGACCGCCGTCGAGGGCGCGCATTGCGATATCAAAGCCGCGACCGACTGTGCCAATCAAGGCTTCCGGCCCGACGCGGACGTCATCAAGCAAGACGTCGGTCACCCCAAGTCCCCGCACTCCCAACGCGTCGTTGAGATCGGTGAGCGTGAGCCCCCGAGCTGTCGACGGCACCAAGAATGCGCTGACTCCGCGCCCGCCTACCCCGGGCGTCGTCGCGGCAAAGACGACAAAGACGTCCGCGGCCACGGCATTGGCAACCCACACCTTCCGACCACACAGACGATACCCACTGCCCTCCTGATGTGCGATGGTCTGCTGATTGGCCGCGTCGGTTCCCGCGTCCTGCTCCGACAGCGCGAAGGCCCCAACCGACTGACCGGATGCCAGTGGTCGCAGCCAGTGATCCCGCTGCGCGGGTGATCCGAACGCCGCGACGAGCTCGACGACAAGAGAGTTGTTGACAGCAAGGATCGCCCCGACTGTTGCGCTCCCGGCCGACACCTCCTCGATCGCGAGGGCATAGCGCACATAGTCGACACCCCCACCACCCTCGGCGGTCGGAATCGTAGCCCCCATCAGACCTTGGCGACCGGCGGCATCCACGATGTCGCGAGGAAACGCGTTTGATCGATCGACCTCGGCGGCGCGGGGCCCGACCACCGTTTGGACAAACTCGCGGACGGTTTCTTGATACGCGGTTTCGTCCGCCGTCGGCGAAAACCTCATGGCCCTATCGTGTCAACCTGTGAGGACGCCAGCTGCGCAAAGATCGGGCGCAAACGTTCGGCGGTCTGCCCCAATCCCTCTGGCACTACTCGGGTATCTGCGGTAACGGTCATGAAGTTGGTATCGCCGTTCCACCGCGGCACCACGTGGATGTGGAGATGCCCGGGAACCCCTGCCCCCGCGGGACGGCCAAGATTGATCCCGACGTTGAGCCCGTCTGGAGCGTAAGCCTGTCCGAGGGCAATCTCGGCCCGCTGCGTCAACGACATGAGCTCGTGGAGCTCGTCTGGAGCGGCTTCGGCGAGCGACGCGATATGGCGACGCGGTACCACCATCAAATGACCATTGCTGTAGGGGTACTTGTTGAGAATCACAAAACATCGGGAACCCTCGAACAGTACCAGCGACGGCGCCGACTCGAGGTCGGGAGAATCAAGCGCGGCGCAAAAGATACAGCGGCCGCTCGGAGATCCAGATTCGGCGCTGGACGACGACGTCACGTAGGCCAACCTCCACGGAGCCCACAGCTGGCGCACTCCGCAAGGATACAGAACTCAGAGACCGGGCGGGGAGTCTGGAGCCTCGCATCCGCCGCGCCGGACGAGAAAAACTCGGAACGCTGGCCTAGTGAGGAAAGCCGGGTCGGGGAAGCGCCAGCTCCGAGGTCGTGCTCACAGGAGTGGGCTCGACGGATTCGGCGTCGCGATTGATCAGCTCTTTGAGTTCTTTCCCGGGTTTGAAATACGGGACGCGTTTCGACGGTACGTCAACCCTGTCGCCGGTCTTTGGATTCCGCCCCTTGCGGGGCTCCCGTCGCCGCAAACGAAAGCTGCCGAACCCCCGAAGCTCTATCTTTTCGCCGCGATGAAGCGCATCAATGATGCTGCGAAAGACGGTGTCGACGATGATCTCGGCGTGCTTTTTCGTGAGGTCGGCGACACGAGCCACTTCTTCGACGAGGGCCGCCTTCGTCATGCTCTCGCCGGCGGTCTCGACCGTGTCCTCGTCGATGATCATCACCCGACCCTAGTGTTTTGAGTCCTAAATTCATGAAGTAAATGTTTAAGCATTCGCAAGCTGCTTCGTGTTGTCAGCGAAACGCGCAGTCTTGGCCAGAATCTCATCGGCGGTCTTGACCCACACGAAGGACTTGGGCGACTCGTTCTCGACCGCGATGTACTCGCGAATCGCCTGCTCCAGTTGTGGAACGCTCCGATGGACTCCTCGCTGGAGCTGGCGCTGAGTCAGTAAGCCGAACCACCGCTCCACTTGATTCAGCCACGAGCCTTTGGTCGGCGTGAAATGGAGCACGAAACGCGGGTGCTGAAGAAGCCAGCGCTGCACGGACGGCGTCTTCTGTGTGGCATAGTTGTCGAGGACGACGTGCACGGCGAGGCTCGGTGGCACGGCCGCGTCTAGATCGCCTAGGAACTTCTTGAATTCCTTCGCTCGGTGGCGGCGAAAGCACCGGCCAATCACCTTGCCGGTCGCAATGTCCAACGCGGCGAACAGCGAGCTGGTCCCGTGCCGCGTGTAGTCGTGCGACCGCCCTTGGGGTTGGCCGGGGCGCAGCGGCAGCACGGGCTGCTAGACGGGCTCATGAGTCTGACGTTTGGCTGTGTTTGAAATGGTCGCCGAGTGTCACCTCGGGAGAATCCCGCGAGGAGTAGCTTTGCCAGTCGGTCTCGAAGTCTTCGGTCTTCAACGCCCGAATACTCAGACCGATTTTTCGTTCGTCCGGGCTGAGCTTGATGATACGGATCTTGATCGTCTCGTCGACTTTGATCTCTTCCTTCTGACCGCCGTGCTCTTCGAACTCGGAGACATGAATCAGACCTTCGATGCCTTCGGACAACTCCACAAACGCGCCAAAGTTTGTCGCCCGGACAACCTTGCCCTCGACAATGTCACCGACCTTGTTGTTGGCAAAGAAGTCATCCCAAATGTCGGTCGCCAGCTGCTTCAAGCCGAGCGACAACCGCTGGTTGTCGGCGTCGAGGTTCAAGACCATCGCTTCGACCTCGTCGCCCTTGTTTACGACCTCGGACGGGTGTTGCAGACGTTTGCTCCACGACATGTCGGAGATATGAATGAGGCCGTCTATGCCTTCTTCGACCTCGACAAACGCCCCAAACTCGGTCAGATTCCGAACCTTTCCGGTCAGACGGGACCCCACTGGATGCTTCGAGGCCAGCTCCTGCCACGGATTTGCCTCGATCTGCTTCAAACCGAGCGAGATTCGTCGCGCGTCGGGGTCGACACCCAGCACCATCGATTCGACCGTGTCCCCGACCGTGAGCAACTTTGACGGGTGCTTCACCCGCTTGCTCCATGACATCTCTGAGACGTGGATCAGCCCTTCTACCCCCGGCTCGAGCTCGATGAACGCACCGTAGTCGGTGAGACTCACGACCTTCCCGGTCAACCGTTGCCCCACCGGATACCTCTCCGCCACCGATGTCCACGGGTCGGCGTGAAGCTGTTTGTAGCCCAGAGAGACGCGTTCTGTCTCCGGGTCGAACTTCAGCACGATGACTTCCGCTTCGTCGTTGACCTTGAAGAGCTCCGACGGGTGCTGCGCACGACCCCATGACATGTCGGTCACGTGAAGGAGACCGTCGATGCCGCCGAGATCGATGAACGCGCCGTAATCGGTAATATTCTTGACGACCCCAAGGAGCACTTTGCCCTCGGCGAGGTTCGCCAGGGTGTCCTTCTTCTTCTCGGCGTTCTCTTCTTCGACCAGCACCTTTCGGGACAACACGATGTTGCCGCGCTTCTTGTTCACCTTGATGACCCGCATCCGAAGCTCTTGGCCGCGTAGCGAGTCGAGGTTTCTGACCGGTCGCACGTCGATTTGGGAACCCGGGAGGAATGCCCTCACGCCGATGTCAACCGCCAAACCGCCCTTTATCCGCTCGATGACGTGACCGATGACGACCTTCTTCTCGGCGTAGGCCTTCTCGACCTCGTCCCAGATCTTCATCTTCTCCGCTTTTTCGCGGGACAAGACGATGTGACCATCGCGGTCCTCGGTTCGGTCGAGCAACACATCCACGCTGTCGCCGGGCCGCACGAGGACATCGCCGGTTTCATCGAGAAACTCGGAGATCGCGATGATTCCCTCGGACTTGTATCCGACGTCGATGATCACCTCGCCAGACGACACCTGGAGCACCGTGCCTTTGATGACCTCCCCTTCGGAAATATTCCGAAAGCTGCTCTCATACATCGCCGCAAGTTGAGCCTGTTCCGCCGCGTCCATGTCGGTCGCGTCGTCATTCATCAATATCATCTTCGACTTCGGCGTCGCCTTTGTCGCTGCAGCAGGGCTCCCTGAGTTTTCCGCGTCGCCGGTGACCGGCGGTACCGCCCCAGACTGCGCCGTGGCACCTGCGGAAGGTGCGGTCGTCGCCGGGTCAGCCAGATCGTCTGTGTTCGTCATGCGGTCAGGGTCCTCGCTGGTGTGGAGTTCTGCGCCATCTCTTTGAGATCTCGAAGACATGTCGGGAGCAAGAGACACGCCCCCTTATTTCTAGATAAGCAAGGGAGTGTACGACACCCGTTCAATATCGTCAAACCCTACGGTGTCATTCCTGTCAAAAAAGGGAGTTCGCTTTCAAAAATGTCACTGAGCGACACATCGGTCATACGGTTTTCGGTGTGGACTGCAATCGGTCCCTCACAAGCTTCAGCACCCTGTGGACCACCGCGTCGATCGGCACTCCGGTCGTGTCCACGAAGACGGCATCACGGGCCCGCGCCAGCGGTGACGTCACCCGGGTACGGTCGAGACGATCTCGAGTCGCCATCGCATCCGCGACCACGCCAATCCCGCCCATCTTTGACGAGCCATGAGAGCCATCCCCAGCGCGTCGTCGAGCCCGCTCCTCGGGTGTCGCGTCCAGATACACCTTGACTCGCGCGTCCGGGAACACCACCGTCCCAATATCGCGGCCCTCCATCACGACCGGACCGGCCGCCGCGTATTCGCGCTGCCGAGCCACCAGCACGGCGCGGACTCGTGGCATCCGCGCCACACCGGTGGCGGCCTTGTCCATCTCGGGGGTCCGAATGAGCGATGTCACGTCATGTTGGTCGATAAGGATGCGGTGGGAGTCGATGACAAATGTCGAGCGTGCCGCCACCCGCGCCACGTTGACCTCGTCATCGTTACCGAGCGTAAACCCTTGTTGGGCCGCTGACCACGCCACCGCCCGATACATCGCACCCGTGTCGACATGCCGCCACCCGAGCGTCGCAGCCACCGCCCGAGCCACCGTGCCCTTCCCCGCCCCCGACGGCCCATCGATGGCCACCACTTCGCTGCCGGCGGTCATAGACCCTCTACGACCGGCCCCGGGGCCGCCGACCGGCGCTGGGTCGACGGGGTCGACCGGCGGCGGGTCGAACGTGTGGTCGTGGCTGCGAGCGCACCGCCGGTCCAGCGTCGGAGAGCCCCGCCGCGCGTCGAAGTGCCGAGAGCTCGCGCTCTGACAGCTCGCGAGTCTGCCCGGCCTGAAGCCCGTGAATATTGAGCGGCCCCAGGGTAGTTCGCCGGAGACGAATTACTGGATGCCCGACCATCTCGAACATTCGACGTATCTGACGATTGCGTCCTTCGACCAACGTCACGCGGATACGCGCTTGGTCTTCGCGGCGCATCCGGTGGCCGCCAAGAAGCTCTACCTCAGCCGGGGCGGTCCGGCGCCCGTCCAGCATGATTCCCGCCCCCATCCTCTCGAGGGTCTTTGCACTCGGCACGCCTCTCACAACCGCCTCGTATCTTCGCTGCAGCGTGTGACGCGGATGGGTGAGCCGGGCCGCGAGCTCTCCGTCATTCGTCAGGAGCAGGAGCCCCTCTGAGTCGTAGTCGAGTCGCCCGACTGGATAGATATACTCCCGCAGCTTGGGAGCGGTCGCCGATACGAGGTCCAGCACCGTGCGGCGACCCTCCGGATCACTGCGCGTGCTCACCACGCCACGGGGCTTGTTCGCGAGGAGGTAGCGACGCCGTCCCGGCGCCGCGATACGGCGCCCATCGAGTTTGATCTCGTCTCGCTCTGGATCCGCTCGTGTCCCAAGTGTGGTCACGACGGTCCCGTTGACCGATACTCGACCGGCGGCAATGAGCGCCTCCGACGCGCGGCGTGAGGCCACGCCAGCACCCGAGAGCACCTTCTGAAGACGTTCGGCGCAGGGCACGACCGGTTAGTGAACCTGCTCTGGGGGGGGTTCGGGCGACGTGTCCGTCTCAAACGGAAGCGCCTCATCCATCGGGGGCGGGTCGGTCAGGGCCTCGGGAACGTCCATACCCAGCGCCTCCGCCATATCCTCGACCTTTGGCAAGTCCTTGAGGTCTCTCAGACCAAAACGGTCTAGAAACTCGCGGGTTGTTGCATACAGGAACGGACGGCCGATGACCGATTTCCGGCCAGTCACCTTGACCAGATGCCGCTCGAGCAACGTACTCAGGACACCAGAGGTATTGACCCCGCGAATCTCAGTGATTTCCGGGGCCGTCACCGGTTGTCGATACGCGATCACCGCCAGAGTTTCCAGGGCTTGGACGGAGAGCCGCTGAGCGGATCGTTCGTGAAACAGGCGCCGCACCCACTCGCTCAGCTCGGGCCGCGTGACAATCTGGTAGCCCTCGGCCACTTCCACGAGCTGGAGCCCTCGCCCTTCTTCCCAGTCTGTCACCAACGACGCCAGCGCTTCTTCCAGGTGTTCGGGCGGTTCGTCATCGAGCAGTTTGGTGAGGGTCTTGAGCGAGACCGGTTCTGGTGACGCAAAAATCAACGCTTCGACAATCGCTTTTACGTTGTCATCAGCCACGGGGTTCTCCCATCAGGTCGGGCGCATCCGCTGGCCGCTCGCGCCGATAGACACGAATCGGCCCACACATCTCTGATTGAAGGACACGGACGATCTTCATGCGAATCATTTCGAGAAGGGCGAGAAACGTGGTGATGAGGTCCCCTCTCGAGCTGGCATCCGCAAACAATTCCTCAAAGCCACAGGCCTCAGTCTCGGACAGCCGCGCCACGAGCTGCTGGATCCGAGTCTCAATCGGGACGGTCTCGGTGGGAAGCATCACCCGTGGACCCGGCTGCGATCGAGCCAACACCGACTGAAACGCTTTGAGCAAGCTAAAGAGATCGACTTCAAGCTCGCGCTCAAACGGTTCGTCGACGAGATCCTCGACCCGGGCGTCGGGACGCGTCCACTGGGCGCTTCGGATGGTTTCTCGCTCGTGTAACAACTCGGCGGCCGCTTTGAACTTCTGGTGCTCGAGCAGACGTCTGACCAGCGTATCCCGAGGATCCTCGTCATCCTCGGGAGAGGCGGGGTCGGAATCGTTCCGCGGCACCAGCATTCGCGACTTGATCTGGATCAGTGTGGCGGCCATCACCAAGAACTCGCCCGCGACATCAAGGTCGAGCTCGCCCATCAGGTCGAGGTATTCGAGATACTGGGCGGTGACCAATGCAATCGGAATGTCATAGATATCGACTTCGTGCCGCTTGATGAGATGGATCAGAAGATCCAGTGGGCCTTCGTAGTCGGCGACTTTGACCGGGTAGTCCGGAAGAATCGACTCGAACTCTTGTTCCATGTGTCTTACGAAATCAACCGCACCGCTGACGAGGTCAGCATAGCATTCCCGCGCGGGTAGGCCCTCACGTCGTCCACCCCGAGACACGCGATGATCGGCAGATCAGGCGTGGCTACCCCCGTGAAAATGCTGGATCACCGCGCGGGCGGCTTTAGCACCCACCACCGGCGCGAGCTCCTCGAGCGACGCGCGGCTCACGTTTGTCACGCTGCCAAATCGTTGAAGCAGCGCGCGGCGCCGACCGGGACCGATACCGTCGATCGTATCCAAATCAGAACGTAGATCGCGCATGGTTCGGGCACGCCGATGAAAGGTCACGGCGACGCGATGCGCCTCGTCACGCATGCGCTGCACGAGCAACAGACCCGGGCTCTGACGGGGCAACGCAATCGGCTCGCGGGAATCACGAGTCACGAGCAGTTCCTCTTTCTTCGCGATTCCGACCACCAGCAAATTCGACAATCCGAGCTGTCCGAGCGCAGTGTAGGCTGACGAGACCTGCCCGACGCCGCCATCGACAATCACCACATCCGGAAACGGGCCACCGTGTTCGAGCAGGCGTCGATACCGCCGCAGGACAACCTCCTCCATCGCGGCAAAATCGTCAGGGCGTGCCGTCTCCGTCCGCGCCGCTCCACGGATGCGAAACTTTCGATATTCGCGCCGCTGCATTTGGCCGCCCTCGCTCACGACCATGGACGCCACCGTCTCGCTCCCCTGGATCGTGGAGATATCGAAACACTCCAGTCGATACGGCTTACCGGGCAACCCAAGCGCAATGCGTAACTCCTCGAGCGCCCTGTCACCGGCCTGGGCCTTGGCTCCGTGTCGGGTGTTGTAGGCAACGAGGGCGTTGCGGCTGACGAGCTCCACCAACGCTCGTCCGTCTCCTCGCTGTGGCACCCGGATGCGAACCGCGTGTCCAGACCGCCCGCCCAGCCACGCCTCGATCTCCTCCTGGTCGTCGAGTTCGACGGGTAAATGAATATCGGCGGGGGCGTCCCGCGCCTCATAGAACTGTTGGACGGCCGCCCGCACAAACTCCGCGGGGGTATGGCCTGTGTCTGCGGTCTCATCGGCCACTAGCTCGACGCGTTCGACGACCCGTCCTCCGCGTGTCTGAAAGACCTGGATGACCGCGCCGGCCGGCCCCACCTCGAGCCCAAACGTGTCGCGCTGGCCGAGCCGAGCGCTCGCCATCTTTTGTTTCCGGTCGCGGAGCGTTTCAACCGTCCCGATCGTGTCGCGCAGGTGCGCGGCGTGCTCATACTTGAGCTCGTCGGCTGCGGTTCCCATCTGCTTACGCAGATCGGTCAATAGCTGGTCGTTTCGTCCCTCGAGAAACAAACGGGTCTGCTCGACCGCAACCGCATAGTCGTCCTGCGTGCAAATGTCATCAACGCATGGCGCGACACACCGCTTGATGTCATATTCAAGACACGGCCGGCCTCGCTTGCCCGTAATGACCTCATTGCATGAGCGGATACCAAACAATCGATGCGTGAGCGCCATCGTCTTCCGGGCGAACGTGGCCGGCAGAAACGGGCCGGCATAGAACGTTCCGTCACGGGCGACCTGCCGCGCCACAAGCACTCGGGGAAAGGCCTCGGTCGTCGTAACCTGTAAATACGGGTAGTTTTTGTCGTCACGGAGGAGAATGTTGTAGCGAGGGGCGCGCTGCTTGATCAGATTGTTCTCCAGCGCAAGCGCTTCCACCAGCGAATCCGTGACCACGACTTCCAGTCGGGTGACTTCGTCAAGCAGCGCGTCCGTGCGGGGACTCGACCCATACGCGCCCAGATAGCTGCGCACCCGCTCACGCAGCACCCGCGCTCGGCCGACATACAGTGTGTCACCGGCGTCGTTGTAATACAGATAGACGCCGGGCTGAATCGGGAGCTGCGCGATCTGATTCTTGAGATCCCGAATAGGCATGGGCTACACTGCCGCGGGGCCGCACATCGGTGCACAATGTCCTGACACCAGTGAACAGACGTCCCCAGGTCCCGTGGCCCCTTCCCGTAGATTGTATCGTTCGGGGTGCCGACCCCCGACATGCTGATCCCGCAGACCCGACCTTGACAAACCCGCACGTAGTCTCATGACGTTCAGCGGAGCGATCGGCGCCGTCTGTCTGTATCCGCTGTCCACAATCATCACCGCGTGTGTTCGGCTGCATGTGCACCCCAACGTCCTCACGTTCATCGGCGTGGTGATCAACGCGATCTCGGCCTGGATGCTCGCTCAGGGCGAGTTCCGCACCGCCGGCGCCATCATGGTGGTGGCGAATATTTTCGACTTCATTGACGGAAAAGTCGCGGAGCGAACCGACCTCGCCTCTGACTTTGGCGGATTCTGGGACTCGGTCATGGACCGATTCTCGGACATCCTCCTCTTTATCGGCCTCGTCTATCTCTACACGTCTCTCCAGCGACCGGACTACGTGCTGATCTCCGCGCTGGCGCTGATGTTCTCGGTCATGACCAGCTATACCAGAGCTCGCGCCGAGTCGATCATCACAAAGTGCAAAGTCGGTTTCATGGAACGACCCGAACGCATCGTGCTCTTCATGATCGGGGCGTTTACCAACCGCATGGCAGCGGTGCTCTGGGTCATCCTGGTCTTGTCGGTCCTCACCGTGATCGACCGTATCTACTTGACGTGGCGCGAGTTACGGACCGGGCCCAGCGAACTACACCCCGGAGTGCAAATGACGTTCAAGCGTCTCCTCGCGCTGCCAGCACTGGCCATCTGGCACGCGCTTTTCTGGACGTTTGAACGAGCCACGTGGCAATACGACTTGATGGTAGTCGCAATCCTGACCTTCGTCTGGGTCACCCCGCCCACCTGGCTTGCCGACCCCACCGCACCCGGCCCGGGCCTTGTAGGCCTCCTATTCCGTTAGCGGCGCCCTCCGTGACACGCGGAGCCACAGAGGACTCCGTCCCGTAGAGCGCAGCTGCCCGCGCGCGAAGAGCGAGCACACTGATAGTTGTGTGACCGATCAGTCCCTCCCCGATTCGCCCAGGAGCCACGGAGTCAGACGGTTTCGCGGTCGTCCGAGCCCAAGTCGAACGACTTTCCCGTCAAATCGATGTCGCGATTGGCGATCTTGTCGCGAAGCAGACGCCGCACCTCACCGTAATGCTCCCTGGGCACTGACAGCGGACGTGCCAGACGTCTGGCCTTTGAGTTGATCACCAACGTGAGCGCGGGTGTTTCCCGCCAGCTGAACGCGCCGACCGACCGATACGGCATGAACCCGGCCTCGGCCCAAATTCCGTGCTCATACAGACCGCGACCGATGCGAAAGCTCATCGGCCACAAGTACCCGTAATACAGCAGCATCATGCCTTCGCCAAACACATCGATCGGCGGCCGCCGCTGAATAACAACCTTGACGAATACCAGCACCGCGAACACGGCACCCAGACCGAGCAACAGGCCATAGTGGGCCGGTTTGCGGCCTGGCCAGGTTACCAACGCGCGTGACCGGTACCGGAAGAAGCGGACAAACTCTCCCACCAGCTGAAGATTCGCAACCAGGAAGCCACCGCCAAGAACCGTCAAGGCGAGACCCGGGGCATTCGCGAACGTCAATTCGTCCACGGCGGACTGGCGCTCCTCTCTAACCTCTACGCGCGGGCCTGATACTCGCCAGTTTCCGTGCTCACACGAACCTTGTCACCGATCGAAATAAATGGCGGCACCTGCACGACAAGGCCCGTCTCGAGCGTCGCTGGCTTGAGTTGCGCACTCGCCGTGGCGCCCTTGATTGACGGAGCCGTGTCTTGCACCGTCAAGTCCACCGTCCCGGGAAGGTCGATACCTACCGGTTCGTCCTCAAACATCTGAATCGTGATCACCGAATCGGGAAGCAAGTAGTTGACCGCGTCGCCCAACGTATCTTTGGTCAGATGGGTCTGCTCGTAGGTTTCGGTGTCCATAAAGTGATACGCGTCGCCATCCACATAAAGAAACTGCATCTTTCGGGAGTCGAGCGTCGCGCGGTCTGCGTTATCGTCTGATCGGAACTTGTGGTCGTTGAGCGTCCCGCTGCGCAAATTCCTCAACCGCGTTTGCACATAGCCGTGCCCCTTGCCAGGGGTGAGGTGGTTCACATCAATAATGCGAAGCAGGTGGCCGCGCATTTTGATGAGCATGCCTTTGCGGAGTCGGGTGGCCTGAATCGTTGCCATATCGGTCAGCGATCGTACCATAGGCGTCTGGGGCACGACTCGCGTGGACCCACAGGGTCGGTGACCGAAGAGCTTGACGCGCGCGGCTGAGCGCACCAGAGTCGGAGCGAGGAAAAGGAGTCGATGATGCGGGTAGGGGTCGTCGTCAGTTGTGTGCTGTTCTTATCGGGGGTGACCGTCGGGGTCGTCCTCACCGGGCGGCTCCACACCAAGTCGGTGAGCGATGCGGCACCAGTCACGGGTCAACAAGCAACCCCAGCGACCGCCGCGCGCACGGCGCGTGTCAGTCCGATACCGTCTCTCGCGGGTGCATATCCAGACTTCACCCTGGTCGCCGAAGCCACCGTACCAGCGGTGGCAAATATCTCGTCGAGACAGGTGGCCAGACGTCGCACTCCCTTTGGGGACGACCCTTTTTTCGGACGCTTTTTTGGAAATTCTCCGTTTGTAGAGCGTAATCGCGAGCGGCCAAGCCTGGGCTCCGGCGTTATCGTGTCGACGGACGGCCTCATCCTGACCAACGCGCACGTAGTGGGGCAAACGAGCGGTATCACCGTGTCGCTCGCGGACAACCGGGAGTTTGAGGCCGAGCTCATCGGCCGCGATGAGTCGACCGATATCGCGCTCCTGCGGGTCGACGCGGATGACCTTCCAACCGTGCCCTGGGGGGACTCATCTTCGCTCAGAGTCGCCGAGTGGGTGCTTGCCGTCGGCAATCCGTTTCAGCTCAACCAGACGGTCACCCTTGGTATCGTCAGCGCCGTCGGGCGGGACAACTTGGGCGTGGCCCAATACGAAGACTTCATCCAAACCGATGCCGCGATCAACCCCGGGAATTCTGGAGGCGCGCTGGTCAACGGCCGCGGCGAGCTCATCGGGATCAACACCGCCATCTTGAGCGGGAACGGCGGGTATCAAGGGGTCGGTTTTGCCGTGCCCAGCAACCTGGCCAGCCGGGTCATGGAGGACCTGCTCGACGATGGTGAGGTCCAGCGAGGGTCCTTCGGTTATGTAGATGTTCGCAACATCACGCCCAGGATCGCCCGTCAGCTTGGTCTCGTGGACACCCGCGGGGTCGTCGTCACCCGAATACATCAGGCCTCCGCGGCCGCCCGAGCGGGCATCGAACCCGGTGACGTCATCATTTCTTTCGACGGTACTACCGTCGAACACGCCTCTGACTTTGCGCGCCTTCTCTCTGACGCACCGATCGGCAGCGTGGTCACCTTGGGCGCGGTCCGAGCCGGTCGTGGGCGATCGTTTGCCGTCACCGTCTCGGCGTCTGCACCGCGCTAGTTGCCCGCAACGGACGAATGGTGGATTTGGGGTGCGGGCGTGGCCCGCAGCCCGCTCACATAGGGGCTGCCCGCAAGCGCGCATCGCCAACGACGACCGGTTGCCACACGAATTCCGATACGCGGGCTCCAGCCGACCACGGCCAGCGTCGGGTCACACGTTCCGGGATCCTTCCCGCGGGTCGCGGGCGAATCACCCAGGTAAAAGTCGCTCTCGTCAAGCGCGGATCGATTCTGGGCCAACGTAATCCCCATCGCTTTTGTCAGGTTGCCGGGCCCCCGACATAGTTCCATCCGTTCGAGTGCTCGCCCCGAGCCCCGCCGATCGCGGCGGCGCCGCATCAGGTCGAGCCCTTCGAGCGGCTCGGCGGCACGCAAAAGGATCGCGGCCGGCACGCCCTCGGGCTCGGTGACCACATTGACGAGCTGGTGGATACCGTAGTTGAGGTAGACGTACGCCCGACCCGGTGCTCCGTAGAGCGGCGCGTTGCGAGGCGTCCAGCCTGGGGCCGCGTGACACGCAGGGTCGGTTTCTCCGATATACGCTTCGACTTCAACAATCCGTCCGACTGTCGTCCCCTCGCGAGTAGTGTGGACCAGTACCCGGCCGATGAGGTCTTCGGCAACCTTCAGCGTCGGCCGTCGGTAAAAGCCTGGAGGCAAGCGACGGGGCATTGACATCACGACGGATTGAACACCGGGGCGCAACCCGACGATTGCCGAGGTCCGATAATCCGATCGGCACTACGAGTCGGCGTAGGCATGGACTCGCCCGCCTGCCAGCACCGGTTGGAGATAGCGACCGGTATGAGAGCGTGGGTCAGCCGCTACGGTTTCCGGCGGACCGGCGACGACTAGCTGCCCGCCTTCGTCACCGCCCTCCGGGCCCAGATCAATCACCCAATCGGCCGTCTTAATGACATCGAGATTGTGCTCGATCACGAGAAGTGTATGCCCTGCCTCTAACAACTTCTGGAAGGCCGTCAGCAACGTGGCGATGTCGTCAAAGTGCAACCCCGTGGTTGGCTCGTCCAAGATATACAGGGTGCGGTCGACATGCGACGTCAAATGCGACGCAATCTTGATCCGTTGCGCCTCGCCGCCAGACAGCGTGGTCGCGGGTTGTCCCAGCCTGAGGTATCCGAGGCCGATCTCGTCGAGCACCGTAAGACGCCGCACCACCTTCCGCTGTGCTCCGAAAAACGTGAGCGCCTCACGGACCGTCATATCGAGCACTTCGTCAATACCGCGGCCACGATAGGTGACCTCGAGGACTTGAGGCTTAAAACGACGTCCATCACAGTGTTCACAGGGCACAAACACGTCCGCGAGAAACTGCATCTCCACCCGAACCTGCCCCTCGCCCTCGCACGCGTCGCATCGGCCACCAGGCACGTTAAATGAGAAGTGGCTCGCCTTGAACCCGTGCGTCTTGGCCTCCTTTGTGGACGCGAATAGCTCACGGATCGGGTCAAACGCCTTGAGATAGGTGACCGGATTTGACCGCGGGGTCCGGCCGATAGGGGCCTGGTCAACCAGCACCACCCCACTGACCAGCTCCACGCCTTCCAGGCCGGCGTGCGTGCCAACCCGCTTCTCCCAGTGGCCTTTTGCCCGCTTCAACGCGGCGTAGAGCACGTCATGCACGAGCGTCGACTTTCCAGACCCGCTGACACCCGTGACACACGTCAGCATATTGAGCGGAAACTCGACATCTATGCCTTTCAGGTTGTGCTCCGCCGCTCCGGACACACGGAGATACTGCGTGCTCGGCAGACGCTTCCGGCGGGCAGCAGGAACCGGAATTGCGAGCTCTCCCCTCATATACTTCGCCGTGAGCGAAGTCTGCTCGCGCTCGAGTCCTTCATACGGTCCCGCATAGACGACCTTGCCGCCATGGTCTCCGGCGCCGAGACCCACGTCCACCAGATAGTCGGCCGCGCGAATCATATCGGCATCGTGCTCGACTACCAGCACCGTATTGCCCTGGTCGCGCAGCTTCTTCAGGATGCGCATCAGCCGCTCATTGTCACGAGGGTGCAGGCCAATCGACGGCTCATCGAGCACATACAGCGTCCCGACCAGCGCCGAGCCCAATGATGTCGCCAGATTGATCCGCTGGGCTTCGCCGCCAGACAGCGTGGAGGACAGCCGGTCAAGGGTCAGATAGTCAAGACCGACATCGCTCAGGAACGAGAGGCGGCGCCGAATCTCGCGGACCAATCGGTCGGCAATTTCCGACTCCTTCTCGGTCAGCTCCAGCGCCGCAAAAAGACCTCCAGCGCGGGCCACCGTGAGCCGGCACACCTCATCAACCGACTGGCCGTTGAGGCGAACATCCCTGGCCTCCTGACGCAGGCGTGTCCCGTGACAATCTGGACAGGTCTGATATCCACGATATCGGCTGAGAAATACGCGGACGTGCACCTTGTATTTCTTTCGCTCCAAGCCATGGAAAAATTCCTTGATTCCCAGAAACCCTTCGCCGTCACCTTCGATGACAAAGGCCCGCTCGTCGTCCGTCAGGTCAGACCACGGGACAGTCATCCGAAGACGCCGAGCCCGGCCGGCCTTCTTGAGAGCCGCCAGCTGCGACCGATAGTGAGGCTTACTCCACGGTTCGACCGCATCCTGTTGGAGCGATTTTCTGGGGTCGGGCACCACCAAATTCAGGTCCAGCTCGATCACATTGCCAAACCCGTGACAGGTCGGACACGCGCCAAAAGGATTGTTAAAGGAAAACAGTCGAGGCTGCGGCGCCTCGTATTGGATGTCGCAGTCGTTACACGCAAAACGCTCGGAAAAACCGTGGAGTGCACCGACCGCGCCGGTGGCGTCGACTTCGAGGGCGAACGCCGTGCCACCCCCTTCTGTGTATGCCGTCTCGATCGATTCGGTGACCCGGCTGAGAACATCGGGGCCGATCTTCACGCGGTCCACCACAACCTGGAGGCTCGATGCGCCCTCGATCGCACCCACGTCGAGGTCGTCAAACGACACGGCGCGCCCTGCCACCACCACACGCCGGAACCCCTTTCGGCGGAGCGTCTCGATTGCGGCCGGGATCCCCGAGACCGAATCGGACAGCAGATTCGCGTCGCTTTCATCTCCGCCCACGGCCGGGACATCTGGCACCAGCGGAACCTCGAATCCCACGAGCAGCCTGGTGCCGACCGGCAACGCCGTCAGCGTCCGGCCAGCCACCTCAGCGCTGTCCCTAAGGACCTCCTTTCCGCACCCCCGACAGATCGTCCGGCCCACCCGCGCAAAAAGCAGACGCAGATAGTCATGGATCTCTGTCGTGGTCCCGACCGTCGAGCGCGGGTTACGAATGCTGTTCTTCTGCCGAATCGCGATTGCCGGACAGATCCCGTCAATCCGGTCAACATCCGGCTTTTCCATCCGCTCGAGAAACTGTCGCGCGTAGGCCGACAGCGACTCGACATAACGACGCTGACCCTCGGCGTAGAGCGTGTCAAACGCCAGTGACGACTTCCCGGAACCACTCACCCCCGTGACGATAATGAGTTGACGGGGCGGCAGTGTTAGGTCGATGTTCTTCAGATTGTGAGTGCGAGCCCCACGAATGACGATCGAACGGTCGGACGCAGCGTTGGTCTCCGGCATGGTGTGTAGCGGGCAACGCCGTCAGGAATCTTGTCGCGATGCCAAACCTGCAATGTTACACCCGCATCTCGGAGGCGACGAAACGTCGACAACCCGCGACGCGTCCGTCCGTAACTACCCTGGGGCACGGCAAAATATTCCTCTGCGCCCTATGCTAAAATGATAAGATCGTCTCCCACTAAAAAGGCCGGCGTAGCTCAGCTGGTAGAGCAGCTGATTCGTAATCAGCAGGTCAGCGGTTCGAGTCCGCTCGCCGGCTCCATTTTGGCCCTTATAAAACAGGCGGGTTCTGATCTGCTGCTGCTGGTGGCGTTGTCTGATCCGGCGGTTTGTGCGAACTATGTGCGAATTTTTCAGGCGTAGCTACTTCCAACCTCCTCAGAGCGTCTACTAATCGATACGATGACGACTGCAAATAGCGGGAAGTGGTGGTGATATTGGCGTGACCGAGGAAGTCCCGCACGTCATGAAGTCGCGACCCTGACTCCAAAAGCCGACAGCCGAACTCGTGTCGCAGATCATTGAGATGTAGATCGGTGATTCCCGCTCGGCGGCATGTCGCCTTCCACGCAGTCTTGACGGACTTGACTGGCTCCCCCACCTCATTGCCAAACACATAGGCCGACGAGGGCCATGGGTTCCCCTTCGGGTCTGTCTCACGCATCTCCAAGACGCTCCGCAGTCGCTGGCCGATTGGTAAGAGACGCTGTTGATAGGTCTTCGTGCGCTCGACCGGCAAGTCCATCCAAAGACAACGTCCGGTATCGTCGCGTCGTATTTGTGACCACTGCAACGACAACAACTCCCCGGGCCGGCACCCCGTCGCGAACATCGCCACGATGAACGCCTGCATACGCGGATTGGCGTTCTGGAGAAGCCGGTGCCGGGGGCGGTGACGGCCACGCTAGCGCAGGAGGGAGCCGGCGGTCTCCGAGGGCTCGTCTCGGCGGTCGCCGTGATGTCTGGTCTCATGTGGCTCGTCGAACCCGGTCGGCGGCGCCTCCACCGGCTGATCTGACGGCTGAGTCCCCACGTGTGCAGTGGAGCGACAATCCATCACTGATCGAAGCTGAAGGGAAGCCAGTCGGCCTGGCAGGCTGGGGCCTAGCCGTCCGGGGCGACGCCCGTCGGCACACTGGGCACTCCGCGACGCCGTGTGGTCTTTGCCCGCCCACCTTGCTTTCCGAACGTTTCGGGGCCATAAAGGGGATCTACGAACCCGACACGATCCGCCCGTTTTCTCCGCCGAGGTGCCACGATGACGATCTCACGACGAAAGGCGCTCACCCTCTCCGGGGCCACGCTGGCCGGGTACTCGCTGGGGGTGCTGAAGCCAGGACGGTTGCATGCGGCGCAGCCGGCTCAGGACGCATGGCCCGATACGCTCGTCGAACGGCCGCTGCGCGAGGGGTTCCCCGCCCCGCTTCCACTCAACGCCGACGGGTCGGCACCCGAGCACCCAGAAAGCGCCGCCGGCCCGATCACCGATCCACTGATGTGGCGTACGCAGGGGCGTCAGACGCCGGACATCGAGTTCGACTACCGGCAAATGCAGGTCAAGGTCGACACGCGCGGCATGGGGCGGCTGGCCGGCACGTTGCGCTTCTCGGATCTCGAACCGCTGCCGACGGTGTCTCAGACGTTCCTGTTGCAGTGCGGCGCGCCGAACCCACGCGGCATCGTGAAGTGGACTGGGGTCCGCTTCAGCGACGTCGCAGACATGCTCGGCCTGATTCCGGAGGTGCACTACTGCCGCTTTGTAGCGTCTGACGGCTTCTACGCCGACGAACCGATCTCGACGCTACGGCACCGACAGGTGATGCTGGCCTGGATGATGAACGACGAGCCGATCCCGCCACAGCATGGAGCCCCGTTGCGGCTGATTATCCCGTTCCGCTACGGCAACCGCAGCGTCAAGGCGGTCACGGAGATGGCGTTCTACACGCCCGGCCCACGGATGCCGCCGCTGCCGGCCTGACGGTCCT
>Ga0310120_10001278_pt1 | contig 18946 bp, 11 predicted proteins | sample CB27_AW_983_MG_FD_203506 | JGI IMG/M metagenome (GOLD analysis project Ga0310120, IMG submission 203506) | Marine microbial communities from Western Arctic Ocean, Canada - CB27_AW_983 | ecosystem: Environmental > Aquatic > Marine > Oceanic | place: Canada: Western Arctic Ocean | collected...
AGGAAGGTGCGCGCTTCGGCCCGGCCCTCATGCCCGGCGGGAAGGAGAGTGCCTGGCAGGAACTCAAACCCATCTGGGAAGCGATTGCAGCCAAGGTCGACGAAGAGACCGGCAAGCCCCTGGAAGGCGCCGAAGCGGGAAAACCCATCGAGGGTGGTGTCCCTTGCGCGACATACATCGGCGAAAATGGTGCGGGCCACTATGTCAAGATGGTCCACAACGGCATCGAGTACGGCGACATGCAGATGATCTGCGAGGCCTACAATCTGATGGGGAACCTCCTCGGCATGACTCCCGGGGAAATGAGCGCGGTCTTCGGGGAGTGGAACCAGGGCGTCCTGGATTCCTTCCTCATCGAGATTACCGCCGACATTCTCGGTCAGGAAGATCCCGAAACCGGTCAACCCTTCGTCGATATCGTGCTCGACACCGCCGGCCAGAAGGGAACCGGCAAGTGGACCTCCATCAACGCCCTCGACATGGGCATCGCCGCACCCTGCATCGCGGAGGCTGTCTTTGCCCGCTGCATCAGTGCCATCAAGGAAGAACGGGTTGCCGCTTCCCAGGTGATCACCGCCAATCTTGAGGCTTTCGAGGGCGACCGGACCGAGTTCGTCCAGGCTATTCACGATGCCCTCTACTGCTCCAAGATCTGCTCCTACGCCCAGGGTTTCCAACTCATGCGTGAAGCGCAGAGGGAGCACGACTGGCAGCTGGATTTCGGCCAGATCTCCATGATCTGGCGCGGTGGATGTATCATTCGCGCCCGCTTCCTCCAGAAGATTTTCGAGGCCTACCAGGCCAATCCCGGGATTGCCAACCTCCTCCTCGACCCCTACTTCAAGAGCGAAATCGACCGCTGCCAGGCCAACTGGCGCAAGGTGGTGGCCATCGCGGCCCTGCACGGTATCCCCATCCCCTGCTTCAGTTCGGCGCTCTCCTACTACGACAGCTACCGTAGCGCCCGCCTCCCGGCCAACCTCCTCCAGGGACAGCGCGACTTCTTCGGAGCCCATACCTACGAGCGGGTGGACAAGGAGCGTGGTCACACCTTCCACATCGACTGGCCCGCCGCCGACCGACCGCAGATCCAGATCCAGCCGTAAACGGCCTACTTCCCGCCCTTCGTTCCGATCGCGATCAGTTTGAACCGCGTACGGAAGAAGAGCATCCCGTCGGCTAGAGCCGGGGAGGCCAGACAGGTATCGTTCAGCTCATTCTCAGCTGCCACCGAGAATTCATCGCCCGTCTTCACCACGAAGACCTTCCCGGTTTCTCCTGCAAAGAAGAGATGACTGCCATCGGAAACAGGTGAGGCGGTGAATCCTCCACCACCCTGCCCGATCCGCTCGCGGTAGCGGATCTCACCGGAGGCTGCATCGAAGCAGGTCAGGACACCCCCCCCATCGCAACTGTAGAGGTTCTCCCCCACCACGATAGGCGTGGCCATGTAGGCACCCTTGCGCTCATGAACCCAGGGGATGTGCTCGCTGGTCTCGTCGACCTTCCGGAGCGTGATCTCACCCCGGGCGCTCAACCTGACTGCGCGCATGGGGCTGTGCCTGCCGTGCGCATTACTCAGGAAAACATTCCCGTGGGCAGTGACCGGGGTAGGCACCGGGATGTCACCACCACCCTGGAGCTTCCAGATCTCCTCGCCGCTCTCGAAATCGTAGGCCCCGGTGTGATGCCAGCCGTTAACGAGAATCTGGATCTTCCCCTCGTGCTCCACGATGGTGGGCGTCCCCCAGGTCGGCACATCCTTCCGCGCTCTCTTCCATAGTTCCCTGCCGTCCTCAAGCTGGTAGACCGCGAGAAAGGATCCCTCCTGCACATCGCAAAGAACCACGACCTTGCCGTCGTGAATGACCGGTGAACTCCCAAATCCCCACTGGGCGGTCTTTACCCGGAACCAGCCCGCATCCATCGGCCCAAGATCCTTCCGCCAGCGCAGCTCTCCCTCCATGTCAAAACAGAAGAGGCCCTCTGATCCAAAAATGGCCACCAGGTTCTTCCCATCCGTGGCGGGCGTCGAATTGCAATGGGTGGCCTTGGTGTGGCGCTTGACCTTTGGTTTCCCCTCGAACCCCAGCTTGTTGAAGAGAACCGCTCCCGTCGCCTTGTCGATGGCGAGCAACCGCCATTGCTGCACGCCATTGTCGCTGGCGGATCCAATATCACCCCTGACCTTCACATCCAGTTCCTGCACCCCCCCGGTGACCGCGGTGGCGAGATAGACCCGATCGCCCCAGACAATGGGGGAAGCATGACCAAGGCCCCTGATCCCGGTCTGCCAGCGCACATTCTCCTGTTTTTCCACGTGCCAGCGGGTGGGTAGTTCGGCTCCCGGCAGAATTCCACTCGCACGGTGGCCCCGGAACTGGGACCACTGCTCCGCCGGGGGCAATCCCGGGACGGGTAGAGCAGCCTTGGCGGTCTCTTCAGCTCCCTCAGCCCCAAGGGCAGTCGCGCTGGTCATTACTCCGGCGAGGAGGTGGTGGTGGAATCGTCGCATGGCAGAGCTCCCGGCAGATTTCACCAGTAAAACCGATCTCCGCCCAGAGCAGGATGTAAAGGTGCCGGGAGGGCCTGCCTGTGTGCCCCTCAATCGTCCAGGCCAACCATCGGGTCGACCTCCTGATCGTAGTCGACACCCGGCAATCCAAAGCCGAAAAGCTTGAGGAACTCTTCCTGGTAATTGTTGAAATCCGTGATCTCCCGGAGGTTCCCGGAGGTCACCCGGGGCCAGATCTCCTTCACCCTGTCCTGGATATCCGGCTCCATCTCCCAGTCATCGACCCGGATGAGACCCTTGTCATCGAGTTGCGGCTCGTTGTTGTTGTAGAGGTGCGTGGAGAAGAGCCGCTGGATCTGCTCGATCGTGCCCTCGTGATTTCCCTTCTCCTTCATCACGCGATAGAGGATGGAGATGTAGAGCGGGACAACCGGGATGGCCGAGCTGGCCTGCGTCACCAGTGCCTTGTTGACGGAGACGTAGGCGCCTCCACCGCCGTTCGCCTTGAGCAGAGCATCGATTTGCCGGGCCGCATTCCGCAGGTCGATCTTGGCACGTCCCATCGTGCCGTTGGTGTAGACCGCCCAGGTCGCTTCCGGGCCAATATAGTCATAAGCCACCGCAGTCGTGCCCGGTGCCAGCACTCCCCCCTCGTCCAGGGCTTCCATCCAGAAGCTCCAGTCCTCGCCCCCCATCACTGCCACCGTGTCGGCGATTTCCTGCCCGGTGGCTGATTCAATGGTCACCTCGCTCACCATCCCCTCGTCGGTATCCAACGTCCTGGAGGTGTAGTCCTGACCAATCGGCTTCAAGGTCGACTTGTGGATTTTTCCCGTGCGCGGATGCTCCCGCCGGGGTGCCGCCAGGCTGTAGACGACCAGATCGATCTGCCCGAGATCGGCCTTGACGGCCTCCACCACCTGCGCCTTCATTTCATCGGAAAAGGCATCCCCGTTGAAGCTCCGTGCATAAAGGCCCTCCGCTCCAGCGGCCCGGTGAAAGGCGGCGGAATTATACCATCCCGCCGTGGCACACTTCTCCTCCTCGGGAGGGCGCTCGAAAAAGACCCCCATCGTCCTCGCTCCACTTCCGAAGGACGCCGTGATCCTGGAAGCCAGGCCGTAGCCGGTGGAGGCTCCAATAACGAGAACGTTCCCCGGTCCGTTCTCGATGGCGCCCCTCGCCTTCACGTAATCAATTTGTTCCTGCACGTGAGCAGCGCATCCCGTGGGATGGGCCGTGAGACATACAAATCCCCGCACTCTCGGCTTGATGATCATGAGGCGAACTCTCCGGACGCCACCCACGGCGGTCGAGCAAAACCTGTCTCTCCTGATCATTTTGGGTCCTGGTGGGTGGCCACTCCCAGGCCAGCAGGGACTAGACAGTCTTTTCAGCAGGATTCATACTCATCCCCGTGAATCTCACAGGAAAACGCGCGGTCGTCTTTGGTGGCACTTCGGGGATCGGACTCGCTACCGTCCGGCAACTGGCCACCGCAGGGGCAAAAGTCGTCGCCGTGAGCCGCTCCGCGGAAGAGCAGCCGCCACCCGCCGAGGGGGTGTGCCGGCGTTCAGTGGACATCCTCGATCGAGACGCCCTCACCACCTTCTACAAAGAAGCCAGCCCCTTTGACCTGGTGGTGAACACTGCCGTTCCGGCCGGCCGGGAGCAGGGGCCCTTTCCCGGGATGGACCTCGACGGCTTCCAGGCCACCTTCAACAAATTGTGGGGCTACGTGAACACGGTCCACCTGGGGCTGCCCCATTTTACGGATCAGGCGTCCATCGTGCTGGTGAGCGGATTCCCGGCCCGCAAGTGCAAACCCGGGGCTTCCGCCATCTCGACGGTGGGCCACGCGGTGGAGGGGTTCGTGCGTGCCATTGCCCCCGAGATCGCCCCCAGGCGGATCAACATCGTTTCGCCCGGTATCATCGACACCCCCCTCTTCCCGCAGGAAGGTGCCGAGCGGGAAGAGTTTTTCCAGAAAGCGGTCGGCGACCACGCCATTCCCCGTCCCGGCCGGGCCGAGGAGGTAGCGCAGGCGATTCTCTTCCTGCTACAGAACGACTTCACCACCGGCACAGTGATCGACGTCGATGGCGGAGCCTCCTTACCCTGACCTGTTGCAGGTTCCTCCCGGACCGGGGACGGACCGGTCGTCACCGCTTTCCCGAGAGCAGGGCTCTAGCGCTGCACCCGGGCGTTGCCCTTCCAGATACTCCAGACCTGGTCTTCGTCGGCGGGCTGGCCGTAGTCGGTGAGAAGGGTCGCGGCCAATGCTCCGCTGGCCCAACCGAACTGGGCGCACTTCTCACCTTCCCAGCCGCGCAGGATGCCATACAGTAGTCCGCCCACGAAACCGTCCCCGCCACCAATCCGGTCGAGGATCGCGATCTCACGGGGCTCAATGACGTGCCAGTCGTCACCGTCGGCCACGATGCCGCCCCATTCGTGCAGGTTCACGCTGATCACTTCCCGGAGGGTAGTGGCGTAGACCGAAGCGTTGGGGAACTGCTCCTTCACCCGGTTGATCATCTCCTTGAAGCTGTCGATCTTGCCGGCGATATCCTCGCCTCCGGCTTCCGGCCCTTCCACTCCGAGGCAGAGTTGAAAATCCTCCTCGTTTCCAACGAGGACATCAGCAAGGGTCCCGATTTCGCAAAAGGCTTCACTCAGTTCCTCCTCCCGTCCCTTCCAGAAGGTCGCGCGATGGTTGAGGTCAAAGGAGATCCTGGTTCCGTGTCTTTTGGCGGCCCGGGCCACATCGAGGCAGAACTGCGTCGAATCTGGCGAGAGCGCGGCGATCAATCCTGACATGTGGACGATCCGGGCACCCTCTTCCCCGAAAATCCGCTCAAGGTCGAAATCCCCGGCCTTGAGGTCGCGGCCCACTTCACCAGCCCGGTCGTTCCAGACCCGGGGTCCACGCGAACCCGTCCCACTGTCCGCCATGTTGATCTGGTGCCGATAACCCCAGGGACCGCCCTGCTCGATATCAGGACCCTCGTAGTCCATATGGCGACCGGCCAGGTTGTCCTTGATGAGGCGGGAAACCGGGCTGCCCTTGATGAAGGCGGTCAGAATCTTGACCGGGAGTCCGAGATAGGAGGAGACGCTGCCCACATTGGATTCCGCACTGCTGGCGGTCAGCACGAAGTTGTCCGAACAGTGAAAGGGCTGACCGTTCACCGGGGTGAGGCGTGTTCCCATCGAGGTGGGAATCACCATCGCATACTTGCAGTCGGGCTTGAGGTCGATCATGGCGTGGAATGGGCAATGGGGTTGTTCGCTAGGTGTCGGGCAGGTAGCAGGATTGCCAAGCCACGGCAAGCCCTACACGGCGCTCCGCCTGCACCAGCAGGAAGGCCCGGCCGAAGAGAGTCACTGCCATGATGCCCGGTCGCTTTTGCAGCACCCCGTGTGCTATCAGCTCCGCTCCCCACCCGGAACAGCACATGAACGGCAGAACCGCCAGTGATCGGGGTGGGCCGAAACGTGCCCCGGCGTGACAGGTCGCCCTGGCCTGGCCGCCGTTCATGATTGATACCGTAAAGCCAACCCCCCTCCCGGCACTGCCTTCTGAAACGAATTTGCATGGAAGATTCTCAGGAAACTCCGTTCAGTTATCCTGACTACTAGAGTAGCCTTCTACATCCACTTCATTTACCTTCATCCGTTGAGCTGGAGTTGTTGCCATGTTATCCGCCAATCATCCATCGCCATAACTCTTTCGTGCGGTCCATTTTGCGTATTTCTAGCTTGTTGGATTCGGGATCTTTGGTTGTAGATCGCTCTTGTCATAATCTCATGGGTTTACCCGGCGCCAAAGGCGGACACCCATGAATTCCCTCCGGGGACCACACTACAACGAAGCTCACCAAACGGTAAACCATGGCCAAAAAAACAACTAAGAAGAAGAAAACGGAGAAACATTCCAGCGATGTAGCAGCCGCGGTGCAATTGGCGGCAACTGCAAAACAATCGATCATCCACCCCGACCAGGACGGTGAAATCGACGACGTGGCCGCGGTCAAGAAACTCAATGATGCCCGCGACGCGATCGTGGACGAATTACGCAAGAGTATCGTGGGGATGAACCAAGTCATCGACGAAGTTCTCATTGCCATCTTTTCCCGCGGGCACGGACTCCTCGAAGGAGTTCCCGGACTGGCTAAGACCCTTCTGGTCAGCTCCATCGCCAAAACGCTTTCCCTCTCCTTCAAGCGGATCCAGTTCACCCCGGACCTCATGCCTTCCGATATCACGGGTAGTGAACTCCTCCAGGACGACCCGGAGACCGGGGAGCGCAGGTTCACGTTCAGCAAGGGACCGATCTTCTCCAACATCGTGCTGGCGGACGAAATCAACCGCACCCCGCCCAAAACCCAGGCGGCCCTCCTTGAGGCCATGCAGGAAAAGATGGTTTCGGCCGGGGGCGAAGACTTCGCTCTCGAGCCTCCGTTCTTCGTGCTGGCTACCCAGAACCCCCTCGAACAGGAAGGCACCTATGCCCTGCCGGAAGCGCAGCTTGACCGCTTCATGTTCAAGATCAACGTGAGCTATCCTTCCGAGCAGGAGGAAATCGGCATTATGCGCAGCGTGACCGGTAGTGGTGGCGGCATCCTCCAGGAAGTGCTTGGCAAGCAGGACATTCTCGCGCTCCAGGATCTCGTCACCCGGGTTCCGGTAGCCGACCACATCTTCCAGTATGTTGCAGCGTTCGTCAGGGCCACCCGTCCCGGGGAGGAAAACTCACCCGGCTTCATCAAGGACTTCGTCTCCTGGGGTTGCGGACCGCGAGCCTGCCTGAACCTGATCACCGGAGCCAAGGCCCGTGCCATCCTGCACGGTCGCTTCAATGCCTCTCTCGAAGACGTACAGGCTCTCGCCCTGCCCGTCATGCGCCACCGGATGGGCCTCAACTTCGCGGCTCAGTCCGAGGGTGTCGATTCCGACCACGTCATTGGACGCCTCCTCGAAGAGATCCCCAGCGACAAGGCTCTCTACGAAAGCCAGGCCGCCACAGCCTGATCTGACCCAGCTGCCCGTCTGTTCGATGAACCTCTGCTCAATCCGGTTCTCGTCTTCCTCTCCCGTCGCGGCGGGGGAGGAGGAAATGAGATTCCCCGGGAGCACTGGGCAACCCGCACGGCGGCAGATTTCCTGACTCCATACCGATCAGGCCAACGCGAACAACCCCGGGAAAGCAATGAAACGCTCTCTCAGCAATAGACATGTCTGAAGCGACCACCCCATCCCCCGAGTCTCCTCCTGTCACCTCGGAGTCCTCTCCCAAACCCCACGCCGCCAAGTACCTCGATCCCGATACCCTCTCACAGATCGGTTCCCTCGATGTAGTGGCCCGCCTGGTCGTGGAGGGTCTCCGGATCGGCCAGCACAAGAGCCCCAGCCGGGGCATCAGCTCGGAATTCACCGCCTACCGACAGTATGCCCCGGGCGACGAGCTCCGCCACATCGACTGGAAGGCCTACGCCCGCTGTGACCGCTATTACATCAAGCTCTTTGACGCGGAGACCAATTTCATCGCCAACATGCTCCTCGATGCGAGCCAGTCGATGACCTACAAGTCGGGCAAGATCTCCAAGATCGAATACGCCAAGTATCTGGCGGCCAGCCTGGCCTACCTCGTCATCGACCAGGGAGACTCCGCCGGGGTCGGTATCTTCGACGGGGAATTGCAGAACTATATCGCGCCCAAGGGCAACATGCAGGTTCTGCACGATATCTCCAGCGAACTGGAGAAGGTCGTTCCGGTCCCACGCACCAACGTGGGGGCAGTGCTTCACGACTTTGCCCACCGCATGACGCGGCGGGGTTTCGTGATGATTTTCTCCGACCTCTTTGACAACACCGAGGAGTTCATCGAGGGGCTCAACCACCTCCGTTACGGGGGGCACAACGTGATCCTCTTCCACATCATGGATCCCCACGAAATCGAGTTTCCGCTCAACGGGATGTGGAAGTTCATGGGACTGGAGGGCGAAGGCGAGGTCATCACCCAGCCCGCCCGGGTGCGCGCCAACTACCTCGAGGAACTCGAGAAGTTTGTGGACGACATCCGCAAAGCCTGTGCCAAGACCCAGGTTGACTACGTGCTGGTCAACACCAGGGACCCCATTGAGCAGACCATCAGCAACTACCTCCTCCAGCGCTCTGCCCTCGCCAAGGGGAAATAAGCGCAACTCTGAAGATCCGGAACCATGACTGACTCCCTCACCACAGTGACCCGTGCCCTCGCCGCCCTCACGGCGGCGATGCTGCCGGTCCTGGCCCAGGGAGAAACGATCGTGGTCAGCTCCGCGAGCCATCCGGCTCTCCAGCGGGCCCTGGCCGAAACCCCTGAGTCCGACAAGGACACCAACGGGCAGCTCTCCCTGGAGGAATACGGGGAGCTTCTGGCCCACCAGCGGCCCCACACCCCTGAACAGCCCAAGGCGCCCCTCCTCCCGGTGCGCCCCAATGGCGACCTCGTCATTCACGATTTCGAGAACAACGACCTGGGACAGAATCCCAAGTGGAGTCCGGTCCATCCAACACCCCTCAAGGACAACCAGCTGGGTGCGCTCGGAGGCAACTGGAAGAGGGAGGGAGACGCCTTCAATCGCGACCTGCAGTCGGGCACCAAGATGATGAAGCGCCGGGTCGGGCCCTTCGAAGGAAAGTTCTTCCTCACCACCATAGGAAATACCGAACGGGCAGTGGGGAGCCTCCTTTCGCCCGTCTTCCTCGTGGAGCAGGACTACATCCTCATCCGGATGAGCGGCGGCGGATACCCGGGCCGGGTCTGCGTCAATATTCATACCACCCAGGGCATTGTGCGCAGCGCCACCGGCCGCAACGACGACTACTTCGAGAGAGTCGCCATCGATGTGCGTGAGTTCCGCGGACAGTTTGCCCGCCTTGAGCTGCGCGACCAGCATCGTGGCCTGTGGGGCCACCTCAACGTCGACGAGATTCTCATGACCGCCCAACCCGGGGATGCCCGGATGGTAACCCACCGTCCGCCTCCGCCTGTCCCCTCCGGCGGCCTGGTCATCTCCAGCAGTGGACGCAGGCAGGGCGTTCTCAAACTCGAGAACGGACAACTCTCCTGCGAGAGCAAGCCCCTGAGCGGCGACGTCTTCCTCGCCGTCAACCCCCTGCCGGAAAATGCTCCCAGCCTTCCCGGCGCGGTGCACCTGCTCGATGGCGAAGTCTGGAATGCCGAAGTCCGCACCGTGGAGGGAGCGGGCAGGAAGAAGGTTCTCAACATCCGCAGCCAGATCTTCGGTGAGAAGAAGATCCCCCTCGCCGCTCTCGCCAGCATGGAGTTCGTGGCAGGCGCCCCCGACGATCCACGGGAGCCTGGCACCTTCTACCGCAGGGACGGTCACCCGCTTCCGGGCAGCCTGATCTGGGTCCGGGCCAAGGACATCGCCATCCGTTCCCCCCTGGGAGTCATTCCGGTCCCCCGTGCGGCGGCCCTGCGCTTCGTGCTGGCCACCCCCCGACCAACCGCCCGACCATCCGGTGACGAAATCGGCCTGACAGACGGCAGCCTGCTCTTCGGAGCCACCCGCTTCGAGGGCAACCAGCTTCTGCTTCAGCACGAGACCCTCGGGGAACTGAAGCTGGCCTGGAATGCCGTCCATTACCTGCGCCGGACCATCGCCGGGCTCATCTGGCTCGATTCCGTCCCACGGACCGTCATGGAATCCATCGGTCCCGCCCTGCCTCCACCTGCTCCCCGGCTCACCACCACGGTCACGGACAGCCACACGCGCTCCCTGCGCATCATGCCGCACACCGTGCTGCGGCTCTCCCTCCCCGCCCCCCGGGGGCCATCGGTCTTCCGTGGGCAAATCCACCTCGTGCCCGGCAACCGTGCCAGCCTGGAAGTCACCGTTCTCGACGGAGCCTCACCGGTGTGGACCCGCAAGATGGAAGCCGGAAGCGACCCCATTCCCCTCTCCCTCGACCTCCCCGAAGGCGAGGAACTGACCCTCAAGGTCGCATTTGACGGACCCCTCGCCTTCCCCTGCGGAATCGATCTCCGGGACGCACACGTAATCCGAACCAACAATCTCAAACCCGAATAAGGACACAACTTCATGGGAGCACTCAATTCAGTTGGAATGTGGCTCGGCCTCGGCGCGCTGGGCGTCGCGGTCCCCCTCATCATTCACCTCCTCTACCGCAAGCACCGCCGCCAGACGGACTGGGCCGCCATGGAACTGCTGCGCCGGGCCCTCGTCATCCGCTCCGGTCAGGTCCGTCTTGAGGACTTCATCATCCTGGCCCTGCGCTGCCTCGCCCTCGCCCTCCTCGCCCTGGCCCTCCTGCGCCCCACCATGGACTCCAACTCCGCCATCGGTAACAAGAAAGTAGGGATGGTAGTGGCCATCGATGCCTCCTACAGCATGAACCACGGCGAGTTCTCCCGCTTTGAACGTGCGGTGGACAAGGCCCATGAAATCTTCAAGACCGCCAAGGAGGGCGATCCCATCAGCCTCGTGCTCATGAGCAGCCGGCCTGAGGTCCTCCTGCGCAGCGTAAGCTACAACCCTGGAACCGTTGCCGCGAAACTCGATGAGCTCGAATCCGCCGGACCGAATTCGCTGAACCTGGAAAGCAACATCGAGCTCCTCGATGAACTGGTGGGCGAATTGAAGACGGCGGGGAAAGAGTGCTTCCTCATCACCGATTCGCAGGAACTGGACTGGGGCGAACTCCCCCCGCGGGCGCGTGATTCGCTTGAGAACCTGCACAACAACGCCAACGTCTTTGTCGTTCCCGCCGGAAACGAAGGCGAGGACAACCTCGCCATCGAGAGCCTCACCTACACCTGGGGATCACTCCGCAAATCGGGTGAGGCCCGTTTTACCGCCCTCGTCCGTAACACCGGGCGCAGTTCCGAGGAAGGAGCTACCGTGGAATTCTTCGTGGACGGAAAGCTGAGCAAACGGGTGGCGGTGGGCACCCTCGCCGCCGGCGAGTCCCGTCCCCTTGAGTTCACCACCCAGTTCGATAAGGCCGGCCACGTGAGGCTGCGCGCGGAGTTGAGCAAGGACGACCTGACTGATGACAACGTGCGCCACGCCATCGCCCGCATCCGTTCCGGGATCCAGGTCCTCCTCCTGGAGGGAGATGCGGAAAGCGTGGCAGGAAACCGCGGTGGCGGCTACTACGCCAAGGTGGCTCTGCGTCCCCAGGACAGCGACAGCGAGGAAGGGGTGATCGTGAACGAAATCGATCCCGCCGATTTCGGACTGGAGACGCTTCGTGACTACGATGTCGTGATCATGAACAACGTCCTCTCGATCTCGCCCGACACCGCCAAACGCCTCAAGCGCTTCGTCAATGGTGGCGGCGGCCTCATCATTTTCTCGGGCGACCGCGTGGAGGCCTCGGAGTACAACCAGAACCTCGGTGGGGAAGAGGGAATCCTGCCTGCGGTCCTTGGCGAGGTGGCAACTTGCGAGGACGAGGAAGGCTGGACCCTGCAGGCGGCCAGATCCGATCACCTTCTCGCCGGGCTCACCGCCCGCTACCCGGAAAAGCTCCTTGATGCCATCCGCATCACGAAACAGATCAAATCCACCCCGGTGGAGGACGGCGAAGTCCTCATCACCGCCCAGTCGGGCGACCCCGTTCTCCTCAGCCGCTCCACGGGCTCCGGCACCGTTCTTCTTTTCACCACCACCGGCAACCAGCGCTGGAACAACCTCCCGCGCGAACCGCTCTACACCATCCTGCTCCAGCAGGCCGTGACCATGCTCACCAGCGATCCCGACCGCCTGCAGCTCACGGTTGGAACCGATGCCGAGCTCCCGGTCAGCGGACGGGAAGTGGGTGATTCCGTCTCCCTTCGCCGCCCGGATTCCGAGGAATCTGACGATGTCCGCGTGATCCAGAACAGAGACCAGCCGGTCGCACCTGTCTCCTTCACCGAACAAGGTGTCTACGAGATTGAAGCCGAGGACGACAAGCCCGGGCTGGTGGTGGCCGCCAATGTCAATGCTGATGAATCCAACGTGCGGGTGGTTGATGGAAGCGTCCTCGCCAACAGGCTCGATCCCACCGGGGTGCAGGTTCTCAACCGTCCGGGATCGATGGTCGCTGCCATTGAGGACGCCCGCCGGGGACGGGAACTGGCCCATCTTCTTCTTCTCCTCGCCATCATCGTCTTCGTGTTGCAGAGCGTGCTTGCCCGCTACTTCACCAACCGGATTGACCGGGAAGACAGTGCCGATCTCTCCGTCACCCTGCAGATGAGCCAGGTCGCCGCCGCCCGCCGCAGCTAAGCCCGTCCGAACAAGCCTCTTACCGAATCCAACCACCACCGCCCCACGCCATGCTCAAGAAACTGTTGGGACTAGATACATCGCAGGAAGTTGACCAGGTCGAACTCGCCTTCCGCGGCGGCTTGCTCCTTGGTCTCTTCCTCGTCGCAGCAGCCATCGCCTTCGCGTTCTTCCTCTACCGGCGCGAGCAACTTGTCCCGCGCAATCGCCGCATCGCCATGATGATCCTGCAGGCGGCCGCCCTGCTCACCCTCATCGTGGTGATCATGCAGCCCTTCGCCAAGATCCGCATGACCAAAGAGTCCAAACGGTCCATGATCGTAATGCTCGACACCTCGCGCAGCATGGCCATCGAGGATCCCCGCACCTCGGCGGAGGACGTCGAGGAAGCCGCCAAGGCCCTCGGTGAGATTTCCCTCGACCGCCCCCCCCTCGGCACTGATGACGCCCAGGACGTGAAGCAGAAGCTCGGCTCCACCCGCCGTATCGACCTCGCCCGGGCTGCCCTCGCCCTCAAACATGAAGACCTGACGCCCCTCGACCAGCTTGAGGAACGCTATGACCTCCGTTTCTTCACCTTTGATTCACAGCTGCGCAGCGAAGATCCACGAGCCACCCCGGAAGCTCCTGACGACGGCACGGTTGCCACTCCCCTGCACCTGGCAGAGGGCGCATCCTCCCAGATTGGCAATGCCATTGAGGATGCGGTGGACCGCTTCTCGGGCCAACCCCTCGCCGGTGCCATGATCATCAGCGACTTCGCCTGGGTGGAGGGCAAGGATCCCGTCAACGTGGCCCGCCGGTTGAAGGAACGCGGCGTCCCGCTCTACACCGTGCCGGTCGGTCTTCCCGCCCCACCCGACATCCACGTCCGTGGAGTGATAGCCCCGGAGGTGGTGTTCAAGGGCGATCGCGTCCCCCTGCGGGTCAAGATCGAGTCCCGTGGCTTCGCCGGCAAGCCGGTCCAGCTTTACTTCCGTGTCAACGACGACGAGAAGGAAAGCAAACAGATCACCCTCAAGGAAGGAGTCCAGTTCGAGGAGTTCATGTTCATCCCCGAGGCCGAATCGGGCACCCTCGACCTCGACTTCAACATCAAGCTGCAGGAAGGCGAGATCACGGAGGTCAATAATGCCGCCAGTCACCCGGTCCGCATCCTCGATGAGAAGATCAAGGTGCTCTACATCGAGGGTATGCCCCGGTGGGAATACCGCTACCTGCGCTGGGTCCTCCTGCGCGACCCCCGTCTTCAGGTCCAGTTCCTCATGACGCAGGGCGATCCCGCCCTCGCGGCTTCCTCTCCGTTACACATCGGACGCTTCCCGGAGGACCCCAAGGAAGCCCTCAAGTATGACCTCATCATCCTCGGGGACGTGCCCGCCTCCTTCTTCAACGCAGCCCAGACCCAGCTCATCGAGAAGCTCGTGCGCGAGCGCGGGGGCTCCCTCCTCATGCTGGCCGGTCCCATGGCGGCCCCCTCCACCTATCGCGACAACCCCATCGGCGACCTCCTTCCCGTCAACATCGGTACCGGTGGCTACCTCAATCTCGGCATCAATGTTTCGCCCGAGGTCACCGAGGACGGACACAAGAGCCTGGCCACCTCGCTCTCCCTCGCACCTGATGTGAGCTCCCGCATCTGGTCTCACGTCAGGCCAATGTATGGTCTCCCCCAACTCGCCGGCTCCAAGTCCGGCGCGACCATCCTTCTGCGCCTGCCCAAGGCCAACGATGCCGACCCCGACTACCCGCTGGTGGCCTGGCACCGCTACGGAACAGGCAAGAGCCTCTTCGTCGCCACCGAGGACCTCTGGCGCATGCGCCTTGAGGTGGGCGACCGCTACCACGCCCGCTTCTGGGGCCAGACCATCCAGTTCCTCACCCTCTCCCGCCTCCTGGGCGCCAACAAGCAGATCAGCATCGAGACCGATCGCAACAGCTACAGTGCGGGCGACCAGATCCGCGTCTTCGCCAACGTCCTCACGGAATCGTTCGAACCGGTGGAGGGCGAAAGCTACGAGGTGGTCCTTGAGGAGAAGGACAACCCTGACTCAGCCACCGCCATCGAGATGACCGCGGTGGAGAGCACCCCGGGGCTCTACTCCGGATCCTACCTGGCGGGCAAGGATGGCAAATACGAGATCAGGACCCAGCCTCAGGACGCCGAGATCTCCAATACGGCCGAGTTTTCCGTCAAGACCGTCGATATCGAGGACCGTGAGACCTCCATGCAACCCGATGTCGCCCGCCAGACCGCCGAGATTTCCGGTGGGCGCCAGCTGAGCCTGGCCGGCCTCGGGGAATTCGCCGCCAATCTTCCCCCCGAGGAAACACTCAACAATACCGTCAGGATCGAGCGCGAACTGTGGGACACGCCCCTGTGGTTCCTCCTCGTGGTAGCCTTTGCAGGTGCCGAGTGGTACCTGCGACGCAAGGATAACCTCGTATAACGGTAGATCAAAAAAACTCACGAACTGATCAGACTAATGGCCGAAGGACACGACATCAGTATCGAAAACCGACTGCAGCAAGCCTACCAGCAGGAGAGACGCTGGTACAATATCCGCGGGGCTTCGCGCCTGGTGGTGTGGCTCATCGCTCTCCTCGCCGTCGACTTCATCATCGACTGGGGCCTCTTCGCCAAGACCGGGATGTCCGGGAACATTGGCGTTTTCCTCCTCCTGGTGAACATCGGAATCCTGGGATGGGTGCTCTGGCGCGAATGGCTGCGCTACCTCAGGCCCTACGACCCGGTAACCACCTCCCTCGATGTGGAGAAACACCACCCGGGCCTCAGGTCCCTCCTGGTTTCCTACATGCAGCTCAAGGACGGGCCCGGCTCCGACCAGGATAATGTCTCGCAGTCCCTGATCGACGCCATGCGTGACCAGACCATCGAACGCAGTCGTCCCATCGATTTCAAGGAGATCGTCGACTTCGGCCAGCTCCGCAAGATCTCGATCATGGCCGGGGGAGTGCTTCTCGTCTTCGCCATCCTCGGGTTCTTCAACCCCGATCACACCGTCACCCTCCTCAAGCGCCTGACGGGGTCGAATGTCGAATACCCGACCCAGACCGTGGTCGCCGGCAGCACCGGCGATCTCACCATCCGGATCGGATCCGATGCTACCATCTCCGCCACGGCCTCCACCGACCATGTCATTCCCGAGAAGGGGACCCTCTACTTCAAGGAGGCGGGATCCGAGGACAAGTGGAAGGGCCTTCCCATGAAGAAGGTCGAGGGCTCTGAAAATGAGTTTTCCCGCCAGATCACGGCCAAGAATCTCACCCGCGACACCCTCTTCTACGTGCGCCTCGGTGACCACCGCAGTGACCAGCACAGCATCAGAATCATCACCGCTCCGCGTATCACCGATATCGATCTCGTCCTCGAGTATCCCGAGTACATGGACAAGGAGAACGGAAAGAGCGACCAACTCAACCTGGAGGTGCAGGAAGGTACCACCGTGAAGTGGACCGTCTCCTGCGACACTCCGGTGAGCACCTGGGAAGTGCTGGTCCCGGCGGCCTGGGGAGCAGCGGAAGCAAAGGCGGAGCCCGATCCTGGAGCGGAGGCCGGGGAGAAGCCGGAGGCCACCGAGGATGACACCCCGAAGTTCCGCACCCTCCTCGCTGACCTCGACAAGAGTGGAACCACCGCGACCTTTGAACTGCCCATCGAAAAGGCCCTCAGATACTCCTTCCGCTGGGTCGAAAAAGCAAATGGCTTCAGTTACGAGGACGTCCAGCACGGGGTCAAGGTCACCAGCGACGGCCTTCCGGATGTTGACCTCCTCCAGCCCCGTGAAGTCGGATACGCCACCGCGGGCAAGGTCGTGAAAATGGAGGCCAAGGGCACCGACGACATCGGGCTCGACAAGGCCTGGCTGGTCTATTCGCTCAACGGCGAGGACGAGAACAAGGTCGAAATCTTCAATTTCAACGGAGACACCAACAAGACCTTCGACTACACTTGGAAGTTGTCCGACAGCCTCAAGGAACTGAAGCCCAACGACCGCATATCCTTCGCCATTGAGGTGGCTGACCGCCATCCCGACCGAAAGATCCACCTCCGACGCACTGCCCCGCGACAATTGACTGTCGTTACTCCCGAAACGTATTTAGACTGGTACCGTGCAGAGTACGGAGCGCAGATCGAAGAACTGAAGCGTTCCCGCAATCAGGAACTGGCCGCCCAGAAGGCGGTTTCGCAACTGAAAACCGAAGAGGGTATCGAGCCCACAAAAGAAGAAGATGAAAACGAATAACGGATTTCTCACCCTGACACTCGCCGCTACGAGCCTCCTGACCTTCGCCAGCCCCGCGCAGGAGGAAGGGGAACGGGCCGACAGCATCGTGGGCACCAAGCAACGGCTCGGTTCCGAGGTGAACCGGCAAAACGGGGTGGGCCGGCGCATGACCTCGGTCGTGCGCCGCCTCAGCTTCCTCCTCGAGGATCTTCAGTCCAACGGCCTCGCCGAGGAAGGGGGCGCAGTCACCCTCCATGAGACGCGTAACTCGCTGGGGGGACTCCGCACCAAGAAGGTGCTCGTCGCCCGTGATGAGCTCTCCAATGCCCGGGAGAAGTTCCGGCCCGGCGAGCCCGACGACTCCCACCCGCACATTGCGGAAGCGGGCAAGACCATCGAGGAGATCGTCGAGCAACTCGGAAAGATCATCTCCGGGGCCAATACCGTCCTGGTAGACGACCTCCTCGTGAAACAGATCCGCGAGATCATCAAAACCGAGGAGTTCATGCAGCGCCAGACCAAGCAATGGGGCATCGAGGCCTACAGGAACAAGGAAACCGCCAAGGTCGACCAGGCCCGCTTGGGCCGCGCCCAGCAGGCCGTCATTGACCGCTACGGTCAGTTCTTCCAGACTCTCGTGAAGGCGCGCAAGGAAGCCGTCGACGAGGAGACCCTCAGCCGCTTTGGCCGGACCGAACTCTCTCTCCTGGAGAGCAAGCCTGTCGCGCACATGGCCCGCGCCATCGAGCAGATCGCCCAGACCAAGGCTGCCGACGCGGTGACGGACCAGGAGAAGGCCCTCGAGGCCCTCCGCGAGGCGGAGAAGATCCTGGCCGCGGAGTCCAGCGGCATGTCCGACCTCGTCGAGGACATCGCCCAGATCCTGGCCGACCAGAAAGACCTGCAACAGGACACTGTCCAGGCCGAGGGTGAGGTCTTCAAATCGGAACAGAGCCAACTGGAAGGGCGCCAGCTTGAAATCGGAATCAAGATCGAGGAAGTGGCCGAAGAACATCTTACCGAAGAAGCGACTCCCGATGCCGAGGATTCCCTGCGCGACGCCCTTACCGAAGCCGGGGAGCACGTGACCGTGGCGGCCGCCGAGATCAATACCGGCAACAAGGATGGCGGGATCAAGGCGCAAAGTGACGTCATTGCGGCCCTGGAGAAAGCCCTCGTAGCCGCCGAGGCGGGTGCGGAAGCCGAACTAGGATCCGGTGACGGCCTTGCCGACGACGGAAGCGGTGGAACCGGCGACGAGGGCTTCGGTGACGACGGCTTCGGTGACGATGGCTTCGGCGACGATGGCTTCGGTGACGACGGCTTTGGCGACGATGGCTTCGGTGCCGACGGAGCAGGTGCTGGAGCAGGTGCTGGAGCAGGTGCTGGAGCAGGTGCTGGAGCAGGTGCTGGAGCAGGTGCTGGAGCAGGTGCTGGAGCAGGTGCTGGAGCAGGTGCTGGAGCAGGTGCTGGACAAGGCAGTGGGCAGGGTAGCGGGCAAGGACAAGGCCAGGGCGGCCAGGGTAAGGGCAATCCCCTCGACCTGCAGGAAAGCTCGGCGGCCGGAACCTCTTCCACCGTCGCCCAGGGCGATGCGGTGACTCGCAGCCGACAGTCCATCAATTCTCTCACGCGGCGCCGACGCTCGGCCGCCATCCAGAATTACGTGCAACCGCTCCCAGTCGAGTTCCGGAAGCTGGTTGCCGAATACTACGAAGCCCTTGAGGAATGAACGCCCGACCACTTCGCACAACCACCGTGGCTGCCCTGACCGCAGCCTCCCTTCTCACCTCCACCCTGCCTCTCGCCCGGGTGCAGGCGCAGGATGAGGCCGCGCAGACTCAGACAGTCGGGGTGGCCCGGCTTACCCCCGA
>Ga0310120_10001279_pt1 | contig 18935 bp, 18 predicted proteins | sample CB27_AW_983_MG_FD_203506 | JGI IMG/M metagenome (GOLD analysis project Ga0310120, IMG submission 203506) | Marine microbial communities from Western Arctic Ocean, Canada - CB27_AW_983 | ecosystem: Environmental > Aquatic > Marine > Oceanic | place: Canada: Western Arctic Ocean | collected...
GGCCGGTTCAATGTAAATCAAAGCGGAGAAGGGCACGGCCTTACGGATAGACGCTTCGACCTCGTTGATGACCGCCGAGAGATCACGAAAGCTCAGCTGAGAATCGAATTCCACCTTGGCGCCCACTAGGACGTCGTCGGGGCCGATGTGCTGGGTTCTCAGCTGAATCAGCCGGCGAACCGCTGGGTGGCGAAGGGTCTCGGACCGAATGAGGCTTTCGGTCTCGGGACCGGCGGATTCGCCGATCAGAAGGCTCTTCATTTCAATGGCAAGTAAGGAAGCGATCCCCACGAGCAGCACGCCAATGGCAACGCTTCCGAGGGCGTCGAACCGCGGATCCCCGGTCCAAATCGACAGTCCAATGCCCACGAGGGCCAGTACGAGTCCGGCTAGGGCCCCCAGATCTTCGAGGAGAACCACGGGGAGTTCGGGGTTCTTCGTCTTGCGGATATAGGCCCACCAACTTTCTGCACCCTTGCTTTGCCGGGCTACCTGCACTGCCGTTCGGAGCGAGAGACCTTCGAAAACGATGCCAGTCAGCAGGATTCCAATGGCCCAGGCCGGATCGCGTAGTCCGTGGGGTGAGAAGAGCTTGAGGGTGCCCTCATAGAGGGCAAAAAGCCCGCCGAGGCTGAAAATCACCATGGCCACTACGAAAGCCCAGAAATAACGTTCCCTTCCGTGGCCGAAGGCGTGATCGGGGGTGGGTGCCTTATTCGCCGCGGCGTTCCCCCAGAGCAGGAGTGCCTGATTGGTGGTGTCGGCAATCGAGTGAACCGCTTCGGCGAGCAGAGAGGCGGCGCCGGTAAAACTCCAGCCGATGAATTTGAGCACCGCGATACCCGAGTTCGCAAAGAGGGCGGCGACAATGGCGCGGCGATTGCCTGGGTTCAAAGCGTGGTCTCTCTTCCTGATGAAATGATCGAGCCTCGGGCGGCATTGCTCAGAGTTGGTCAGAGACTAGTCGGGTTTTTGCGTCTGGAAAACTGCTGTTGTACGGGCGGTGCTTGCCAAGGCGTAGCTGGCCAGCGCCGAAATAGGGATCCACCACGGCCAAGCTACCCGGGTATATCCCAGTACGACGGGGTGGAGAAATAGAGCGAGCCCAATCAAAGCTCCGAGAGAGAGTCCGGCGACGACGCTGGTGGGGCTGCCCCGGTGTCGGGTGGTGATTCCGAGGGCGAATATGCCGAGAAGTCCGCCATAGAGGATTGACATGGAGGAGAGGGCAAATTCGACGAGGTTGAGCGGTGTTCCGTGCTTGACGAGCAGAGCGTGGTATTGCGCCATGGCCAGGGCGGCTGCGACGAGAAGCAGCGTCACTCCGGCGGAACAGCGCTTCATCCGGCGAAGCGTGTCCGGGGCGCCGGGTGGGGCGGGGAGGATGTCGTGGGTCCAGGTTGTCGCCAGGGCACAGATGGCCGAATCCAAGCTCGACATGGCGGCCGCGAAGAGGCCAGCAAACAAGAGTCCGCGCAGGCCCGGCGGGAGTTCGTGAAAGGCGAAGAGTGGGAGAATTCGGGCCTGGTCTTCGATCGAGTAGCTGGGCGGGGTGGCGTAGAAGTGAGCGAGGCCCGTGCCGATCATGAGGAAAACCAGGGTGAGCGGGAAGTTTAGAAGAGCGGAGCCCATTAACGCGCGACTGCCCCCCTTGGCACTGCGGGTGGTCAAGAGTCGCTGCACCATGTCGTGATCGGTGGAGTGAGTTGCGAGGGTCAGAAAGAAACCCCCGAGGAGAGCGGTCCCCAGCGCTCGCCCGTCGGTCAAGGAAAATATCGGAGTGAGATGCAGAATCTGGGTTTGCCCCCGGTCGGTCGCCCAGTCGAAGAGGCCCGATATGCCGCCCGGGGTTGCTTCGACGAGAAGGAAAAGAACGGCGACGGCCGAAGTCAGGAGCAGTAAGGCCTGTAGGGTGTCGGTCCAAATCACCGCCCGAATTCCGCCCGCGATGGTGTAAATCCCTGCTACCAGACCACAGCCCACCACCGCCCATGGGATGGGAATATCGGTCACGGCGGAAAGGGCCAGCGCGGCGATGAAGAGGCGTGCCCCCGAGGCGAAGAGGCGGCCTATTGAGAAACTGAGCGCGGCGGCGCGCTGGGGACGAGGGCCGAAGCGCTCTTGTAAAAAGCCGTAGACGGTCACGATTTCAAGACGCCTGTACAGTGGGATGACGTGCCGGGCGAGGACAGCCTTCGCCAATAATGCGCCTACGGCGAGTTGCAAGTATGACCAGTCACCCGTATAGGCGGCGTGGGGAACGCCAATGAATGTGGCGGCGGAGAGTTCGGTGGCAGTCATCGAAGAGAGAACCGCCCACGTGGGCATGCGGCGGCCGCCGAGTGTGAATTCCCCCTCCTCTTGATGGCCGCGACCGACCCGGGCACCGATCAGCAAGAGCAGTCCGGCGTAGGTGGCCAGAACTCCGTAATCCAGTGAATTCATCTTGTTTTAAAATTCATCCAGGGGGAATGGGGTTGGGATAAGGCCCGCGAGCGATGCGTTTGTGAACAGCGTTCCACACGCAGCTAAATCCCAGCGGGGACTCTCGGAGCCAACCCAACTGAGGCCCTTTGGGGGTCAGACAACATTCGAATATTCTACTTGGCAAGTTGGGAAAAGCGTACGACAATGGCGAATAACCCTGATCCAATTGTCACCAGAGTGCCCCGAAGCGTGAATGATCGCCTGCTACTGGGGCATTACTAGGAGCAAAAGCGCGTTGGGGGGTTAGCGCCGCGCGAGCCGCGCGAGCCGGGGGTGCTCGACGCGAAGCCATGCGAACCATGAAGGCAAGCGATGAGGAGGGGATATAGTGTCGAGACTCACTCGAGGAATGGACTACTCACCAAGCGCCAAAAATGACGAGGCTTATTTCGACGACGATCGACTCAGCCGTCCGCGCTCATTCGATACCCAACTGCTGCAGGAGCCGGTCACAGTTCTCAGCACGCGCTCGCCGCTGATTTTTTCCGAGTCTGCACCCACGAGTGAGGCGATGCGGGCGATGCAGTCCGAGCACAGTGGGGTTGTGCTGATTACCGAGGACGGGACCGCCGGGTCACCATTGCTCGGGGTATTCACCGAACGCGACATTCTTTTGCGTGTTATTAATCGCGGCCGAAATCCTGCTGAGACGCCGCTCAAGGAAGTGATGAGCGCCGACCCCGAGTTTCTTCAAGCCGATGCGCGGGTGGCCTGGGTGCTCAATATGATGTCCGTGGGCGGCTTTAGGCACGTCCCCGTGGTGAACGTTCGCGGTTGTCCCGTGGCGGTGATTTCTGTGCGCGATGTCGTCGAGTTTCTGGTTGAGGCTTTTCCCAACGAAATATTGAACCTCCCGCCCGATTTCGGGGTACGAAAGAATATTCCGCGCGACGGAGGCTGATCGCAAAGGGCCGTTGCTTGCAGCGTCCCTTTCTTTTTGTGCTTTCCAGCCGTCAAGCTTCGCTTCTGGGTCTCTGCGTCTAGGCGGATGCGAAAGCAGGGGGCGCGCGCACTTAGGTAGTGGCCCCTCCGCGCGCCATCAGGATCTTGCCTGAGCGGACGATTTCGGAGATTTCGAATTTGGCCAGCAGATTTCGAATAGCGTCGAGTTTCTCGCTGCTGCCATAGACCCGGACGACGAGGCTTTGTCGTCCGAAATCCACGACTTTTGCGCCGAAGTGTTCGACGATTTGCAGAATTTCGTGTCTCGCTTCTGAATCGCATTTGAGCTTGATCAGCGCGATTTCTGTTTCGTAGGCCTCGTCGCCGGTGTGGTCTATGGCGTGGACAACGTCGATCAGTTTCGCCAGCTGCTTGATCATCTGCTCAAGGATGGTGGGGTCCCCAGAGCTTGTGATCGTCATGCGTGAATAGCCGGATCGGGCAGCAGAGTTGACCACCAGACTCTCGATATTGTACCCGCGGCGTGAGAAGACCATGGCCACGCGAGCCAGTACCCCCGGCTCGTTCTTGACGTAGAGGGATATGCGATGAAAGTTCAAGCTCTCGTCGCCGTCGATGAGTTCCGCGGCTGCGGTCATTCTTTATTCTCCCTGTTTCCGGGGTCGCGGCGCTGGAGTCCGCATGTCGAGTGAGCAAGGGCGTGGGGCTAGGTGCTGCCCGTGGGCTTGGCGAGTTTTCCTGTGGGCATCTCGATGATCATGTCGCTGAGGGTCGCGCCCGCAGGAATGAACGGGAACACGTTGTCTTCTTTGACTACTTCGGCGACAACGACGCATGGTCCTTCGTCGTAGGCATCCGCCTGCTGCAGGATCCGATCGACGTCCCCCGGGCGCTTGATGCGGAAAGCCTTGATCCCGTAGGCCTGGGCGAGTTTGACGAAATCAGGATTCCCCTCCAGATCTACTCCGGAGAGCCGGTTCTCGAAGAAGAGTTCCTGCCATTGGCGGACCATGCCCAGATAATTGTTGTTGATAATTAGGCACTTGACTCGCAATTTATGGATGGCTGCCGTGGCCAACTCGGCCTGGGTCATCTGGAAACCGCCGTCGCCCACGATGGCCCAGACGTCCTGGTCCGGTCTCGCGAACGCGGCGCCAATCGCTGCAGGCAGGCCGAAACCCATGGTTCCTGCCCCACCACTGCTGAGCCAGTTTCGGCTATCGGTCACCTTGCAGAACTGGGCTGCCCACATTTGGTGCTGACCGACATCCGTGCTCATGATCGCGCGGCCTTGGGTGATCGCGTCGAGCCGGTCGAGAACATGTTGAGCCCGCAATCCTCCCTGTTTGCGATATTTGAGTGGGTACTTCTTTCTCCATTCCTCAACCTGGCTCAGCCAAGCGGATGTATCCGAGGGCTCCACCAGGGGGAGAAGTTCTTCGGTCACCACCCGGGCGTCGCCTTGGATGCAGACATCGGGTACGACCATCTTGTTGAACTCGGAGGGATCGATATCGACGTGAATCTTGCGGGCCCCCAGGCAGAATTCGTCGAGTTTACCCGTGATGCGGTCATCCCACCGGGAGCCAATGGACATGATGAGATCGGCAGCGTCGGTCGCCTTATTCGCGTAGGCGGTTCCGTGCATGCCCAGCATCCCGAGGTGCAGAGGGTGGGTTTCGTCGGTGCCGCCTTTTCCGAGGAGCGTGGTGACCATGGGCGCTCCCAGGCGCTCGGCGAGAAGGGTTACCGCTTTTGAGGCTTCTGCGATCACAACGCCGTGACCCGTCAGCAAGATCGGCCGCTTGGCATTGGAAAGCAGCGCCGCCGCCTCCTCGAGGCTGTCGGGCGAACCGTGACAGGGAACCGCATACCCAGGAAGGTCGACATCCACGCAGAGAGGGGCCTCGCACGGGCCTTGGCTGATATCTTTGGGAATGTCCACGAGCACCGGGCCAGGGCGTCCCGTTGCCGCGATGTAAAAGGCTTCCCGGGCGATTCGTGGAATGTCGGCGCCCCGGCGGACCAGGTAGCTGTGCTTGACCACCGCGTAGGTGATGCTGGTGACGTCAGCCTCCTGGAAGCCGTCTTTGCCCAGCATGTCGGTGACGCATTGGCCTGTAATGACCACGATAGGAACAGAGTCCATATGGGCCGTGAGCAAGCCGGTGACCGTGTTGGTCGCTCCGGGACCCGAGGTGACCAGAACCACCCCCGGCCGGCCGGTGGCCCGGGCGTAGCCGTCTGCCATGTGGGTAGCGCCCTGCTCGTGGCGGGTGAGGATCAGTTGGATGGGGGAATCCACGAGGGCATCGAAAATGGGAATAGCCGCCCCCCCGGACAAGCCAAAGATGTACTCCACTCCCTCGGCCTCGAGGGCCTCGATCAGTTTCTCGGCGCCAGTGGGGACTCTTTCACTCATACTGCTCCCGGGGTGTGTGAAGGCTTCGAGGATTCACTCGGATGTCTTAACTCGATCATTTAGAGAAATGACCAATTTTTTAGACAAGTTAGGGTTGAGTAGGGATCTTAATCGTAAAGAGAGCCATTTAACACTCTAAAGTGAGCTTCGAGTCCAATTTGTTTACAAAAGATGGCTTATTTTTACTTCAAATTACCGTATGGAAGGAAATGATAGCTAGAAAAGCCAAACTTGGATCAAGTTGGGCCAACCTGATCTTTCGTGGATGACTTTGAGTGCTACCCGCGGGACGAGCCGTCGTGCTGTAGTCTTGGCCCGCCGGTCTGGATGGGTGAGCGGCAAGGAGGGGCTCCGAGACTGTGAATATTCTGCTCTCGGCTCAACTGGCGGGGTGGCTCTTGGTACTCCTGGGGGGAGTGCAGCTGGCGCCCCTTGCGGCAGCGCTCTACTTCGGGGAGCCCACCACGCCGTTCCTTGCAGCAGGGGCCGTGGCGCTTTTTTTGGGCTTGCCCATCGCCCTGGGCGTCCAGCCGGACAATCTGAAAATTCGGCCTCGGGATGGATTCTTCATCGTGACCGGGGCCTGGCTGCTGGCCTCTCTCTTTGGGGCGCTCCCCTACGTGACCACCGGGGCATTGGTACCCGTCGACGCGCTCTTCGAGTCGGTCTCGGGCTTCACGACCACGGGTTCGACGGTCATGCACGACATCGAAAGCATGCCGCGTTCCCTCTTGCTTTGGCGATCGATTACCCAGTGGCTCGGCGGGATGGGGATCGTCGTTTTTACGATCGCGCTGATGCCGATTCTCGGAATCGGGGGAATGCAACTCTTCAAGGCCGAGGTCCCGGGACCGGTTACGGAGAAGATCAAACCCCGGGTGGCCGAAACGGCTCGAAGGCTCTGGCTGATCTACGTTGGGCTCACAGTGTTCGAGGGGTTTGCCTTGTGGTTTGCCGGGTTGTCGGGCTTTGATGCGATCTGTCACGCGCTGACCACCTCGAGCACCGGCGGGTTCTCGACGCGCAATGACTCTGTAGGCAGTTTCGACTCGGCCACGGTCGAATGGATCGTCATCGTTTTCATGTTGCTCGCTGGAATCAATTTCGTGCTGCACTACAAGCTGCTGGCTGGCCGTGTCAAGGATTTCTTCGAGGACCGAGAGCTGCGCTATTTCCTAGCGGTGGTCGCTGTCGCCATGTCGGCGATCACTTTTTTCATGTGGAATCAAGAAGGGGCCGACGGGTCGGAGCCGCTCTTTCGTTCCATTCTTTTCACTGTGGTGTCACTGAGCACCGGGACTGGGTACGTGACGGTGAATTTTGAACTTTGGCCGGCATTTGGGCATCTCGTGCTGTTGATCTTGATGGCGCTGGGGGGCATGGCGGGCTCCACGAGCGGTGGGGTGAAGAGTCTGCGCGCGGTTTTGGTGATCGACGCTGTGCGTAAGAATCTCAAGACTGCTGGACACAGGAACGCGGTGCGCTCTCCGGTTCAACACGCGGGGAAGCCTGTCCCCGATGACGTGCTTGCGGGTATCTGGGTTTTTCTGGCGGTTTATGCGGCCCTGATCGCGCTCATGAGCTTGACGATCGCTGGGTATGGATACGACATGGAGACAGCGCTCTCGGGCGGTATTACGAGCGTTGCCAACGTCGGTCCGGGGCTCGGCGAGATCGGTGCTTTCGACGATTTTGGTCACTTCCCGGCACCGATCAAGCTGGGTTTGGCCTTCTGCATGATTGCCGGTCGTCTCGAACTGTTTACGGTTCTTGTCCTGCTTAGCCCGGGTTTCTGGCGGCGCTGAGGAGGTGAGTGCTGCGCTCTTCTGGGGGAAGGGCTAAGGTCCGATCCGGATCAGCGAGGAGTTTCTCCGGCGTAATATCCGAGGGTGAGGTGGTTCTTGATGATCGAACGACGCAGGAAGGCGCTTCAAGACGGTACGAGGGCCACTTTGAGGAACGGCACAGCGCGCGCTAGAGCTCGCGGTTGGCTCGCGGCTTTTCTTGGGCTTGTTTTGCTCGGCTCGTCGTCGGTACCCGCTTTTGCCGAAGAATACGATGCCTCCAGTGCGGGCAACCCGCTGAGGATCGTGAGCTACGTCATCTACCCGGTGGGTGTGATTTTTGACTACCTGCTCTTGCGACCGATGTTCTGGGTGGGGTCACATGAGCCCTTCCGTTCGCTCTTCGGTCGCGACGACGAGTAGTTGCACCGCGCAGGGGCTGGCCTGATCTCGGCCCCGCGTAGATATACCCCGCGTAGATCCACCCCGCGTAGATACACCCACGTAGATCCACCCCACGCCGAGCTGCAAGCGTCCAACTCAGCGGTATCGGGCCTTCGCGCGATTCGGGGCCGTGGTCGTCGGGACGGGCCCCGGGGGCAGTCTTGTTTTTTTGGCGCCCCTGGCATCCTGCGTGTGGGCTCTGGGGGATATAGGAGTCGGGCCAGCCCTTGTTCCGATACAGTTGTAATCGGGACGCCGCACCGAACCCGTTTTGAAGGGTTGTCAGGTAAAAATGAGACCGGCAGCCCGATGGAAGTGCCTGATTTCCCCTAATCCCATGTTATATCAAGAGAAAAGGGATTCCGAACTCAAGAAAACGCGTAAAACAGACGTGACACTGTAGAGGTAAATCCGGCTAGCCTCTTATCGAACCCCGAAGAGAAACGAGTCACGATGGCGATTGAACTTAAACAGCAGCTTCGATTATCGCAGCAGTTGGTGATGACCCCCCAGCTTCAGCAAGCCATCAAGCTGCTTCAGCTCAACCAACTCGAACTCGCTGACCTGGTTCAGGACGAGTTGCAAGAAAATCCGTGCCTCGAAGAGGATGACCGCGAGGAAGCGACCCCGGCCGAACGGAGCGATGAAACGCCCCAGGAGAGTTCGGTGGAAGAGGGCGCCGGCGAACTGGAAACCGCCGGCGACGGAGCAGAGGCCGAGTCCGATGCGGGTCTGGCCGAAGTGGCTGCCGATCTGGATGCGATTGGGGAAGATCAGCCCCCGTCTAACACCGAAGCCGATGTCACAGAGGCGCCCAGCGATGCGGACAAGATCGCCGATGTTGAATGGGACGACTACATGGATTCGCATCCGTTGACGGGTCTTGAGTCCCGCGGCCTTGGAGACGACGACGGTCGTCCCAGCATAGAAGCCACCCTGACTCGATCTCCCAATCTGGCCGAACATTTGAACTGGCAGATTCAACTCTCGGATTTTGACGAAGCAGAGGTCGCTATCGCCGAATGGATTATCGGCAATCTCAACGAGAAGGGCTACCTGAGCGCCACGGTCGACGAACTCGCGAGGCAAGCCGACCGCACCCCCGAAGCCGTGGAGGCCGTTCTTTTCAAGATTCAAGAGCTCGATCCGTCTGGCGTCGCGGCACGCGACCTCCGCGAATGTCTAATGCTTCAGATCAACATGCTAAATCTCTCGAACCCACTGGTATTGCAGATTGTCGAACACCACATTGAATTGCTCCAGAAGCGGGATTTCAAGAAGTTGGCTCGACTTCTCGATTCGAGCATCGAAGCAGTCTCTGCCGCGGCGCGAGAGATCGGAAATTTGGAGCCCCGACCGGGACGTGCATTTGGGGGCGACGAGCCGGTCTACATCACTCCCGATATCTACGTCTACAAGGTGGCGGGAGAGTTCCATATCCTGCTGAACGAAGATGGGCTCCCGCGTCTCAAGATCAATAAGATTTACAAGAGTGTTCTTTCGGAATCTCGCCCCGCCGAAGGCGAGGGCCGAGATACGAAGAACTACGTGCAGGATAAAGTTCGCTCGGCTTTGTGGCTCATTAAATCGATTCATCAACGACAGCGGACAATCTACAAGGTGACCGAGAGCATCATTCGCTATCAGGGCGATTTCTTTGAGTCGGGCGTCTCGTCGCTCAAGCCGCTGAATCTTCGAGACGTCGCCGACGATATCGGCATGCACGAATCGACAGTGAGCCGCGTGACTACCAACAAGTATATGCACACGCCTCAGGGGATTTTCGAGCTGAAGTACTTTTTCAACTCTTCCATCAGCCGGGTCGACGGTGACGCGGTGGCGAGCGAGAGTGTCAAAGAGGAGATTAGGAAGCTGATCTCCTCCGAGGACCGCTCACGACCCCTTTCAGATCAGCGTATCGTCGAGCACCTCAAGGTGATCAATATCGATATCGCTCGCCGGACCGTAACCAAGTACCGTGAGGCGCTGAATATCCTCTCCTCGACCAAGCGGCGAGAGGTCGGATAGTAGGATAGATTCCCGGCCGCCAAGCGAGGAGGCGGCATGAAGATTATGGAAATTCTCGTCCGGGATGCGGTGATCTTGGACGTTGAAGCAGGGACTAAGAGTCGCGTGCTGGAAGAAATGGCCGGCGCCCTAGCCGGGGCCGTTGCGTCCATTGATGCGGAACGACTTCTTGAGGTTCTGGTGGAGCGGGAAGCGCTGCAGAGCACCGGGATCGGCGAAGGCGTTGCGATACCACACGGGAAATTGCCCGGTCTGGATGGGCTGGTGGCGGGATTCGCCCGAAGCCGCAAGGGAGTGGACTTCGACTCGATTGATGGCCAGCCCACGGAACTTTTCTTCCTGCTTGTTGTTCCCGAGCACGCCGGTGGCCGTCAGCACCTCAAGGCATTGGCCCGAATCTCGCGATTCTGTCGGAACGCAGATTTTCGAAAAAAACTCTCCGAGGCAGTCGGCCTGGACGAAGTCATGGCGGTGATCGAAGTGGAGGACGGCAAGTTCTGAATTCCCATGGTGGCTTGCCCGGCGCCGGTTCGGGCCTTGAGGGGAGCGCAGTGGATATTCCGCTACACGCAGCGTTGGTCGAGGTTCATCAGGTCGGCGTTCTGATTCGCGGTCAAAGTGGAGTCGGGAAGAGCGAGAGCGCACTCGAACTGGTTCAGCGCGGACATCGACTCGTTGCTGACGATGTCGTTCGTCTCGAAATCTCCGGGGCCGATTCGTCCGAGAAGTTTCTGATAGGACGTTCGCCTGAGTCGATACGGCACTACATGGAATTGCGCGGAGTGGGCTTGCTGGATATTGCGCAAATCTATGGGCCAAGCGCCGTGCGCGATGAAGCGCGAGTGGAACTGATCTGTCGCCTTGAACCCTGGATGGCCGGGATGGAATATGAGCGAACCGGTTTGGAGCGTCCCAGGGAGGAAGTACTAGGCGTGAAGATTCCGGTTTTGACGTTGCCGTTGAGGTCGACGGGAGGGATGGCTTCGCTGATCGAGGTTGCCGCGATGGATCATCGGAGTCGAAGCCGGGGGAACAATGCGGCGCGACAACTGGATGAACGCCTGAAAGAGAGCGGGACTGCGAGGGCCTGGGCTCTCCTAAAGGGAGGCGTATGAACGGACAAAAAAAACCCCATGTAGTTTTCGTGGCCGGCCTTTCGGGAAGCGGAAAAAGCACAGCCATGGCGGCCTTGGAGGATCTCGGTTTCTACTGTGTGGACAACCTCCCGGCCCAACTCGTGGCTCAGTTCATCGGGCTCTGCGCTCTGTCGAGCCCACCCGTGGATAAAATCGCCCTGGCGCTGGATACACGGGAGGAGCGATTTCTGACGAAATTTCCTGCTGTGGCGACTAATTTGCGGGGCGCCGGGGGGATGACCGAGGTGCTCTTCCTGGACTGCTCGAACGAAGTGATCGAAAAACGTTACAGGGAGACACGTAGGGTCCACCCCCTCTCGCCCGAGGGTAGCGTCGCGAAGGGGGTCGAGCGGGAGAGGGCGCTTCTTGCCGATGCGCTGAGTCTGGCAGATCAGATTATCGACACAACAAGTCTCAATGTTCATGAGCTCAAGGCCCAGGTCATGGGCCATGTTCTTGGGGAGACCCGTCCGACGGTGGTCAGCCTCATATCCTTCGGTTTTCGCTACGGTACGCCCACGGCGGTTGAGCTTCTTTTTGACATGCGGTTTCTCCCCAATCCATATTTCGAGGAGGAGATGAGAGTCCTGTCCGGCCGCGAGAAGGTTGTCGCCGACTACGTACTGGAGAGTGATCGTGGCCGGGACCTCCTTGGTCGCTTGAAGGATTTCGTTTCATTTATGTTGCCGCTCTATGACGAGGAGGGAAAAGCGTACGTGACAATAGGAATCGGTTGCACAGGAGGCCAGCATAGATCCGTGGCCATGGCCGAGGCGCTGAGCAGTTGGCTGGTGGACATGGGGCGCGAGGTGAACGTCGCTCATCGAGACGTGGAGAGAGCCTGATGGCGGTTGGTGTAGTAGTCGTTGCGCATTGCGATCTGGGGAAGGAATTTCTTCGAGCCCTGAGCTTGATCGTTCCCGACGGAAGAAGGTTTTTTTCGATTTCACTCGATCCTTCCGAGCAGCTTGAGGCCATGCGAAAGAAGATTCTCAAGGGGATCGGCGAGGCCGATGAGAATGACGGTGTGCTCATCTTGACCGATATGTTCGGGGGAACTCCGTCCAATGTCGCGCTCTCCTTCCATGAAGAGCACCACGTCGAGGTGGTCACGGGAATGAACCTTCCCATGTTGGTCAAATTGGCCAGTCTCAAGGACGATAAGTCCCTTGAAGAACTGGCGACTTTCGTCAAGGAGTATGGGCAGCGGAACATCTCCGTGGCAAGCCAGCTGCTTCCGGAAGGAAATTCGGGATGAGCCGAGAACCAGGGGTCGAACGGGCGTTCACGGTGCGGGCCGAACTCGGGCTGCATGCCCGGCCCGCTGGCCAATTTGTTGCCCTAGCCGGCCGGTTCTCCAGCGAAATTACCGTGGGCCGAGGCGACGAGTGGGTGAGCGGCTGCAGCATTCTCTCAATTCTGTCCCTTGCGGCTGAGCACGGGAGCACCCTGATAATTCGGGCAGTGGGAACCGACGCCGAGCAGGCGGTGAGCGAGTTGGGGTTGCTACTCGAAGCCGCGGGCCAGAATTAGCGGGGGTTTCAGGCCCCCTCTGGCTCGTCTAGAGTCCGGAACCCCGTTGAAAGCTGGCTTGGAGCCAGTAGGAATTGGATGACCACGGGAGACTTCTGGCCGCCGATTCGTCGGCGTGCCGTCCCCGCACCGGAGCAGGAGAACAGAAAACATGGCCAATCGTTCGTTTTTCACATCGGAATCCGTGTCCATGGGGCACCCCGACAAAATGTGCGACCAGATATCCGATGCGGTCCTCGATGCCATGCTGGCCCAGGATCCGGCTTCGCGAGTGGCGTGCGAAACCGCGACGACCACCGGGCTCGTGTTGATTTGTGGCGAAGTGACGACCCAGGCCGAGGTCGATATTCAACCGCTGGTTCGCAACGTGGTTCACGACATCGGTTACACGAGTTCAGACATGGGCTTCGACGCATCCACCTGCAGCGTGATGGTGGCCCTGGGACGGCAATCCCCCGATATCTCCCAGGGGGTTAGCGAGGGGGAGGGCCTCCACAAGGAGCAGGGGGCCGGAGATCAGGGGATGATGTTCGGATACGCGTGCGATGAAACCCCCGAATTGATGCCCGCGCCCATCCGCTATGCCCACAAACTGATCGAGGCCCACCGCAATTGCTTCGAATCCGGGGAACTCGACTACCTGCGGCCCGATGCCAAGAGCCAAGTGACGGTGCAATACAACGACGACGGCAGCGCGGCACGGATTGACACAGCGGTGCTTTCAACTCAGCACTCGCCGGATGTCAGCTACGACAAGCTTCGGGACGAAATCATCGAGCAGATCATTCGGACGAGTATTCCCGCCGAATTGATCGACAACGACACGATTTTCCACGTCAATCCCACGGGCCGTTTCGTAGTGGGCGGGCCCATGGGGGACGCCGGACTTACGGGCCGAAAGATCATCGTGGACACCTACGGGGGGATGGGACGCCACGGAGGCGGCGCTTTTTCGGGCAAGGACCCCTCGAAGGTCGACCGAAGCGCGGCGTACGCCAGTCGCTACGTGGCCAAGAACCTGGTGGCTGCGGGGGTGGCCACCCGCTGCGAGGTGCAACTCGCCTACGCGATCGGGGTTGCTGAGCCTCTGTCGATTCGAGTGGAGACTTTTGGAACCAGCTCTCTCGACATGGGGCGCCTTGAGCAGATGGTGCGAAAGCATTTCGACCTGACGCCCAGGGGCATCGACGAAATGCTGGATCTCCGTCGACCGATCTACCGGGCGACCTCCTACCACGGCCACTTCGGACGAGAAGACGCGGGATTTCCTTGGGAGCGGAAGGACCGGGCGGACGCGATCCGCGGCGATCTTTGATCAGCGCCGGGGTAAAGCGCAACAATTCCGGGGGAGTCCCTTGACCCGGCAGTGAGTTCGTGCGATCAAGACGCCGCAATGCAGGCCATTCTCGCGGGGGGACGGGTAGGGCTGGTAGCAGTGATCGCGATCGCTGTTCTGGCGCCGATGTGCGCGCTGGCAGCTCCAGCGTGCGATACGACGATTCGAGTCTTGCTCGATCGGCGGGAATCCTCTTTTTCCCTGGCGAGCCAGGGCAAGAACTATCGCTTCGCACCCACGGCGGACGGCCAGCTCACCGTCAACGGCGTTCGCAAGGCGGTCTGGCAAAGCGGACGCGGGCAGGCCCGGCTGAAGGGGCACCGGGTTCCGGGCATTCTCTCGGTGGTTCGCTTGGACAACCGGCTTGCCCTGATCGCCGAAGTACCGCTGGAGGCCTATGTGGCGGGGGTGCTCATGGGCGAGGTTCCCGCCAGCTGGAAGGATCAGGCCCTGCGTGCCCAGGCCGTGGTCAGCCGTAGCTATGGTCTCCATCAGCGGGCGGTCCATTCGAGGAGGCTCTACCACGTGGAGGCCGACACTCGAAGCCAGGTCTTCGAGTGGGTCGCGCCGCGAAAAGCCGTCAGTGGAGCCGTTCGGGCCACGCGGTGTGAGGTGTTGATGTGGCAAGGGGCGCCGATTCTGGCGGCCTATCACTCGGCCTCTGGGGGCCGCACGGCCAGCGCCCGGGAGGTTTGGGGCCAAGACCTTTCGTATCTGACCAGCACGGAGGTCAAGGGGGAGGAGGACTCGCCCGATACGTACTGGCGCACAGAGATTTCCCGCACCACAATGGGCGAGGCTTTGGAAGCGATCGGCCGGGGCATTGGCGATGTCTGGTCGGCGCAGGTTCTGGCTCGATCGGAGAGCGGTCGGGTCTTGAAGTTACGCTTTAGGGGCAGTCGCGGGGAAACGAGACTTTCGGGAGGTAGGTTGAGAGCGGCTCTGGGTGAGTCCATTCTCAAGAGCACGCTCTTTCAGCTGAGCGTACGCGACGGCGCTTTCATCTTTGCGGGATCCGGACGCGGCCACGGGGTAGGAATGAGCCAATGGGGTGCCCAGGGAATGGCTCGACGCGGTGCGATTTACACGGATATTCTCGAGAGCTTTTATCCGGGTACCAAGCTCACCCGTTGGGGCCGGAATTTTGGCGATGCCGAAGAGTTCGCGGGTGGTTGATTTAGGAAAGTTCTTCCCCGGGGCGACCGATGAGAAACGAGGAGAAAAAATGATTTTGAGTCAGCGGAGCAAGTCCTGAGATGATGGGAATTCCCTCCACTGTTTTAATGCAGGCCCAGGGCGAAGCGTTCGATCCGAGCTTCTTCCTCATGATGGGCGCGATTTTTCTGATCTTCTATTTCCTAGTCATTCGTCCTCAGCAGCGACAACAGAAGGATCGCGAGGAATTGATCCGATCCCTGGTCCGTGGGGATCGTGTGGTGACCGCGGGCGGATTGCACGGGGTGGTGACCGAAGTGGCCGATGAGTCGGTGACCCTCGAGATCGCTCGAGTCAAGGGGGGCGCGCGCGTGGAAGTCGAAGTGTCTCGTACCGGCATTGCAAGTGTGGTCCGGGCGGATGAAGGAAAAGGGGAGAAAACCAAGTGAGCCGACTGACCTTTCGGGCTGGATCGATTCTGGCCCTCGTCTTGATCGCCTCCTATATCACCGCGGCGAACTTTGTTCCCAAGGAGCAGCGGCAGCAGAGCGAATTCTGGCCCGATGATGGCATCCGCCTCGGGCTCGACCTGCAGGGGGGGATTCACTGGGTCGTCGGCGTGCAGATCGACGAGGCGGTGCAGCACGAACTTGAATTTCTGCGCGATGGCCTGCTGGAGACGCTGAGCGATCAGGGAATCGAAGGACAGACCATTGTGGCCGAGGACGGCCGCCTGCAGATCTCGAACATTCCTCCCGCGAGCCTCGAGGCGATTCAGGCCGCGGCGGCGGCTGTCGGCTCCCTGAGGGCTGTTTCTGATTCACCGGAACCCGGGGCGTACGAGCTCACCGATGAGTGGAGCCAGGAGATCCGGGAGCGGACCATGGCCCAGGTACTCGAAGTTCTCCGCCGGCGTATCGACGATCCGGTTCGAGGAATCCCCGATTCGGTGGTGACCCGTCAGGGCGACGACCGGGTCTTGGTGCAGATCCCGGGCGGCCAAATCGATCGGAGCCGAGCTCGAGCTCTGCTCAAGTCCACGGGCTTCCTTGAGTTCAAGATCGTCTTGGATAACGCCGAGAGCGAGGCGCTGCTCCGGGCTCGCTACCCCGACGGGATTGCCGAGGAACACGAAATTTCCGTGGAGCGTGACGGCGAGACCGAACAGGTGGTTGCCGCGTATCTGCTTCGCAAGGCGCCCGATATCACCGGCGATTATCTTGATGACGCTCGGCTGAGCTGGGATCAGCAACAGCGGCCCCTGGTGAGCTTTCGCTTCAATCCCGAAGGGGGCCGAATCTTCGGCGATCTCACGAGTGAGAACATTGGCAACCAACTCGCAATTATCCTCGATGAGAACGTCTATAGCGCTCCTGTGATCCGGTCGCGGATTTCGACCAACGGGCAGATCGAAGGCCGCTACACCGTGCAGCAGGCCGCGGATCTCGCGGTAGTTCTCCGGGCGGGCGCGCTCTCGGTACCGGTGGTCATCGAAGAGGAGCGCAGCGTCGGACCGGCGCTTGGCCAGGATTCGATTGAGTCCGGGACCCGGGCCTCGCTTACTGGGTTTTCTCTGGTGCTGATTTTTACCGCTTTCTACTATCGGCTCAGTGGCCTTTATGCCTGCATTGCCCTGATGTTCAACTTGGTTCTTCTCGCTGGGGTCATGTCGCTTTTTGAGGCGACCCTGACCCTGCCAGGGATTGCCGGCTTGGTGCTCACCGTGGGCATGGCGGTGGATGCGAATGTCATCATCTTCGAGCGGATTCGTGAGGAACTTCGAGCTGGCAAGACGCCGCGCACCGCTGTGGCCATAGGCTTCCAGAAAGCCACATGGACCGTGCTGGATGCGAATATCACGACGCTCATTACTGCGCTGATTCTCTTCGAGTTTGGGACGGGTCCCATCAAGGGATTTGCGGTCACGCTCTCCATCGGGATTCTGACCAGCGTCTTTGCGGCGCTGGTGGTGACCCGAACCGCCTTCATGCTCTATCCGGGTGGACGTTCCGTCTCGCAGTTGTCCATATAGGGAGGTTCTAGCTTGCCGTTCGAAATTATTCCTTCGGGAACCAATATAGACTTCATCGGTCGAGGAAAGTTGTGTGCGACGCTCTCGGCGGGGCTGATTCTGATATCTCTGGCCATGATTCCCGTGCAGGGAATTCGGCTCGGCGTCGACTTTGCCGGCGGGAGCGAGATGCAGGTGCGCTTCGAGCCCGGAGTGACCGCCGATGAGGGCATGATTCGGAGCGCGCTCGCCGAGACCGACGTGGTGGCTGACCCCTCGGTGGTGCGCTTCGGTGACGTCTCGAGCCGGGAATTCCTCATCAAGTTCAAGGGAGGTGAAGACGTCGTTTCCGGGGCTGGTGGCGAAGTCGAGGAGCCGGGTGAAGGGAGTGGCTCGGCCACTGCCTCCGTCGATCGCGTGCAAATGATCGAGGCGGTGCTCAGCGAGGGAATTGGCCCACTGACCGTGCAGCGCGTTGATTTCGTGGGTCCCCGGGTGGGTGCCGAGCTCCGCTCGGATGGTCTTTGGGCGCTCTTCTGGGCCAGCCTGGCGATTCTCGTCTACGTGACGATTCGCTTCAGTTCGCGATTCGCGCCCGGTGCAGTGGTAGCGGTCTTCCACGACCTACTGGTGACATCGGGAATTTTTGTGATTCTCGGGCTTGAATTTGACCTGAGGGTGCTGGCCGCGCTTCTAGCCATCATTGGCTACAGCCTGAACGATACGATTATCATCTACGACCGAATCCGCGAGAATATGGCTTTGCGTACCAAGGCGGCCTTGCCCGAGGTGTTGAACCAGAGCGTCAACCAAACGCTCTCGCGTACCGTGTTGACCTCGGGAACAACGCTGACGGCGCTTTTCTGTCTCTATTTCCTCGGCGGGGAAGTGATTCGCCCCTTTGCCTTCGCGATGTTGATTGGCGTCGCGGTCGGAACCTACTCGTCGATCTACATCGCTGCTCCCCTACTGCTCCTGCTCGAGGGCGAGAGCGGCGAGGGGTTTGCGGGGCGGAAGGACGCGGCGACCAGCTAGGGGGCGCAGTTCGCTGGCCGCGCCCTGGGGCACGGCCAGCGGGCAGCTCTAGTTCGCGGTGGGCGTCGAACCGCTCGGTGTATTGGCCGAAGGGCTGGGCCGGGGCGCGGAAGGGGCCTTGTTCGCTCCTGCGGATTGGCCGGAGGTCATCTCCACGGTGCCGTTCATTACGGCACCCTCCTGGACCAGCAGACGCGGTGCTCGAAGGTCACCGTCGACCACACCCGAGGCTTCGATCTCGATGCGCTCGGTGGCGGTGACATCTCCCTTGACCTTGCCCACGATCAAGACGGACTTGGCGGCCACGGACGCCTTCACATGCCCGGTCTGTCCGATGGTGAGCGTGTTGTCGGGAAGCTTCACGTCGCCCTCGACGGTGCCGTTGACTTCGAGGTCCTCGCTTCCGGTGAGCTCACCCTTGAAGATGATCGACTTTCCTATGGTTGCCACGGCATTCTCCCTGGACGACGGCCCGGGGCCGTCATTGCTTGCGTCGGCTCTACCGAAGCCCTTGCTTCGGTTTGTCCGAGTTGCGTCGTTCGTTCCCGGGGCATCGATTTGCCCGGGTTCATGGCTGGAGGACGACGGCTTGCTGGCCGTTTCGTCCCGAGCGCTGCGATTTCCAAATAGTCCCATGGGTGTTGAGAACTCCGAATCAGTC
>Ga0310120_10001281_pt1 | contig 18897 bp, 14 predicted proteins | sample CB27_AW_983_MG_FD_203506 | JGI IMG/M metagenome (GOLD analysis project Ga0310120, IMG submission 203506) | Marine microbial communities from Western Arctic Ocean, Canada - CB27_AW_983 | ecosystem: Environmental > Aquatic > Marine > Oceanic | place: Canada: Western Arctic Ocean | collected...
TCAGTTTCTGGTCTCGTTCGAAAAGATGGACCTCGCCATGCTCAACCAGGTCCTACTCTCGATCGGACTGCTCGTCTACGCCCTGTCGAACCTGCCCGAGGGTGTGGGGGTGACGATGGCGGGGGTGTCGTTGTACCTGCTGTTCGTCGTCGCCGGAGTCACGATTTTCTACAGCCTGATGATCTCGCTGGCGAGCACGGCGATCTGGTTCGGCCGCAACCAGGGCCTGTACGACTTCTGGTTCTACATCACCGTGTTTGCCCGCTACCCACGGAGCATCTACCAGACCGAGCCCGCCTCGTTGGCCGGCAGCGTGATCCTGTTCACCTTCACCTTCGTGCTGCCGATCCTCGTCGTGGTCACCGTCCCGGCCCGAGTGCTCCTGGGGACGCTCGACCACCAGGCCTGGCTGGCCGGAGTCGCACTGGCAGCCGCGGTCTTCGGGCTGGTCGTCTCACGGATGGTCTTCACCCGGTCACTGCGCAGCTACCGCAGCGCCAGCAGCTGAGAGCCGCGGCGGTCATTCGTCGTCGAACGCGAATTCGTCATCCTCGTCGTCGGCGAAGATGTCGTCCTCGTCCAGGCCTTCGATGTCCAGCTCGCCGTCGGACTCGTCCTCGTCCTCGTCCTCGGCAAACGGGTCGTCGAGATCCTCGTCGTCCTCGTCATCCTCAAACGGATCGTCATCGACCGCTTCATCGGTCTCGGGATCGAACTCCACGGCGGTCCCGCCCCCGCCGGCCAGTGCCGGAACCGCCTCGACTGCCTCGCTGCCACCTCCGAAAATCAGGGCCAGGAAGGGCATGAAGGCCAGCAGGGCACAGACGACGAGTGTCAGGATCAACATCATCAGCACGGAGGTGTTCTTGAAGACCTGCACCTGGAATGTGCCGTAGTTGCCTTCCCACATCGGTCCCCCGACCACGATCCAGATGAACCACAGCGCGGGGATCGCACCCACGAGAGCGATGGCAAACAGGGGGAGCTTTTTCACGGTGCAGTCTCCAGGCCCGGTCGGAACGCTCGAACGAAACAGCGCCCCGGTTGGCTCTTCGTCATAGTATGTCGCACGGGAAACCCGAGGCAAGTTGCCGGAGCGGCAAAGCCGACTGAGAGCCGGGGGTCTGGTACGAGTGTGACGATTGTGCCAGGCCGATCCCCATGCTCGAATGTGCTCCTCGCCCCAGGCCCGATGTCGTAGCACACGATGAAACGCCTCCAGTCACTCAACACCCGGATCGTCGCCTGCGACCGCTGTCCGCGGTTGCGTGAGCACTGTGCCGAGGTGGCCGCAACCCGCCGACGTGCCTACCTCGACTGGGACTACTGGGGGGCCCCGGTTCCCAACTTCGGCGATCCCCGAGCCCGGCTGCTGATCGTCGGGCTGGCCCCGGGGGCACACGGAGCCAACCGGACCGGGCGGATGTTCACCGGCGACCGCAGTGGCGACTGGCTGTTCCGAGCCCTCCACGTCGCCGGTTTCGCCAACCAGCCCGCTGCCACCGACCGCGACGACGGCCTGGAACTGACCGACTGCCTGGTCACCAACGCCTGCCATTGTGCTCCACCGGGGAACCGGCCGGCCAAGGACGAACTGGAGTCGTGTCGGGAGTGGTTCGATGAGACCGTCGACCTGCTGCCGGTTCGCGTCTTCCTGGCCCTGGGCGCGATTGCCTGGCGGGCCGTCGTCGACCTCGCACGCCAACGCGACTGGTACACCGGCCCGATCCCGAAGTTCTCACACCAGGCTGAAGTCCCCCTGTCTCAGGACCGTTGGCTGCTGGGCAGCTACCACCCCAGCCAACAGAACACCTTCACGGGGCGGTTGACCGAGGAGATGTTCGACGGAGTGTTCTCGCAGGCCCGGGCGAAGTTGGCCCGACCCTGACAGCCAACCCCAGCTTGCAACCTCGCCGCGAGCTGAGGTACAAATGCAGCCGAAGAATCACCTGCAAACGCGTTTCGCGAAAAAGAGGTCTCTCATGAGTGGTCCGAACCGTCGTCGCTTCCTGCAATCGACTGCAGCCGTCACGGCCGCATTTGCCATCGGCGGCACCAAGTCCTCGGGCAACATCCTGGGCGCCAACGAACGCCTGCGCGTGGCCGTCGCCGGACTGCACGGCCGCGGCCGGTCGCACTACGGGGCCTACGCCAAGATGAAGGATGTCGAGGTGGCCTACGTGGTCGACCCCGACAGCCGGCAATACGCTCGAGCCATCAACGACGTCAAGAACATCTCGGGCACAGCGCCCAAGCCGATCTCCGACGTCCGCGAAGTGCTCGACGACCCCGAACTCAATATCGTCTCGATCGCCACGCCCAACCACTGGCACTCGCTGATGAGCATCTGGGCCTGCCAGGCCGGTAAGGACGTCTACGTCGAAAAACCGCTCTCGCACAACATCTCCGAAGGCCGCAAGCTGGTCGAAGCGGCCAGGAAGTACAAGCGGATGGTCCAGCACGGGACCCAGCAACGCTCCAGCGGTGGCCGAGCCAGCGAAATCGCGGCCCTGCAAAGCGGCAAGTACGGCAAGCTGACCGTGTCCAAGGGCTACTGCTGCAAGCCTCGATGGAGCATCGGCAAGAAGACCACCGAGACACCGCCCGGCGAACTCGACTTCAATCTCTGGCTGGGACCCGCACCCCAACAGCCCTACCACGGAAACCTGGTCCACTACAACTGGCACTGGTTCTGGGATACCGGCAACGGAGACACCGGCAACCAGGGCGTGCACCAGATGGACGTGGCCCGCTGGGCCATCCCCGGTGCCACGCTGCCCAAACGAGTCCTCAGTATGGGCGGACGATTCGGATACGACGACCAGGGACAGACTCCCAACACCCAGGTCACCGTGATGGAGTACGACGAGGCCCTGCTGCTGTTCGAAACCCGCGGACTGGTGGGCAAGCACAAGAGCATGGGACGGATGGTGACCAACGAGTTCTACACGACCGAGGGAGTGATGCGGGATGGGACGTTTTATCCCAAGAACGGAGGCAAGCCCGAGAAGGTGCAGGGGCCCAAGGTCGAGGTGACCCCCGGAGGCGCGTTTGGCAGCTTCATTCACGCCGTCCGCAGCCGCAAGATCAGCGACCTCAATGCCGACGTGCTCGAAGGTCACTACTCCAGCGCACTGTGCCACCTCTGTAATATCTCCTACCGGCTCGGAGTCAGCGTGCCGTTTGGCGGCCGCGACCAGGTGCTGGGCGACAACCCCCAGGTCACCTCGTCGATCGACAAGGTCCGAGACAACCTCGAAGTGGTCGGCGAAAAACTCGCCCAGAGCAGCTACCACCTCGGACGCCCACTCAACATGGATCCCAAGTCCGAGAGGTTCATCGACGACAAGCAGGCCAACGCCCAACTGACTCGCAACTACCGCAAGCCCTTCGTGGTTCCCGAGACGGTCTGAGCGGCAAACCGGCGATGAACGGCGATGAACGGCGATGAACGGCGATGAACGGCGATGAACGGCGATGAACGGCGATGAACGGCGATGAACCAGGCAGGGAAGTGTCCGCTGTGTGGCGGTGAGTTGGCCGAATCCGCGGGTGAGGAGCCTCGGTGGACCTGCCAGGCGTGTGGCGCCGAGTGGCTCGATGCAGACGAGACCCACGGCGGGGATCAGACGACCGAGTCCCCGCTGGCCGACTCGGTCGCCTCGGTCGGCCGCTACCTGTTCTACGGACTCTCTCTGCCGGAACGAGCCGTCCGCAGCTCGATCGGACTGGCCGCCGGAGCGGCCCGCGAGACCGCCGAACTGCTCGTGCCCCGAGCCTTCCAGGACTCCAAGACCTACGGCATCGTCGTCCGCAACTCGCTCCGGTTCCTCGCCTCCGACATCGGTGGAGTCACCTCCCAGTCCCAGGCCGACGAGGAACCGGCGGTCGAGGGCTACCTGGCCCGCAAGGCGGTCGGGAACTTCGTCGACATGGCCGGCTGGGCAACCCTGTCGTGCTCACCCGTCTGGCTGATGGCCGTCGTCAGCGATGTCGCCTACGGTGCCCGCAGCTACACCCGGGAACTGGCGACCGAGTTGAAACAGAAGGGGCTGATCGATGAGAAGTCGACGATCAACTCGGTCGATGACCTGCTGGGAGCGATCCAGGGTGCCACCGGCGAGGCGGCCGGACTGTTCGATACTCCTCCACTCTCGGTCGCCGACCTCAAGGCCACGCTCGAAGCCACCCGCAAGGCACTCAACGAGGCCAACATCACCGACGTGATTCCCGAGAGTGAACTCAAGAGGCTCTGGGGCGAAATGAAGCAGGTGGCCGGCGAGGAGGATGTCGGGCTGCTGGGCGTCTCGGGGGCCGTCACCATGCTCTCGCTACAGAAAATCGGCAACGTCGGACAGGGAGCACTCACCGGAATCCAGGTCGGCGGCGGACTGCTCAATCGACAGGTCATCGGCCACTACACCGAATCACTGGCCACCATCCGCGAACACGGCTTCTACAATACGCTCAAGGACACCGCCGATCCCTACATCGACGCCGTCTGGTCCAACTTCTCGATCGACCGCGAGACCTGGACCGAGGCCCTGCTCAGTGGACGAGCGATCGGGCAGGGATTCCATACCGTGGCCGGTTGGTTGGGCCGAGCTGGGGGCCAGCCGACCGAGGCCTCCGATGAGAGTGCGGCCGACGACGAGGTGATCGACGAGGTGATCGACGGGGAGATCGACGGGGAGATCGACGAGGCTGCAGACGAGAGTGGAGGCGAGGAGGCATGACCGACCGGACACTCTGGGCACCCTGGCGACTCGACTACGTCAAGACCCCCGACAAGGGCGATGGCTGCTTCCTGTGCCGGTACCGGGACGATGATCCGTCACAGGACGCGTCCAACCTGGTGATCGAACGCGGACACCAGACCCTCACGCTGCTCAACCGCTTCCCCTACAACAACGGGCACCTGCTGATCGCTCCGCGGGAACACGTTGGGGATCTCGAGGAGGTCTCGGTTGAGGCGTTGGGGGAGTGCGTGGCCCAGTTGCAGAGGTGGACCCGGCGACTCCGCGAGACGATGTCGCCCGACGGATTCAACATCGGCCTGAATCTCGGACAAGCCGCGGGTGCCGGCCTGCCCGGTCACCTGCACTGGCACATCGTGCCTCGCTGGAACGGGGATACGAACTTCATGCCGGTCCTCGGCGACGTCAACCTGATACCGCAGTCACTCGAGTCGCTGTACGGCTTGCTGACGAGCGAGACTTCTGCCGGTTGAAACAACTGGTGGAATTCAGCCTTCCAGCCCCCTATCATGAACCCGCTGCCCTGCCTCCTCCTGCACTCACGCAGATCCCTCCTCGACCTCCCCCACGCACCCCGACTCGACGATCCCTCCGGATCGCTTCGAGAACCCCGCCCCGATTCTCGACAGACTCACTCACGCCACGGCCCGACTCAACATGCTGATCTTCATTGTCCGAGTCCTGTATTTCCTGGTCTGTGCCGGGGCGTTGTACAACTTCATCGACCAGCCCACTCTCGACCTGCCCTACACCACCGCGATTGTCCTGTTCCTGTTCCTGCTGTTCGTGACACAGGTCTTCACGGTCATCGACGTGGTGATCAAGCAGAAGCGGATCGAGATCATTTCGTCGATCTACTTCGGGCTGCTCGTCGGTGCGCTGCTGAACTACCTGATGCTGCAGGCCTTCGAGCCCTTCCGTGACCAACTCGCCTCGATGAAGATCACCGGCGACGAGGCCAGCTCGGCACTCGACGTGATGTTCATCATCGAGTTGCTCTCACCCTTGATCCTCAGCTACATCAGCATCTCGTTTCTGCTGCAGACCAAGGACGACTTCCGCTTCGTGATCCCCTACGTCGAGTTTTCTCGAGAGCTCAAGGGAGGTCGGCCGCTGGTGCTGGACAGCAGCGCCCTGATCGACGGCCGCATCGCCGACGTCTCCGAGACCCAGATCATCGAATCGCAACTCATTGTCCCCTCCTTCATTCTCAAGGAGGTCCAGGACATCGCCGACAGCAGCGACAAGAACCGCCGGATCCGAGGACGCCGTGGTCTCGACGTGCTCGACAAGCTGCAAAAGAGCGCCAACTCCGAGGTGACCGTGTTCCGCTCGGCCGGCGTCGAACGCAAGGACCTCAGCAACGACCAGCGGCTGGTCGAGTTGGCCGTCGAGTTGGGTGGCCGCATCGTCACCAACGACTTCAACCTCAACAAGGTGGCCAACCTGCAGGGCGTGGCCGCGATCAACCTCAACGACGTCGCCAACGCCCTGAAACCCCGCTTCGTCCCCGGTGACCTCCTGAGGACGAAGATCGCCAAGGAAGGCGAATCGGCCGGACAGGGTGTCGGATTCCTCGACGACGGCACGATGGTCGTCTGCGAACAGGCGGCGGTGCTGATTGGCAAGGAGATCGATGTGATCGTGACCAGCGTGCTGCAGAACAGCGCCGGCCGCATGATCTTCGGCCGCCAGTCCGACTCGAATGACGCCAGCTAGTCGCCCGTTGAGAACCCAGCGCAGCCCACTCACATCTGCTCGCACGTGTCGATGCCCAACAGATCCAGGCCCTGCTCGAAGACCCGGGCCGAGAGATCGCACAGAGCCAATCGGCTCGCACGCCTCGATGGGTCCTCCTCCTTCAACACCGGGCAACTGTTGTAAAACGTCGAGAAGACGTTGGCGGTCTCAAACAGGTAACCGGTCAACACGTTGGGTCGCCGCTCGGCCACCGTGATGTCGATCGCGTCGGCAAACCGGTTGAGCGCCATCGCCAGGGACCGCTCGGCTGCGTCCTCGAGAACGATCCCCGGCACCTGGGACCTCAAGTCCTCGCGATCCACTCCACCTCGACGGAAGATCCCCAGGATGCGAGCACACGCGTATTGCATGTACGTGGCCGAATCACCATGAGTCGCCAGCATCTTGTCCCAGCTGAACTGGTAGTCGCTCTCGCGGTTGTGATGCAGGTCGGCGTACTTGATCCCTCCCAGCCCAACCGTTTCGGCCACCGCCGCCCGAGTCGACTCGTCCAACTCGGGGCCCTCGGGCTTCGCGTCGTCGTTCTCGTCGACGATTCGCCGTGCCCGCGAAACCGCTTCGTCCAGCAGACTCTCAAGGCCCACCGTATCGCCCGAACGGGTCTGGAACGGTCGGCGGTCCTCGCCCAGCACCGTGCCGAAACTGACATGCACGAACTCGGTGTCGGTGTAACCCCACAGCCGGGCCGTTTCGAACAGCAGCCGGAAGTGCTCGCTTTGACGAGCATCGACGACGTAGAGCATCGAGTCGGCCTCGAGCCGAGTGGCCCGGTACCTGATCGTCGCCAGGTCGGTCGTGGCGTACGTGAACGCGCCATCGGACTTGCGGACGATGAACGGAGCATCATTGCCCTCGATGAAGACGCACACCGCACCCTCGCTGGTCGAAGCCAGGCCCCGCTCCGTGAGACTCTCGACCACCTCGCCGAGCATCGGCTGGTAGTGGCTTTCGCCCAGGGTGAGATCAAAGTGGATCCCCAGCCGACGATAGACACTCTCCATCACCTCCAGGCACGCCGGCAAGAACTCGTCCCACAACGCACGGTTCTCGGCATCGCCGGCGTGAAGCCGAGCCGTCTCGGACCGCGACTCGGCGGCGATGTCCGCATGAGCCGCCGCCAGATCAGCCAGTTCCGCATCCGCCTCGAGCAACGAGATCTCCCGCTCATCCGCTGCAATCGACTCGCTCAGCCCCGCCAACTCCGAACGCAACTTCTTCGCCTCACCCTGCTGCGACTCGTCACCCTGCTCCCGCGACGCCTCCACAGCCTCCACAGCCTCCAACGCACCGCGAAGCTCCTCGAGACGCTCACGAGAAGAGGGCAACGCCGCGAGTCGGTCGTGGTAGCCGGCAATCCGGTTGACCAGGCGGTACAGCCTCGAGAGTTCCGCGACGGGGTCCTTGGCGTAGGAGTCGGAGTCCAGGAAGTTGCGGTAGCCCTGGATGATCATCCCGAACTGCGTGCCCCAGTCGCCGACGTGGTTGTCGCAGGTGACCTGTTGACCCTGGAATCGAAACACGCGTGCCAGGGCATCCCCGATCACCGTGCTCCTCAGGTGGCCCACGTGCATCGGCTTGGCCACGTTGGGGCTCGAGAAGTCGATGACGACGTGTCGTGGAGACTCCGCGGCGCGGTGCCCCAGTCGAGGATCACTCAGCATCACGCCGGTCTCGCGGGCGAGCCAATCGTCCCGGATCCTCAGGTTGATGAAACCCGGTCCGGCGATCTCGGGAGCATCACAGATCGGATCGAGATCAAGTGCCTCGACCAGCAACGTGGCGATCTCGCGTGGATTCCGGCCGCTGCGCTTGCCCAGGGGCATCGCGCAGTTGGCCTGGAAGTCGCCGAACTTCCCGTCCTGGGCCGGACGAACCATCGAGGTGTACTCGGAAGGATCCTCACAGAGACCCTCGAGTGCCCGGTGGAAACGGCGTCGGAGTTCGGCGAGCAGGTTCATGCCTGGTCGGTGGGCTGGTCGGTGGGCTGGTCGGTGGGCTGGTCGGTGGGCTGGTCGGTGGGCTGGTCGGTGGGCTGGTCGGGGGTGGCCGAGGAGTCGGGCGGGGTGGTTGTGCTCTGCCAGTCGACCCGTGGAGCGTCGGCCCAGAGACGATCGAGGTCGTAGAGTGTTCGGGCATCGGCGTCCTGGAGGTGAACGACGACATCACCGAAGTCGACCAGAGTCCAGCTCGACTCGTTGTCGTAGCCCTCGATCCCCAGCCGCAGGTCACCGATCTCCTTGAACACCCGGCTGATCTCATCAGCGACGGCGCGCATCTGTCGTCCACTGGTCCCGGTGGCGACGACGAAGTAGTCGACGATGGGGGTGATGTTGGTGAGATCGAGCACGACGACATCGCGACTGCGGTAGTCCTCGGCAATCCGCGCGGCCAGACAGGCCCGGTCCGTCGCACAAACGCGAGTCGCCCGGGTCGTGGCGTCCGTGCCGTCTGCGGTGGTGCTGGTCACTTCGTCCGCCACGGGCCGGCCTAGAACAAGTCCCAAGCGAACTTGACGATCAGTCCGGCGAAGACGACCGACACCATGCTCATCAACTTGATCAGGATGTTCAGGCTGGGTCCGCTGGTGTCCTTGAACGGGTCACCCACGGTATCGCCGACGACTCCAGCCTTGTGAGCTTCCGAGCCCTTGCCGCCGAGGTTGCCTGCCTCGATGTACTTCTTGGCGTTGTCCCACGCACCACCCGCGTTGGCCATGAAGATGGCCACAGCGAAGCCGGAGGTGAGTCCTCCGGCAAGCATGCCCATCACGCCACCGACTCCCAGCACCAGCCCGACCGCAATCGGCACGGTCAGTCCCAGCAGCGAAGGCAGCATCATCTCCTTCTGAGCCGCTCTGGTGCTGATCGAGACGCAGTTGGCGTAATCGGGCTTGGAAGTCCCGGCCAGGATCCCGGGATCCTCGGCAAATTGACGACGTACCTCCTGCACCATCCCGTCGGCCGCTCGACCGACCGCCTTCATCGTCATCGCACAGAAGACGAACGCCAGCATCACGCCCATGAACATGCCGACCAAAACAGCGGGGTTCATGATCGTTACGTCATAGAGCCGGACGAAATCCGGGATCGTGGCGGTTTCGTTGTTGACCAGCAGACCCGAGGCAGCCAAGGCCAGAATATTGACACCCATCAACGGCTCACCCGAATCGACGCTTCGGACTGCCTCGGTGAGGGTCTGGCTTTCCACCGAACGGCCCTTGGGCATCACCAGGTAGGTCTCGACCTTTCCATTGTGTTTCACCGCCACGGCGCGCTTGTTCAGCTTCACCACCTCTCCATCGGCGACTTCAGCAACCTCGGCTTTGCCAAATCGCTCGTAGCCCACCCGCACCTCCTCGACATAGGCGGCCATCAGGGCCAGGGCGGTCAGGGCGGCCGAGCCGATGGCAAAACCCTTGCCGGTGGCTGCGGTGGTGTTGCCCAGGCTGTCCAGGGCATCGGTCCGCTCGCGGACAACCGGATCCAGCCCCGCCATCTGAGCGTTGCCGCCGGCGTTGTCGGCGATCGGGCCGTAGGCGTCGGTGGCCAGGGTCAGGCCCAGCGTGCTGAGCATTCCGACAGCTCCCAGCGCAACTCCGTACAGGCCCAACGCGAACTTGTCGGCGTCCCCGAAGGCCCCACCGGTACTGAATCCAAACGCCAGCAGGATCGCCGCGGCAATCACCACGATCGGAACCCAGACGCTGTAGAGTCCCTCGGAGATCCCCGCGATGATCAGCGTCGCCGGACCACTCTCGGCCTGCTTCGCGATCCCCTGGGTCGGAGCGTACTCGTCGCTGGTGGAATACTCGGTCCACCAACCGATCAACCAGCCGGCCAGCAGGCCGACACTTACGGAAACAAACAGGCCGATGTTGCCTGGCAGCAGGATCATCACCAGCAAGAGCGCCGCACCAGCCACGGCCAGGCTGCTGTAGTTGATCCCCTTGCCCAGGGCCTTCAACAGGTTTTTCTGGCTGGTGTCTTCCTTGGTCTTGACCAGGTAGACGCCCCAGATCGACAGCCCGATCCCCGCCGCCGCCAACATCATCGGCAGGATCAGGGCTCTGAGTTGATTGTCGACGCTGCCGGAGAACGCGGCCACGCCCAGGGCCGCACTGGCCAGGATCGAACCGCAGTAGGACTCGTACAGATCGGCGCCCATGCCAGCCACGTCGCCGACATTGTCTCCGACGTTGTCGGCGATCGTTGCCGGGTTCCGAGCGTCGTCCTCGGGGATCCCCGCCTCGACCTTGCCCACCAGATCGGCACCCACATCGGCCGCCTTGGTGAAGATGCCGCCACCAACCCGGGCAAACAACGCCTGGGCACTGGCTCCCATGCCGAAGCAGAGCATCGTTACGGTGATCTCGGTCAGCGACATCTTGAAGCCGATCAGATCCTGCAGGTACCACAGCGCACCAAACCACAGGCAGATGTCCAGCAGGCCCAACCCGACCACGGTGAACCCCATCACCGCTCCACTGCGAAAGGCGATCTGGAGTCCTTCATTGAGCGAATTCCGGGCGCCCTGGGTGGTCCGGGAACTGGCCCAGGTGGCCGTCTTCATGCCAAACCAGCCGGCCAGGCCGCTGAACGCTCCGCCGGTCAGAAAGGCCCAGGGGACCAGAGGATGCTGGGCGTCGGCCACCCATGACAACAACATCAACACCAACCAGGCAGCGGCGAAAAAGATGCCGACCACCTTGTACTGCCGCTTCAGATACGCATCGGCACCGTCGCGGACCGCCTGGGCGATCTCGACCATCTGCTCGTTGCCCTCGTCCTGCTCCATCATCCAGAGATAGAACTTGCGGGCGAACCAGAGTGCGGTGATCGACCCGGCCACCGACAGCAACCAGCAGATCGCCACCAGCCACTTCGTGGCTCCGCTGGCAGAATTCGCTGACTCACCCTCGACGGACGACTCGGCAGCACCGTCGGGTTCGACGCCCGCGGCAGCGGCCGGTTCGGCTTCCGTCTTGGCCGCCGCGGCCGACTGCTTGGCATCGGCCTTGTCGTCCTGGGCAAAACTGCTGCCCTGCGAAGACCACACGACCACCCCGGCGACTGCCAGGGTGAGGAACACCAGGGCTCGAGGAGCCCAGCCGATCGTCTTCGCAAGTTTCATCGCGCTAACCCACTTCCGCTTTGGTTCTGTCCTCGAAAGCGGCGAGTGTAGCGCGACGGCGGCGACGTGTCAACGTGCCTACAGGCCACCGAAACGGCGGTTGAAATCGAATTGCAGCGTCGGCACCTTGTCCTTGAGGTGCCGGTTCCACAGGCCCGACAACGGCAGATCGTCGGCAGGAGGCCGCTCGAGCAATTCGTCGATCTTCTTGATCAGCAACAGACCCCACAGGGCCTCCTCGACCGTCAGGTCCTCGCTGATCAGGTCGTCGTACCGGCCCAGTACCTCGTCGAGTCGACTCAAGCCCTCGACCAGCATCGCGCGGGCCTTGGTCATCTCGTTCTGCTTGAACAGCTCCTCACCCTCGAACAGCTTCTGATGGGCCTCGGCCGTCTGTGGTTCCGATTCCGAGAGTGCCCGCGTCCGCCAGTAACGGTAGTTGACCACGTTCTGGAAACTGCGAACCATCCGCCGCACCTGGCCCACCTCGACACCCTGCGAACGGGCCAGCCGGGAATAGTGGACTTCGCTGGGCAGTTCCATGTTGACGCTGAAACCCTCGCCCGTGGCAAACAGCTCCTGGCCGTAACCATCGATCCAGTCTCGCTGGGCGAGGGTCCATTCATTCAGCACGAAGTCGCCGTAGTAGCCTTCGCGATTGAGCAGACCGTTGTTGTCCAGCCGGCAACGATAAGGGTACTGGCGGAAGATGTGACGCATCATCAGGTGCTGGGCGAACCCTCGGCCCTCGAGATCGTTGGCCTTCTCGTAGAACTTGCGGGCGGCGAGGAAGTTGTCGAGCCGATCGGGGTTCAACTCGGGGTCCACTCCACCCCGGTACCTCGGATCCGGATCCCCCTTCTCGCTATCCGACAGGCCCTCGTACTGGCGGCCATCGGGGTTGAAGTACCTGCGGTAGACTCGCCACTCGTCGGCGATCCCGATCTTCTGGCCCAGGATCCGACCGATCTCGAAATTCAACTCCGGAGAAAACCGGTTGTACTCGGTCCCGTCTTCGATGAACTTCGCACCCTCCTTGATCCAGTAGTAGCGATCCCGCACGTCGTCCCACTCGGCCGCGACGTTGTAGGCCAGGTTCCAACCGTGGTACCTCCAGATCTGGAGGTAGTGAGGCTGCAGCATCGTGATCGATTCGGTGGTCGAGCGGACCTGGGCCCAGTTCTTCGTCTCCTGCTGCTTGATGTAGTCCATCCACAACAGGTTGACGGCGACACCACGCATGCCCAGCAGCACCAGATTCATGGCGGCACTGGTCGGGTCGACCCGGCCGAGGTTGTGTTCCGAGAGTCCCAGTTCCTGGCCCTGCGGCCGACGCAACTGGGCCAATACCCCGCCCTGGCTGTCTCGACTCGCGGGTCGGCCGAGAATGAAGATCGGGATCAACAGCAGCAGGATGGCAACAAAATAGACCAGCTTGCGTTGCCGAGATGAAAGTCGGTTCATTTGTGCTCGAGCTCCCGCAGCGAGAGGCTGTAATAGGCGATCACGAGACAGGGGATCAGGTAGGCCAGGGCAATTCCGATCGAAGGAGCCAACGCCTGCGACCAGGGAACATCAAAACCGTTGGCGATGTAGGTGTCCATCTGGAAACTGCGGAAATCCGGCACGATGTTCTCGACGATGTACAGGCCCTCGTTGAGGAAACTGTCGATCGACTTGACGGTCGCATAGAACTTCGTATCAGGCAGGTCGTCGATGAGGTTGATCTGGCGAATGATGCGGATGATCGACTCGATCGGACCGCCCCCCTCCACATCACCCTTGACAATTTTCTCGAGAAACGACTTGAACCCCTGCCCGACCAGCAGCATCACCAGGGTCAACAATGAGGCCACGGGTCCCTTGAGGAAGCAGCTGGAGGTGACTCCGAGCACGACGATCATGGTCAGCATCAACCAGATCCCGCAGATGGCCTTGGCATAACCGATCGCGAAACTGTTGCTGGGCAGTTGCACAAAGAGGTCGCGTTGGGCCATGCCCAGGTACTGGCCCGAATCGAGACAGGCGACCTCGATCCGCAATTCCTGCTGGTCGTTGACCAGGTCCTGGAACAGGTCCAGCTCTCGCCGCTCGCCGCTGTCCTGGTCGTAGAAGTCGACCCGTGAACGGATCAGGGTGATGTTCTCGCCGAACTCGCTGATGTTGAAACTCGGCAACGGCACCTTGAGTGTTTCCAGCACCTGCACGGCCACATCGGGGTCGTCGACCAGCACGTAGGCTTTGCCGTGGACCTCGACCTCGCGAGCCGACACCGGAACCGGGTCGACCGACACCGTCTCGCCGTCCACCGACGCCTCGTAACTCGACTCGCCGGTCTTCCTCACCGCCGACGCCGTCACGGCGTTTCCGTCGGCGTCGCGGAACACGTTGCGATTGACCCGGACCAGCGAGAACTGCAGCAGCAGGGTCTGCTGGATGTCATCACCCTTGTGAGTCCGAAAGGCCTCGAAACTGCTCTCCAGCCGCAACCCGTTCCCCCGGCGAATCACCTCCGCATCGATGTTCTCGAAGTCCCAGATCGCCCGCCACTGAGTGCCTCCGGCGATGTAGGTCCGGTATTCCCAGATGTCTCCGGTGTTCACACCCAGTTCGGTCGGGTTGCCATCGCCGCCCTTGAAGCTGATCGTGCCCAACACCGGTCGCTTGGCGACGAGGTGCCGCTTGAGTGCCGCGCGTCGAGCCCGCTCGGCCAGGTCATGCAGCTCGGGGTTGTCCTGTCTCAGGGCCGCTCGGCTGACCGCGGTCGTCACCTGTGTGGGGTCCTCGCCCGAAGTGACTCGAACCGTCACGCTCCCGTCCAGGTCGACGTATTCGACCAGCGTCTCCTCGCCATCCACCTCAAACGACTCGGAATACACCGTCAGGTTGTGAGCCACCTCGCGATCGATCCAGACGTAGCCCGTCAGGCCCATCACCACCACCATGATGGTCATCAACGACCCGAAGCCCAGCATCCGGCCGATCACGATCTCGGTCTTCCGCACCGGCTTGGTGACCACCGTGTGCAACGACCGGTTGCGAATGTCCTCGGGCAAGCCCCAGCAGGAAATCAGCAGCACCACCGGCAGCAGCAGCCAGGTGATCGCCGTCAGCACGAAGCTGATGTAGTTCTTCACCTGCAGGTCCATCTTCTCGTTCGGATTGTCCATGAACCAGCTGCCGAACATGAACAGCAGCGCGAACATCCCGAAGACCACCAGAGCCTTGCGACGAACCGCCTCGCGGAACGTCAACTGGGCGATGGCGAAGACGCGTCGAGGCGAGAGCTGGAAGAGGTCGGCGAAGAACCTGGGGATCCAGCGGAGGACCAGCATCGGGCCGGACTTCCCGTGAGTCAGCACGCTCAGGCCACAGGCTCCGATGATCACCAGAACCAGGAAGGCGGAGACCGCCTGCGCCCAGTGCTGGATCGCGTCCAGGAACACAAAAGGTTCAGTTTCGATCGACATCGGCAACTCGCAGGTTATGCACCGTCACAGAAAATACCGCAGCACACCGCAGCACACCGCAGCACACCGCAGCACACCGCAGTTCATCTGGATCATTCGGACTCGCTCGACTCCTCAACCGGCTCCGGCGGCACGGCATCCTCGGGGACAAACCGCCGCCCCGGCCGCTCGCGACTCTCTTCCACGGTCCTCAGGAAGAGCTCCTCGAGCGTGCTGGTGGGATGCTCGACACTCTCGACCGTGGCACCGTGCCGCTGCAGCACTTCCCTGACCTCGGCGACCACGCTGTCATCGAGCTTCGAAGTCATCAGTTGGGTCCGTCCCTGCTCGGTCAGCAGGTCCTCGACTCGACCCAGCTGCTTCAGTTCACCCTCGTAGAGGATCGCGATGCGGTCGCAGACGTCCTGAACGTCGGCCAGCAGGTGGCTGCACATCACGACCGTCTTGCCCTCGTCGCGCAACTTCAGGATCAGGTCCTTCATGTCGCGGGTACCCAGCGGATCCAGCCCGGTGGTCGGTTCATCCAGCAGCACCAGGTCGGGGTCGTTGATCAGTGCCTGGGCCAAGCCGATCCGGCGGGTCATGCCCTTCGAGTATTCCTTGAGCTGGCGGTGTTTGGCGTGCGAGAGACCCACCATCTCGATGTAGTGATCCACCCGCTCGCGACGCTCCGACTTGCTCATGTTGAACAGCCGGCCGTAGAAGTCGAGAGTTTCGACGGCGTTGAGGAACTTGTAGAGGTAGGACTCTTCGGGCAGGTACCCGATCCGCTCGTTCTTTTCGACATTGGTCGCCGTTTCGCCCAGGATCGAGATCTCGCCACCCGAGGGAAACAGCAGGCCCAACAGCAACTTCATCGTGGTCGTCTTGCCTGATCCGTTGGGACCCAGCAACCCGAACACCTCGCCCTTGTGAACATCGAGCGAGAGTGAATTGAGGGCCTGGACCTTGGGGCGGCCCCAGAAGTCGCGGTAGATCTTCGAGAGATTGCGGATCTTGATCACCGGCTCGGCCGTCGCCTGGCTCGAATCCGGCTCCGGTTGAATCTCTTGGCTGACAGCTTCGTTGGTGTCCATCGCAGGTGTCCGCGGTGGGAGGAAAATGGTGCGTGGTTGGTTGGAGAATCCCGCCACGAAGGAGGCACCGGCCCCGCCTGCGCGTACGCCACAGGCGACGCGTCCGTTGGAGAGATTCTCGCTGCGGTGGACCCGACCGGGTGGAACCGCCTTTGACTCTACGAGCCACTCCGGGGGCGTGCAAGATACGCCCAACCGTCTCGGACCAGGCCGCCCGCGAGTCGTAACAGTCACGACGATCGTGACGATTGAGAACCCGATTCCCCACAGGGACAGGCTCCAGAGCCCCGCCTCTGGCGGGGCGCCGGTGCCTGTCCCGAATCTTGTGAGCCCGATTCCTGGAACCGGGACAGGCACCTTCACCCCGCCGGTGGCGGGGCTGCGGAGCCAGTCCCTGAGCCGAACCTAGAACCTCGCCCGCCGCTGAGACAGGTAGCCGACCAGCGCATGGTCGAACCGCATGCTGGTGTCCAGCCGAACGTAGTCGGCTCCCATCGAATTGCATTCCTTCTCGTATCGCTCGCACAGAGCCTCGAGCGTCTCCAGGTAATCGGCCCGGATGCCCTCGGCATCCAGCACCAGCGACTGGCCGCTCTCGGGGTCCTTCAAATCGACCATCCCCCGAAATGGAAACGTCGTCTCAGCCTCGTCCAGCACGTGGAACACGATCACGTCGTGGCCGGCATGACGCAGTTGCTGCAACCCGCGAATCACCTCATCGGGATCGGTCAGCAGGTCGCTGAAGACCATCAACAGGCTGCGATGCCGGATCATCGCGGCGATCCGGGCCAGGTTCGCACCCACCTCGGTCAAACCCCCGGGCTTGGCACGAGCCAGCAGAGCCAGCACGTTGGCCAGCTGTGTCCGCTTGCTCCGAGCCGGCAGGCTGGCACGGATCTTCTCGTTAAAGGTGATCAGCCCCACCGGGTCCTGCTGGTGGATCATCAGGTACCCCAGGGCCGCGGCCAGGCAAATGCAGTAGTCGAACTTGGTCAACTCCTGGCGATGCGTGTAGGCCATGCTCTCGGAGAGATCCATCACCAGGTACCCGGTGATGTTGGTTTCCGCCTGGTACTCCTTGATGTAGAACCGATCGGTCTTGGCGTAGACCAGCCAGTCGATCAGCTTCGGATCGTCGCCTTGGACGTAGCGGCGGTGTTCGCTGAATTCGACCGAGAACCCGTGAAACGGGCTGGCGTGCAACCCGCTCAGAAAACCCTCGACGATGAACTTCGCCCGCAGGTCCAGCCGCGCCACGCTGCGGACGACTTCCGGCTTCAGGTACTCTTCGATCGCAGGCATGGGTGCAAAGACCAGGTCCCGGTGAGGAATCGAGGCGAAGCGGTGTCGGAACCGCTGGGGTCAATCGTACTTGCTGACGGTCGGTTCGGGGACGTCGGTGATCAGTCGGCCGACCACGTCGTCGGTGCTCATCCCCTCGGCCTGTGCCTGGAAGTTCGTCGAGATGCGGTGTCGCAGCACGGGGATGGCGACGTCGCGGATGTCCTGCAAGGAAACGCTCGGACGACCGGCCATCGCGGCCATGGCCTTGCCCCCTGCCAGCAGGAACTGGCCGGCGCGGGGACCGGCGCCCCAGTCGACCAGCTCACGAACGAACTCCGGAGCACTCTCGTCACCGGGCCGGGTGGCCCTCACCAGGCGAGCCGCATAATTGATCGTCAGAGGCCCCGCCTCGATCTGGTTGATCTGCTTCTGCAGGTAGACGATCGACTTGGCCGAGAGCACCTTGCGGGTCTCCGGCTCCTCGCCCGTACTCGTCGCCGCCAGGATCTGCTCTTCCTCGGACAGGTTCGGATAGTCGACCCGCACGTTGAACATGAACCGGTCGAGCTGGGCCTCGGGCAAGGGATAGGTGCCTTCCTGCTCGATCGGGTTCTGCGTGGCGATCACGAAGAACGGGTCCGGCAACGGGTACGTCTCCTGCCCCACGGTCACCTCACGCTCCTGCATCGCCTGCAGCAACGCGGCCTGAGTCTTGGGAGGCGTCCGGTTGATCTCGTCGGCCAGCAACACGTTGGTGAAGACCGGCCCGTGCACGAATCGGAACTCGCGACGACCCGTGTCGGTCTCGTCGAGCACGTTGGTGCCGGTGATGTCCGAGGGCATCAGGTCGGGAGTGAACTGGATCCGCTTGAAGCGGACATCCAGGATCCGGGCGATCGTGCTGACGATCAGGGTCTTGGCCAGGCCCGGCACACCCACCAGCAGGCAATGACCTCCGGTGAAAATCGCCGCCAGCATCTGGTCGATCACCGCGTCCTGGCCGATGATCACCTTGTGCAGCTCCTCCTTCATCACCTCCCGGTGACGACGGAACTTCTCGAGCAGCTCGTCGAAATCGCGTTGGTCGGGCATGGGACGAATGAGAATCGTTGAGAGTCAAAGCCAGGGCGGTCTGCGAGGGGGGGACCCGTGTTGACCGCGACGCGGGGGCGCCCGAAGATGAGTACGGCCAAGCCAAGCCATCATGGACAGCAGCCCCGCGGGGAGTCAATCGAGGACATGTCGAGACTTGTGTCGATCCGTGTCGCCCTGCTCATCGTCTCGCTTGCCGTGATCCCGGCACCGGGACACGCCGCGGACCTGACCGCCGAAACCGTGCTCCGCTCGATCGGGCGTGCCCAGAGATTCCTGGTGGGCCTGCAGCAGCCCGACGGCAAGTGGACCTCTCGGGTCCGCAGG
>Ga0310120_10001282_pt1 | contig 18881 bp, 19 predicted proteins | sample CB27_AW_983_MG_FD_203506 | JGI IMG/M metagenome (GOLD analysis project Ga0310120, IMG submission 203506) | Marine microbial communities from Western Arctic Ocean, Canada - CB27_AW_983 | ecosystem: Environmental > Aquatic > Marine > Oceanic | place: Canada: Western Arctic Ocean | collected...
TGCCAGGTGCAACGGCTGTTGGTATTACGTATGATAAGGGTGTAGTTTTTGCAAGCGAGCGTAGAATTGCTTATGGTAATTTTGTAGTTAGTAAAACTACCAAAAAAACATTTGTGATTACTCCTTATGTTGGTGCAGCATGTGCTGGATTGGTTGCTGATATGCAAATTCTTTCATTACAAATTTCAGCATTAGCTAAGATTAGAAAAATGGATATTAAGCGTGAAGTGCCACCAAACACAATTGCAAAGATGATGTCAAATATGATGTATGAAAGAAGATTCTTTCCATTATTGACGCAGGTAATTGTAGGTGGTCTAGTTGACAAGCCTACAATATACACTTTGGATCCACTTGGCTCAATATTACCTGATGATTATGCAGCAGTTGGTACAGGAGCAGAAATGGCATTAGGTGTTTTGGACCCACAATACAAAAAGGACCTTACTGAGGCACAAGCTGTTGAACTGGCTGTGAAATCAGTTCGTGCTGCTATCATGAGGGATTCAGCAAGCGGTGACAACATTGATGTTTTAGTGATGAACAAAGACGGCGCTAAAGAAACTACTGAAAAAATCTCCTAGTATTTTATCTCTTTTTTAGATTCCCAAAAATTATCTGAAACGTAGTGCATATTTTTTATCACTTCCCCCTTGCTTGTTTCGTCCAATTCCTTACTTGACATTTTTGCTTTGCCAACAGCTAGAAATTTTTTTTGTGATTCCTCTATAACACAAACTATCTCACCACTTTCAAAGTCAGAAAATTTTGTGATACCAGGTCTCATTACATTTGCACCCTTACATACGAATTTGATAGCACCCATGTCAACTGTAACATATGGAAATTTTTCTAAAATTGGTATGTCATCCAAGAAAGGCAGTATATCATCACCTATCTTTACTGCAGTTATTCCATTACCTGTTATTATAATTCCTTTTTCATCCACTTCATGCGTTTTGATATTTTTTTGTTTAGGCAATTCAATTTTCCACTGTGAATTTATTTGCTCTAAAATTTTAGATGTTTCACTTTTTGATATAAGATTTGATTTCAAGTTTTTGTACTCTCATTTCTAATATCAATTAAATCACGTAAAATAGAACTTGCAGTTTCAATACCCCCTGCACCACGACCAATGATTGTTTGTGTTCCTGAGTGCTCAGATGTAAATGAGATTGCGTTTAATGTTCCACTAACACATAATGGATCAACAGTTGCAATTTCCTTTGGAGCGACAGTTAATTCTTTGTTGCATGAAGCAATTAATTTAATTGCACAGTTTTTTTCTGTAGCATGTTTTATATCGGAATTATCTATTTTTCTAATACCAGTTATTTTGATGTCAGGCATCGTAACTTTCATTCCCATTATCCAGTTTGCCAAAATTACAAGCTTAGCTGCAGCATCAAGACCATCCAAATCAAGAGATTCATCTGCTTCAACATATCCCTTCTGTTTAGCATCATCTAGTGCATCATTGAATGACATACCATTCGCCATATTTGTTAGAATATAGTTGGTAGTACCATTTAGTATACCATCAAACGAAACTATTCGTTCACCTCTTAAACTATTTTTTGCAAAATCTAAAATCGGTGTACCACCACCAACTGTTCCACTAAAGCGAAAAAGAACATGGTTGTATTCTGCTATTTCCATTAGTGAGGGGAATGCAAGTGCTAATGGACCTTTGTTTACTGAAATAATATGCATTCCACGTTTCATTGCATCAATGATATGTGTCATTCCAGGTTCAGCATCTTTGTAGTTGCTTTCAGTAGTCTCGATAAGAACTTCCGCTTCTAAATTATTAATAATTTCAGTTCCTGGAGTGTTATTTTCTGTATCAGAGTATCTATTTACAGAGCCGTATTTTTTTTTCACATCAATTAATCTAGTAGCATCTAGACCTGAAGGATCTGCGGCACTACCGTTTCTATCAAACACACCAACGATCCTTGGTTTTAGTCCATACCTTGCATACAAATCTTCAGATCTTGATTCCAGAAGTTTTGCAAAACTTTGACCAACAACCCCAAAGCCACAAAGTATTATTCGCATGGTATAGTATTCTTCAATGGATTATTTAGTCTAACTTATCTAATTGTAAAGAAATTGAGTTGATACAATATCTTAGATTAGTTGGCATTGGTCCATCATCAAAAACATGGCCTAAATGTGCTCCACATTTTTTACAGTTCACTTCAGTCCTTAGCATACCAGAACTTGCATCTTTCAGAAACTCAATGTTATCATTATTTAATGCCTGAAAAAAACTTGGCCAGCCAGTTCCAGAATCAAACTTTGTTTCGGATGAAAAAAGTTCAATACCGCAGCACGTACATTTGTAAATTCCCTTATCTTTACAGTCACAATAAATTCCTGTGAATGGGGCTTCAGTATTTTTTTTCCTGCATATACTATATTCTTCTGCCGATAATTCGTTTTGCCATTCATTATCTGTTTTAGAAATTTTATTATTCAATTTTTTTTCTTTTTTCTTCTGTACGTTTCTCCGATTCAAATCTTTCTAGACCATATTGATTAAGATCAACAAATTTCATGATTTTTGATAATGTTGGATGTTTTTTGTTAATCAGACCATACATTTTTTGTACAATTTTTCTATAGTCTGCATGGCCTTGTGGCACTGTTCTTAGTTCAATTAGATGTGTTGCCTCTCGGAGGTTAAAGCGCATATAATATGGATAGTTGTAGGCAAAATTTACAATGTACTGAGATTGCTCCGGAAATTTATTTCTCATTTTTTGAAAAATAGACTTGGTAAAATACATGCAGTCCTCAAAGTCTTTTTTAATTCCGAGTTCTACAATTTCCTCTGGTGTGTCAAAACTGTGATCTGTTGTAAGTAGCTGCCTCTCAAGTGTGAGTGTTCTATGCCTATGGAGGTCTCTAAACATTCCAAAGTTTGTTATTAGATCAAATGTATAATCAGTCATTTCAAAGGCTCTTGGCGGTCTATGCCTTCTGTTTTGTCTTGCATTGATCAACTGTTTAATAATATCGATTTTTGATTTCTTACTCATTTTTTTCACATTTTTAAGAATTTGTTCAAATGAAATGCCAGGAGATTGCTCAAAAAATAATGCAGTGATTACACTGTTCATTGATCTTAATTCAGGCTCAAATTCTACTAATTTTACGCTGTTTCCAAGAATTGGTTTACCATTAACAGTATTCCTAGACGCTCTGTATGAAATTTTTTTAATATCAGTGAAATATTTTTGTAGTGCTTTTCCATATCTGTCATTTGAACGACTAACAAACGATTTGATTGTTTTATCCAACTCATTTTTAATTTTAATTCCAAGTTGTTTTTCTTCAGTCAATTTAGAACCCAAAAGAATTGTTATAAGATATTCAAATGCACGCCCATTTCCAGTTATACCAACATTGGTTAGTGTTGATGCAGGTAATAGTCCACGCAAAACATCCAATGCCTTTGCTTTTGTGGCAGCACGATAAATCATATTAGCCGATTTTATGTCATTCTCATTTTTCAATCGCGAAATTTTTTTTTCTGTACCATCATATGCCTTAAATTTATAATTTTCAATAGGATCATTTTCTCGTATAAGTTTTAACATTGGCTGAATGTTTTTCGTGTATGTATTGAAATCTAAATTACATGATTCTAAATAATCATCAGCAAAGCGTGATTTCATTAAAGTTGGCTCACGATAAAATTTGTATTTACCGTTCAGTTTTTTATCCCATGTTACATATCTTGAAGATTTTTCTAAATAGGATAGACCAATTCTTCTGTCCTCAATTTTTTTCACAGCAATATTTGATAATCCTTCGATGGCAATTTGTGCACCTCCTAATTCAGCAACTGAATCATCACCATATTCAAGCAAAACACGTTTGTAAAACTCTTCTCCACGATTTTGATTTTTTAAAAACTCATCAAGAAATATTCTACGCATAGTTTTATCCGTTCTGCTATATCTAGACATGAGTGCACCTCGATCAACTTGCTTAGGCGTCGTAATTACAAAAACAGAATTATCAATATTAGAAAAATGTTTTAAAAGTTTTTTTCTTTCTGACGTTGAAAATTTTTCCTGCATTGTTTAATCATAATTTATAGTGTAATAAATTATATCGTAATGAGAAACACGATCAAATTTGATCTAAAAAATATTCATGTTTATACATACTAGTTTTTATTTTCAGATTTTTCTTCCATTCCTTTTATTTTAACCAAATTAGGTGATTTTGGTTGCTGAGGTTTTGATTGCCATCTTAGCAATACATCTTTGAATTTGTTTGCATCGTCTTCATTATCAGTGTACATTATTGTTGTAACCCACCTACCTTTGCCAGCCGGTCCACCGATAGAGTTCATCCAAAAATCACTTGGTAATGTTTTTAATGCCTTATTATCAGGGTCACGACTTAGATCAGTCCATCTCTTTGAAATGAATGCCAAAATCTGGTTTAACTCGTTTTTGTCAATCATAGAGTTTCTTAGTAGTATTGTAATTTTAAAATTGCGAATTGTTCCTATCATTCATTATTAGTTAATTTCTTCTTACAAAAGCCGGAAACGATTTTTACACCTTCTAGGTTATATGGTTATTTACAATATCGCTTATGAGTAAGGATGAAGTTTCAATCATCGGTAAACCAGTCAAGGATATGTATGGTACAACTATTGGAAATGTTCTAGGTACACTTACTCACATTGATGGTTGTATTCAGACGGTTGGTGTTGATTGTGGCTCAGAAGGACTCAAACAAATCCCATACGATCAGATTGTATTACAAGGAGATGTTGTAATCTATATTCCAGGATGGAGAATAGATGCACAACAGATTCTGAGAGAAAAGAGACTTACGCTTAAGCGTCTTAAGGCATTGATGGGTATTATATCAGAAAATGATGCAACAAAGTCTGATGCAGACCTAATTCATGATACATACAAAACAAAATTGATGGAATTAGATGAAGCCGAATCAAAAGTTAGGGATGAATTATCTACACGTTTAGATGAATTAGATGGACAAGAAAATATAGTTAAAGTAATTTTATTCGATACAAAAGTGCAGTTCAAAAGTGATGAAATATCTGATTATACATTTGAATCCGTAAAGAAACAATGTAACAATCTTCTTGAAAGAATGTCACATGAAAGAGTTGAAGTTAACAATGTACAACGACGTATTGAAGAATTATCATTAGAATGTATGGAATTAACTCAGCCTAAAAAGGAAATGATACAAGAATCTGCTGTTTCATATCTTGATACGTCAGATAATACTTTAACAGAACATGAGAATATTTTACCTGAACCACCAATGGAAAATTTAACACCATCCATGCAAACCGCTATTAGTGCACAAAATAATTATGATGGTTCAACAGAATCTAGTTAATTCTTTTAATTTACTATCATCCATCGAGTTTTTTTCTAATATGCGGTAGATACGTTCTAATTATTTCAAGTATATCTATTCGTGTTAGTTCATCAATTTCACTGTTAAATTTACTTCGAAAGAATTCACTGTATCGCTGGTCCAAAACTGTAATTACAGATCCCTCAAAAAAACTTGAATCATTTTCAGGATTAAAAACTATACTTCTGATATTATGATGTCCTAAAAAATCATAATAATTAATTATATCATCAATATTCTTTAAATCGTCTCTTACATCCTCAATGAAGGCTTGAATTTCCTTAGAATCCACGTTTTTTATATTTAGCACTAGTTTATGAAATTTACATTTTTAGAATTTAAATTATAGTAACGTATCTTGAAGGTGTTTAAAATGGAAATATCAAGTAGAAATGTAGTAGAGGGAACATCTAGGGCTCCACATAGGGCAATGTACAAGGCTATGGGTCTGACTGATAACGACCTGGCAAAACCGTTTGTTGGTGTCTGTCATACAGGAAATGAGGCTACACCATGCAACATTCATCTACCAGGACTTGCTCAAAAGGCAAAAGATGGGGTAAAAGCTAGTGGCGCTACACCAAGAGAATTTAGTACTATTGCAGTAAGCGATGGAATTGCAATGGGTCATGAGGGCATGAAATCATCATTAGTTAGTAGAGAGGTTATTGCTGATTCAATTGAATTAATGGTAAGAGCACATCAATATGATGCACTAGTTGGTATTGCTGGTTGTGATAAAAGTCTGCCAGGCACTATGATGGCTATGGCAAGACTGAATATTCCTTCTGTTTTTGTTTATGGTGGAACAATTATGCCTGGAATGTTAGACGGAAAGGAGCTAACAGTTGTTGATGTTTATGAAGCAGTGGGCTCGTATGATGCGGGGAAGATTTCATTAGAAGAATTAAAAAATATAGAAAATACTGCATGTCCTAATGCTGGATCATGTGGTGGCATGTTTACAGCTAATACGATGGCGTCAATTTCTGAGGCAATTGGCATTGCATTACCTGGAAGTGCAAGTCCACCAGCTGAAGATGACAGAAGAGAAAAGATAGTATATGAAACTGGTAAGGCATGTACAGAATTACTAGCGCAAAACATCAAGCCACGTGATATCTTAACATTTGAATCGTTTGAAAATGCTATTACAATGTTAAATGCTGTTGGTGGTTCTACTAACGGTATTTTACATTTACTTGCATTAGCAAATGAGGTTGGAATAAAATTAACATATGATGACTTTGAAAGAATAAGGAAAAAAACACCGCATATAGCTGACATGAAACCTGGTGGAGGTTATGTTATGAATAGTCTTGATAAAATAGGTGGAATACCACTGATAATGAAAAAATTATTAGATAATAACCTAATTCACGGTAATGTACTAACTGTCACTGGAAAAACAATTGAGGAAAATATCAGACAATATAAGGTTTCAAGCACATCTGATCAACAGATTGTAAGAGAAATTGAAAATCCGTTACATGGAGTTGGAACTGCTGTAATACTGAAGGGAACTTTGGCTCCAGAAGGCGCAGTAATTAAAACAGCAGGTGTAGAAATGACAAAATTCACTGGTAAAGCAAGAGTATTTGATAGTGAAGAATCTGCATTTGATTCCGTTGCGAATGGTGAAATTAAGGAGGGAGATGTAATAGTTATTAGATATGAAGGACCAAAAGGCGGTCCTGGAATGAGAGAAATGCTTGCTACAACTGCAGCAATTGTGGGACAAGGATTGGGCAAAAAGGTTGCAATGATAACTGATGGTAGATTTTCTGGTGGAACACGAGGATTTATGGTTGGGCATGTTGCACCTGAAGCATTTGTAGGTGGGCCAATTGCACTTGTCAAAGATGGGGACGAAATCAGTATTAACATTGAGGATAATAGCGTCAACTTGCACGTTTCAGAGGAGGAACTCAAACAAAGAAGTACTGAATGGAGAATGCCAAAACCAAACTATACGTCGGGGGCGCTTGCTAAATACGCATTTCTAGTAGGATCAGCTGCACAAGGTGCAATAACAGATCCAAATAATGCGAATATTGATAGGAAGTAGAATCTCTTAAAATGACAGGCTAACTTCAGAAGAATGATCTGATAAGAAAAGACTAATTTTTACTGCACTCTTTGTGGTTCTCGAGTTTCCATTTGCCCGTTGCTTGGTGGTATGCTTGATTCCAACCTAAATCAGTTGTACCACACCTATGGCAAGTCTTATTCACATTGTATAATAGCCGCAATTAGTTATAAGTGTACCGTACATTACGGTAAAAAAATAGTTAGATGATCTTATTCAGCTTCATCATCAGAGTCTTTCTTGATGATCTCTGAAATTTTCAATGCTGTTTTAAGACCAATCAGCTGTGAGTGTATTGCCAACTTTTGTATCCCAACTCCTATTGAACTCATACAATTAGGGATCAAAACTAGATCAAATAGATGATCGATCGATTTTCATTGATTATTTGCTAAATTTACACTTCGTCCTCAAATATTGAATTTATGTACATATTTTGAACTCAGAAATTCATATTTTATGCTTAAAAACCTAATTTTTGTACTTAAAAACCCATATTTTACTACTGATTTTCCTAATATCAAAATAATAGTTTAAATACAGTTTAATTTTGTTCAATTTCATGGGTGGACACATTTGGACATGCAAGCATTCCTAGGATAATTTCTCTAGATTATACTGGCACCCAATTTGAAATCTATAATAAAATATCTCGAAATTATAACTATTCATTTCTATTTGAATCGTTAACAGGTCCTGAAGAACTTTCAGAAACCTCGATTATGGGATTCGATCCAGAATACATTGTAAAGGGGTATTATGATAAAGTTACAATTGAAAGTAGAGATGGGTCAGTTGAAACAATTTCTACAGATGAACCACTTGATGTGATAAAGGATCTAGTGCAGAAAACTAATGATCAAACATATCGCTACCTTGGTGGTGCTGTTGGCATCATTAATTATGATGCAATAAGATTATGGGAAAAAATTCCAAAAAACCATAGTGTAACAGAACCCATAATGGAGTTTGGAATTTACAACGACGGAATATTGTTTGATAATAAACAAAAAAAATCTCTGTATTTCTATTATGAAGAAAATAGAGTAGATGAAATAAAAACTTCTGAGCCAGTTTTTGGCAATTTCAAAATGTCAAAAATTTCAACTAATTTGGACAAAGATAAATTTTCTGAAATAGTTGAAAAGGCAAAAAAATACATCTATGATGGCGATATCTTCCAGGTTGTATTATCAAGGAAATTTTCATTTGAAGGTAATGGTGATTATCTAAAAGTTTACGAAAAACTTCGTTCGTTAAACCCATCCCCATATCTCTACCATCTAAAAATGGGTAAAAAAACAGTGATCGGTTCTAGCCCTGAAATGCTTTTACGAGTTACAGATGATCAAGTTGAAACATTTCCAATAGCAGGTACAAGGAAGATATCTAATGATGAAGCAAAAAACGAGCAACTACGGCAAGAATTAGTCAATGATGAAAAGGAATTGGCAGAACATACAATGCTTGTGGATCTAGGTAGAAATGATATTGGGAAAGTATGTAATTATGGAACTGTTCATGTCAATAAACTCATGGAAGTAAAAAAATTCAGTCATGTTCAACACATGGTAACACATGTTATTGGAAAACTGAATAAAAATTATAATATGTATGACGCATTCAAGGCAGTTTTTCCAGCTGGTACTGTTTCAGGTGCACCAAAAGTTAGAGCAATGGAAATCATTGATGAGTTAGAACCAGAATCTAGGGGTCCATATGCTGGTGCAGTTGGTTATTTTTCATTTAATGGCTGTTGTGACTTTGCAATTGCCATAAGAAGCATATTTGCTGATGGGAAAGATGGTTTTGTCCAAGCTGGTGCAGGGATTGTATCTGATTCAATTCCAAATAATGAACTTAAAGAAACTGAACATAAGGCAAATGCAATGTTAACTGCATTAAGGGAGGCATCGAAATGAAGTTTTTAATTATAGATAACTATGATTCGTTTGTTTACAACATTGCGCAAAGATTGGGCGAGTTGGGAGTAAGTTCAGATGTTGTTAGGAATGATCAAATCACAATTGATGAGATAAGTAAAAAAAATTATGATGCGATAATTATTTCACCAGGACCAGGAACACCTGAAAATGAAAAATATTTTGGAATTTGTAAGGATGTAATAATAAAACTTGGACAAACAACACCAATTTTAGGAGTTTGTCTAGGTCATCAAGGAATTATTGCTTGCTTTGGTGGCAAGGTTGTAAATGCAGGAAATGTCAGACATGGTAAAACAAGCATGATTAAGCACTATGGTGATTCACTTTTCAATGGAGTAAAAAATCCGTTTAGGGCTACACGCTACCATTCACTTGTTGGAGACAAAACGATTATTCCAGATTCATTAAAAATTACCGCAGTAGCCGAAGATGACGGAGAAATTATGGGTGTTAGCCATAAAGAATATCTCATAGAGGGTGTGCAATTCCATCCAGAATCTATCATGACAGACGAAGGCAAAAAAATCTTGGAAAATTTCATAATGAGGGTTAAAAATGATTAAAGAATTAACAGAGCAACTTTCTCACGGAAATAATCTGACAATTGATCAAATGACTAGTGTGATGGATGAAATACTAACTGGGACACAAACTGATGAAGATATTGCAGAATTTCTAAAAAATTTAACACAAAAGGGTGAATCAGACGATGAATTACTTGCAATCTTAAACAAAATGGAAGAATATTCTTTGCACATATCACCAAATTGTAAAGGAAAAATTATTGATGTTTGTGGCACTGGTGGCGATAAGCTCAAGACATTCAACATATCAACAGCTGCATCATTTGTAATTGCTGGTGCTGGCGGAAATGTTGCTAAGCATGGAAACCGTTCAATATCTGGTGTATCAGGTAGCGCAGATATTTTTGAATATTTTGGATTCGATTTGAATTCTGAACCTAACAAAGTAAATGAAACAATAGAAAAGTTTGGCATAGGGTTTATGTTTGCACAAAAATTTCATCCGGCAATGAAAAATGTTGCAAAGGCTAGAAAAGTTGTTGATGGTAGAACTGTATTCAATCTATTGGGACCGCTAACTAACCCAGCAATGGTAAAAAATCAACTTATTGGTGTTTTCTCAGAAAACTATCAGGAAAGAATTGTAAAAATTTTGCAAAGAAAAAATGCGGAGACGATCATGGCGGTAAGATCAGCTGATGGTATGGATGAATTATCTACTACATCTAAAAACCAAATTTGCATGTTAAAAAATAATGAAATTACAAAAATGATTTTAGATCCTCAGAAAGTTGGATTACAAAAAGGTAATATCTCTGATATACAAATAAGTTCAAAAGAAGATGCAATAAAATCATTCGTAACCGTACTCGATGGATCAGCAAACAAAACAAAAATTGAAATCACTGCACTAAATGCTGCGGGTGGGTTAATAGTGTCAGATATCGCAGATAGTTTTGCTGATGCAGTTGAATTAACGTTAAATACTATTCATAGTGGTAAGGCATTTGATAAACTAGAAAACTTTGTAAAAAATTGTGGCGACATGAAAAAATTAGAAGAGGTTAAAAAATTATGAAGAATGTACTAGAAAAATTAGTTACGAATTCACAAAAGGCAATTAACGATGGTATTTATGATATTACAGAAACATTACCAAAATCAGAAATTGATTTAGAAGAATCAATAAAAAACAATGTTCATGCCTCACTAATTACGGAAATAAAGTTTTCATCTCCTGCAGAGGGCAATATTAGGCAGATTTCTGATCCTCTACAGATAGCTGATTCAATGATATCTGGTGGTGCAAAAGCACTTTCCATCTTAACACAGCCATATCTTTTCAATGGTTCACCAGAATATTTCACAAAAATCAGAAAGAATGTGAAACTTCCATTGTTGATGAAGGATATTATGATTGACAAATCACAGATTGATGCAGCAAAAAAAATGGGCGCGGATTACTTTTTACTTATTCAGGCATTATTTGATAATGGTTTTGTTAATGAAATAGACGAACTCATTGATTACGGTCATAAAAATGGCCTGAAAATTTTACTAGAAGCACATACTAAGACGGAATTTGATAATGCATTGAAAACTGATGCAGACATTATTGGAATTAATAACAGAAACTTGGATACGCTTGAAATCAATCTTGAGACAACAAAACAAATTTTAGAAAATTCCCAGAAATCCAAAATAATATTATCTGAAAGCGGAATCAAATCAACAAAAGATATAAAATTTTTACGTGATTGTGGTGCAGATGCATTTCTTATAGGTACAAGTATAATGAAAAGCTCAGATATACAAAATAGTGTATCAGAATTGGTGAATGCAATATGAAAATAGGAATGCCTAAGGATGGAAGATTTGGAGATTTCGGTGGAAAGTACATTCCAGAAACACTTGTTCCAGCTATTGAGGAGCTTGAAGAAAATTATCAGAAAATTAAAAATGATAAAAGTTTCCAAAAAGAGTTTGATTACTATTTAAAAAATTATGCTGGAAGACCAACTCCACTTTATTTTGCAGAAAATTTAACAAAATTCGCTGGCGGTGCAAAAATCTATCTCAAGAGGGAGGATTTGTTACATGGTGGAGCGCATAAAATCAACAATACACTTGGTCAAGCACTACTTGCAAAAAGAATGAAGAAGAAGCGAATAATTGCTGAGACTGGTGCTGGTCAGCATGGTGTTGCAACTGCGATGGCGTGTTCTTGTTTGGGATTATCATCAGAAGTTTACATGGGATACAAAGATACAGTTAGACAACAACAGAATGTTTTCAGAATGGATTTGCTTGGTTGTAAAGTATATCCGGTTAAATCAGGTTCACAAACACTGAAAGACGCAATTAATGAGGCTATTCGTGACTGGATTACAAATGTTGAGACAACATATTATCTGTTAGGTTCCGCTGTTGGTCCACATCCATATCCAGTAATGGTACGAGACTTTCAATCCGTAATAGGAAGAGAGATAAAAAAACAGATGAAAAATATTCCTGATACGATTATTGCATGTGTTGGCGGTGGATCAAATGCAATTGGCACATTTTATCCAATGATAGGTGATAATGTGGAAATGATTGGTGTTGAAGCTGCTGGCCAAGGATTGAAGACTGGTAAACACTCTGCTACACTCAATGCGGGAAAAAAAGGTGTATTACATGGCATGATGACATATCTACTTCAAGATAATGATGGACAAATCAAAGAAACACATAGTATTTCAGCAGGATTAGATTATCCAGGAGTCGGTCCAGAGCATGCATTTTTGAAAGATGCTGGTAATGTAAAATACAAAAGCGCAACTGACCGTGAAGTAATTAATGCATTTTTAACATTAACAAAAACTGAGGGAATAATACCAGCACTTGAATCTGCACATGCGGTTTCACATGCAATTAAAATCGCTAAGACTAGATCAAAATCTGATTCAATAGTAGTTACATTGTCTGGACGTGGGGATAAGGACATTGACATCGTAAAACAATATCTAAGGAAAAATGTCAAAAATTCAAGATAAGTTCAAGGAATTAAAATCCAAGAACGAAAAAGCACTCATTTCGTACATTATGACAGGATTTCCTAATGAAAATACAACACTGTCGATAGTTAGAGGTCTTGTTAGAGGCGGTACTGACATAATTGAGTTAGGGTTTCCATTCTCTGATCCTATAGCAGATGGTCCTGTCATACAAAACGCAAGTACTGTTTCATTAAACAAGGGAGCAAAGATTGAGAAATTTTTTAGTCTTGTGAAAAAAATTAGAAAAGAGACGGACGTTCCTCTTGTTTTAATGACGTATACGAATGTCCTTTACACACATGGATATTCTGCATTTATGTCAAAAGCCAAAAGCGTGGGTATCGATGGTTTAATCCTACCAGACATGTCCATTGAAGAATCAAGGGAATATCTGAAATCTGCTAAAAAAAATGACCTGGATACAATCTTTCTGGTTTCACCGAACACAAATAATGATAGACTCAAAAAGATAGCAAGAGTCAGTACTGGGTTTTTGTACATGGTAGCAGTGTTTGGTACAACTGGTGTACAGACAAAAATTCACAAATACACTATAGACGCAATAAAAAATGCCAAAAAGGTTGTTGGTGGAAAACTACCTATAGGAATTGGATTTGGTGTATCAACTTCAGCTGATGTGAAAAAGTATGTTTCAGTAGGCGTGGATGCAGTAATTGTTGGCAGTGCTAATCTCAAGATTATTGAGAATACACCATCATCAAAACTACAAAAGAGAATTACAGAATATACGAAAAAACTGAAAAGAAGTACACGAATTTAGGAAAAGCTACATAAATGGGAAAGTACTTACACATCTATGCAGACGAAGTTTATTTTCGTTACAGGCGGAGTAATGTCCGGTCTTGGTAAAGGTGTCGTTTCAGCCTCAATCTCAAAACTGTTACAGTTATCAGATCAAAAAGTTTCATGCGTGAAAATTGATCCATATCTGAATTTTGATGCCGGAACAATGAATCCTATTGCCCATGGTGAAGTGTTTGTCACAGAGGATGGCGGCGAATGTGACATGGATATAGGAAGTTATGAAAGATATCTGAATAAGGACATTCCAAAATCTCATAATATTACAACTGCCCAGATTTATTCTAGTGTAATTGATGCTGAACGAAAGGGGGAATATTTGGGCGCGTGCGTTCAGATTATCCCACACATTACGGATGAGATAAAAAACCGTATCAGAGCAATTGCAGATGATGAGCAGCTTGATGTGCTAATTGTAGAATGCGGTGGCACTGTCGGTGATATAGAAAGCCTTCCGTTCCTTGAGGCATTAAGACAAATTAGGTTAGAGGATAGTTCTGAAAATGTTATTTTTGTCCATGTAACATTGGCTCCATCATTGGACGTTGTTGGAGAACAAAAAACAAAACCAACACAACACAGCGTCCAAGAATTAAGAAGAATAGGCATTCAGCCGGATCTGTTATGTGTCCGTTGTACAACACCGCTATTGGAAAAAACTAGGAAAAAGATTTCGATGTTTACAAACGTAATTGTGGAAGATGTATTTTCATGTCATGATGCCAAATCAATTTTCATGATACCACAAATGTTGTATGAGCAGGGATTAGTTGATGTGGTTTTTAAGAAATTTGGAAATGTGGGATTTGTCAACACATCAAAAAATTGGGACAACTGGAATACGATAGTCAACTCGTTGCAAAAAACAGATGATCCAATTAAAATTGCAATGGTTGGCAAGTATGTCACATTAGTAGATAGTTATGTTAGTGTTAATGAGGCACTCAAACATGCTTCTGCATCAATTGGAAAATCTGTTAATATTGATTGGATTGACTCGGAAACACTCAATGGAAATCTGAAGCATCTTGACAATTTTGATGGTGTGTTAGTGCCTGGTGGATTTGGAACACGTGGTTCTGAAGGAATAATAGATACAGCTACATACGCACTGGAGAAAAACATACCTTATCTTGGAATTTGTTTTGGATTTCAGCTAGCAGCAATTGCATTTGGCCGCAAGATGTGTAATCTTGAAAATGCAAACTCTACTGAGATTGTTGCTAATACAAAGCATCCAATTATTGATCTTTTGCCTGAACAAAAGGATGAAACTGATATGGGCGGTTCGTTACGGTTGGGAGCAAATGAAATTAAAATCAATAAAGATTCACTAGCACATAAAATATACAGTCATGATAAAATTTTCAAAAGGCATAGACACAGGTATGAATTCAATACTAAATATCGTGAAGAGTTTCTGAAAAAAGGAATGATTTTTTCAGGAGAAAGCGATGATGAAAAAAGAATGGAAATTTTGGAAATCCCAACACACAAATTCTTTTTAGGTGTACAGTATCATCCAGAGTTTAACAGTAGACCTGGATTTCCAGAAGATGCATTCAAAGCATTTGTTACTGTTGCATCACAAAATTAATCCAGTTCAACCGCTTACACAGATTGGGTGATTAATACATTTTAGATTTGCACCTGTAAGTATTGCATTATCCAATATCGCACCCTCTAGATTTGCACCAGACAAATCTGCAAAGGGATTTCCCTTTTTAATTAACCCAATTTTGCAATTTCGTAAATTTTTTGTCTAGCATCCTGCATTGAAACTTTTCGTTTTATGTATCCCTTCTCCATTAGATGTTTCATAGATAATCTAACTGTTCTACCAGGGAGTAATGTTTTTGATGCAAGTTCTTTTTGTGTCATAGAACCCTCATACTCTAATATTTTCAATAAAAGTTTAGAGCTTGGTGGCATAGCCAACAATTCTTCAGCTAGTTTCACTTTGTTTGCAAGTGCAGATATAGCTGTAGAATCAGATTTCATTCGAATAATCCTTGCCGGTGGTGCAAATCTTGTTGCCTCAAGTTTACTATTAATTTTCAATCTATCTATTCCATCTAAAACTACATCACAATGCAATCTAGATGAAATTTCATCAATTTCTATAATGCTGTTGTCAGAAACTATGATTGGTCTTCTAGTTATATCTAAAGAATTAACTGAGATAATTCCAAATACATTTGCTGCCTGAAAAATAATGGGTCCACCTGCAGACATGGAATATGCTGAAGAGCCAATTGGAGTAGAGATTATTACACCATCACTACTATCATGCCAAACCTCTTCACCATTAACTCGTAGAACATGCTCCATCAATGTAGCACTTTTTGATGTAAAAACAGCCACATCGTTAAGAACAGGATATGTATTCTTACCATCAATCTTAACTCCAATTCTTGGTACATCTTCAATAACGTAATCTTGTTTTTTTATACGATTAAGATAGGAAGGAAGTTCTTTCAATTCAATTTGAGCTAATACACCATTAGATTCCGATTCACTTACTCCTAAAACTGGTGTATCTGCATCTAATGTACTATGAAAATAATTTCGTACACCACGATCACCGCCCAAAACAATTACCAAATCAGCCATCGTAACTTTTGAATTATTTTTGAAATAAAATGACTCAAAGCCTACATCAGATAATGTTTCTTTGATTGATTTTGCTACAAGTTCAGTTGTTTGTGTTCCAGCAATACCAATACGCATATTACTCAATTTTCATCGTACAATAAAAATCAAATCTCCTTGAATTTGATTGTATTATAGAAATAATACGCATTAGATTCTATCGCACCTTTTAAGGGAATCTTCTCTAAGCCAATTTGTCCACTTTCCAATGCAGCCTGTGCTGCGCCACCTGCAAAGCTAAGGGCCCAAAGTACATCCTTCTCCTTTAACATTGTGCAACAAAATGTTGAAGAAAAAATATCACCTATTCCTGTAGTATCATTGAGTACAATATCGGGCAATGTTATCGAATAAATTTTATTTTCTGACAGTAGTGATATATTTTGTTTATCAGTTAAAATTACATTGTCTATTCCTTTTTTTTGTAGAATTTTTATTCCGTCAAGATTAGAATTGTTTGTAAGTGATCTTAGTTCATCAGAATTTACTTTTATTGCTGAGATGCCAGACAAATTGAGATCAGTCTGTTCAAGATATATCTTATTTTCTGAATTAACACGTCTCAAAAATCCTTGTGGATCCAATAAAACAAAACTTGCATCATTTTTAATTTTTTCAAATAGCTCAACTGAAATTTCATCAAACAATGGACTGATTATGACACTATCAGCATCTAACGTAATATTGCTAATCGGGTCACATTTGTTCTGCAAAAATAATTCTCTTTCTGAATTTACCAAATTTAGCGTAAACTGTGTAGTTTGCTTAGTTGATAACGCATTTTCAAACACAATTTTTTGCTCAATTAAATAGTCGACAAGTGGAAAATCAGAACCAAATTTTGTATGCAACCTGACATCAAATTTTAGAATTCTAGCAGTTAGACTACAATAACATGCCGGACCACCAGGAACAACATATTTTGAATCATTGATCTCTATCGTGTCAATAGTACAATGTGAGATGACATCTAACTTCATTTAATTGTAATTTTATACTCAAGATTATAAATGGGAATAATTCAGTATTAGTATGCCTTCAAAGCGTGTTAGCAGGGGTCGTAAGAAAGGTGGGAAAGGCTCTTCAGGTGTAGTTCAGTGTACTAATTGTGGGCAAACTGTGCCAAAAGATAAGGCAAAAAAAGTAACATCACGCCTTAGTCTTGTTGAACATCAACTTGCCAAGGAACTCAAAGCCCAAGGAACATACATTGCTTCTCCTAAAATTTTAAAGTGGTATTGTATTTCATGTGCAATTCATTTCAAGATTCTAAAAATTCGTTCATCTGCAAAAAGAAGGGAACATACTAAACTTAGATAAGATTACTTCTTTCTAACAGATTTCTTCCGAGCAGATGATTTAGTTCTCATAATAGTTTTTTTGGTGCTACCCATCTGGTTCTTTCAATGCCTTTGCGGTAACGATAATCCTTTGGATAAAAGTAATAGCCGCGATTATAATTACAATAATTACAGCGTATTCCATAAACCCAATAATTCCAACAATAGCAATTACGAGAAGTCTTTCAGCACGCTCACCAATTCCAATACCTTGTAATTTTACTCCCAAAGATTCTGCTTTTGATCGTGTGTAGCTTACAAGTAATGAAAATGTAATTGCTAAAAATACTAGATATGGTTCAGCAAAGCCACCAACTAGTATTCCAAGGAATATAGCAACTTCTGCTATCTTATCAAATATTGAATCAAGAAAACCGCCAGATTTAGTAATTTTTTGAGATACTCTAGCAACCTGACCATCGACAATATCAAAAAAACCTGCGACCAACAAAACTACCCCACCAATAATTAGTGAAAATTCAACGTTCCATCCATAAATGAATGCAGATACAAACGCAAAGACTAAACCAATACATGACCAACCGTTTGGCGAAATGCCAGTTGATGCAAAACCTCTACCTATTTTTTCAAGATGTGGTTGTAACGAATCACGTAAATTATTTAACATCAGTTTGACCTGCTTAGGTTCATTGCAATAATTGTTGAAATCATTTTTGCAGCCATGGATGCAGTTGCACCATTATCATAAGTTGGGTTAAGTTCCACTATATCTGCAGCTACTATTTTTTTGTTTTGCAGTGTTGTAACCAAATCGTATAATTCCCTCGATGAAATTCCTACAGCTTCGGGATTACCTACACCTGGTGCAAATGCTGGATCTAATACATCCAAATCTATGCTCAGATAAAGACTATCAAAAGTTGATGTGATATCTTTGAGTAATTTTGGTCCATTGCCATTGCGAATTTCTTTGTCTGAGACTGTTGAAATATTATGTTCATTTAGAAATGCAAGTTCCTCTTTTACAAACGCCCTTGCACCAACATGTACAATGTTTTCAGAACCACGTTTTTCAACTATTC